>Ga0209168_10000376_pt1 | contig 46132 bp, 38 predicted proteins | sample Coa_R1_FD_187156 | JGI IMG/M metagenome (GOLD analysis project Ga0209168, IMG submission 187156) | Surface soil microbial communities from Centralia Pennsylvania, which are recovering from an underground coalmine fire - Coalmine... | ecosystem: Environmental > Terrestrial > Soil > Unclassified ...
CTTCGCCTCGTTTTCCAAAATTCGAACCCCAGCCAGATTATCTTCGACCTGCTGGAATCCCGTGAGCACGCTTTCCCGGTAAGCAGCGACTTGATAGTCGTAGGAGGCACGCGCTTGATCGTTCAGGGCGCGTCGCCTTCCGACATCGAACATTGTTCCCATGGCCGACACACCAACAGACCACAAACCGCTCGGCCCGTTAATTAGCGTCGTGATGGCGGAGCTTTCAAACCCTCCCGACGCGCCCAAGCTGATCGATGGATAGTAGGCCGACTTCGCCACTCCGATCTGGGCGTTCGCAGATGCCACCAACCTTTCGGCGGCTGCAATATCGGGACGTCTTTCCAGCAACTCTGAAGGCACAGAGACCGGAACATGCGGAGGCGGTGCGGTGAGAGGCAGGGGAGGAAGACTAAATTCCGCGGGAGGTTTTCCAATAAGGATCGCAACCGCATGCTCGTACTGCGCCCGCAGAACACCTACATCGACAGCTTGAGCACGCGTCGTCTCCAGCTGAGTCCTGGCTTGCTCCACTTCCACTTCCGAAGCAATCCCGCCGGCGAACCGGTTCTCATTCAACTCCAGTGCCTGCTCGTACTGCTGGACCGTCGAGTTGAGGAGTTGTTCCTCAGCGTCCAGACTGCGCGCCTGAAAGTAATCAACGGCCAGATCGGCATGCATGCTCAGATTAACCGTGGCTAGGTCTGCCGCACTGGCTTGCGCTTGCTCTCGATAGGACTCTACGTTTTTTCGAATGCGTCCCCAGACGTCAGCCTGGTATGACACGCTGAATGGTAGGACGAAGTCGTTGTAGGTAATGCCGTCGAAGATTGAAGTCGGAGGCGGTCGGCGGGCCGAGACCCGTTCACGAGTCGCGGATGGCCCGTAAGTTACGGTCGGGTAGTAGTCAGCGCGATAGTACCGTAGGGTGGCTCGAGCCTGACGGAACTGTGCCTCTGCGGCCTTCAGATTTTGATTCGATACATTAACCTGGTCTTCCAACGCATCAAGCTGAGGATCATGGAATATCGTCCACCAGGAGCCGCCAAGATTCTGATCATTCGGCTGGGCGGGCTTCCAGTCCTCCGCCTCTTTATAGGTAGGAGGAGCCTGGACGACGGGCGCGTGATACTTGGGGCCAACCACGCATCCAGACAGGTGGAGTGCCGCTATCGCCACTAGAACCCGCCCGGGCATTTTTCGCGAGGTCCCAAGAATCAGTTTTCGAGGTAAATTCACTTGGCATCTCCAGGCAATGTTGCCTGAACAATTTGGACCTGCTGTCCGGCAACGATTGAGTCTGGCGGGTTGATGATAACTTGATCGCCCGCCTTGAGGCCGGCGACGATCTCAATGTCGTTGCCGAAATCGTGTCCGGGAGTGACCGTAGTCAGCACGACCTTCTCGTCCTTCACAACACCGACGCGCAATCCTTCAGTGCGGAATAACAGCGTATTGACCGGAATCAAGAAAGTGGAGGCCAGCGTTGGGACCGCCAAATGGACTTCCGCATAGGAACCCGTAAGCAGCGTGCCGGTAGGGTTTTCCACATCGATTTCGATCAGCAGAGTGCGGGTAGTCATATTGATGGCATCGGCGGTACGCACCACTTTTCCCTGAAACTTGCGGTCCGGAAATTCGGCAAGACCGAGGTCGGCCGTCATGCCGACCTTGACTCCCCGGGAGTATTCCTCGGGGACGTCCACATAGACACGCAGCGTTCCCGGTTGAGCGATGTGAAAAAGGTCGGTTTTCACGTTGCTGCTGCTGCCGGAATTGATGAGGTCTCCGATGTCCGTGTTACGTGCCGTGATTACTCCATCGAATGGCGCATAGACCTTCTCGAAGGACACGAGCGCCGAATACTGTTCCACAGCCGCTTTGTCTGCTTCGACGATCGCTGTATTCGCGTTGTAGGTACCGACCGCGTTGTCGACGTCCTGCTGGGAAACAGCGTTGCTCTTCAGAAGTCTCTGATAGCGGGTTTTCGTAATGGAGGCGAGTTCGAGATTTGCCTGCGCGGTGAGCAGGTTGCTGCGAGCTTGTTGGAGCTGCTGATCGACTTCCGGGGTTTCGATGACGGCAAGCAGTTGCCCTTTCTTAACCCGCGCACCAATGTCGAAATACCATTTCTTTAGATACCCGTTCGTGCGAGCATAAATGGGTGAACTGATGTACGGCTGCACGTTTCCTGGAAGAATGATTTCGTCAGTAAATGCAGTCCGTTTCGGCGACACTACAGACACGGCTGGAACTGCCGCTTGCACCGTTTCCGCACGGAGAGTTGCGCCCGCTTTCATACGGGACCATATTCCCGAGCCCAACAGGGCGGCAACCGCCATTACGGCAATCGCGAGGACAATCCAAGTCTTGCGGGATCGCTTTCCTATTCCCGCTTTGTTGACCGGGGGTATTGGTTCGCCCGTTCGTGGTCTTTCCTCAGTTTGCGGCAACATAAAGTAACTCCCCATAGGTGCACCTACTGTCCTTGTTTCTCAGCTGACTGCCGGCTTGAACCCTGGAGAACGCTGAAAAATGCCGGAACAAAGAACAGCGTCGAAACCGTAGCGAAAATCAGTCCGCCTATTACCGCCCGGCCTAGGGGAGCATTTTGTTCACCGCCGTCTCCAAGTCCAAGAGCCATCGGTACCATTCCGATGATCATGGCCAGAGCGGTCATCAGCACGGGGCGAAAACGCGTGAAACCCGCCTCCAGGGCGGCTCTGACGGAATCCATTCCTTCCGCTATCTTTTCAGTGGCAAAGCTCACCACCAGGATGCTGTTTGAGGTTGCAACGCCCATGCACATGATGGCTCCCATGAGTGCTGGCACGCTCAAAGTCGTGTTGGTTATAAACAAGAACCACGCAATCCCGGCGAGCGCCGCGGGCAGCGCGGAAATCATAATGAAAGGATCCAGCCAGGACTGAAAATTGACCACGATCAGCAGGTACACGAGCACGATCGAGAACACGAGCCCACTCAAAAGCCCGATGTAGGACGCTCGCATGGTCTGAACTTGCCCGCGGACAACCACACGTGAACCGCGCGGCAACTGCTGGCGCGTAGCGTCAATGATCTTGTTAATATCGCCGGCCACCCCGCCCAGATCGCGCCCGGCGGCAGCGCCAAAGATGTCAATCACAGGCGCAACGTTGTAATGGGAAACAACTGCCATTCCCGCTCCACGCCCTACTGATACCAGACTGGCTGTGAGCGAGGGGGCAGCGGATGCGTTAGTCCCTGTGACGGGAATATTCACCAAATCCTGCAATGTATCGGCACGGTACTGCGGAGTCTGGGTTGCGATTTGATAGCTAACCCGATTCTTTGGGTCTACCCAAAACGTTGGTGACGTTTGGAAGCTGCCGCTCAGTGACACCAGGAGGTTCTGTGCGATATCGTGGGCAGTAAATCCAAGCTCTTCTGCCTTAGTGCGTTCGACCCTCATATTCAAGTAGGGTTCGTCGAACGGCTGCTGGATCCGCAGATCCGCTGTTCCGGAGACGTATTTCAATTTGGCGAGCAATTCACTCGCATATTCCCGGTTCCCCTCCAGATCATTCCCCACAACTTGAACATCGAGTGGAGCAGGCAAACCAAAATTGAGAATCTGCCCGACCATGTCAGCGGGCAAGAAAGCGAATGAAACGCCAGGAAACTGTTTTGGCAGTGTTACACGAAGCCGATGAATGTAATCGTCCGTGGGATGATGTTTGGCCGACAGAGTTACCAGGATATCCGCATCTGATGTACCCACCGGGGCCGAATTACTGTAAGAAAGATTGATCCCGCTATAGGGCAGACCGATATTGTCGATAACATTGTGAACCTCATTGGCTGGAATCTGCTTTCGGATCGACTGTTCGACAAGATCACAAAGATTGGCTGTCTCTTCAATACGCATTCCTGTCGGAGCGCGCATATGAAGCTTGAAAGTACCGCTGTCAACGCTGGGGAAGAAGTCTCGGCCTAGCCAAGGAATCAAAACTGCCAGGGACCCTAGACAAACGGCGAAGAACGCAATGAGGAATGCACCCCGGTGGTGCAGACAGACTTCGAGCAGGCCGCGATAGCTGTTACGGAATTTTTCAAAGCCTTCCTCAAAACGCCTTTGCAGTCTTATGAGTGGATTGCGGCTGCCAGCCCGTTCTTCCTCCGTCTTATCTCCCCGCAATAAGTACTTGGCCATCGTCGGCACGATGGTTCGCGAAAGAAAATACGAGGCCAACATAGCGAAGACAACCGCCTCAGCGAGCGGTACAAACAGAAAACGGGCTACGCCTGACAGTAAGAACATAGGAGCAAACACAATACAGATCGAGAGGGTGGAGACGAACGCGGGCGTGGCAATCTGAGACGCGCTGTCCAGAACGACTTCGTCCATGTCCTTCTCGGGCTCAGCCGCGCGATTGCGATTGATGTTCTCGACTTCAACGGTGGCATCGTCAACCAGGATACCGACTGCCAGAGCCAACCCACCGAGCGTCATGATGTTGATGGTTTGTCCGATCGCACTAAGCACAATGATCGAGGTCAGGATGGCCAGCGGGATTGAAGTCGCGATGATCAGAGTACTTCGCCAACTACCCAGAAAAGTAAGGATCATGAAAGCGGTCAGGCACGCGGCAATCAGAGTCTCCCTGACCACTCCACTGATCGCTCCCCGTACAAAAATTGATTGGTCGGCCAAGGGCGTTATATCCAGCTGGGGTGGGACAGTGGCTTTAATTTGAGGTAAGAGGGCCTTGATGCCTGCGATTACGTTCAGGGTGGACGCATTCCCCGCTTTTTGGATCGTCAGCAATACTGAACGCTGGCCATTCACGCGTACGATGTTGGTTTGCGGTGGAAAACCGTCGCGTACCCAAGCAACATCCTTCATGTAGATCGTGGTACCGCCAATCGTCTTTATGGGAATACGGTTCAGGTCCGCGATCGTTTGCGGAGCTGCGTTAGGAATGGATACGTCGTATTCCTTGGAGCCGATCTTAGACGTTCCCGTAGGCAGGATGAGGTTTTGCAGGCTGATGGCATTGACCACATCTAGTGCGGACAGACCCTTCGACTGGAGGGCTGTTGTGTTGAGATCAACTTGCACCTGACGCTGTTTGCCGCCATAGGGATATGGCACTGACGCCCCAGGTACCGTGATTAGCTGCGTGCGAATGAAATTCAGGCCATAGTCGTTGAGTTGTTGCTCCGACAGATTTTGCCCGGAAAGCGCCAATTGGAGGACGGGGACGCTCGATGCGCTGTAGGCCAGTATGAGAGGTGGCGTTGTTCCCGCAGGTAACTGCTTGAGTTGGGTCTGAGAAATAGCCGTAATCTGCGCAATACCTTGCTGGATATTCGCAGTCGGCTGGAGAAACACTTTGACCACTGCAATCCCATACAGAGACTGCGATTCGATATGCTCTATGTTGTCAACGGTGGTGGTAAGGGCTCGCTCAGTGACACTAACGATGCGGTCACTCATGTCCTCCGGAATGAGGCCGTTGTAATTCCAGATAATGCTGACGACGGGAATATCAATATTGGGAAAAATGTCCGTTGGAGTGCGAACGATCGCGAGCCCACCCATGATCAGGATCAGGATCGACATCACCACAAATGTGTAGGGGCGCCGTAATGCCAGTCGAACAATCCACATGGAATCTATTTCCCCGTATGTTTACGCTCGGCAGTTAAAGATGCTACCGTTCGCGATCTTGTATCGTTTGACTCAAGTCGATTTTCCCGGCGCACACTTGGACTTCGATTCGACCCAGAACCGGCTGGGAGATGCGGGCGTTGCCTGAACGACGATCAAGCCGGAGCGCCCGGCGCAGGAACCGTGATAATTTCGCCCGCGCTCGGGACATCTGGGCCTTCACAGTTCCCTCGGCCAGACCCAGAGTCTGTGCGGCTTCTTTGAGGCTGAGCCCATTCAGGCCGCATAACTGATAGGTCCTCTGCAATGAAGGCGAAAGCTGGGCCACAGCCTCAGCGATATAACCGCGCAGTTCCGCGTTCCGGCAATCATCTTCAGGATTTGGTCTGGAGTCCGCTAAACGCTCTGCAAACGAATACTCCTGATCCTCCCCCAGAGGCTCGTCTAGCGACACGTGAGGCCGCCGGCGCCGCAAATGCATCCGAGCGGAATTCGTAACGATCGAGGTTAGCCATGTCGACATTTGCGCTTGACCTTTGAACTGACCCAAGTGCACATAGGCGGCCAGCACTGCATCCTGAACCGCATCCTCTGCGTCGGCTGCGTTGCCCAGATATCGATAGGCATTTCTACGGAAGCGCGCTAGGTAGCCTGACAGAACGTCCTGCATTTCGCGGGTCTTCTCGTTGCGAGTGCTGCCATCCGCATGTATTTCACTTTCGAGATGGATTTCCGGCGCTTGCATGTTTCCTCCAGGTACGACAGTAGAAAAGCACGCAGCCTACCAATCCCGTGCTTTATGAATTACCTGCCTGTTTTCAGCGGGATGAATCTCCTGAAGTTCTCGAGGGACGGTAAAACACTCGAAAATTAAGTTGAACCGTCCGACAGTCGACACTTCGTCGGTATATGGACACCTTCCGAACTTCGACCGGCTTCCAAATCCTGCCCCATAGACAACGATTCAATCTTGACTGTGAGAACCGCGTAGGTTTTTGCAGCAATCCGCCAAAGGAGACCGCACGAAACCAACACTTTGGAGAATTACGTGCTTTGACGGTTTGTGATGTGGCTAGTTGGCGAATAGCTAAGGGTGGGTTCCGAAGCGCCTGTCGGTCACAGACACTGAAGCAGTTGTCATTGGTGAGGTGCGTATGCAGTTCATGAGATTCAACACGGTTCGGTCGGGCGCAGATGTGATCTCCGGCATTTTGAATTGTGTGTGCCCGGAGTGCGGCGGAAGAATGGGAGAACGTGGCCAGGAATTCAAATGCCAGGGCGACTGCCTTAGGGATTGGCGTCAAACTTGGGAGCACGCACTGGCGGCGCGCAGCACACGGGCGAAGACTCCGGATCGGGGGATTTAAGGTGGTTCAGATCCGGATGAGATGGGTGCCTCGATAAGAACGAGTCAGCCCAGCGAGACGAGCTCTTTGCGGTCATTGTGGTTTTTGCTCTTCGGACATCTGGACCATGACTTGCAGCTGGAAGTTGCGTGGAGAAAAACATCGTGGTGAAAGTCAATCTTGACGGCGTTATTAGAGAAGCGCAGCCCGACGAACTTCTCATCGATCTGATCAAGCGCGCAGGAGGATCGGTTCCGCACGTCTGCTATCACCCACAACTCGGCCCAGTTCAGACGTGTGACACATGCATGGTGGAAGAGAATGGCCGACTGACTCGGGCGTGCGCAACCAAAGTCGTTGACGGAATGACAATCTCAACCAAGTCGGTAAAGGCTTCGGCCGCGCAGGTAGAAGCCTTTGACCGCATCCTCAGTAATCACCTCCTCTATTGCACAGTCTGCGACAACAACAATGGAAATTGCACCGTCCATAACACGACAAAGCTGCTGGCCATTGAGCACCAAAGAATTCCCTTTCGATCGAAGCCTTACGAGGTTGATAACACAAATCCGTTCTACCGCTACGATCCCGATCAATGCATACTCTGCGGCCGTTGCGTTGAGGCTTGTCAGAATATCGAGGTGAACGAAACACTTTCCATCAACTGGGAGGACCCAAATCCGCGTGTGCTATGGGACGGCGGGTCGCCTATCGGCGACTCAAGCTGTGTTTCGTGCGGGCACTGCGTTACCGTTTGTCCCTGCAATGCGCTCATGGAAAAAAGCATGCTTGGTCATGCCGGTTTCCTTACCTCTCTGAAAAAGTCTGCTTTGAGCGGCATGATCGACGTGGTTAAAGGCGTGGAACCGGAAACCGGGTACGGAGCGATTCTTCAAGTCTCCGAGGCCGAAGAGGCAATGCGGGAGCACCGTATTCGCAAAACGAAGACTGTCTGCACGTACTGCGGAGTGGGTTGCAGCTTCGATGTCTGGACGAAAGACCGACACATACTCAAGATTGCGCCGGAACATGGCCCGGCCAACGGCATTTCCACATGCGTAAAAGGAAAGTTCGGATGGGGGCACATTAACAGCGAGGATCGCCTCACCACGCCGTTGATTCGCGAGGACGGCAAGTTTCGCGGGGCCAGTTGGAAGGAAGCGATTGGGCTCGTTGCTCGCAGGCTGTCGGAGATTAAAGCCAAAGATGGAGCCGACTCTGTCGCATTGATATCTTCGTCCAAATGCACCAACGAAGAGAGCTATCTCATGCAAAAGTTGGCCCGAGCGGTGATTGGCACTAACAACGTCGACAATTGTTCCCGCTATTGCCAGTCGCCCGCAACCGTGGGTTTGTTCCGTACTGTCGGCTACGGCGGCGACTCCGGTTCTATCTCCGACATGGAGAAGGCTGATCTTGTCGTCATCATTGGGAGCAACACCGCTGAGAGTCACCCGGTTATCGCAACTCGAGTGAAGAGCTCTCACAAGCTAGACGGGCAGAAACTTATTGTCTCCGACTTGCGGGAGAATGAGATGGCACGGCGCGCTGATCTGTTTCTACATCCCAATCCCGGAACCGATCTGATCTGGCTCTCCGCAGTCAGCCGCTATTTGCTCGACAATGGCCTTGCGCACAGGAAGTTCTTGGATCAATGGGTCAATGGACTGGATCAATACCGAAAGAGCTTAGAGTTTTTTACCCTGGAAGCGGCAGAGCGACTCACTGGTCTTTCCGGGCGGACGATCAGAACGGTCGCACACATGATTGCCGAGGCCAAGAATATGTGCATCCTGTGGGCGATGGGAGTCACCCAGCAGTCGCAGGGTTCCGATACTTCCACCGCTATTTCGAACCTGTTGTTAATCACCGGGAATTACATGCGACCCGGGACCGGCGCCTATCCACTGCGCGGGCACAACAACGTTCAGGGAGCCAGCGACCACGGATCTATGCCAAACATGCTGCCCGGCTATCAATTAGTTGACGACCCTGAAGTTCGTCTTCGATTTGAGACGGGGTGGAAGGTCAAGCTGCCCACCACCAAGGGACTGGACAACCATCAGATGGTCGAAGCGATTCATGAGGGCAAGCTCAAGGCGATGTATCTGATCGGCGAGGAGATGAGCATCGTCGATTCAAATGCCAATTATGTCGGAGCGGCATTCGAGAAGCTCGATTTCTTCGTTGTGCAAGACATCTTCTTCAGCAACACCTGTCGTTACGCCGACGTTGTCCTTCCAGGAGCGCCCAGCCTTGAGAAGGAGGGCACGTTCACAAGCACCGAGCGCCGAATCCAGCGACTGTATCAGGTGTTCGAACCACTTATCGGATGTCAACCGGACTGGAAGATCATCCAGGATGTAGCCAACCAGCTAGGTGCTGGCTGGAACTATCAGCATCCTTCCGAAATCATGGATGAAATCGCATCCCTGACTCCGATGTTTAACGGCGTCAACTATGAGAGGCTGGCAGGCTACAAGTCTCTGCAATGGCCCGTCGCTTCCGACGGTACCGATGAGCCGCTGCTCTACACCAAACGCTTTGCCTTTCCCGACGGAAAGGCCAGGCTCTTCCCTGTCTCCTGGATTGGTCCCACGGATCAGCCGAACCGTGAATTTGATTTGCACTTAAATAATGGACGGCTTCTGGAACATTTCCATGAGGGCAACCTTACCTACCGAACCGAAGGGATTCGAGAGAAGACGCCCGACACGTTTGTGGAAGTCTCCCCTGAACTTGCTGAAGAACGCGGCATTCAAAGTGGCACATGGGTGCAGCTGATCTCACGCTACGGCAAGGTGCGGGTGCGAGCCTTGGTCACCGATCGGGTTCACGGAACCGAACTCTACATGCCGATGAACTCCGTCGAAAGTCCGGTAAATCGATTGACAAGCAGCCACACAGATCCCGTAACCAACACTCCCGCATACAAAGAGGCCAGTGTTCATCTGAAGGTGCTGAACGAAGTCGGCGACAGTCCATTACCTCGAGTCAATCCTCGCTTCGGTCACCCGACGCCCCAGGGCGGTGTGGAGGTCGAGCGCAAGTGGAAGCGTGCGGATTATGCGCCACCGGGAAACAGAAATGGCAACGGGCTGGTACAGTTGCAGACGAAAAAGTGATATGAGGAGAGTTCAATGGCTCAACCGATTTCCCTAGAAATTCCACCGCGCAACCCGCGCACGGAGTTGCGCTCCCGATTGGAGCAGGCTCCAGAAGAACATGCGGAAGCGTTGCTGGACGCCTACGAAGTGCTCGAGCAGTTGCACGCGCGCGGTGTGCTGGAGATCATACGCGGTGCTCTCGCGGCGAGCGACGACATTCTGGAGAAGGTGGTCGACAATGCTAGAACGCCCGAAGCCATTCGTGCCGTCAGAAATCTCCTATTCTGGCGTCAAATTCTCGGCAGCATCGAACCGGAATGGTTCAAGGGCATCTTTCAGGCAATTCCAGAAGGTATTGCCGAGGCCACTTCGGAACGAGAGAAACCAATCGGGCTGTTTGGCTTGTTCCGACGACTGACAAGGAAGGATAGTCTACGCGGTCTCGCCGCGGCCATTGATTTCTTACAGGCCTTTGGTCGCCACCTGCAAACGGCGGAGAATCCGCTGCCACGCAATCAATAGGCCTCGGAAAGAAGTTATGAAAACAAATTGTTGGGGTATTGCTCTTGCGCTATTCGTAAATGCTGCATCTTCGCATCCCGGGCCTCGCTGTTAGGCGATGACGGAACCTACGATCTGATCGTCAGCACGTCTTGCCCAGCAAACGAAGTTGCAGACGTGGTTCCTTAGCAAGCACCTCATCAATGTGCAGCTCGTTACCGCAGAAAGCGATGATCGCAAACCGCTCACGCTACCTTAAACCACGTTATCAGGCACGCGCTCGTTGCGGACGAGGTTGACGCGCGTGTCGCCGCCAGCAACCTAGGGTAACCACACTCAGAAGAGCCACGTGATCGATCACTTCCTGCGTGATTCCGACCCTATTGGCATGCCGAACTGCTGAGCGCGTAGCACCGGAGAACTACACCGTGGAATGAACCCCGCCAGAGTCGGCATGTCGACATTAAGTCAGCACATCGACGTTGCTAGCCTTGTCTCGCGCGTAATCCCCAACGGAAGGAGTTCACAAACCTTTGCACGACAATGTGAAATGGGTTTCTGAACTGCGAAGGCTTTTGGAATTGCGACTGCATTTGTCAGTTCCGAAAGGATGGCTCAAATGAAGCCCATAAGCCTTACAGCAGTTTGCAGCGTACTCTTCCTTGTCTCATTGGGAGCCGCGTTCCCGCAGGAGGTCAAAACCGACTTTGATCATCAAGCCAATTTCTCTCAGTACAAAACCTACTCCTGGCAGACGATTAAACCGTCGAATTCCCTCTGGGACCCGCGGATCAAGAGCGCAGTTGATGCCCAATTGACAGCTAAAGGCTGGACTCAGGTCGACAGCGGTGGCGACGTAGCTGTCGTGGCGATTGCGATGTCACATACCGAAAGGACACTTCAAACTTTCTACGACGGTATGGGCGGAGGGTGGCGTTGGCGAGGATTCGGAGGAATAGGCGAAGCCACTACTACCGAGCAGGACTACAAGGAAGGAACCCTCGTTGTCGACATGTACGACGGCAAAACCAAGCAGTTGATCTGGCGCGGCAGCTCCGAGGACACCGTGTCCAACAACGCCGAGAAAAATGAAAAGAACCTGGATAAAGGAGTGGCCAAGATGTTCAAGAAGTTCCCGCCGCAGAATGTGAAGAGCTAGAAGTACTTGTCTTCGAGAGAGGCTGGACTGAACTTAAAAGGGGGAAAGAATGCAAACTCGCAAGCTCGGCAACTCAGATCTTCACATCACGCCAGTCGGCTACGGCGCCTGGGCCATAGGGGGCTCAGGATGGCAGTTCGCATGGGGATCGCAGGATGATAAGGATTCTATCGAGGCTATTCATCGCGCACTCGAACTCGGTGTGAACTGGATTGACACTGCCGCCGTCTACGGTCTAGGGCATTCGGAAGAAGTAGTGGCGCGCGCCCTGAAGAGCTGGCCTGGCCCACGGCCGTACGTTTTTACCAAGTGCGGCCTCCGCTGGGACGCCGATGGCAACGTGAAAAAAGTGCTGAAGGCTGATTCGATCCGGCGCGAGATCGAAGACAGCCTCCGTCGCCTCTCGGTCGAGGTGATTGACCTCTACCAGATCCACTGGCCTCCGGACCCCGATTCAGCCGAACTGGAAGAAGGATGGTCAACGCTCGCTTCCCTGCAGCGGCAAGGAAAAATACGATGGATTGGGGTTTCCAACTTTAGTGTCCAGCAACTGCGCCGTGCGCAGGCCGTAGCTAGCGTCACGTCCCTGCAGCCTCGGTACTCGCTCGTGCACCGCGAGGTCGAGGACCAGGTTTTGCCTTATTGCAGCCGGGAAGACATCGGAGTCATCGTTTACTCTCCGATGGCTTCCGGCCTGCTCACAGGCGCAATGACCAGCGAGCGCGCTGCCAAACTATCCCAGGACGATTGGCGAAGGACTCATCCCGATTTCACCGAACCGAATCTGTCGCGCAATCTCGCGCTGGTTGAACGCTTGCAACAGATTGCGAGACGCCACAACAGATCCGCCGGTGAAGTCGCGATCGCCTGGACGTTGCATAATGCTGCCATCACGGGAGCCATTGTTGGCGCACGCAATTCACACCAGGCGGAAGGGGTGATGCGCGCCGGCGAACTTCGCCTAACGGATGAAGACGCCAGCGAGATGGAAGCTTTCGTGGGTGAAACCGCGGCGTGAATCGACACGGTTCGACCCAAACAGCCATCAGGCCCTCCAACGCCGAAGGTAAGGAGAACATGGTGAACGAAGCCAAGATGAACGTGAATACAGCACTGGAACACTATCTCAAATCTGGTCAGCAGTTCGGAGACGGCGAGAAATTCTACCTCTTGGGCTTCGAAGCGGCTCTGCACGCTAGAAATCGCTGCAAAGAATTTGATCAGATCACGTCCGAGATGGCGAGCGACTTGGAAGAACTGCGGCGGCAATATCCCGGGGCCGCAGTAGAAGAGCCATTTGCGCAAGGATTTCAGCGAGGACGGGAATATTACCAGCGACTGTGCGACGACTCCAACCCGCTATGACCTGTTGCTGAAACAGTATGTTTCAGCTTTCGCTCGCTTCCTCTGGCGCCGGTTTTCGGGCGCCAGTATTTTTTGCCAGCTATTTGCCTCGATGATGTCCTTCGCTCGACGCGTCTTCCGGCGGCGAGCGTCATTTCTCCTAACCCTTACCCTCAAAAGTTCTTCCGGATGAAGACCCCAATCCCGCTGAGGCATTCGTCGCCCGAGATATCAGTTTGGAATGCCGATTGCTATTACCAAGGAGAGAGACACGGAGGCGCGTGACGGAGGGCTGCGGTCGTGAATGAGATGGTTGCTTATTCGGGTGTGCAGTACGCAGTAATAGCGGGACCTCGCACCAAAACTGGCGCCGAGCGCCTTGTAATTGCATACTCAAACGAGAAATCGCTGCGTGACCTGATCGCGGCACGCTCCATTATCGCGGTCGGGTTCTGCTCGCGTGAGGAGGCGGCAACGGGTCGTAAATCTTCGGTGAGAGCTGCTGCCGCCTCGTACCAGCTGATGCGCGAAGCAATAGCAGTGTGGAGTGCGAAGTCTCTGCAGTTGTTCAGGTGGGCAGACAGGCGAGCAGAAATTGGTTCGACTTGTCGGAGAGTGGCTGGGTTCCTCTTCAGCTCCTACAGCGATCTGGCCACAACGGTTCTTGTTATTTTTTCTTCTACAGATGTCGTCTCAGCAGTAATCAGGATGGCGCTTGGCAGTTCCATTTAAGTTCTTTCGGCGATTCGTCTTGCTCAAGGCTGCGAAGATCGAACCAAACCCAACCGCACTGACAACGTACCGAGTCACACAATCGGGCCTTACGCCAAAGCAATCTACCAACGGTGCATGATCTCACCCACTCATCGCTCCCCAAGATTCTTGCGAGAATCAGCGTGTACTGATCTTTCCAACTCTTTAAGGCGAAGAGCACCGCTCGCCAGCATCGCCCACGCCAGCGCCCTCATATCCGGATCCATGGAAGTGACAGCCCTTAGAAGCTCTTCACCTGCCTCCGGCTGTCCGAACCTACACCACATCACTCCGCACAGAAACATATAATCATGGTCCATCTCAGTTTCCTCCTACCCAGCCACGAGTAGCGTCAGCAGTATTCCCACCCGTGAGCCGTAAGTTCATTCAAACCGTTCGAGTGCAATCATGCTGCCAACCACGGGTATTTAAAAGCGAGCCCGCACTCCTCTTCGGTTGATAGCAGTGACGATAAGGAGACACGAGCGACCGTCGTGACCTCGTGCCGACTCGTCTAAACCGTGATGTAGGTGTAATGGCCTTCGGCTTGAAGAAGTGCAATTGCGGCGACCATTGAGGCTACGACAAGGACGCCTGACAAGGTGTGCGCAAGCATATCCTTCACCACATCTTCCGGGGATTGCGAGAGGTTGCGATGAGAGATGAGGACCCGTACCTGTTCTTCCAGGGCGGTATGGCAACTCAGAAACTGAGCCCCTCTCGATTGCAGGATTTGCATGCTCGTGTCCTGATAGACGGAGTTCCGATCGTCCGGACTTTTGGAAGTGGACTCTTGCTCGAGCCCAATCTTGCTCTTGTAGAAAGGGTTTTTAACGGCAGGCTTTCCGTTTGCCGGGTCAGTCACTTTCAGCCATTCGCCGATCTGGTACTTCTCCCAGATGTAGTCGTCGTAGTTGAGCATGTTGGCGGGACCGTGCAACGCGGCCGCAATCTTGACTTGCCCTTCCGCGACGCCGAAACCAAATTGCAGGCCATTGAAGGAATTCTTGATGTTGTTCAGGAACTTCCCGTCGCCAATCTGCACGACATCGTACACCTGTTTGATTCGAGCCGGATCGTTCACGAGTTCGCGGAACTCAGCGAGTTTCCACTCTGAGGCTTTCCATACAAGCTGGCTCTCACTTATGGGGGGCGCGGCGCTGAATAAGCCCAGTGTTGTGAAGTATGCCGCCGCGCGAGATAGTAATGACCTTCGAGTTATGTTGTTCATGTCGATTGCGCCAAAGCACCAGTTGAGACCACCGATTGCGCGTCTACTTGAAGAGGATCTTCGCCATCATTCCTTTGTCCTCGTGATTGAGTAGGTGGCAATGGAATACCGACATACCTCTGATGACGGGGTCGGTGAAGTCCAGAATTACATCGACAGAACCGCCATACGGAACATTAACCGTGTCCAGCCACGCTGGCATGGGGAGTGGCGCGCCGTTCTGCGCGTAAGCCAGGAAGTGAACCTGGTGAATGTGAAAAGGATGCAGTTCGGCGGTGTCGTTGACGATACGCCAATGCTGATATGTACCCACAAGAGCGGTGGTCATCGGACTCGCGTCGGCTGAGTACTTTTGCCCGTTGATGTAGAAACCGTTCCTATCCTCGGTAAAGTTCACAACAAACTGCGGTGCAGTTTTCTTTATCGCCTCAACGTCAACTGGTTTGTAAATCGGTGGCCGGCTGTCGAATGCATGCGTCGGTCGCGTCGCTGAGCTCGCATCGGCTTGCCCGGACCCTGGTGGCACCAGATCTGCCAACATCATCTCGGGATTGGGATCCCCAACCGGACCCGTATCTACGCAAAGTGTTCGCAGCGTTCCGTGTGCGCCAGAAGGTGGGCCGGTGACGATTGCTTCGAGCCGGCCCGCGGGCGCGACCAACAGGTGATCGATAGTTTTGGTGCGATGTCTTGGATCGCGGAAGGCAAGCGGCATCCCATCCAGCGCCACAACTTCAAAAGTCTTTCCATCCAGCTGCAAGTCCAGGTAGCGGTCCGATGAAGCGTTCACGATGCGCCAGAACTGCCGCTCATTAGGAGCGATCTCAACTCGGGGCCGAAGGACTCCGTTCACAGTAAAGATTTCCTCAACTTTCTCGGCCTCTCCGCCACATCCCTTAGCTGAGATTTCAACATCGTGCTGGAGCGCGGCGGCATTTGGGTCGTGCTCGATGGAGCGGCCGCGCACAACAAGCACACGCTCGCGCAGCCGTTCCAACTCAGGGATATAGTGTTCTATTCCCTCTACGACAATGGCTCCCGACATTCCGTCCAGCACTTGCCGATGACTCTCCCCGTGAGGATGCGTGTGATACCAGAACAGCCCGGGTGGATGATCGCGTGGAATGCGAATTGAGTAGTGCAGTGCCTGGCCGGGCTTGGCCAGCATTGTTAACACGTCATCTTGTGGAGCATCCGGCGAGATGCTGAGTCCGTGAAAATGCAAGTTCGTCATGTCCATGCAAGGATTCACTGGGCACGACCCGGAAGACTTGGAAGGAAGATCATTGACATACGTGATTTTTAGAATGTCACCTGGCAACGCGCGGATGACCGGCGCGACCGTCTTGCCATTGAAAGCAAAAACATCCTTGCCGTTTTCATTTACCGCATGAAGCGTTACGGATACCACATGCTTCTTCGCGCTTACTTGCGGAGACTCCGGCAACGACACGCCTTGCGCGCAGGCGAACGCAGACAGAGAAATACAAACTAGGCCGGTAAGGAGTGGTGACTTTAACATCATGACACCTGTTCCTTTCTTCGCGTCGCCTCTTCCGTCGCCCTGGCCGAAAAGGGTTCAGTGTCGGAGCCCACTTCTCCAACCGCCCGCGATTGCAACGCCATTCCCACCAGTATTGCGATGAGGATCGCGGGATACAGTTGTCCGATAAGGGCTTCCGCAGTCGCCAGAGACCGCGCAATCCGATGTACCGGATAAGCGTCACCGTAGCTAACGCTAGTCAGGGTGGAAAAGCTGAATTGGATTAAGCGGCTCGGTTCGCTTGTGGGGATACCGCCGATAAACGTCTGGAAATGGATTGCATCCGGACGCTCCTCCATAAGCAGCTTATATCCGAACGCCCAGGTAAGACCGATCAGCAGGTAGGCAGCAACTCCACCCATAACCCGGTGTACGCTAACAGGCCCGGGGCGAAACGTTTGTCTCAGGGTCATGATGACCAGGATGGCGAGCCCGGATATTTTGAGCGCCGTGTCCCATCCCCAGTGGCCGAACGAGGGCTTGAATTCAACGACAAGATCCGCTGCGAACTCGAGTACCGTGAGCGCAATGACCAGATACATCAAAGTCGATTTGCGAATCGTCGCGACCGCCCCAGAGAACAACAAAAGCGCAAACACTAGGCCGATCCCAATTCGCCCAAACCGTGACAACGTTACCATGGGAACAAAAATGGTCGCGATAATAAGAAACGACAGAAAGAAGCTTAATCCGCGATCTTCGACCCAAAACGGAAACACTGACACATCCGGATTCTTCCGATCTTCTCGTGGTCGCATGTTCGTAGAACAAGATACCTTTCGGGTTGTGCAGATCGGCGCAGGTCGCAGAAGCGCTCGGCCTGTCAGCGTGATGTCGTTCTGGAGGCCTCGTCCTTCATACCGTCCGGTGCCAACTCGATCCGGTCCGACTCTTCATCTGCGGGGCCAGCGTCTTGGTTTCAGGTCCGAGATCTTTTTCAAAGACGATTCCTTTCCGCGAAACCACGAATGTCTTGACCCCCGATGACTGGTATTCAGCAGGATAGGCAATCAGAGTCAACGCTTTCTTGGTTCTACGCTCTCCCGTCTCTCCGGAAGCGTTAGTCTCATTCACGATTCGAAAGTAGTAGCCATGGAAAGGATGGGAATCTTTGTTGTCGTTACTTGTTGCACCGGCAGTGGCCAAGATCTCGGCGTATCGGGTGATCACATCCTCGCTATCTGCCTTTGCAGCGCTCGCATTCTTTGCCATTGCGAACTCCTCACACACTTGAATTGCAGTGGTCTCATTTTCTCCAATTCTGCGAAACAAGATCTCCTGTTTTCCACGATCGGAATCGAAATGCCATTCACCATTGTTAGAAACCAACGATACGGGGAAAGGCCAGTTCTCTGCGCCGATGTAAAGAACTGTGCTCCCATCAGGTTCCTGCACCAAACGGTGCATTTCCTTATACTTCTGGCTGAACTGCTCGCGCTCCAGCTTGTCTTCCTCTTCGTCGTTTGAGGAAGTAACTTCTTTTCCTCCGAGGATGGCTTCCAAAGCCTGTTCATCCCCCTTTTGCGTAGCCTGAAATAGAGCCTGGCTAGCTTCGCCAGGTGATGAAAACGTCTTTGTTGGTGCGTCCTGAGCAGGACTCGATTTGGCGAGGCCCACGAAAAGCAGCACGCCCAACACAAACAAAATAAGGGTTGTGGACGCAAATCCGCAGGCAAGTTTCAGAGTAAAGGTTTTAAGTGGTTCAAGGTGCATGTTCTTCGTGCGCATGACTTCTTCTCCCAATCTTCAATCCCGTTTGTGGCAATTCGACTGAATCACCGGTGTCCGCCGCCCACATGAAAGCCGCCGCCTCCGTGGAAACCACCTCCGTGGAATCCTCCACCGAAGCTCGACTGCCCACGTGCGGAGAAGCCTCGAGATGCTCCACCGTGGTTAAAGCCGCTGAATGCTCCAGAGTGTGTCCCTCCCTCGGTATGCGACCCTGCGAATCCATGCAGCGGTGAACCGTGGAAACCCGGAGTGCCACCGTGAAATCCGCCAGCATGATTGAAGTGGTCACGGTTCACAAAGACTCTGCTATGGGATTCATAGTGGTGGTTGTCGAAGCGAATGTCGTGATGGTGCCAGTCATATCCCCAGTGGTGCCAGCCCCAACCAAACCCGCCAAAGAAACCAACTCCAAACCCGAAGCCAAACGCGATTCCAGGCCCTTCCAGATATAGTCCTGGATACCAGTACCAGTCCGGCCACACACCGATAGGATCTCCATAGACCAGCCATGGATCATACTGAGGCACATAAACAACCTCGGGCTCTGCTGGCTCGATCACAATGGTTTGCCCTTTGTTACTCACATTTTCCTGCGAGGTGCTCTTTAAGTTCCCCGCCTTCTCGGCGCGGCCGCGCATAACCTGAACGGCGTCCATCACTTGCTGTTCTTGGTTGACGTAGGCATCGCCTAGCGAGGAAGTCCACGAGAGATTTTTGTCCATGTTGGCGAGCACCGAAGGAAACTCGACCAGAGCCTTGACGCTCGGATCCCAAGGCTGCTTATCGACTTCTTTCCCTAACTCCTTACCCTTGAGATCTTCGTGTTGCACCAGCCATCGGTCTGCTTCAACGATCTGGTCGGGGTAAGTCGCCGCGGCAAGGATCTGTGCTACGAGCGCGTCCGGATATAGGGCGATCGGCGCAACCAGTTGCTGCAACTGTTCTGGCGTCTGTTGTGCTGCTTGAATCGGAGCTTGAGTGGAAGACTGGTCCATCTGCACGGCGAATCCTTCCGAAGCTGTGGCCAGCATAAGGCACCCAGAAAGAAAAAGAGACAGACTCTGTTTCATAAATTTCATAATTGCTGCTCCTTCGCCATTCCACCTCGGCGATCCCACCGGTCCAGTCGCGCTGGTCCGATCTACTCGATCCGTTTCAACTGGTCAGCGCAGCAGCACTTCCCGGCGCGAACTGCCGAACCGGGAGCGGGCAGGCCGGATGATCACATTGACACGCGATCTCGACGTCTTCCTCTCCCGCGTCGCGGCAGACTTGCCCGCAGTATTCTTCCCCATCCGCCACATCGCACAGGCACGGAATATGTGCGCACTTTCTCGTATTTAGTTTCGACATTTTTTTCTCCTCTGCTCCTATTCCTATCCATTGCATCCGGATCGCCAAACCCCAACTCGGCGTACATGAGGCTTTTGCAAGATTGTGCTCGTGGATGAAGGTCAACGATGTTGTAAGTGTCGGCAGGCTGATAGCCGCGTCGGTATTTGGACGGCGCGAAAGTATCCTCTTTACTGATCCGGGGTCACGATCCAAGGGACCCGAGATCCCAATTCCTTTGAGGATCAATCTTCGTCTTGTTGCTTTTTTCTTTTCAATTTTGTCTGGAATGAAACGTGCACTCGTCAAAGGGAGAGTGAGGTCAGAAATGGAAGGTCAAGTATTCACATTTGCAAGTTCGCCTTTTGTCCCGGTCGCCATTGGCTTTTTTGGCTTAGGGACCGGCTACTTCATCTGGGGTGGCCAGGCCCTGTTTGGTTTTCCGAAGAACAGCCCGGAGGTCAACCGCACAATGGGTCTTTGGGGTTTCTGGATGCCCGGCTTCATGCAGTTCCTGACCGGGATCTATCTGCTGACCGGACTGACCTGGTTCAACGTCTTTGGCAAAGCAGCTCCTTTATATATGGCTGGCCTGGCTTTCACTGCCTTCGGTATTCACTGGTTCGCGATGGCCTACCGGCGGTATCTCGATGCGAGCGCCCAGCCGGATGGCTGGATGGCGATAGCATTCCTGTTTCTCAGCATTCTCGGCGCTGACGTTTTTCGGCGTGCGGGAGACATTCCCGTCATGCTTATCTTTGTCGGCCTAACATTGATTTATGCGGTCGAGATTCCGACGCGCTTACTATCGTGGAATCTTGGTGGCCGCATCGTAGGGCTGTTTCAATTCGTGACCGGTGTGTGGCTGATGTATTGCACATACGCCATGACAGTGGATTTAGCGCTGGGCGCCAAAGCTTGGGTTTAAAGGTCCTTTAAGTCCATGATGCGCTTGCACGGATGAAATACGATCTGATCGCCTGTGTTCATTGCAGCTCCGTCTCTCTTTCGAGATGGAGCGCAGTTCGAATTAGCTGCCCGAGGCACTCACTTTGGCATGAATTTGCTCCGGCATGTGTCCTGGACCGGTACTGCAATGACACATCCTGGAACACGACGAGTTAACCGATGCTTTCTTCGCGCATGTCGAAGTTTTCTGTGCGGCCTGGATCGGCCGTTGTGCTGCGCTATGGAACGGCAATAATCCTGGTAGCGGTGGCGCTCGGAATAGCGCTGTTCCTAAGACACGACAATTTGCCGCATCCGTTCATATCTTTCTCCCTTGCCGCAATTGCAATTACCTTTTGGTCCGCCGGCACCGGTCCCGGACTGGTTGCGCTCTTACTCTCCTACTTGGCCTTGATCGCCCTGTTTGTTCCGGGAAAGATCCTCGGCTTTACGTCGGAGCCATACCTCGCCTTTTACGGGATCTTTGGTGCAGCCGTCGGCTGGTTCAGTGCCTCACGCCGCCGAGCAGAACGATTGCTTACAGAGGCCCGCGATCTTCTGGAAGCGCGTGTGGCGGAGCGAACACGCGAACTTGCGCAATCCAACGAAGAATTGCAGGGCACCCACGCGAAACTTCGGCATGAGAAGGACCGGCTCAAACTACTGCTAGACCTGAACAACAGCATTGTCTCGAAGTTGGATCTCAGAGACCTCCTGCGTGATATCTCCGCGAATGTGAGACGCCTCATGCAATGCGACGCGGTAGGCGTCACCTTATCGGATCAGGAAACCGCTGAGTTGAAGCTATTTGCGTTGGACTTTCCCGCCGCGAAGGGATTCCTTCGAGAAGAGATGCCCCGAACATCCGGCTCGCTTGCTAGCAAAGCATTCAGCACCGGTGAGCCTATGACATTCATTATTGGGCAGGATGTCGCGACGATAGAAGCGGACTTCGCGAGGGAAGGTTTGCAGTCGGCCTGTTGGCTGCCTTTGATTAGCCGTACTCGAGTGCTGGGCGTCTTAGGACTCTCTCGACTGGAAGATATTCCGTTCTCTCCAGATGATGTCTCGTTCTTGATGCAGATTGCAAGTCAGGTTGCGATTGCGGTAGAAAACGCGCTGTCTTATCGACAGATATCCGAACTCACAAATAAACTCGCGCAAGAAAAACTGTATCTTGAGGACGAGATTCGCACCGAAGCTAACTTTGAGGATATCGTCGGCAAGAGCCAGGCGCTACACCGCGTTTTGAAACTTGTGGAGACAGTTGCACCGACCGACTCCACCGTTCTTATATTCGGGGAGACGGGCACAGGAAAGGAACTGATCGCTCGTGCCATTCACGACCTGAGTTCGCGCAGTTCAAACACTTTTGTGAGACTGAATTGTGCCGCCCTCCCTGCAGGGCTGCTGGAGAGCGAGCTGTTCGGCCACGAAAGAGGGGCATTCACGGGAGCGGTCGCGCAGCGCATCGGACGCTTGGAACTTGCAAACCACGGGACTATTTTTTTGGATGAAATCGGGGAAATCCCACTTGAGCTCCAGCCGAAGTTGCTTCGCGTTCTCCAGGAACGAGAATTTGAGCGATTGGGAGGCACCCGAACCATTCGGACCGATGTGCGCTTGATTGCGGCAACCAATCGGGATCTAGCGGCCATGGTCCAGGAACAGAAGTTCCGTGCCGACCTTTTCTTTCGCTTAAACGTTTTTCCGATTGAACTTCCTCCGCTACGCGAGCGCCCTGAGGATATTCCACTATTGGTTCGGCATTTCACCGAGGAGTTTTCTCGCCGTATAGGTAGGAGAGTTGAGGCAATATCTCTGCAGACAATGAACGCTCTGAGTCAATATCGTTGGCCTGGTAACATTCGGGAACTGCAGAATGTTATCGAGCGATCTGTCATCCTCTCGTCTGGCCCAACCCTGAAAATACCGATCGCCCAGCTGCAACCTCGCTCCACGCCCAAGTCGGTCGATCAGGCCGCACAACCGCAGTCGACAAGGCGCGTGCCCGTGCGCAGCATTCTCGCCGAGGTGGATCGTAATCAACTCATTCGGGCCCTCGCAAAAGCCGGCGGCCGGGTTGGCGGCCCAAATGGGGCTGCTGCCCGCCTTGGGCTCAAGCGGACTACGTTCATCACCCGGATGGACAAACTTGGCATCACTCCTAAGGGGTCGGAACTCAAAATGGACAGCGGCGACACTTCCGACACTTCCGACTTCTCGCCCGTTCAAGATTCCTCTAACGAGATAAGCTCCTCAAAATAAATCGCTTCAGGGCAGACTCGCCTCCCGCAGCGTTTTGGTATATGCCGTGCCTTATCAAAAGTGCGAACAGAAAACGCAACGCTGATGCATGACCTTACTGAACTTCGAACTCGAGGCCGCCTTTGGCTGAGAGGGAGCAGGCCATGGCACAGCGAAACGACAAAGGAGGAAATATGAAAAAGCTTCTTGCTCTAGTCACGCTTGCTGTGTGCGTGTCGGCCCCGTCGTTCGGAGCTGACGTTGTGGGTCACTCCGCTAAGGTCGCGGGCAAGGATACTTATAAAACTGCGAAGGTGTCTCTGAAGGATACCGGCAAGGCAGCAAAATCGGTCGTGAAGTTTCTTTTCTAACATGAGGTTGAAAGGCTGAAAGACAAATATTTTTCTACGGAGATGAATTATATGAAAATCAACAGAGGTTATATCGCGGTAGGGTTAGTCATTGCTTTTGCTCTCTTTTTCGAACTCGCTGCTCATGCCGACGAGTCCGACGAAGCCACCTTCATGAGTTTCAGCGCCCCCGTTCAGATCCCAGGACAGGTATTGCCCGCGGGAACTTATCTGTTTCAACTGGCCGACCGTGGCTCTGAAACACATGTGGTTCAGGTCTTCAGCTCGGACCGCGCTGTTCTGTACGGAACGTTCCTAACGGTCGCAACCGAGCGTCAAAGTCCGACCGATGATACGACCGTCAAGCTTGCCGAGCCGGAATCCAGAGGAACTCCTGTCCTTCTGAAGTGGTTCTATCCAGGACGAGATATCGGAAATGAATTCCTGTATTCCAAGCAGACGGAGAAGGAATTGGCACTGGACGACCAGCAGACCATCGTGGCGCATCAGGCCCCAAGCTCCAACTCGGGAACCACCGGATCTGGCAACTAAGAGCATAGCCTGACATCCCCTCTTAAAATCCGAGGGAATGTCAGGCGAATTGCGAAACAGTTGAAAAAAATCTCTTGACCGCTCGGAGTTAAAGACATCTTAAGAGACGATGGTGTTCTTCGCCAGTGCAATTCGCATAAGGCACTTGATACACGATCTTGAGATTAAGGCGCCGGGCAACCGCTGCACTGATAACGGAATTCTACGACCTATGTTTCTGAAACCAGTACGCGTAATTGTCATCGCCCTGAAACCGAGCTAGAGTTAGGCACAGAGGCGACGTTCGCGTTACGCTCCTGCAAAACCTAGGGGCATGGATGAAGCGTGCAGACACATCCACCGTGTTCGTTATTGATGACGATCCTTTGGTGCGTGACGCGATTCAAGGCATGCTGAAGTCGGTTGACCTTCATTCCGAGGCCTTCGAGACACCGCAAGAGTTCCTGAGGAGCAAGCGGTCTGACGGACCCAGTTGTCTTATCCTTGACGTGAGACTTCGCGGCGCCAACGGTCTCGACTTTCAGCATGAATTAGCAGATGCGGGTGTCCGGATTCCCATTATCTTCATCACCGGTTATGGAGACATTCCCATGTCCGTGAAAGCCATGAAGTCCGGCGCGGTTGAGTTCCTGACGAAGCCCTTCCGCGATCAGGACCTGCTGGATGCGATCCATCAGGCTTTGGATCGCGATCGAATCACACGCCAACACGAGAGTGAGCTTGCTGAGTTGCGAAGGCGGTATGCGTCCCTGACCGCACGCGAGCGCGAGGTCATGAGCCTGGTCGTTTCAGGCATGCTCAACAAACAAGTGGCGTTTGAACTAGGAACCAGTGAAATCACCGTGAAGATTCAACGCGGTCAGGTGATGCGGAAAATGCAGGCTGAATCACTGGCGGAATTGGTGAGAATGGGGGGGAAACTTGAGCTTCCGTCCGGCAGGAGTACCGCGGGGCCGTTCGGAACCGGTCACGAATGAAACAGCCTTCCAAATTTCAATATTATGGGCTGGCTGTAATCTCCTGCGGTGTGGCATTGCCGGTGGCATGGCCTATCGATGCACCTGCGTCGTGTTTCCTGCTCGCCGTCATGGTAAGCAGTCTCTTCGGAGGTTTGGGGCCAGGTCTTCTATCGGTCGCTCTTTCCGCGATCGCCTACGAGCACTTCTTCCTGTGGAGGACCGCTCCTCCAGCCCACGAACCGGCTGCCTTCTTTCGATTTGCAACCTTCCTGGTAGCGACCTTACTGGTCACAGGATTATTGGAGGTGAAACGCCGCGCTGAGCAATCTCGCACCCGCGCCGAGGAAGCTTTGCGTCAGGCCAACTCGGATCTCGCCCGCATCAACCGCGTGACTACAATGGGAGAACTCACTGCTTCCCTGGCGCACGAAGTGAACCAACCGATTGCTGCCGCGGTGACCGACGCCAACACCTGCCTCCGATGGCTCACACGCGAGGCGCCCGACCTGAAAGAGGCGCGCGAAGCTGCATCAAGGACAATAAGAGACGTGACCCGCGCAGCGGAGATCGTCGCCCGCGTCCGGCAGATCTTCAAGAAAGAGACTCCACAGTTAGAGTTAGTGGATGTCAACGAAATCATTCGAGAGATGGTGGTCCTGTTGCGCGGTGAAATTATCCGCTACTCCATAGCTGTCCGTACCGACCTATCGGCAAACCTTCCGGACGCTATGGGGGATCGATTGCAACTGCAGCAGGTGCTGATGAACCTGATCGCTAACAGTGTTGACGCGATGAGAGATATAGAGGGGACGCGCCAGTTGACCATTTGTTCGCAGCAGACCCAAGATGGCCAAGTCCTGGTGTCGGTGAGCGATACCGGCGTGGGACTCCCGCGGCAAGCTGAGCAGATCTTTAACGCTTTCTTTACCACCAAGCCTCAAGGGACAGGTATGGGACTTCGGATCAGCCGCTCCATCGTGGAATCGCACGGCGGACGCTTATGGGCTGCCATCAACTCCTCCCGGGGCGCAACCTTTCACCTCACCCTTCCTGCCACAGCCCACGGCCATGAATAACAGTCGCGGCTCGATCCATGTCATGTGAAGCCAGTATTACTGGTTTCATACCAACGTATGATTGCTCGCCCCGCGGCAAAGCGATACTTTGCCAACATGGCTGTTCAGAGGAAGACAAAAATGGTCGCGATCGTTGATGACGATGAACTGATGCGCAGCGCACTGCAGGGCATGCTGAAATCCGTCGGATTGCCATCCAAAGCATTTGCCTCGGCCGAAGACTTTCTCAAATCCGGCCAGCAGCGTGAGACTGCATGCCTGATCGCTGATATACGCATGCCGGGAATGTCCGGACTCGAACTGCAGGCCCAATTGAACGCCGAACACTACAGAATTCCGACCATCTTTATCACCGCACATGGTGACACAAAAATGCGAATGCAGGCGCTAAGAGCAGGCGCAGTAGAATTTCTGGCCAAGCCGTTTGACGATGAGGTCCTGCTCGAAAGCGTACGAGCGGCTCTGGAAAGTTGAGCCGAAACGATTGGGTCCGCGCGCCAGGAGGTTCTCTGTGGGAGCTGTCCAAAGATTCGGTAGTGCTGAGCAAGTGTCTAACGAGCGCAAATTCGAGCAGGTGATCGGCAACAGCCCTGCTCTCGAATCGGTGCTGCAACAGGTTGAGCGGGTTGCCCCCACGGATTCCACGGTTCTTATCCAGGGGGAAACCGGTACTGGCAAGGAATTGATTGCGCATGCGATACATAACCTCAGCTCACGGTGCGGAAGGCCCTTCGTAAGATTGAATTGCGCAGCTATTCCACTGGATTTGTTAGAAAGTGAACTCTTTGGTCACGAGAAAGGCGCGTTCACGGGCGCCATCGCGCAAAAAGTTGGTCGCTTCGAAATGGCCGACAAGGGAACGCTTTTTCTGGACGAAGTCGGCGATATTCCGCCCGCCTTGCAGCCGAAGTTGCTGCGCGTTCTGCAGGAACAGGAGTTCGAGCGCCTCGGTAGCACTCGCACTCATCAGGTAGACGTTCGGTTGGTCGCTGCCACAAATCGCAATCTGATTGAAATGGCGAACCGAGGTGACTTTCGCAGCGATCTGTACTATCGACTGAATGTATTTCCGGTCCTGCTGCCACCTTTGCGCGAGCGTAGCGAGGACATTCCCGCCCTGGTTGCTCACTTTGTGGAGATTTACGGCCGCCGGATGAGTCGCGAGATCGAGCATATTCCTCCGACCACTATGTCTGCGCTGACGTCGTATCACTGGCCGGGCAACATACGCGAACTGCAAAATCTGATCGAACGCGCCGTGATCCTGTCCAACGATGGCGTGCTCCCCAATCCTCTCCCGACTGGGGGAACTTTGGCTCCCCCCACACCTTCGTCGCCAACCACTTTAAAGGACTCCGAACGGATTCTGATCCTGCACGCGCTTGAATCGGTTGGTTGGGTGATCGGTGGTGCGAAAGGAGCGGCTGCGAAACTGGGGTTAAAGCGAACCACACTCATTCATAAGATGCAGAAGCTGGGTATTTTCCGACCAGATTATCAACGCTCCGTCGCCCCGATGAGGACAGGGTCACGAGAGTCGGAGTCGGACTCGCGAGTGCAATGAACAATGGTTCGCCTTCAGGAGCCAGCGAGCACCGGCGCTGGATCTGAAGCACGAATCGCACCCCGAAACGGAATTCAGGAAATTCGCGCCGATGAGCATGGACATCCGAAAAAGTGGGTTTGACGTTGTCGGCAACGTACCGTGGGGTACACACTTTTGCCTCTTCTACGAAACGAAAGCGGATCTCCTCGAAATAGCCGTCGCCTACTGCAAAGCCGGACTGGAAGCCCATGAGTTCTGCTTGTGGGTCGTTGCCGCCCCTGTTACAGCCGAAGAAGCCAGGCACGCACTGAAGCAAGCCATGCCTGACTGCGACCGGTACTTCACTGACGAGAGTATAGAGATCGTCATGTCCCGCGAGTGGTATCAGCCGGATGGTACGTTCGATCTAAACCGAGTGCTACGGGGCTGGAATGAGAAACTGGCGCACGCATCGGCCCGAGGCTATGCGGGTGTAAGGGTCACCGGCGATACTGCATGGCTTGAAAAGAAAGACTGGAAAGATTTCTGTGAATACGAAGAATCACTGAACCATGCGGTTACGAACCAGCGAATTGCCGTACTATGCACCTATCCGCTTGCCTCATGCGGCGCTGCAGAAATCCTGGATGTAGTGCGACACCATCAGTTTGCCGTGACACAAAGATGCGGAAATTGGGATGTGATCGAAACCGCGGGCCACAAACAAGCAAAAGCTGAAATCAAGCGCCTGAATGAGGAACTGGAACAGCGGGTCGCAGAACGGACCAGCGAATTAACAGCCCTCAACACCGAACTGACGAAAGAGATCCTCCAACGTCAGCGTGCCGAAAAGGCGCTGCTTCGGAGCGAGTCTTATTTAGCGGAAGCACAGAGGGCCAGTCACACGGGTAGTTTCGGATGGAGCGTTTCGAGCGGGGACATCATTTGGTCCGACGAAACATTTCGAATCCTCGAACTCGACCGCGTCAACAAACCCACCGTGGAATTCGTATTGCACCGTACCCATCCGGAGGACAGATCCTTCGTCCAAAGAATGCTCGATCAGGTAACGCGGGAAAGGAAACCTCTTGATGTCGAACACCGGCTGCTGATGTCCGATGGCTCAGTTAAGTACGTTCGAGTTGTCGGTCATCCATCGATCAATCATGAATCGGGTGACTTTGAATTCGTAGGAGCCGTGACCGATATCACGGATCGAAAACGAGTAGAAGAAGCGCTCAGGCGGAGCGAGGGTTATTTGGCTCAAGCCCAAAGCCTGACCCAGAGCGGAAGTTGGGCTTGGAACGTTCACACCGACGCTCGCTTCTGGTCGCAAGAGACCTTTCGCATCTTCGGCTATGACCCCGAAAAGATGACGCCCACCTGGTCTGACATTCTCGAACGAACTCACCCTGAGGATCGAGACGCTATCGACCGACAAGCGAAATTAGAGACCACACGGACGGAGGATTCTGCGTTTGATTGGAGAATCGTTCTTCCGGATGGAGGCATAAAACACCTTCATTCGATCTCTCATCCCGTTATGGACGAGTCCGGCCAGATCATCGAGATCGTCGGCACCTTAATGGATGTGACCGAGCGCAAGCGCGCGGAAGCGCTGCGTGACGGAGAGAGCCGTATTTTGGAGATGATAGCCCGAGACGCTCCTCTGAAGGAAATCCTTGAGAGGCTCGTGCGGGTTGTGGAAGCGCAATTCGCTGGCATGCTTTGTTCTGTTCTTCTCCTGGACAGTGACGGACAACACGTGCGGCATGGCGCCGCTCCGAGCCTCTCTAGGTCCTATGTTGATGCCATCGATGGGCTTTCGATCGGACCGCAGGCGGGATCTTGCGGCACCGCGATGTACCGCAAGGTGCCTGTCGTCGTCACCGACATTTTGCAGGATCCGCTCTGGGAGCAGTATCGAGACGTGGCTGAGCCCTACGGGTTGCGCTCTTGCTGGTCTACACCCATTCTTGCGCATTCGGGCAAGGTGCTCGGTTCGTTTGCTATGTATTACCGCGAACCACGCACTCCCAATCCCGCTGAGACTCGAGCCCTGGAAATGGCAACCCACCTCGCCGGCATCGCCATTGAACGTAAGTTGACGCATGAACGCCTACAGCGAAGTGAGGCATACCTGGCTGAAGCGCAAAGGCTGAGCCACACTGGTAGTTGGGCTTTCAACGCTAGAGGGCCTGTGTACTGGTCAGAGGAAAATTTTCGAATTTGGGACCTCGATCCGCAGCAGGGTCTTCCGGACCCTGAACTCGTGCTGCAAAGGATTCATCCCGAGGACCGAGACAGAGTGCTCGATTACGTCGTGCAAGCATTGCGCGAAAAGAAGGATTACGCCGCTGAGTTTCGAATCGTGCTACCCGAGGGAACAGTCAAATACATCCATGGGTTGGGCCACCCGGTCTTCAGTTCGACCGGAGACCTCCTTGAAGTTGTTGGCACACAGGTCGACGTGACAGAGCGGAAACGAGCAGAACATGAGCGGGAGAGATTGCGGCAGCTGCAGACCGATCTTGCGCACATAAACCGGGTCACCACAATGGGAGAACTGACTGCATCCCTGGCGCACGAAATCAAACAGCCGATGACTGCTGCCCTCACCGATGCCCGGACCTGCTTGCGCTGGCTCAGGCGCGATGAACCCGACTTGTCCGAGGCGCGCGAAGCCGCATCGAGGCTGGTGACAGATGTAAGCCGTGGGGCCGAAATCATTAGCCGGATCAGCTTGCTGTTCAAGAAGATTGCGCCGCAAAGAGAACTAGTTGATGTAAATGAGCTCATTCGGGAAATGATCGTTCTTCTGCGCAATGAGGCCGCTCGGTACTCGATTTCGATTCGCTCCGATCTCGCCGACGATCTTCCCAAGGCCATCGCGGACCGTGTCCAATTGCAGCAGGTATTCATGAACCTGATGCTCAACGGCATCGAAGCCATGAAGGATGTCGCAACTGGAAGCGAACTTACCGTCAGGTCTCAGAGGGGTGAGGGCGCTCAAGTCCTGATTTCGGTCGCCGATGCGGGCGTGGGCCTGCCGCCTGAGATTGCGGCGAACGTATTTGATGCCTTCTACACCACCAAGCCCCAAGGCACCGGGATGGGATTGCCCATCAGCCGGTCCATTGTCGAATCGCATGGCGGCCGTTTATGGGCTACCCCCAATTCCGGTCGGGGCACGATCTTTCAGTTCACATTGCCCAGCGAAGTCACGGCGCATCAGGCGGTAGGCGCCTGACTTCATAATTTCACGCCTGACTTCATACTTCCAAAAGATCATCCGATCTCACTCCGCATACTATTCCGTCGACATTCCACCCGGCAACGTAGGTATCAATACGCTGCAATCGATTCATTTCACATAGTGCATGGACTCCAACAATCAGTGTGCCATCACCGTCACGACGGTCTGGAACGAGCTGCGGAGGAGCCGCTCGTCTGGCGCCTCCACCCTCGTGACGAACTGGTCGTTCACTTCGGCCATCAAAAGCAGAAGCCCGAATGGAAAATGATCGCCTTGGCTTTGCTATGTCCAGGCCCGCCGTGCCGCATATTCTATTCCCTCGCCTTCGGTTCCGAATCGAGCGTCCGAATGGTGAGCCCTTATTTGTTTCGCTTTGAAAGCGTATGGACGTACACAACAAGTGAGCCGATTTCGGCCTGTGACAGCTTGTCCTTGAACGCAGGCATATTACCTTTTCCGCTGCCAATGATCTGCTCGAGTTGTGCGTTGGTTTTGTTTTGCACAGGCGCCGATCCAAGATCGAGCGCGTTTAGGCTCTTTCCGACCGCCGTTGGAGTGCCGTTCTGACTGTGGCATGTAGCACAATTGCTTTTGAATAACGTCTGTCCCGTTTTGTTTTGGTCCGCCGCCAGAACCGTCCCCTGTAGCGAAATGCAGAGCGTCATCACTGCAAATACGGCCCCATAACAAAGCGGCCTGATAGAGTTCTTCTGGATCTTGTTCATCGAACACCTCTCTTCACTTTCAATGCACTTGATATGCCGTTCCCCGGTGACGGAACAGGTAGATAGTTCGTGCTCGTCACGCAGAGTTAGGCGGAATGCCGACACTGCGTCCCGCGATTGACACGAAGCGCTACTGAACCCTCTGCTCGTCGCATATTTCTGGCGTGAAAAGCTCGCTGCAACAACGGTTGCATCCGACGCAAGCCACGAGGGTTTGGAGACCAGCTTGCTATATCTCAAATGTTGATGGTTGATTGGACCTCCTTTCCCCAGTCTTTGGCGGAGGTCAGGAGTTTCTCTGAATCACGGAAAACGATCGTTCTTTCACAAAGAGTGATCGTGTCGCGAAAAAAGGAAAGAAATCAATGATGAATCGAATTGACTTAAATACGCAGCTCGGCTTTGTAGGAGTTGGTGCGATGGGCAGTCGTATCGTCCGGCGACTCCTGGCAAGTGGATACAAGGTGGCAGTCTATGATCTTTCTCGCGAAAAAGCCCAGGCCCTGGTCATCGACGGCGCCACCGTTTCGAACAGTCTCGCAGACCTTGCGGGCACGGCCGAAATCATCTTGTCTTGCCTAACCAACGATGAAGCAGTGCGCAAAGTGTATCTCGGACCTGACGGACTTCTTCTTCATGCTGCACCGGGCACAGTCATTCTGGAAATGAGCACGATTCGTCCGCGGACCAGCCGCGAAGTAGCTCGCGAGGGCGCGGATCGGGGCGTGCGCGTGCTGGACGTCGCGATCTCCGGCAGCACCCCCGCGGTGGAACAGGGCACGGTCACACTCCTCGGTGGAGGCGACCTAAACATTTTTGCCGCTCTTGAGCCGATCTTTAAGACGATTGCCAAGCAGTACTTCCACCTGGGTTCAAGCGGAGCGGGGACAGCCGCAAAGTTGGTCGTCAACGCGCTACTCGGTATCGGTATGCAGGCGATTGCTGAAGCCTGTGCCTTGGGAGAGAAAGAGGGACTGGATCGCGACCAACTGTTGACTGTCTTGGGCAAGACTACGGTCGTCGCTCCTGCTCATGTTGGTAAGCTACCCCGCGCGATTCGGAACGATTACAGCCCACAATTTCCATTGCGGCTGATGAACAAGGACTTCCGCTTGATTCTCGAAGCTGCTTCGCAGTCGGATCTGGCATTGCCGGCGACGGAAGCGGCCTTCCGAGTCAATTCCGATGCATTCATCTTCTGGCCCGATCTTGATTTCTCAGTCGTGATCCAGGAGATGGAATCCAGAGCGCAGAAGTAACGATGCGGAGGAAGAAGTCGAGAAGGACAACTTTCCAGTGCGGCCCCAGAAAGCTGTGCAGCAGACGCTCGGTGATACAAGTATGAGCACAAGAAGAGACTTTCTCAATTTCGCCGTCAAGGGATCAGCCATGACTGCAGCCGCGGCGGTTCTCCGGGGGAACACATACGCGCTGCTCAATCGAGACGAGGGTAGGAGCACGAAAATGAACGATAACGCGATCAGCAGTGTTCACTACAAGCCACCTTTTGCATTCGGCTTGGGAGGAGTTCCGCTGGGAAACGAATTTGCGGTGGTAACTGACAAAGATGCCTATGCGATCCTGGAAGCGTCCTGGAGTGCCGGGATTCGATACTATGACGTTTCTCCCTGGTATGGTCTGGGTCTTGCAGAGCGGAGGTTTGGGAGCTTTCTTCACAACAAGAACAGAAGTGAGTACGTAATCTCGTCGAAAGTAGGCAAACTGTTAAAAGCATCGAAGACGGCCAAAGGCCGCGAGCTGTTCCCTTTCTCGCCCTCCCCCAACGACGTAACATTCGATTACACGGCATCCGGCGTAAGGCGTTCGATTGAAGATAGTTTGCAAAGACTCGGCATCGATAGCCTCGACATTGTTTTTGTCCATGATCTTTCTTCGGATAACAAGCTGTTGCCGACGCCCTGGCAGGAGCAATTCGATATCGCAGTGAAAGGTGCCTTTCCCGAACTGACGCGCATGCGGAAAGAGGGATTGATTAAAGGCTGGGGAATTGGCGTCAATACCCCTGACCCGATTCTGCGAGTATTCAGCGAAGCCGATCCCGACGTCTGTTTGATGGCCTCGCAGTATTCCTTGATCGATCACAAGAACGCCCTAAACCAGCTCTTTCCAGCGGTCCAAAAAAGGAACGCCTCACTGGTAGTAGGCTCCTCCCTGAACGCCGGATTTATCTCGGGGAGCCCTCGCTACAATTACGGAAAAGAGTCCTATAAGATTCCCATCGAATTCCTGGAAAAGCGAAAAAGACTGCGCGAAGTGGCAGCGAATCACGGAGTAGACCTTCGGACAGCAGCGCTGCAGTTCTCTGCGGCCCCCGACGTGGCGGCGGCATTAGTGGTCGGCGCCAGCAGTGAGCAACAGATTCTCGCAGACTACACCTCGATGCAAACCAGGATTCCGGTTGAATTCTGGGCCGAACTGAAAGCTGAGAAATTGATAGAAGAGAATGCACCGATCCCTGCCTGAGATGCACCAGCACGTTTGAGGTGCGCGGACTCGTTCTGCTTGGCGAGCGTAAACCGCTGATATCAAGAATTAGAGCGGCGTTACTAAGCCTAAAGTGTTCCGACCAGAACGGGTTGCGAGGTATCAAACGAAGAGGCTTTGCATTTACGAACGGGCTTTCGGATCGTGTGTCTTTAGCCAAGCCACTGTGGATTAGCGTACGTGCCGTCAAACTGGTGACTTGTCTTGTAAAGTTCGAACTGACCTGCCTCACCAGGCTTCGCCGTTTTCGCCAGAAGAGCCGCAACTTGAGAATGGTCTAATGGCTGAAAACTACGAGCAGCCTGCAGGGCTTGCTGAAGGATGGCCATCGAGTCGCACCCGGTGATTACTACACTGGTGGGAAGATTCATCGAGTAATGCAAGCACTCGATCGGCGTCACAGCCTTGCTCTCAAGGATGACGTGGTCGCCCATTGATTTCATGCCAAGAACAGCAATACCCCCATCGATCAATACCGGGAGTACTTTCTTTTCGAAACTGTTGAAGTGTGCGTCCATCACATTCAAGGGCATCTGAACGGCGTCGAACTTGAAGCCATACTTCGAAGCTGTGGCCAGCATCTTCAAATGGATGTCCGGACTTTTGTGTCCCGTGAAGCCGATAAACCGGACCTTCCCTGCCTTTTTGGCTTCCAGTACGGCCTCCATCCCACCGGCTTCGGCAAAAACCCGATCCGGATCGGAGTCGCGAATCACTTCGTGGAACTGCAGCAAGTCAATCCGATCGGTCTGTAACCTCTGCAATGATTCGTTGAGTTGAGCAGCTGCGGCAGTCTTGGTTCGACCATCGATCTTGGTCATCAAAAACGCTTTCTGGCGATAACCTCCACGCAGTGCTTTGCCCATGCGAATTTCACTCTCTCCGCCGTTGTAGTCCCAACAGTTATCGAGGAAATTGATCCCCTCATCGATTCCCGCACGGATGATCCGAATGCTCTCTTCCGGATCGCTCTGCTTGCCCAAATGATATCCGCCGAGCCCGATCACTGAGACCTTTTCACCGGTTCGGCCCAGCGTTCGATATGGGATCCCATTCTTGCGTTCCTCTGCTGCGGAGCCGTTTAATGTTCCGGCCATTAGGAGAGATGCAGCAGCCATTTCGACAAATTCTCTGCGGCTGAAAGCAGGTTGCCGATTCGCGCGTATTCCATCTTGCAAAAGCGGCTCATGGGAAAGATCGGAGCGTGATTGTTTTAAATTAGCATCATCGAGAGTCATTAAGATCCTCCTTGAGGGGGCGCACTCCTTTGCCTCATGCAAACAGGCTATTGCTCGATAGTGGCAAATCGCGGACGCGCTTGCCGGTGGCAGCGAAGATTGCATTGCAAAATGCGGCAACGAACGGGGGAACTCCGGGTTCGCCCACTCCAGCCGGTGGCGCGGAACTGTCGGTAATGTAAACGTTCGTTTGAGCCGGAACTTCGTTGATTCGTGCAACGGGATAATCGCTGAAATTGGATTGCTGGATTACTCCATTCTTGGCAGTGATCTCGCCTGTGCGTACGATGCTCGTTCCGAAGACGGCCGCTCCTTCAAATTGTGCTCGAGTCACTTCCGGATTCACGACCAGCCCTGCATCGATGGCCGCGTCCACCCGAGGGATGCGGATCTCTCCGTTGTCACTCACTTCTACTTCCACAACTGTCGCCACATACGTCAAGAAACTGCGATGGGCAGCGAATCCAAAGCCGTGGCCTTTGACGCTCTTTTTTCTGGCCCAGCCGGACTTATCTGCGACCAGTTCGATGACGTTCCGCAATCGGCCGGTTTCCCAAGGATACGTTTTGTAATCCGCACCGTAGTTCGGATATTGGACATTAGTGAAATCCAACGTGCGAGCCGGACCGATAAGGTCGAGCATATACTCCACGGGATCACGTTTTGCACGATGGGCCAGCTCATCCGTAAAACATTGAATCGCGAATGCATGATAGATATTGGCCACGGACCGCAGCCAACCGATCCTCACATGAGCTTGCGCCGGGCCATTCTCGATGCGGATGTTGGGAAGATCGTAAGGAAGGTCCGTCCATCCCTGAGCCAGGTGTGGCGGATCTCCATAGACGGCGTTCACGTCAAAAATAGACGTGATTGGTGGAAAGACCGATCTCTGTAACCACGCCGTCGGTTTTCCTTTTTCATCGACCGCAGCCTTCATGTACATTGCAGCCACTGCATTGTAATAATCGAACTTAACATCGTCCTCGCGGGTCCACACAACCTTCACGGGGCGGCCCAATTTCTTGGATAAGACCGCAGCCTCGGCAACATAGTCAGGCTTCGATTTTCTTCCAAACCCTCCACCCAATAATGTAACGTGACAGGTCACATTCTCGACTGGTATGCCAAGTTCCGACGCCACAATCGCCTGCGTGGCCTGGGGATTCTGGGTCGGCGCCCACGCTGTAACTTTTCCCTCCTTGAATTCAGCCAGGGCTACCATCGGTTCCATCGGCGCGTGCGCCAGCAGCGGAACGTAATAGTCGGCTTCAAATACGTGATTGCCCGTCGGAAACTCTTTATCGGAGTCTCCCACGCTGCGAATCAGCTTACCCGGCTTGTGTGCAGTTTCGATGAGCACTTTCTTGTATTCCGCCGAGTCGTAAGATTCATTCGGCCCGTTGTCCCATGTTATTTTCAGCTTTTTGCGTCCTTGGAATGCAGCCCAGGTATTATCGGCAATGACGGCGACGCCGCCCAAAGGCTGGAATGCCGCGGGGGGCTTGAAGGGATCGATCCTAATGGTCTGCTGTACTCCCGCAACCTTAAGCGCGTCCTGATCGTCAAGAGTTGCTATCTTCCCGCCGTATACCGGAGGATGTTCGATAGACGCGTAGACCATGCCGTCCACGCGCGCATCCATCCCATACATCGCCTTGCCGATGCACAGGAGGGCTAGGTCCACGCTGGTCATTCCCTTCCCGATGTACCGCCACTCCGAAGGCTGCTTCAGCTGGATCTGTTCCTTCTTTGGCACGCTCAGGCGCGCCGCCGCCGACGCGAGTTCGCCGAAATTTACACGCCGACCCGTCGCCTTGTGAACCACAGTATGTGTCTCCGTATAACACTCTGACGCCGGCACATTCCACTGCGCGGCCGCCGCCTCTATCAGCATCCAGCGCGCTGCCGCGCCACACTCTCGCATGGTGTCAAAGAAACTTCGGATGGAATGTGAGCCGTCGGTATTCTGATCTCCGTATCGCTTATCGCCAATCGCCTGGTCTATTTTCACCCGCTTCCAGTCGGCATCAAGCTCATCCGCAACTACAAGTGGCAGGGATGTCCGAATGACAGTGCCCATCTCTGAGCGGTGAGCGACGATGTAGACAGTCCCATCCTGCTGAATCCCGACAAAAGCATTGGGATGAAGCGCGGCGCGGTCCGCATCGGTTTGATCGCCTCCCACGTGCTGTTGGCTAGGTATCGGCGGGAGATATCGAACAGCGAGGATTAATGCGCCTGTCCCAAACACTCCTTGGAGGAACCGACGACGGCTTACATTCTCGATTGGACTCATGCGATTTTCTCTGCGGCTAGCTTGATCGCTCTGCGAATGCGCTGGTAAGTGCCACAGCGGCAGATGTTGCCTGCCATCGCATCATCAATTTGCTGATCTGACGGGTGGGGATCATTTTTTAACAGCGAAACCGCCTGCATGATCTGCCCGGACTGACAATATCCGCACTGCGGAACATTCACCTGCATCCAGGCTTTTTGAACGGGATGGAGCCCGTTTGCCCCAAGATCCTCGATTGTGCGAATCTCGCTGCCAGCGGCGGCGCTCATTGGAGTGACACACGACCGGATCGCTTCGCCATTCTTATGAACGGTGCAGGCGCCACACAGCGCGATTCCGCAGCCAAACTTCGTGCCAGTCAGGCCTAGGATGTCACGCACGTACCACAGTACGGGCATGTCGGAATCGCCATCAAAAATGCGATCAATCCCATTCACTTTGAGCTTCACGATAGTCCCCTTTGTCGAATTCAAACAGCATTCCGACTGCCACGTTACCGAGCGCGCATTGCAGAGAACTCCAGAGTTCGTTCGAGTTCCGCCAAAGGCCGGACAAGACTTTTACTCGATAATGTCCCTATTTCGACACAAGTGTTAAAGCCCAGTCATTCGGCCACTGTCAACGAGCCTCATCTAGCACAGAAACGGGCTACAAACTGGCAAGCGAGTTGCTACAGCACAAAGGATGGGCGACGCTCGTCCAACTCGTGGCACGCACAAAAGGATTTCTTGAGGTGAATCGTGAATCAGAAAAACGTCTCTGCCAGCCTCGCTGGCCAGGTATCACTCGGTGGGGAACTTCCTGTTAACCGCCTCGGTTTCGGCGCAATGCGCCTCACAGGTGAAGGCATCTGGGGCCCTCCGAAGGATCGGAAGTCAGCTTTAGGCGTTTTGCGACGGGCCGTCGAACTTGACGTCAATTTCATCGATACCGCCGACTCCTATGGGCCCTATGTAAGTGAAGAGTTGATTGCCGAAGCGCTGTATCCCTACCCTCGCGGTTTGGTGATCGCCACCAAAGGCGGGTGGAATCGCCCCGGTCCTAATCAGTGGACACACGACGCGAGTCCCTCTCACCTTCGGAAAGCTGTCGAGGGCAGTCTCAAAAGATTGCGACTGGACCGCATCGATGTTTATCAGTTGCACGTTCCCGATCCCGTCGTATCCTTCGATAACTCGGTGGAAACACTGGCGGAGCTCCAAAATGAAGGGAAGATTCGATTCGTCGCGTTGTCGAACGTCACTCAGGAACACATCGAGCGAGCTCGCGCGATTGTCCCGATCGTTTCTGTGCAGAACCGCTATAGCTTCGCCGACCGTGAATGGGATTACGTCGTCGACTATTGCCAGCGGAACCGGCTCGCCTATATTCCCTGGTTCCCACTGGCAGCAGGGACAGTTGCCGGAACAGTACTGAGCCGAATTGCCGAAGCGCACAGTGCAAGCCCCCCGCAGATCGCGGTAGCCTGGCTGTTGCGGCGATCCCCGTTCATGTTGCCGATCCCCGGAACCTCCTCAATTGAACATTTGGAACAGAATATTTCGGCGGCATCAATGCACTTGACCAAAGAAGAATTCGAACAGTTGTCAGACGTCACTGAATTGGTCGGATCCCGCTGACTCCGAACTGGATTTCGTTGGTCTAACCCACGCGTAAACTCGAACAACGCGCACTAATGCTTTACGAAGATTTACCGATAATTACGTCCACGGACGTTTCACGTTTGCACCTTAAGTCAGTTCATCAGCATCCACTGATAGTACAGGCAGTTTCTAAGGCGACTGTGTCATCTTCATTGCAGATGATACTTGCTTCCTCATGTTACAAGGAGAACCCGCAAAGAATGAAACCAACAAAGTACGCAACCCTTTTATTCATCATCGCTTTCATGTCATCGACTGGCACGTTTGCAAAGGACAGCAATCGGCACTCTGTGGAGATTTCGGATTCTGTACAAGTCGGCGGCGCTCAACTCAAACCGGGGAAGTACAACCTTCAGTGGCAAGGGTCGGGCCCAGAGATACAAGTGAGCTTCGTGCACAATCGACAAACTGTCGCCACCGTGCGGGGAACGTTGAAGTCGAATGACCCCCATGTGACTGAAGATGACGTTGTGACTGATACAACTAACACTAACGCAAAAACACTCAAGGAAATCGACTTTAGGCATAACAAAGAATCGTTGGTCTTTGAGCAGAGCGGCATGTAGCGCTGGGTCGTAGTGATCGACGTTCCAACTTTCGCGTTTTCAGGCGACTGCCCGGCCCTTCAATCTTGGGCCGGGCCTTTTTTAGGCACGACTGCCTTAAGAACCGTATCCTCCCGCTGGTCGGTCTGCGATTGTTGTTCTACAGGCTACCTTCCGAGGAACGGTTGCTACCCAAAAGGAGATGGTCCATGAGCTCGAAATCATTTGTTGTAAATCAACTATCAGAGACAGCGTACGTCTCGGTGGGGGGCCCAGATAACGGCTCGGACAACAAACTCGCTCCTAAACACAATATGAAACTTGAAGCACTTGCCAGGAAGATTGCTTGGGTCTTCGCATCCATCATGGTTCTGCTGATGGTAGTGAGCCTTATCCTGGTGGTCACTGGCTACGCTGCATCGAGGCTTGCTCTGCACTAACGACCAACACAAGGTGGTTCCTGCCGTCTTCGTGGAAGGTGTTTACGCCGTGGCCGGTGCGGGAATATCCGGAATTTGTCCGCAGTCTACGCTTCCTGCGTTTGTCGTTTTAGCACGCGTTCGAGCGTTCGGTCGATTGCTGCCTTTGCCTTTTGGTAATCGGCTTGGGAGATTTGCCCCTTCTTGTGCCCCATTTCAATCTGAAACAGTTCTTCCCGGATTCCTTCCATCAGCCCAGTAGTGCGTGTTCGTATAGCCATCACGCGGCGCGCCTCGCTTGACACATCGCTGGCTCCTGTTGGGGTGCGGGGCATCAAGGAAGAATTCACATTCGGGTAGCTCAAAGCTTGGTTGGTAGACTGCTGCCGCCGTGCTAAGCAGATGCCGCCGATGATCAGGAGCGCAGCAAAGCTGCCAAGAATCCACCACCGATATTTTTGCAGTGGGTCGGGAGCATCGATTGGAGGGCCCAATCCTCCGCCAGGACGGTTGTTGAAGGGTGCAGCGGTAGCGCCGCGAGCAGAGCTTCGTTCACGCGGCACCGAGTCTTGAGTACCGCTCTGCCCGCCGACTTCGAGCGTGCCTGCGCCGGAAATGGTGAAAGCAAGATTTTGTCGCTCCGTTGTATTTGAAGCCACTTGCACAGTAGCGTCGGGTACGTTTGGAAAGTGAATCAATTTGAAGCCGGTTGAACTAGCGGCTGCTTTGAACTGCATGGATTTCGGCAGCATGACGATGAAATTCTCCAAAGGGTAAATCGACTTTGGATCAAGGTTGGCGTTACCAGCGTAAGGAAGCCGGTACGTCACCTCGAAGCGTGTCAGGCCCGGCCGCAATGGAAAGCCAAACGAGTAGCGATTCTTCTCGGGCTCGGGAACTGGCGGCGACTTGAGAGGAATGTTAGTTTCCGTAATAGCTGTGCCAGAATTCTCTATGACACGCGCGCCATCGGGAACATAAAACTCCAGGTTGCGCTCATTCATCTGGGCACGCGGCGGGCGGGAGGCGTTCCGCACTCCGAAGTCCCTGGTGACGGTAATCTCGTCTTTCGCCGCCTGGATGCGCATGATGTCGGCAACAACCACGATTCCTCCCACTCTCTTGGCGACGTCGTATACTTCGACGACCACCGACGTTGTGCCTGGAGGGACGATACGGTGATAGGTGACGCCCTCATGGATGGCACGAATCAGGTGCGGGGTCTGGACGTCGTCGATTTTGAAGCTGAACCGCCCCATCGCGTCTGTCTTGGTCCGGCCCGACTCTCCCATTCCCTGCCCCAGGCTAAACACGATGACTTCGTCTCCAACAGATGGCGTGCCAGTGGTCGAGTTTTTTACCAACCCGGTGAGAGTCTGGGCAGCGGTGAAACCGCTTAGAAGGAGGATGATGAGTACGACGTGAAGGCTCGCGCGTGTTTTGCCCGCATTACGTTTGCATCCCGCTTCCGCCCAATCAACGTGTTCGCTGGGAATGATATTCAGTAGATTTTTCACAACTTCGTCTCCTTTCAAACTCTTCTACTTTGGGCTGCGCGTGGGGAACTTTCTTCGAGGCAGGTGATCTCGGCCAGTATGGCCGCGGCTTCATCCTGCAATGACGATTTCAGCGAAATGTACGCAATCGAAAAGCCGTTCATGACACTTCTCGCTTGAGCGTTGGAGAGTTCATTCTTGAGTTGTCCAAACTTGTTGTACTCAAGGCTCGGATATCCTATTTGTTCGCACTTATCCAATCGGCCCGGCGTGTGGTGAACTGGTTCACACCGCTCGTCGCCGGATCAGAAATGCCGTTGGCCTGCTCCGAGCACACCTTGTAGTAATACGTTGTCCCGGGGTCCAGATCCTGGATGCGCACCCGAAACACCATTTCACTGTGGCTTGGGTTGATTCTGGTCGGAGACTTTGCCGTGAACTCAAGATGATTGGGATCTTTGCCGAAACGAACGATGGCGTAGTGCAAGATCGTGCCGCCCGGGTTGGGTGTGGTCCAACTTATGAAAGCTAATGTGTCACCGACGGATTCGATCGTCGGGTTTGCGCTATCGTGTGCAGCGCCCGTATTTTGGCGTGCGTACGCGGAGCGAGGTCCTATGAGCAGTGACCCCACGACGGTCGTGGTGAGCAGTAGCAGCTTTGCTGTTGTCATATTCAAGCTCCCGCAGGGTGTCCGGCAAAACGTGGATGATTCCGTGAACAGACCATGAAAACCGTGGAGTGAACCACAAAATGCATAGTCCACTCCACTAGGGAGAAACTACGGTTTATACCCGTCCACGAGCGTTTTCAAGAAAGCGACAATGTCGTTTTCTTCCTCATCCGACAGGCCTAGCTTGCCAATCGTGGTGTTTTCGTTGTTAGAATCCTCCGGCATTGGCCAACAAGTCACCTTCTCTATGGTTCCTTTCGGACAATTGCCAGACAGCACGTTGTAGGGATACACGTCACGCGTGTTGTAGAAGTGGACGACTTCTTTCAAGCTCGTGAGATAGCCGTTGTGCATGTAGGCTTTCACGAAGCCGGGGTAAGGCACCATCGCTGCATCGCGCGCCGTCGAAGTCTGGAACTTCCCTTCAAATTGCGGCAGCTGAACTCCCCAGTCCAAATCCGGCGGAGCACCATAGTAGCCATCCAGGAACAATCCCATTCCTTCATCGGTGAAACCGAAGCCGAGTGGGTTGGCGGTAAATCCCCATTGATCTGGAGTGTCCTCCGAATACCAGGGAAGCTTTACATTTTTGGGGAGGCCGAGGTTGTTGTAGGTCGTATCGGTAAACAAAGGCTGAACACTTGCGGCTTGGCCGGAATCGCTTCCGCCCTGCAGCGTGCTCGACCTTCCATCCAGATGGCAAGTGTTGCAACTTCCTTTGCCACGGAACAACTCATACCCGTTCATTTCCTGTGTGGTCAGGGTTGCTTTGCCCGCAAGAAAGTAATCGAACTTCGACGTGAAGGGACTGACGCTGTCAGAACCCTCGTAACTGGCGATCGCCTGCGCGAATTCATCGAAGTCCTTGTTCGAGAGGGTGCGATCAGAGGCGCTGAGTTGGACAGGAGTTGGATTTCCGCCCAGCGAAGCAGCGCCTGCCGGTGTGCTGCAAATCGTCGCGACGTTGGAAGGCCACGCAATTTCCAGCGAACCAGCACCCCAAACCGTCTCGAAGAATGACTTGTACTTGCTCAGTGAGAGCTTCCAGACCACGCAAGCGGAATCCGGATTGGCCATTTCCTGGGTATCTAACGGCGGGCCCTGTGCCTGGTTAGCTGAGGAATTCTGCAGCTTGTACCCCGTCGCCCGGCCATCCCAGAAGTTGCCACCATAGAAGTCTGCTTGGCTTTGGTTGAAATGCAGCGGGGGGAAGTAAGACGCGTACGTGTAGCTCTGCGGGTTCCGCTTTGCTATCCGGTTATTGGGATAAGCTCCATGTACGGTGATGGGAACCGATCCTGGGTTCGATCCGCCCGTAAATACACTTAAGATCGACACTCCGTTTGCATAACCCGCCGCCGGGTCATGGCAATAGCTGCAAGCGAGGTTTTTGTTTACCGACAAGCTTGGATCGAAAATCTCAAGCTCGCCCAGAGTCTGAACTTGATGGTATGGATCCAGTTTTCCGGTCTTTGCCGCAGCGAGAGCCTGGGCCTCGAGCATGGCTTCTTCGGCCCGAATTCTCTTTGCGTCTGGATCATTCGCGATGATGCATTGAAGGTTCAGTCTTTCGCCGCTCAATATGCATTGCTGATCGGACGGCGGAATCTGATAACCAGCTGGAAGTTGGAAATTGAGCGGCGGTGGTGGGGTGCCCTGTGCAGACACGCCGGGAACGACCATTAAAATAGCGAGCGTAGTCATGCCCGCCAGTGAGAGCAACGAAAAACCTTCTGACCACTTCATACAGCCCGGTTCCTCCTTACTTCTACTTCGTGTTCGCGGTGTTTTGCGGTACTTTCCTCCGTGCATGCCAAGTACCACAGTGTTCCAGGCACGGCTTTCTCACGGCCACCTCGATAGGACTCGTCCGTTGATGAAGACTTGAGTCGCGAGTCCGGGTGTCTGAAACACCGGTTCGCCACCCTCACTCTTCGGAATTACGATTACGTTCCGTTGGCGAGATAGTCCGTTCGCTACTGGCTCATAACATGGAGGTGGGCGGCATTTAGAAGTTGGACACGCCGACTCAGCGTGGATTTGCCAGGCATTCCGCAATGCTCGCGCCGATCACAGTTAAGAACATCCCGGTAACAATGATGATTGTCGCCCAGCCAATGACTTGTATTGTGGCGATAACACGGTTTGAGATTCTGGTACGCATAAGCCAGTTCTCTACTCGCAAAGCACTTTCGGGACCACGAGGATTTACCTCAATTGGCGCTGCGTCGAGGGACGCGATGCATCCGGCATGACCCCCTATCGACAGTGTGTGTCGAAATATGGACGGCGTTTGACCCGATCGCCCCGTCTCGGTCAATTTTCATTTGGATGCAACATTGAACGATGCCAGGCAACACAATGAAGTAATCGGGTCGGTCAGTGGCTGTACTCGATGTGATCCACAATCGTTCGTTCTCTCAACGCTCTGAGCGACGGTTGCCTTATGAAGGGCATCACGATTGCGTCGAGACCAATCGTTTCGGGAATGACGGAAACTCAGGTGATGAGGAAGCTGAAATTAATGGTCGCGTTGGCAGTTGCTGCAGTGATTGTTGGACAAGGCACCGCACGTCGGGTTGCGAGTGTGCCAAAGACAAACGGGACGCCCGTGTCATTGAATGTGGAGCCGCCTCAAGTGTTGCTGCGTGCTTGTGGAGACTGCCACTCCAATCACACCGGCTGGCCTTGGTACAGCCACGTTCCCGCAGTCTCCGGGTGGATTGCGAAACACGTGCGCGAAGGCAGAGAAAGGTTGGATTTCTCAGTGTGGGACACCTACTCGCAATCGCAGAAGCAAGAGAAATTGGAATCCATCTGCGGACTTACATCGACGGGTAGGATGCCACCGTGGCAGTACACGACGATGCACCCGGAGGCGAGACTCAGCGAAAAAGACAAGAAAGCAGTTTGCGCATGGGTAGAGGATGAATCGTCCGCTTCAAGATAAGCCTCAAAACATTGGTCTCGAACCCTCATCAGATCTTTGGGATGCTCCGGCTGTCAAGAGTAGTCATCCATCGTTCCCGCTGGTTGACCATCCGACCGATTGCCAATTGGAAGTGGAAGCCAATTTGCTAACTTAAAACCGCACGACTCAAGAAGTGGTCGCGAGAGGATCTGCAACTATTCTCTATTCTCACGACCGCTTCTTCCCTTGTGTTTTCGACGAACAGTTCTCCACAGATGCGGGCAACTTCCGAAAGACCACCGACGAGGTGGAATGAAGCAATGAAAATGAAGAAGACTCTCTGGTATGCTCTCGTCACGCTCGCCACAATCTTCGTCGGCGTTTCTTTGATGCGAGCCAGCAACCGGTTCAATGCGAACGCACGGCTGGCCAGTCAAACATGCCCCGATAACGACAGCGGCCTGAAGGTACCCGCCGGCTTTTGCGCAACGGTGTTCGCCGACAATATTGGTCACGCGCGTCACATGGTAGTCGCGCCAAATGGAGTTCTCTACGTCAATACCTGGTCTGGAAGGTACTATGGCAACGACACTCCGCATGCTGGCGGTTTTCTCGTGGCGCTGCAAGACAATGCCGGCTCGGGAAAGGCCGACGTCGTAGAGCGCTTTGGGGACACTGTCCAAACGGGGGGCCACGGCGGCACCGGGATCGGTATGTACCGGGGCGCGATCTATGCTGAGATCAATGATCGAATCGTACGATATTCGTTGTCGAACGGCTCTATCGCACCCAGCGACCTTTCCGATACTGTAATTTCGGGATTGCCCCTCGGCGGGGACCACCCGATGCACCCATTCATTATCGGAGCTGATGGCGCGATGTATGTCGACGTCGCCAGTGCAACCAATTCCTGCCAGAAGCAAAACCGAACCCCTGCATCGCCGGGCCTGAACCCATGCACTGAACTTGAGACGCGCGGCGGAATCTGGCGTTATGACGCGAAAAAGACAAACCAAACCTTTTCCACTGCTGAGCGCTACGCTACCGGAATCCGCAATGCGGAGG
>Ga0209168_10000380_pt1 | contig 45592 bp, 44 predicted proteins | sample Coa_R1_FD_187156 | JGI IMG/M metagenome (GOLD analysis project Ga0209168, IMG submission 187156) | Surface soil microbial communities from Centralia Pennsylvania, which are recovering from an underground coalmine fire - Coalmine... | ecosystem: Environmental > Terrestrial > Soil > Unclassified ...
ATCGCGAAGTATGTCGAGAATATGATGAAGAGCGAGCAGTCCCAAAGCTCGCTAACAATAGAAGACCTCGTGGAGCAGGGCTTCTAGCTGTATCGAAAGTCATTGCGTGCTGGCCTGCCTGTCTTTGACCGTCAGGCCCCCTTTCATCACCCAGTTCACGTGCTGCAATACAGTGATGTCCTTCAGTGGGTCGCCATCAACGGCGATCACGTCCGCAAAGTGATCCGCTTCAAGCGCGCCAACCTTGTCCTGCCAGCTCAAGAGCTCTGCGGCATTGATAGTGGCTGCCTGAATAACTTCCAGTGGCTTCAGACCCCGCTTCGTCATTGCTTCCAGCTCCGAGGCATTCTTCCCTTGCAACTCCGGACTGGCTGCATCAAAACCGGCCGCAATCTTCACCCCAAGTTCCCTTGCGATCTGAATCTCTTGCTGGATGCCTTTCATCAAGGGCTCGATCCACTTTTGGTCGGCATCGCCGGGACCGTTCTTACTGGCGTCTACCGTGGCATCGATGACCCCAATGGTCGGCACGAGAAAAGTTCCATTGGATTTCATTATCTCGAGGTCTTCGCGGTTGATCCCATGTCCATGCTCGATCGAATCGACACCGGCGAGCAGCGCATTCTTGATTCCGTCCGGAGTAGTCGCATGAGCGGCTACCTTGCGTTTCTGTTTGTGCGCTTCCTCCACGATCACACGCATCTCATCGACTGTGAGCGTGGGATGATTCCAGTCGGCATACACCTTAATCAGATCCGCGCCGTGGCCGATCTGTTCGCGGGCGGCTCGACGGGCTTCTTCCACGCCGCTAACCATCTGGGCACCAGTCGGGAAATCCCGCAGGTCTGGCGAAACGCCGAATGGATTGTACTGGCCTACTGCGGCGATGGCTCGCGTCGCCACCTGCATCCGCGGCCCTTGCGCTAAGCCTTGCTCGATGGCATCGCGCAACGCAACATCGGCATACTCCGATCCTTCGTTCTCTACGTCCCGAATGGTCGTGTAACCCGCATCGAGAGTGATCCGCGCGTTGTAGGCGCCCTCCAAGGCACGAAACGCCTGTGATTTCGTGGCCAAATTGAGAATGTATCCGTCATCGCCGTCTGGAATGCGGGCCATAATATGCGTATGGCAGTCGATGAGTCCCGGCAGAACTGTCGCTTGGCCGAGATCGATCAGCTTGGCGTTCTTCGGCGCGCGATTCTGGACTTCTGCTGCCGGCCCAACTTCCTTGATCCTCTCCCCTTCAATCAATATCGCGGCATTCTCGATGTAAACACCCTTTCGCACATCGAGGAGTCTGGCAGCTTTCACAATGGTGGCCGTAGGATTCTTTGACGACTGTGATTGTGCAGAGAGCGTTGCACCGACGAACAGCGAGAAAAGCAGCAGGTTAACTTTCATGGGCAGGAGATTACCTCACTGCCGACGGTCAGACAAGAAGAGGGCAATTTACAAGCTCAAAATGCTAGGCTGGCGGATTCCCTGACCCCTGATCCCTTTTTTACGCTTCCAGCTTTAGCTCATCCAGCTCAAGAAATTCCTGGATAATCGGGTGCTGGTCCTTCTCCATTTCGGCGTACGTGCCGAAGAAGATCGCTCTTCCCTCATGCAGAAAAACCACGCGTTCGGCCAATTTCTTCGCCAGCCGCATATCGTGCGTCACCACAATACTGGTCAGATTAAGTTGGATCTTCAACCGCTTGATCAGATCCCCCAACAGCTGCGCCATCAGCGGATCGACCATCGTGGTCGGTTCGTCGTAAAGAATACATTCGGGACGCGCGGACAGCGCGCGCGCAATGGCCACAGAGCGCTTCATTCCAGTCGACAGATCCGACGGCAGCAGATCACGCATCTGCTGCACTCCGACCATCTGCAACAACCCGTCTACGATTTGAAAAATCTGCTCCTCGCTGTGATCCCGGGTCTCGCGCAGCGGAAAGGCCACGTTCTCGCCGACACTAAGCGAGTCAAACAGTGCCCCATTCTGAAAAACCATGGTGACTTTTTTCCTGACGTGCTCCAGCTGCTCTTCGGTGTAATCCGTGATGTCCTCGCCTGCCACGATGACGCGTCCCGAGTCGGGCTTGAGAAAACCCATAATGTGATGCAGGGACACAGATTTGCCGACGCCGCTGCGTCCCAGAATGCAGACTGTCTCCCCCGTCATGACATTGAAGTTGACATGCTCCAACACCACATTGTCGCCAAAGGCTTTGGAAACATCGCGAAATTCGATGTAGGGTGCGGGCATGGGATCTTTTTGGGCTCTCAGCCACTAGCGTTAGCCTTCCAGCTTCGAGCAGGACGTCCTTTACCTTATCAAATTTCCGGGATGGGTCTTAGCGGAAGGATCGCCGCGAGGCATCGCCAGCGAGGGCTAGGACAAGCACGCCGGGGAGAGGGTCGACGCGGCTAAGGTGTAATCTCAAATACCACTCCGCACCCAGGATTGTCCGTGCAGGTATCGTTGCCACCCCAGGTGGTCACCCCGTAAATGTTTCCAGTCTTGTCTTCCGCCAAGCCCAGAGGCCCGTTGCCATCCGTACAACGCGCTTCAGAACAAAATGTGTACAAAATGGTTTCCTGGGCCTTCGGCGTCAACTTAAAGACGCTGCCATAGTCGTTAAACGAATGGCTGCCAAAGGCTGAGCCGTAAAGGACACCGTCTCCAATCATTAGAGCGGCGTCAGGGTTGTCGTCATTGCCGGGAGCGAGAGAGTACTCCGAGCCTTTGCCGTTGGCGAGCATGCGAAACAAGACCCCAGCCCCGACCTTACCGCCTTGGGCAAAGGATCCATAAATGGCCCCAGTTGAGTCTGTGGTCAGAGGCGCGACGGGAAACTCGCCATCAGCAGGAGATGCAGGCGCATAGAGGAGTCTGGAACCCCAACCCTGTGCCTCGGGATGAAGCACAAACACTGTACCGCAGCCCTGAAAGCACTGTGATGAATAGTTTCCACCATACGATGCCGTACCGAACAAGTTGCCGGACTTGCCCAAAGTCAAGCCTCCCAAAGGAAAGTAACCGTCCGGGCATTGGGTACCTACTGAGATCGCACACAGGTTATAGATAACGCGCTCCGTCCAAGTGCCTTCTTGAACCGACGGTGGCGATAATTCGAACGCGGCTCCGCAGCCCGGCATAACTTGGAACGAACAGCCATTCCCACCACCGACGGTTGCGCCATATAGGTTGCCCAGCGCGTCACGGGCGATCGCTCCAGAGGGTTGTTCGCCGTCGGGACAATTCTCGCCGAGGCTGCAAAAGTTGTAGAGCACGGTCTCTTTCCACATGCCTGCTGAGGGCGATAACTCGAAGACCGTGCCTTTATTCTTCGAACCGCCAAATTGAGTTGCACCGTAGAGATTCCCATTCGAGTCAAGGATAAGAGCACTGGTCGGCGTATTCCCATCGAGACAAGATGCAACGGAACAGAATTGGTGCAGCGTGGTGAGCGTCCAATTGCCATTTTCGTTGGAGAAACGGAATATTGTCCCGCAACCGTAAGGGCAGTTCGAAGCCGTCCCCGTTCCGCCGGACTGGGTCACGCCGTACATGTTTCCGGACTGGTCGTGGATAAGAGAGGAAGGGGCATTTCCATCGGGACGGCTGAATCTGTACAGCACTCGGTACTGTGATTGTGCCAGCACACAACTCGAGGTCAGAATCGTTAGAGCGCAGAACCGTAACACTGTTTTCATGAGAAACCTCGGCGGGAATGAATCGCCGGACAGTAGATGGCAAAACACCGAGTTGTGGTTTCCCGCGCCTGAAAAAAAGGCTCCGTAACGTCAGCCCTCGTGAACTGAACAGGGCTCGCCCTAGGCAGACACCATTCCAAAATGGCTATCGGACGGGAAACAACCAGCTCTTCCCGCCTCCTAAACAGGACTTAAAATTAAGGAAACCAAGAACCATCGTCACCGTCGGAAAGTGCTTATTTCGTCGATCCGACATGGCATCACTCGCGGACCGTTCGACTCTCTCGCGCACCCGCCACATCGACCGGTGTATCTGACGTGCTCCAGCTGCTCTTCGGTGTAATCCGTGATGTCCTCGCCTGCCACGATGACGCGTCCCGAGTCGGGCTTGAGAAAACCCATAGTGTGATGCAGGGACACAGATTTGCCGACGCCGCTGCGTCCGAGAATGCAGACCGTTTCGCCCGCCATCACCTCAAAGCTGACGTGATCGAGCACGACGCTTTTAGCTGCTGCCTGAATCTTTTTTGAACCTTATCAGATTTGGTCAGCGGCCTGATGCTGCGAATTAAGGCGTCAGTCGAAACCCCAACAGCGCTCTTGTACAGCCCCCTGATTTGGCACTTGACTATACTGGCTTTCTATACTATTTTGCTCTAGGCCTAGAGTAAACTAGTTACCTTTTGAGGTCCGGATTCGTTCCCATGAGCAAAACATCACAACGAGACCTCTTTCCCGGTGCCTTGGAGATGATGATTCTCCGCACTCTGAAACGCCAACCCCTGCACGGCTATGCGCTGGCGCAGCACATCAAGCGCACTTCCGATGACTTGCTTCAAATCGAAGAAGGATCGCTCTACCCGGCTCTTCAACGTCTTCTGAAGCAGGACTTGGTCAAGGCTGAGTGGGGTACATCTTCCACCAATCGCCGAGTTCGGATTTACAAATTGACACCGGCGGGTGCAAAGCATCTACAGCATGAAGTATCCAGCTTTGAGCGCATGCTGGAAGGAATAACGCGAGTCTTGGCGCCGGGGGAATCATGAGTTGGCTGACCCAATTGTTTTCGCGACGACGTTTGTACCGAGAACTATCCGAAGAGATTCAGGCGCATATCGACGAGAAGATCGAGGAATTGGTCGCGGACGGAATGCCGTGGGAAGAGGCTAAGTACGCTGCGCTTCGGGAGTTTGGCAACACAAGTTTGGTTGAAGAGAAGAGCCGCGAGGTGTGGGGATGGCGACTCGTTGAAGACTTCCTTTCGGATATCCACTACGGGCTCCGCACACTTCTCCACAATCCGGTCTTCACGGTTGTCGCGTTGTTAACTATCTCCATTGGAATCGCCGCCAACACAGCGGTTTTCTCAGTCGTGAATAGCATACTGCTGAAGCCACTGCACTATCCGCACGCGGAGGAACTGGTGGCGCTACATCAGACCGCCCCGGGAGCCGAAGGCCTGGCGGATTTCGAGAATGGCCTACTGCTGTCACCGTCGATGTACTTCACCTACGCCGAACAAAACCGGACATTTCAATCCCTGGGAGTGTGGGGAACAGGAACCGGGAACGTTACCGGCCTGGCAGAGCCGGAACAAGTCCGGACAGTTGGCGTGAGCGATGGTGTACTTCAAACACTTAGCGTTCCTCCGGTAGTTGGCCGTTGGCTTTTGGCGTCGGACCAGGTGCCGCGCGGTCCGGAGAGAGTGATGCTGAGCTACGGCTACTGGCAGAGACGGTTTGGCGGAAGCCCGACCGTCGTCGGCCAGACCATCGTGCTCGATTCGCGGTCACGAGAAATTGTGGGGGTGATGCCGGAAGGGTTTCAATTCGTCGACGCTGACTTCGATGTGATCGTGCCGCTGGCCTTGGACCGGGGCAATGCGATTCTCGCGGGCTTCGGATTCCATGGAATCGCACGGCTCAAGCCAGGGGCGACAATCCCTGACGGCAATGCCGACATTGCCCGCATGCTGCCGATCTGGATGGACTCGTGGACCAACGGTCCCGGTTCGAATCCGCATATTTATGAGACCTGGAAGATCACCCCGATGATTCGCCCTCTCAAGCAGGAAGTCATAGGCAACGTGAGCGAACTGCTGTGGGTCGTCATGGGTACGATTGGCGTGGTTATGTTGATTGCCTGCGCGAATGTAACGAATCTGTTGCTGGTACGGGTCGAGGCGCGTCAGCAGGAATTGGCCGTTCGCGCGGCGCTCGGCGCGGGTTGGACACGAATTGTGCGCGGACTTCTCGTCGAAAGCGCGATGCTTGGCTTGATGGGCGGGTTGGTGGGCATCGGCTTAGCGTATGCCGGCGTGCGCTTTCTCGTGGCGACGGGTCCGTCGAATCTGCCTCGCTTAGGCGAAATCTCGCTGGACGCGCGCACGCTGAGTTTCGCCTTTGTTCTTTCAGTGCTATCGAGTTTGATGTTTGGATTGGTTCCCGCACTGAAATACGCAGGACCGTGGAGCAAGTCGGCTCTGCGCAGCGAAGGACGAACAACCAGCGCGACCCGGGAGCGCCATCGCGCGCGCAATTTGCTGGTTGTGGGCCAGGTGGCGATGGCACTGGTACTGTTGGCGAGCGCAGGCTTGATGATTCGAACGTTTGAAGCCTTGCGAACCGTCGATCCAGGATTCGCGGATCCCCAGCACTTGCAGCTCGTGCGAATTTCGATTCCCGATTCGCTGGTGACTGAGCCGGAACGAGTGACGCACCTACAGAACGAAATTGTCGATAAGCTGGCCGCGATTCAGGGCGTGAGGTCCGCCGGCTTCGTGAGCGAGATGCCCATGGAAGGCTTCGACTCCATGTGGGACGAGATCTTTGCTCAGGACAAGGTCTATGCGGACAACACCACCGCGCCAATGCGGCTGTACAAGTACATGTCACCTGGTCTGTTGCAGACGGCCGGGACAAGATTGGTTGCGGGGCGCGAGATGACGTGGGGTGAGATTTATAGACTTCGACCGGTGGTAATGATTTCCGAGAGCCTGGCCCGCGAGATGTGGGGTACGCCATCCGCCGCAATCGGCATGCGCGTGCGCGAGTTTCCAAAGATGCCATGGCACGAGGTGATCGGTGTGGTCCAGGACGTTCGCGAGAAGGGCGTACAGGAAACGGCTCCAGAAATCGTGTACTGGCCTCCGTTTAAGGAAAATCTGTTTGGACCAGGACCAGCGCAGGCGATGCGGACCGTGACATTTGCGATCCGGAGCGATCGCGCGGGAACGGAAGGTTTTCTAAACGAGGTCCATCAGGCGGTCTGGTCGGTAAACTCGAACTTGCCGCTGGCATCCGTACGGATCATGCAAGACGTATACGACAAATCGATGGCGCGAGCTTCATTCACCTTAGTGATGCTAGGAATTGCGGCTACGATGGCACTCGCGCTGGGAATCATCGGCATTTACGGCGTAATGTCGTACACCGTATCTCAACGGCAACGTGAAATTGGAGTTCGCCTGGCGCTTGGAGCACAGCGCGGGCACGTACTGCAAATGGTTCTACAGCAGGGAACAAAGCTAGCGCTGGCGGGCGTAGCAATCGGAATCGGCGCTGGTTTGGGGTTAACTCGGTTGATGACGCACTTACTGTTCGGCGTGACCGCGCACGATCCGCTTACATTTGCCGCCGTTTCGAGCCTCCTCATCCTAGTTGCCCTCTTGGCCTGCTACATTCCAGCGCGGCGTGCGATACGCGTTGACCCGGTGGTGGCGCTTCGCTACGAATAACGCTCCTCCGTTCATCAGCCGGCGTGCGATAACACCATCATCTGTGCCAACTGTACTCGTCATTCGCCAGCATCAGCCAAATCTTCTGGTGTATTCAGATTGCGAAACATCTTCGGAGAGAATCCGGCCACGCGCAATTCTTCCTCACTGATCACATGAGTCTGACCCGCCTCAAAGAGCGCATCAATTTTGTAGCGGCCTTCCCCCAACGCCTGCTCAGCGACATCGGCAAATGCCCGCCGATAGATGGCGCACAGAGGCTGCAGCCCACCGCTCGTGCGGGCAACTGTCACAACGGCTGCCGACTCACTGCTCCGCGAGATCAGAAACTGCAAGAACGCAAACGATACGAACGGCACATCCACCGCGAGAATCAGGTTGAGATCTGTCTGCGATGAGTGTAGCGCTGCGTGAATTCCGCCCAGAGGACCGCAGCCCGGGAACACGTCCTCCACCGCTGGGGCAAAGGGATGAAACTTCGCGGGGTCTCCGACAATTCGGACCTCGGCAGTCACCGATCGCGCCAGGTCAAGCATCCGGGCCAGCAATGTTCGCCCTTCGAGTAGAACGAACGCCTTTTCCATCCCCATGCGCGTGCTTCTGCCGCCCGCCAGAATGAAAGCGGTGATGTCCGCTGATGCAGATTCCATGCGGCGATCATACATCGGCGTCCGATCGCTGGTTTTAGGCCTGTCCATTCCAAGGCACTTCTGGGCTCATCAGCAACTCCTTCCAGCTCTGGATGTTAGGTTTGGGCGTTTTTCGGTGATGCACGAAAGTAACCTTCCCAAAGTCAGGCCTTCGCGAGATGATGTGCCTGCGTCCGAGGGTTGTAGTGACCCGGAAGTAACCAATCATGCCGCAAAAATTCATGGATGTGCTTATGCTTGGGCGCTGCTCTCACGAGTTCTCTTGGCCCCGCCGTGGTGCCGATGGCAACTACTACCAAGTGTGCCTGCTCTGTGCCGCGGAATATAAGTATGATTGGACGACCATGCGCCGTACCGAGCGCGTGGAGCACAAGCCCGAGACTGGAATTCGGCGCAGCCATGCGCGCGAAAGACGACCTTCTTGGGTGCCGCGTGCCCGGCGTTTAAAGCTCGATATCCCTCTGCGTTATCGCGTCAACAAGACCAGCACATGGTATGAGGGGATCATCGAGAACATCAGTCAGAGCGGCGTATTATTTATCGGCCCTCAACCCCTCCCAATTAACGCTCTCATCGAGATGGTCTTTGAGATGCCAGAGGAAATTTCAGGCCAGAAGAACAGCAATGTCGTGTGTCAGGGCAGGGTCATGCGCGCCAAAGACGCCCCCGAGCAGGAAGACGGCAAAAACGGGCTGGCAGCTTCCATCGTCGATTACAAGTTCATCCACTAGCGGCGTTCTGTCGTGAAATCCTGTTGCTAGAGTTGCCGAAGGTGCGAATCCGTGTTTACATCTGCACGAAACCCTCTAAGCATCTAAACTGTTGTCGCAAGGCCCGTGATCGGGCCAATCAACAGGAGTTAGGTATGAACAGAAAATCTCCGCTCTTTGTGTGCCTGCTATTTTCGCTCTCTCTGGTCCTGGAAATCGGCTGCGCCAAGAAGCCCGATGACGCCAAGATCTCGGGCGACATTCAGTCTAAATTCAGCCAGGATTCCGGACTCTCCGCAAAACAGCTATCGGTGCAGTCCGCGAATGGCGTAGTCACACTCAGCGGCAACGTCGACAATGATGCTCAACGCGAAGCCGCAAGCCGCCAGGCTGCCTCGGTTCCTGGAGTCAAAGAGGTCGTGAACAACTTGCAGGTGGGCCCGGCTGTGACTACCGCCCAGACGCCATCGGCTCCTGCAGAAACGCAAGCGCCACCGCCCGCGGAAACTCCGCAGCCAACTCGGGAGAAGAAACATTCCAGAAAGGCCTCCTCCTCTAATGCCAATGACATGCAGCAATCGAACACTGGACAGATGGCCGACGCCACTCCGCCAGCGACTGCCGCTCCCCAACCGCAGCCCGCTGCGGCCCCTGCACCTCCGCCGCCCCCACCTCCGAGGAAGTACATCATCGATCAAGGGACGCAGTTGACCGTCCGCCTGGTCGATCCCATTGATAGCGAGAAGAACCAGACCGGCGACACTTTCCACGCGACCCTCAACGCTCCGCTGACTTCGGACGGCGAACAAGCCGTACCCGCAGGAGTCGAACTAACCGGCCACCTCGTCGAAGTGAAGAGCGCCGGCAAGTTTGCCGGGCAATCCGACGTCGTGATGCAGCTCGACAGCCTCACGTCTGGCGGTCGAACCTACAACCTGCAGACGGATCAATATAAAAAGCAGGGCAGTTCGCGCGGCAAGAACACAGCTGAGAAAGTGGGCGGTGGCGCAGTGGTCGGCGGCATTATTGGCGCGCTCGCCGGTGGTGGCAAGGGCGCGGCAATTGGGGCGGCGGCAGGTGCTGGCGTCGGCGGCGGCGTTCAAGCTGCAACCAAGAGCCAGCAGATTAAGCTTCCCTCGGAAACCGTGCTGAACTTCACGCTTCAGGCTCCGATCACGGTGATCCAGGCAGCACCCTCTGAGGCCAACCGCCAAAAACTGGGCAATTAGCAGCAGCCGTACATTGACCGTTCAACTCTGAACGCTGCGCCTGCTCCCGCGGTCGCAGCGTTTGAGTGTAGGTAGCCATCATTTCGGCAGAGTCCGCCCAACCCGGACGGCAATCCTGCTACAAAGCTCCTGCCTTATTGAATTACACTTTCTCGCAGGTTCAGAGGAATGCCTCCAATCGCGGCAGTGCTACATACGGAAAATGACGCTTTGCGGTTGGGACGACTGCTGGAAACGCTCTATCCCTGCGATGAAATCCTGGTTGTGGATCACGGCTCGTCCGACGCAACCCTGCAGGTCGCCCGGGAATACGGCGCGAAAACCGTCGCCGGAAGCAATGGAGCAACGAACGAACAGTATCTTCAGAGCATTCGTTCCAACTGGATCTTGTGGCTTGATCCGAGAGAATCCGTATCTGAGGGTCTCGCCGCAAGCCTCTTCGAATGGAAATCTGGGGCGGTACTGAACGGCGGTGTCGCCTTTTCGATGTTCCTGCGCGAAGAAACAGCCGGGGGTTGGGTGGAGCATGCGTCAGCCCAGACGCGTTTGGTGCCGTCGACTTGGAACCGCTGGGCTGGGCGACTTCCGAGCGCAGATCCCTCTGCGGTTACGCTTGAAGGAGAACTCTTGCGCTTCGCTTTTCCCTGACAAAAACAACATCCGCATGACCCGCGTAACGGCAGTTGCTGCGTCGAATTGGTTCTGATGGCCCTCCCGTTAGTCAGAAACGGACCGCCGTTACCTTCGGAATCACACATCACAGGCGCCTGTGATCTCAGTCACATTCCTTCCCACATAGCTCGCCTAGACTGCGCTGTTGTGGCAGTTTCGGGCCTCGAAGCCCCGGAGGAACAAGTCATGCGTGTAATGAAATTCATCATTGTGGCCGCAGTTCTGGCGATTCTCTCGGCCGTCGCCCTCGGGCAAGCCGCCCCTGCTCAGAGCACTCCCGCGGTAAAGCATGTTCCCATCACCAACGCCCCCTCAACTTCTGGCAAGGAGATGTTCAAAAGCTATTGCGCCGTTTGCCATGGTGTTGACGGAAAAGGAAACGGGCCAGCAGCATCGGCCATGAAGACCACCCCAGCGGATCTGACGGCTTTGGCTCAAAAGGACGGCGGGAAATACCCCGCCTCTCACGTGGCCGCGGTCATTCATGGCCAGGCCATGACGCCCTCTCACGGCAGCCAGGACATGCCTGTTTGGGGACCGCTGTTTTCGAGTATTAGTCAGGGCCATGAAGGCCAAGTGCTGCAGAGGATTACGAATCTGGTCTCGTACATCGAGACTCTGCAATCGAAGTAACTATGTGGACGGGTTGGACTCGTTCGGCCTCCTGCGAGCCCAGCCCGTCAGATTTGCTCGGCATTTCTGACCCCTGATAATCCCTTGTCCTGATGGCGGAATCTCACGCATTGGCGCCATCGTCGAGAGCCAGAAGTGTAAGCGTCAACTATTCAATGGCTTACTCCACCTTGGCCGCCCGGCCAGTGACTTCAGTACCTTAGTCCTCATGGCACCATCGACTTATAATCCATCCAAGAACGAGGAATTTCTGCGTTCTGTAGCAAAGACGTAAGAAGAGAGACGAGATGCCAGTGTGCAGCTCGAAAGCACGTCTCTCTCGGAAACGCCTTCTAAAACTTCGTGGACCCTGTCTTCGCATCGGCGATTTTTGTCCTCGGGCTGGCCTTCGGCAGCTTTCTGAACGTGTGTATCTACCGTCTGCCGCGCGGCCTTTCCACGGTCACCCCTCGTTCCGCGTGCCCGAAATGTAAGAATCCGATCGCTTTTTACGACAACTTGCCCGTCCTCAGCTGGCTGATCTTGCGCGGACGATGTCGCCACTGCAAAGCCAGCATCTCACCTCGCTATCTGATGATCGAGTTGCTGACCGGTCTCCTCTTCCTTGCCTGCTACTGGTACTTCGGGCCGTCGATTTCCACGTTGAAGTTCTGTACATTCGGGTTTCTGATACTCGGCCTGATCTTCACCGATGCGGAAACCAAGCTCTTGCCGGATAAGTTGACGCTGCCCGGACTCGCACTGGGAATCATTTTCAGTTTGATCGTCCCGGTGAACGATCTCGTCTCTCAGTTCCTGCCCGGGATGCTGAATCTCCCGTTCAGTGCTGAAATCTCTGCCCGATTACTCTCGCTTTTCGATTCCCTGCTGGGCGCGACCGTCGGAGCCTCGTTCATATACGGAGCTGGGGCGGTTTATCTCCGCTGGCGCGGCACCGAAGGCATGGGCTTCGGGGATGTCAAGTTGATGGGCATGGTCGGCGCATTTCTCGGAGTTAAGCTCACCGTATTCACGATCTTCACCGCGTCCTTAGCGGGCTCCTTGTTTGGACTCACCACCGTGCTGGTCGTTTGGCTGAAGCGTACGCATCGATTCGCCAGACGGCTCGCTACAGCTCATGCAGCTCGCCAGCGCGCCTGGCAGTCCGCGCAGGTGGTTTATCGCAATTACCAGATGCCATTCGGCGTTTTCTTAGGCAGTATGGCCTTATTCGCTCTGTTTTTCGGTGACCGCTTCCTTCACTGGTACGGGAGGCTCTGGTGAAACTTCTGGCGAACCCATTACTGCTTCGCGCGGCGCTGGTATTCTTCTGCGCCCTCTCAGCCTTCCTCCTGGGCCTGTTTATGATTCGCCGTTTGCGGAAGAACATCGCCAAAGAATCTGACATCTCGGATGGAGCCGCGCCATCAATCGACGCTCTGCCGCTTCACCTGTACAACACCGTCATACAGCAGCTGAAACAGCAGAAGCACGAACTGCAGGTGCAATCGCAAGCGGAACAGACGCGCGCCCGTACCTCCGAAAATTTCAGCCAAACTGTGCTCTCCAATCTTTCTTGCGGCGTGCTGGTTTTTGGCAGCAACGGCCTGGTGAGAACGGCGAATCCGGCAGCAAAGTCCATCCTCGGATTTGCCTCAACCACCGGCATGAGTGCGGAAGATATCTTTCGCGGGGCCGCTGTCCATTCGTCCTCTTTGGCATCGACGAGAGTGTTTCCCGACGAAACTCGTGAGGTCCCGGTTCGCGTCCTCGATGAAGTCCACCTGGTGCTCCGCGAAGGCAGCAAGCGCCGGGAGATCGAAGCCGACTACCAAAGCCCCGCAGGCGAAAAACGTTTCTTGAGAATGACAATTTCCCGTGTTCCCGCGAGCGACGGTGGTCTGCTCGGCGTGGCCTGCGTCATTAACGATCTCAGCGAATTGGAACGCATTCGCCGGCAGCAGGAGCTTCACGGAGAAATTTCGGCCGAGATGGCACTGCAACTGCGCACATCCCTGACCACGATTTCTGGGTTCGCGCAACAGCTTGCCAACAATCGCGATCCGGACATGGCAAAAGAACTCGCCACCGACATCGCGCAGGAAGCAGCGCAACTGGATCGCAGCATTGGCGGCTTTCTCACGGCAAAACGCCCAGCGAGTGTTGCAGTCGGCCACGCGGCAAAATGATTTTTAGTTGGAAAGCGGGGCGCGATGCCCCTCACTTAGAGAGATTTAGAGAAAAGAGTCAATCACGAGGTGGGAGCAAATGAAACGAATCGCAAACTACGGAATCGGACTGGTGCTGCTTCTCGGCTTCGCCGGGATCCCGGCCAGCGCCCAGGACCAGACTCAGTCGAACTCGGATACGGCCACGAGCCCGTCGCTCGGTAATTACGCGCGGCAGATTCGCAAGGATACTGACGCCAAGAGCAAGCCCAAAGTATTCGATAACGACAATCTGCCTCGCGAAGACAAACTCTCGGTTGTCGGCACACCATCACAGCCCACCGCCGATACTTCCGCGGAGCAGAAGCCAGCCGAATCGGCGAACGCTGCCGCCGGAAACGAAGCCAAGGCCGCAGCGGGCGAGAAACCTGCTGCCGACGCCGCCAAACCGGTCGACGAGGCTACCAGGGAAGCCGCCTCCAAGCAATGGGCCGATAAAATTGAGGCCCAGCAAAAGCAAATTGATCTGGCGCAGCGCGAGCTTGACGTTACTCAAAAGGAATATCAGCTTCGTGCTGCTGCCATGTACGCAGATGCGGGAAACCGGCTGCGCAACGCTACCGATTGGGACAAGCAAGACGCGCAATACAAGCAGCAGATCGCCGACAAGCAGAAAGCGTTGGATGATGCCAAGCAGAAGTTGGACGATTTGCAGGAGGAAGCCCGCAAGGCGGGCGTACCCAGTTCCGTTCGCGAGCCGTAACGAGCCTCGCCCAATGATCGTCAGAGCGCCGGATCATCTCCGGCGCTTTTTTCTTCGGTCTTGCGTTTTACGGATTCTTCGATTGGCTCCGCAACCGCCGGATCTGTTTTACGTGGTGCAGACCGTGCACCAAATGAAACTTCCGCCACTGCGACACCGAAAATGGGCCTAGGAATGGATGGTCGAGAATTCTTGCCTTTGGTCCAAACCTCGCTTCACACCGGCTCATGATTTCTTCCATCTCTGCAATCTTCGCGCCGATCTCCGTCAGAGACTTCTCTGAACCGACTCCTCGCGGCACGGCGACCCGTGGCGATTTGACCCCGCGCGGGAAATAACCCATATGAACAACTATGAGTGCCCCCAAACGTTGTTTCAATGTAGGCCCGTTGCCCCTAGCGTTTCCAGAGTCGAGAACCCGTGACAATCCCTTCGATGTTCCGGTGTACGTCAGGTAGAGATGCTCCAGGATTTCCCCCACTGACCACTTGCCAGGAAGATGCCAGCTCAACTGTTCAACCGACATGTCCTGCACAGCCAACTCGATCTCTGCTTGCAGCCGTCTTAGGTGAGGGTCCAAGGGCGTTACTAACCTTTTTCAACCTTTCGGTTAGAATGATGCCGCACAATAAAACTAACGCCAGTTATATCAGGAAGGATGCCATGAACAGGGCTGCCGATAGCCAACCTTCCGCAGTTTTCTCCGCGGAAAAAAGCAGTGTCTTTTTCTCGTGTAAAGAACGCCTTTTATTGAGTCATTCCATCGCAACGGCAATAATGGTTGCGGCCATCTGCGCGCTGTCCCTGCTGACGGCCTGCTCGTCAGAGTCCAACAAGCCCGCCGAACCGACCAAGCCTGAGGTCAAGGGGCCGGAACTGCTCACTGCTCGTTCGGCCTTTCAGAAGGTGTATGTTGCGGCCCGCGGATGGAACCAGGATGCCAGACCCTATCGGATCGAATCCATCGCAACCAGCGACGGAAACGGCCACGACGGCAAGTGGGCCGTCTGGCGTGCCAGTTTCGCTTCTCCCTCCCAGCGCTCAGCCAAGAGTTATACCTGGTCCGGCAGCGCGGCCGACGGAGCTCCCTCACGCGGTATCAATCCCGGCACGGAGGATAGCTATAGCGCTTCCAACTCCTCCACCCAGGTTTGGGACATGGCGTTCCTGAAAATCGATTCAGATCAGGCCGAGCAGACTGCCCAGAAGCACGGCGGTGACAAAGTGCTGGAAAAAGCACCCAACACTCCGGTGACCTTCGTCTGCGACTGGAACCATAACACGAACGAGTTAATCTGGCACGTCATCTACGGGGCGAGTCGCGAGGATGCGAAGCTCACCGTGTCCGTGAATGCCTCCACCGGAGAGTTTATTCGCGTGGAGAAATAGGCTGCCCTCAGTCTCGGGGCACGGTATCGGCCGGCTACTAGACGCGCGTATTTCCGTAGTACTCGAGGTGGGACGCGATCTCTCGGAAGAAACGGTAGATCGCCTCCGAGGAACTGATGGCTCGCTGGAGCGCCTTGCGCTCGGCGAAGGAAGCAACATCCTGAGGAGAATAGTGTAATCGGACACGATCTGCGGCGCAGTGAGCACTCAGCAGTTCCACGCTGGCAGCGGCCATATCAGCTTTGAGGCGCACAACATCAACTTGTTTTCTACTTCCGGACTGCATTGATACATTTCCTTACTTTGTTTAGATTTTTGCGGTAAACGCACGCGAGGCCCCGTGGAATCGTATTGGGAGGACTGCCACTTTCAGATCCACCGGGGCCCCGCTCTGCGGGTCATTGCTCTCTATTAAGTATACATCGTTAGCATTACGCAGTGCAAGAAATTAGCGAAAGCATTAAAGGCATGGAGGAACGGTGCCAAGGCATCCTGACCCTGAACTGGAACAGCGGATCTTAGCAGCGGCGTCGAAGTTATGGGCCCGCGGTGGCGAAAAAGCTCTGACTATGCGCGCGGTCGCCAAAGCCGCCGGCACAACCACACCCACCGTCTACGAGCGATACCGCGATCGCGAAGATATTCGGCGCGCGTTGCGCCTTCAAATGCGGCGTGAACTGTTTGCCGCCCTTACCCCCACCCGAAATTTGCGCGATGCAATTCAGAGCTATCTGAAATTTGCCCTTGAAAACTCCTACGGTTATCAGGTTTTGTTCGATGGTGTGGGCAAGCCGCCTTCGCTACACGAGCCATGGCCGTCGTTCAACCTCATGCGCGAGCGCCTCGCCGCGGAGTTAGGCGGAAACCCCAGACTTCACTCCCGCCTGATGCTCGCCATCTGGTCTCTGATGCATGGCACAGCCATGCTCATTATTCGAGGCGGGTTCGAAGGGCCACTTCATACGCAAGCTGTTCACGCCTGCGTCGACACCGTGGAAGGCATTATGCGCGCCGCCAGGCGTAAGAATGGGCTTGTGTATACTGGGCCAAAGTGGCCTCCAAGTTTGATACTTGGTGCGGCGGAGCAAAGTCGTGTAGGCAATGGAGACCGGGATCACTCGAAATCCAAGCCTCGCCAACGTAAACGCTAACCACCGCCGGCGGTTCGCCTGCTAAGCTTCCAGAACATTACTTCGTGGGTTTGGCACTTGCCGCGTGAGCGTTCAACCGCTCAATCGCTTTCTTCGCTTCTGGCGCTTCCGGTCCATACGGAAGGATTTTTAGATAGCTCTCGTACTCAGCAACGGCCTCCGCGTCCCGATCCAGTTTCTCCAGGCAAACCGCCAATCGGTATGTGGCGACTGCGTCGTTTTCTTTGTAATAAAGCGCCTCGCGATAACGGCTTTCGGCCGCAGTGTAATTCTTCTTAACTTTGAAATAGAAGTCTCCGACCTCCACATCCTTCGCTGCTTTGTGCGGATCCCAGGGATGAGCGTCGCCACTCCCGCTGCCTTCATCCGTGAGAATGTCGGAATCCTGTGGATGCGCCTTTGTCTCGTCTGACGGTGGACTCAGATCGACGGGATCCTCTTTGCTCGAACTCTGCCCTCTGTCGTCCCCTAAGTCCGCGGCGTTGACGACGTCGGAGCGCGGAGGCGAAAGATCTGGCTTCCGAGTGGCCGCGGGTGCCGAGGAAGAAGCGGAATCCGGCGCCGCTGGCGGCGAATTCGGACTCGAACTCTGTGCCCGCGCAACCGCGCCGAGGAGAGCGCCCAATAATAAAATCAATAGCAGATTTCGCATAGCTCCATTTTAGCGGGCCGCATACGTCGACCGAAATGCATCCAGGCACCGCTTTGCCGTTTCCATCTGGGGATAACGGCTGCCTTCCTGTTCAACGAGGTAGTATTCAACTCCTCCGCCGTTCTCCGCCGCTTGAAAGATTCCCTTCCAGCCGGCCTTCCCTTCTCCGAATAGTGTCTTGTACGCAATGTTCGGGTCGGGAGACCAGTCTTTACAATGGATGGAGCGAATGCGTCCTGGGTTGGCTTTGATCCAGGCAACCGGGTCAGCGCCGCCCTCGAGACAAGTTCCAACATCGAGTTGCAGCATAACTGCGGGATGTGTGTTGGCGGCGAGAATGTCCATCGGACGCTTGCCGTCCATCAGCTTCCACTCGGTGTCATGGTTGTGATACCCAACTTTGAGCCCAGACGGCGCCAGCTTGTCGCCAGCCGCATTCAAGTTATCCGCGAGCGTCTTCCATCCATCAAGATCGGGCTTCGGATCGCTCCATGCCAGCACCATGTAGTGGCTGCCCAGAATCAGGTTGAGTTCTTGCGCGTGATCAATCTTTTCCGGCAGGAAGAACGCCTGATCATTGTGGGTTGAGTAGCACCGGATGCCTAACTCGTCCATCACCTTTCGCATCTGCTTGGCCTGTTGGGTGCTCCAGTCGAAGTAGGGCGCATAGAACTCGACAGCCTGATAGCCCATCTTCGCCACGCCCCGCACCGTGCCTTCGGGGTCTTTCTGCAGTTCGTCACGGACGGAGTAGAGTTCAAGTCCAACTGGGATAGATTTCGATGCCGCCAGGCCCGAAGCAACTCTTCGCAAAGCCCAAGGCAATGCCGCTGACAGCGCAAGAAAGGACCGCCGCGAAAAACTTGAGTATGGCATGGCGGAATCTTACGCCCAAAAGGCTCGTCGACTCCACAACAGCTCAATGCCCGAAGATCGGATACACGGATTCCGTGAAGGAATATTTTTGGGCAAAAAAATCAGGCCGCTCAGGGGGAGGAAGCGAGCGGCCTGGTTGGCGAAGTCCTCCGTAAGGAGGGTAAATTCTTTGCCCGTCATTACATCGACGGATTGTTCTGGCCCGTGGTCGCCGGAGGAGCTTGGGTATCGCTGCCCGTCGTGTTCGTCATTAGGCGCACATCGACGCGACGATTGTCGGCGCGACCGGTCGAGGTCTTGTTGGACTCCACCGGCTTGTCCTTGCCGAGGCCGATTACATAGATTTTGTGTGCGGGCACGTTGTATTTCGTGGCCAGATACTGGATCACCGAATTCGCACGCCGCTGGCTCAGGTCATAGTTGTAATCCGCCGGTCCAACCGAATCTGTTCCGCCTTCGAGCGCGATAATGTAGCCCTTGGTCGAAGCGATGCTGCCCGCCAATTGGTCCAGCGCCTCTTTCGCCTTCGGTGTCAAGTTATCTTTGTTGAATCCGAACTTAACCGAGGTCTCCGCGACAGCGTGATAGTTGTCGAGGTTAGCGACTGTGTTGGTCAGCACACTGACGCGGCCATTGGCGGCATCCGCCATCTGCTGCGCCTGCGTGGCATTCTGGCTGGCGGTCTGCGTCTTCTGCTCGACATCAGCAGTCTTCGCATTGACGGCCTGAATCCCTGCTTGCGCCCGCGCATCAACGTCCTTGATGTCTCGCGTGTTCTTCGCGGTCAGGTCGTCAAGCTCGTTGGTCTTGTTGATCAATGGCGTCGTCTGGTTCTTGACGTAGTTCTTGCTGACGCAACCGACGGTGGCCACCATGGTCGCTGCCAGGCAAATGATTAACGAAGTGCGTTTCATAGGTAAGGCTCCTTATCCGATCTCTTTTGATGCGTTTTGACTGCGTCCGGGTAAATTCCGTGCAGAGGCAATTTTTTTTGAGGCCTTGGGAACGGCTTACGACAGTACAAGTCCCAATTCTCACTTTTGCACGGCTGATGCCAGTTCTCGATACTCCGCCGGCCCTCGGTAAGTATATACGTTTTCAATGGGTTGCGGGAATCTACTTGCGTGGTCAGGCCGCCATACCCGTTACCTCAGCAACGAAAACCCAACATAATCAATGGAATTTTTATACGGTCGACGACCGCAAGATTGGGTACGGTCTGAAACCCTACAATCCCATTCTGATCCAATAGAATAGAAGCTCTTCCCCATGGATTTGCAGGCCAAAATCCGCACCATTCCTACCGAACCCGGCGTGTATCTCTACAAAAATGCCGAAAACGAGGTGATTTACGTAGGAAAAGCGAAGAACCTCCGCAGCCGCGTAGCCAGCTACTTTCATGAAGGCCGCTGGGAGGACGCCAAGACCGGAACCTTGGTTCGCGAAGCAGTCGATGTGGACTACATCGTCGTTGCCAACAACAAAGAAGCGCTCGCGCTGGAAAACAACCTGATCAAGCAGCGCAAGCCCCGCTTCAACATTCTGCTGCGCGACGACAAGACTTACCCCTACGTCAAGCTCACACTAGCAGAGCGCTGGCCGCGTGTTTACGTGACCAGACGTTTGCGCAAAGACGGTAGCGCGTACTACGGACCGTACTTCCCGGCCAATCTGGCCTATCGCATCGTCGATCTGATCCACCGCAATTTTCTGATTCCGTCGTGCAAGGTGGACCTCACCCGCTTTCATCCGCGGCCCTGTCTGCAGTACTACATCAAGCGCTGCCTAGGACCCTGCGTTCAGGATCTGACCACACCGGAGATGTATCAGGAGGCAGTGCGGGACGTGAAGATGTTCCTCGAAGGACGTCCCACCGATCTCGCGCGTTCCTTGCGCACGCGAATGGAGCAAGCGGCAGTCGCTCAGGAATACGAGCGCGCTGCCCGCTATCGCGATCTGATCTCCACCGTAGAACAGTTGCAGGAGCGCCAGCGCATTGCCGCGGCAGAGGGCGACGACGCCGATGTTTTCGGATATCACTACGAAAACGGCATGCTCGCCGTGAACCTCTTCCATATGCGCGGCGGCAAGATGCTCGACCGCCGCGAGTTCTTCTGGGAAGACCTGCCAGAATTCGCATTGAGCGACGTCACCACAGAACATGTGGGGACGGGCGCTCCCGCCCGTCGAGGCGAGCAAAACTCGCCAGCGCAGTTGGCAGACAGTAGCACAAATGGCGGCGAGGTGCCTAACGCTCAAGCCCGCACTGAGGCAGCCTTTCATCCCGGAGAATTCTTCTCCGCACTTCTGAAACAGCTCTATATCGGACAGCCCTATGTCCCGCGCAACCTCTATGCCCCAGTCGACTTCGAAGATCGCGAGGAACTGGAAGATCTACTTTCGGAACAAATCGCGGGCGATAACCCGCGCGCCGCGCGCGTCCACATTTTGATTCCCCAGCGGGGCGACAAGCGCTCTCTCATCGATCTCGCGGGCAACAACGCCAAGCAGTCCTACGATCAGCGCTTTCGCGTGCTGAAGCCGAACGCTCGCAAGATTCAGGAAGAATTGCAGGAAGTCATCGGCTTGCCCGAACTCCCGAAACGCATCGAGTGTTTCGACATCTCGCACATCCAGGGGGCGGAAACCGTCGCTTCCATGGTCGTGTGGGAAGACGGCAAGATGAAGAAATCCGATTACCGCAAATTCATCATCCGCACTGTCGAGGGCGTCGACGATTTCGCCTCCATGCGCGAGGTGGTCACCCGTCGCTACAAACGCCTGCTGCAGGAAAACAACAACGATCAAAAGGCGATGCCCAGCCTCGTATTGATCGACGGTGGACTCGGCCAGTTGCATGCCGCCGCCGAGGCTCTGGAGAAGATCGAGATCATCAATCAGCCGCTGGCCTCGATCGCTAAGCGTGAGGAAATCCTCTACGTCTACGGACAAGAGAAGGAGCCTATCGCCCTCGATCACCATTCACCGGTGCTGCACCTGATTCAACTTATCCGTGATGAAGCCCACCGATTTGCGGTGACCTTCCATCGCAAGCGCCGCCAGATGCGTGACCGCTCCACCGAATTGCTGGAGATTCCGGGCGTCGGAGAACGAACTACTCGCCGCCTGCTTGAACATTTCGGCAGCTTGCAGGCCGTCAAGCAGGCCGACGCTGCTGCATTGTCGGCCGTTGTAACGCGTGTGCAAGCCGAGGCCATCCGGAATCACTTTCAGAAGTAAGCATTGGGCATTATTCTTGCTGTCAGCGGACACTCTCTGCGATCAGGGTTCCGGAAGCTCGAAGCCGGAAGCCGGGAGGCCCGAAAGAATGGAAAGCAAACCAGAGCGCCACATCGTCAGCGCATCCGCGATCATTCCGGCTCGACGGGAACGAGTCTACGCGTTGATCTCGAACTACAACGACGGGCATCAGCGGATCCTCCCAAGACAATTCAGCAATCTGACAGTCGAGCAAGGTGGCGTCGGAGCCGGTACCGTGATTCGTTTCCAGATGAGCGTGTTCGGAAGGAAGCAGAGCTTTCGCGCAGCGGTCACCGAACCAGAACCGGGGCGGGTTCTGGTCGAGACGAACCTTGATTCCAACGGAGCTGTCACGACCTTCACTGTCAGTCCCGGCACAGCTCCCGCCGATTCGCATGTCACGATCTCGACGGAACTCCCGGTGCGTAACGGCTTCCTCGGCCGTTTTGAGCGAGCACTGACCACGCTCTTGCTACGTCCCATGTACGTCAAAGAATTGGAAAATCTCGCCCGCGTCGCCACCGGACCATTCGGCGCCTAACAGCCCCTGCCTCTCTGCGAGCCTCTGCGAACTCGGCGGTAAAGGCTTTTCACTTTGTTACACTAGCGCCCATCCTATGAATCGCACTCTGTTGCTCTTCTGGGCGTTTTCCGCGTTTACACTCGCAACCCTGTCCCCCACCTCGGCCCAAACCGCGCTTCCTGACATGGCCACGCCCCAGGAGAAGCATCTCCGCAACGTGCATCAACTTACGTTCGGAGGATCGAACGCCGAGGCCTATTTCTCCGCCGACGGCAAAAAGCTCATCTATCAATCCACGCATGGCGACGTGAAATGCGACCAGATTTTCATCATGAACATCGACGGCACCGACCAGCACATGGTCTCCACCGGCAAGGGACGCACCACCTGCAGCTTTTTCTATCCTGATGGCAAAAGGATTCTCTACGCTTCGACCCACCTGGCCAGCCCCGAATGTCCGCCGCGCCCCGATTTTTCCAAGGGTTATGTTTGGGGAGTTTATGCGGGATACGACATCTTCACGGCGAATCCCGACGGCTCCGACCTCAAGCAACTCACCAATGCACCGGGCTACGACGCCGAAGCCACCATCTCGCTCGACGGCAAGAAGATTACCTTCACCTCCGTTCGCAATGGCGATCTCGACATCTACACCATGGACTCCGACGGCAAAAACGTAAAGCAACTCACGCACGAACTGGGATACGACGGCGGCCCAACGTTTTCTCCCGATGGCAAATGGATCGTCTATCGCGCCTATCATCCGCAAACTGAAAAAGACATCGCCGATTACAAGGAACTGCTGGCGCAGAACCTGATCCGGCCGACTTCGCTGGAAATCTGGTTGATGAAAACCGACGGCAGCGACAAGAAGCAAATCACCAACCTGGGCGCCGCCAACTTCGGGCCGGCGTTCACCGCCGACGGAAGGAAGATTATTTTCTCTTCGAACTACGATCCGGTAGCCCACTCCACCGGCGGCGAGGGAAATTTTGAATTGTGGACGATGAATCCGGATGGCACCGCATTGGAGCGTATTACCTATAGTGACGGATTCGACGGCTTTCCCATGTTCTCGCCCGACGGCAAGAAGCTGGTCTGGGCCTCAAACCGCAACGGCAAAGCGCCGCACGAGACCAACATCTTCATCGGGAACTGGGTGCCGTAGCTATCTTCGGCAACTGTGATCCGGAGTGATGCAGTAAGCGCTTAGTCGCTTGCTGCGCCGTCGGCTTCCACGGCTCGTCCAGAATCGATAGGAGTGGCTTGATCATTGCCGACAACAATTGTAGGGCAATCGATTCGGACGCATCAGTGACGACCGTGTGGTCGCGACGACGGCGAGTTTCTTGTTACAGTGGTCAGGACTTATGAAACCCAGGCATTGGATAACCGCGGCCATCCTACTCTTATTGGCGGCAGCCGCCATCGTCGGGCTGGTCAAGACAGAGCAGGTTCGCAGCACCGGCGACGAGGCCGCAGCAACCCCTGCACCCAAAGGAGCCAGCAAGAACCAGCCCCCTCGGCGCCACGTCTGGGTCGACCAGCGTCCACTGCAAACCGCCCGAAACGTCCGTACCCTGGCCTATACACAGGACGAAAAGAATTTCGCACAGCAGGCAGAAAAGGTGGCGGACCATGAGGTGGACCTCGCTTTCTTCGACGCCTTCCGAGCCGCCCAGGACAACCCTCCCGCCCTCACACCCGACCTCAAGAAATTATCGGACAAGAAAACTCAACTGCAGCAAGCCCTCAAAGAGGATCAGGACCGTGTCGCTGACCTGACGAAACGTCTTGCCGCAGCCCCTGAATCGAAGAAGGAAAACCTGCAGGATCAGCTCAACGTGGCGCAGGCGCAACTCGAGCTTGACCAGGACGAACTCGACGACGCCTCGGAAACTTTGGTACAGGCTGGAGGCGATCCCCAGACCGAACTCCAGCGGCTGAAACAGGCGCACGATGACGAGGAGGCCCACTTATCGACCTATGTGGGTTCGGCCGCGAATCCCGCCGAAGAGTACTACCAGGCTCATACCCTGCTCCCCGTCTTCCGCGCGTGGAAAGCGATGCAGGACAAGAAAGTGAAACTCCGGGAAGCGCAGCAGGATGCTGTCATCAAAGGGCAGAAGCTCGCAGAGCGTTACCACACTCTGCACAACGAAGCGCAGCATGAGAGTGAAGGCCGACAGTCTGCCCAGCAACAGGCCAAAGGTTTCGCGAGCAACAATCAGTCAGGTAGCCGAGACGAGTCAAAGGCTGCCGCTCAAGCCGCGCTGGATTCCCTGAAGCAGTATCGCCAGCGGCAAAAAAGCTTGTCGGATCTGGGCCGAAGAATTTCTGACGAAGTGAAACTGACTGACATCTATGGCAGCTGGATTGGAGTGATCGAAGCCCGCCAGAAAGCCGCCCTGCACAGCATGATCGAAGTCCTGCTGTGGATTTTGGCTGTCGTCTTCCTGGTGTACCTGGCCGACCGCCTCATTGACCATCTCACCACGGACTTGAATACAGAGAACAAGCGAGCGGAGACCCTGCGCGGGGTGCTTCAGTTCCTGGCCCGGGCAGCGGGAGTGTTGGCCATTCTGTTTCTCATCTTTGGATTGCCCAACCAGACCACAACGATTTTGGGGCTCGCCGGCGCAGGTCTGACGGTCGCGATGAAAGACTTCATCATGGCCTTCTTGGGATGGTTTTCACTGATGGGACGCAATGGCATCCACGTCGGCGACTGGGTCGAGATCAATGGTGTAGCCGGCGAGGTAGTGGAGATCGGGCTGCTCAAGACCGTTTTGCTCGAAACCGGCAACTGGACGGATGCCGGACATCCCACCGGACGAAAAGTCTCGTTCATGAATAGCTTCGCAATCGAGGGACATTTCTTCAATTTCACCACCTCCGGTCAGTGGATGTGGGACGAACTCCGAATGACGATTCCGGCAAACCAGGATCCCTATGTGGTCATCGACGGAATCCAGAAACTGGTGGCCACAGAGACCGAAGCCAGCGCCCACAAAGCCGAAGAGGAGTGGCGAAAGACGACTACCCGCTATCGAGTACAGGCGTTTTCGGCTGCTCCCGCCCTCAATGTATTGCCGTCAGGCGAAGGCGTCGAAGTGCGAATCCGCTATATCACGCGGGCTTATGAGCGGCACGAAACGCGCAAGCGCCTGTACGAAGCCATGGTGAAACTGCTCCATGGCAAGCGCGAGACGGTTTCACAGTAGAACCTCTACTTTCGACCCTCGATCCATGGCGGACAGTCCATGACTTACAAAGATAATCTTGGCACTCTCATCGTCACCGGCGCCAGCCGCGGTATCGGTGCTGCCATCGCCCGTCTCGCAGCTCAGCGTGGATACTCGGTCGCAGTCAACTACTGCACCGGCGAAACCGAAGCGAAAAAGATCACGACCGGAATCAATGAAAACGGTGGCCGCGCTCTCGCGATTCATGCCGACGTTTCCTGCGAGGACGACATCCTTCGCGTGTTCGAAACGGCAGAGCGCGAACTCGGCCCCATCAAGGCCCTCGTCAACAACGCTGGCATCACCGGAGGATTTGCCCGCGTTGAAGAAGTCACCGCCGATGCTATTAACAAGACCTTCGCCGTGAATGTCACGGGAGCGATGCTCTGTGCCCGCGAAGCTGTGCGACGTATGTCCACGCGTCATGGTGGCGCCGGCGGCGCCATCGTCAACATCTCTTCCCGCGCTGTTCACACCGGGTCCGCCGGGGAGTGGGTCCACTACGCTGCATCGAAGGGCGCCATCGATACCTTCACCATTGGACTCGCTCGCGAGGTAGCGACCGAAGGAATCCGCGTCAATGCCGTCGCACCCGGCCTGACTGATACCGACCTCCATGCCGCCAATGGCGAACCTGGACGCCTTCAGCGCCTCATGGGAACCATCCCGATGCAACGTGCCGGCTCGCCCGAAGAAATCGCCGAGGGCGTGCTCTGGTTGTTGTCCCCAGCTGCGTCGTACACAACGGGGGCAATCCTGGCTATCGGTGGCGGAAGATAAAGTTAGGGATCAGAGGTCTCAAGTCAGAGGTCTAAGGTCCGAGATCTAAGGCCGGACGGCAGAATATATCTGAGCAGCGAACGTAACCGGCAACCTATGTGACTGGCCCCTGATCGCTGGCCCTGCCCCTAGCCCCTGTCTTCTATTCCTTCCTTAACAACTTCTTCACCCTCTCCGGGAGCTTCGATGCATGCAAAATATCCTCCAACTGTCCTGGAGAAATCCGCTGCGCAAACTCGATTGCCTTCGCCACCGGAGTATGAGCATTGCGCAGCAAGGCCACACGAATCTCGATCCGCGGTGACCACTTCGCGTCATGACAGACGGCCTCCACAAATGCCCGCGAGGCTCCAGGCCTCTGCACCGCTTTCACCACGCCGTCTTCGGTCAGGCGCGGATTCTCCAACGCCGTTTGCCACACTCGTGTCTCTTTATCCAGCAGCAGCCCGGCGGCTATGGCGGACGAAGAGCGTCGCGCCAGCGAAATTCGTTCGCCCAGTGTGATCGACGGCAGCCGCCCCAACAACAATTCGTCTGCCACACGCTTCAGGTCTGCGGGCGCAGTCGGCATAAGCGCAAACTGCATCAACTCAAATGTGTACAGTTCGCGGACCACCCGAAGCGCGATGCGCCGGGGTGTGTGCGCGTGTGCCGCCAGCCCCATCCGCACCTTGCGCGATTTCATCGCTGCGGCATTCCGGCTGATCTGCTCGATGGCCTCAGGACTCAATTCGTGATCTTTGAGCTCGGACAGTGCCAGATCTGCGTTGAGCACCGCGACGCCAGACGACTGGTCGTCCGCATCGCCGGCCGCAGGAGGTTGCTGATGTAATCCGGAGTTTTCGTGCTTCGAAGTTTCTTCCATAAAGGCTAGGCGACCCGGTTTCCCCTGTGATCCTCTGTGCCCCCTGTGGTGAATCCCCTAAACCGCCGCCCGGCGTGCGATTCGCAGTGCGCCTTCCACCGGATCAACCACCTGCGAATTCACTTCTGCGCGCGGCTCCAGTTTGCGCAGTTCATTGTAGAAAACCTGCCGCACGATCTCGGCGTGACGAAAGACGCCTCCGGTCATGGCCACCGGGACAATCCCGTCTTCTTGTACGAAGAGTCTCCGAATTACAACTGCGGCCAATTCGGCCAACTCCCGGGCCGCTTTTCTCAAAACCTGCCGCCCAATCTCATCGCCGCTACCGGCCACGGCCGGAAACAACATCGCAAAGTCCGGAGGCGGTACGGAATTCCCGGCTCGTGCCAAATCCAAAAGCGAGTTCACCCCCCATGTCTTGTAAAGCCCCTTCACCAGCGAAGACTCGTTCAATGTGGCTGCGTCTTCCCGCCGCTCGCTCTCGCGCAATACCGCGCTTACGGCTTCGTGCCCAATCCAGTGCGCCGACCCTTCATCGCCGATGGCAAATCCCCAGCCACCTGCCCGCAGTGTCTTCCCCTGCCGATCGCGCCCGTAGGCGAATGATCCCGTGCCAGCATTGACAATCACGCCCGGCCCACTGTCGAAGGCAGCTTCCAGGGCGGTCTGCATATCGCCCACCACATCGATTGGCGTTGCCAGAACCTCCGCGAGAATCCGCCGCACCACCGCCGCCAGCTCCGGGCGTGCGGCCCCGGCCCCTCCTACGCAAGTGCGCACAACTTCGTCGGGCGCAATCCCCGCCGCAGCGCAAGCCTGCCTCACCGATCGCAGCAACGATTCGCGCGCCTCGGATTCTCCCACGCGAACAATATTGCTGGGACCTGCCGTCGCGCTCGCGACCAGCCGCGTCTCATCTCCGACCGCACACGTCGTCTTTGTCCCGCCACCGTCAATGCCAAGAAAATAGGACACGCGTTATTTCTAACACAGAGGAGTTGTGATTCTGAGTATGCCAAATAGCATGCGAATCGCTCTGATCACCGCTAGTAAAAACGAAAAAAGCGGCTTCTAGTTCTTTGGCAACCATGATTCCTCTCAGACTGATTTGATTGACACAGAAACTCTGTAGCAGCTAGAGTTGGCGCGACGTAAATGAGCTCATCCGCAGCCAACCCTGCCGGACCACTAGTACGCCCTGTCATGCCGGAATTGGATTCGCTGCGCGGCATCGCCATTCTCCTCGTAGTTTTCTTCCATGGATTTAATCTCCCCGCTGCGATGACTCACATGCGCGGAGTACCTAGGCTATTCCTGATCTCTACCCTGGGCGGATGGACGGGCGTGAACCTGTTTTTTGTCCTCTCCGGATTTCTCATCACGGGTATTCTCCTCGACAGCAAACCGAAGCCACACTATTACCGGCGCTTCTACGTGCGCCGGGCCCTCCGAATCTTGCCAGTGTCCTATCTTCTGTTGTTCCTCCTCGGCGTGCTTCAATTCACAGGATGGCTTGAAAATCGCCGAGTCGGCTGGCCGTTCTTGGCTCTGAGCTTTTTCTACCTTGCCAATATGGTCAGCCTTTTCGGGGTCACTTCGCACTACACCGTGCTGTGGACGCTGGCCGTCGAGGAACAGTTTTACTTTTTGTGGCCTACTGCAGTGCGGGCGTTCTCGCGCCGGAATCTGGCCTGGTTGGCGTTTGGATTCTGCCTGGCGTGCCCAGCACTTCGGGCTCTGGCGTATCGGCTGGGAAACGATTACAGCGCGGGTTACTTGTGGCTCGTAGCAGATAGCCTGGCCATGGGAGCCCTGCTGGCCGCTCTGAGCCGCGGGAAGCTCGCCGGACGCGGTCCCATGCTAGCGTTTTCGCTCGCGTGTGTTATCGCAGGCTTCGCCATGCTTGCCGGCTTGGCGCCACTGGGAATCTGGCGGGCCATCACTTTTGTGGGTGGGGTCTTTCGCATCACGGCGATCAACTTCGTGTTTACCGGCTTACTCGGCCTTGCCCTGGTCATCGGAACAAGTCGCTGGCAATGGATCGTGCGGCGTTCCGTCTTGCAATGGTTCGGCCAGATCAGCTACGGCCTCTATCTTTTTCATATGTTGGCTACCGATTTCGTCGATCACTGGTTTACGCGCTACTTTCCTGACCTCTATGCCCAACTCTCATCGCGTTTCGATTTGATGGTTGCCCGCTTCGTTCTCAGCTTGGCGGTTGGGGTCACCGCTGCGTTCCTTTCCCGCAGATATTTCGAGGAGCGTTTTCTCAAATTGAAGGATCGATGGGCTCCCTCTGCTTCTGTGTCGCAAGTACCGGTACCTTACGTGATCAGTCCCGAGCCAACCCGGCAGACCGCGTAGTGAGAATCTCTGATTTCCATAGACATGGGCCTGAACAAACTTGATTTCGCGATCATCGCGCTGTACCTGGCCGGGATCACGCTGTTTGGCCTCCGCTTCCGCAAAAAACAGCGTAGCCTTCGCGACTACTTCCTCGCTGGACGCGACATCCCCTGGTGGGCCATCGCGCTTTCCATTGTCGCCGCTGAAACCAGCACGCTCACCATCATCAGCATCCCCGGCCTCGCCTACGACTCCAATCTCACCTTCCTGCAAGTCATCATCGGATACATCGTCGGCCGCATCGTCATCAGCTTTCTGCTCCTGCCCCACTACTTCCGCGGCGACCTGTATACCGCCTACCAGCTGATCGAGCGCCGCTTCGGACGCACTCTCCGTTCATTCACCGCCGGGCTTTTCTTGCTGACGCGAGCCGCAGCGGAAGGCGTACGTGTTTACGCCGTGTCCATTGTCGTATCAATCGCCCTGGGAACAGGTGAGATTGCGTCCATCGCTATTATCACGATACTGACACTCATCTATACCTTTGAGGGCGGCCTCGCGGCCGTCATCTGGACCGACGTCGTCCAGACCGGAATCTACGTTGGAGGAACGCTCGTGGGCCTCGTCACCATCCTGCATCTCGTCCCCGGTGGATGGTCCGCGATCCATGCAGCGGCTGCGTCCGCAGGCAAATTCCAGGTCTTCAACTTCAGCACCAGCTTTTCGGTGCCCTACACGTTCTGGGCCGGGGTTATTGGCGGAACATTTTTCACCACAGCAAGCCACGGTACGGACCAGCTCATCGTTCAGCGCCTGCTCGCCGCGCGTGGACAAAAGCAGTCCATGACGGCCTTAATTTCCAGCGGCCTCGCCATCCTCTTCCAGTTCGCACTTTTCTTGATCGTTGGCGTCATGCTCTGGGCCTATTACCGCGTGCCCTCATCTGTGTTCGGAAGACCGGACCGGATCTATCCGACTTTCATTGTGACCCGCATGCCGCACGGCATTTCCGGCCTGCTCGTTGCCGCGATTCTCGCTGCCGCCATGTCGAACCTCAGCGCCGCCCTCAATTCCCTCTCCTCAAGCGCAATCATGGATTTCTACGCCAGATTCCGCCCACAAGCCGACGAACGAAACAAGATGCTTTTCTCTCGGATCGCGACTTTCCTCTGGGCCATCGTGCTCTTCGCGCTCGCCATCATCGCCCTCCACAAAGCAGGGCGCGTGGTTGAAGTCGGATTACAGATTGCATCTATCGCCTACGGCGCTCTTCTCGGCGCATTTCTTCTGGGAGTGCTTACGAAACGCGCCGATCAACCCGGCGCAATCATCGGAATGTTGTGCGGATTTTCTGTCGAACTCTATCTCTGGCTGGGCACGCACATTCCCTGGACTTGGTGGGTGATGATCGGCACGATTGTGACGTTTACGGTTGGATGGCTCGCCAGCCTGGCAACCGGCGGAGCTGCGAACAAAGTGACAACCTCCACGTAGAGTACCAACGCTGAACCTGCTACATGGAAGGGTCGAGTCAGGTCATGCCCATGGGTATGCCACTCCACGATTCGTATCAGCGCCTTCAGGCGCGCTAACCACGTTCCAAAAAAGAAACCGGCTTTAGGCGCTGCGCTCCGCAGCGACGAAAGCCGGCTCCATCTTTACCACTGTCAGTTTTACGCCGTCCGCTTCATCGGACGATCTGTCTTCATATAATCCGCGCCGGCTTCGCCAGTCGAAGAAACATCCTCCGCCCCAGTTTGCTCCAGGATCTGTTTCGCCCGCTTGGTCCAGTTGGAATCATCGCAGTGCACGGAAAGCAGAATGCCACCTTCTTTCACCCGGCCTTCATAGCGTTTTGCTTCGTACTCCGGAATTCCCATTCCGATGAGTGCGCCAGTCAATCCGCCAATGGCGCCGCCTGCGCCAACTCCCGCCAGCGCAGCCATGATCGGGCCCGCCGCAATGAACGGCCCCAATCCCGGGATCGCCAGCGCCCCAATTCCTGCTAACCATCCCAGACCGCCACCGATGATCGCACCCGATGCCGCTCCCGTCGTCGCACCTTCCGGAGCCTTCGTGTTCTTCTCGTGCGCAAAATCCTTCGTGCCCTGGTTCTCGGGAAATAAAACCGAGATATCTGTGTTGCGGAACTCTTCTCTGCGCAGAGTATCAACTGCGCTCTCCACGCTCAAACGATCTCGATAAATCCCGAATACCGCCGTGTTTTTGCCTGCCATGAGTCACTCCTCCTTGGAAGTTGAATTACTGGTTGGCTGAAGGTTTGCCGCTGTCGCTCTTGACCTCAAGCTCGCTGTGGATCTTGTCTGCTCCACCTGCAGCCTGAGCGGCCTTTTGCTCGATGGTCGTTTTTTCTTCTTCGCTCTTGACCGGCCCTTTCAGCGTGACGGTTCCGTTCTGCGCAATGATCTTGACGTTATGTCCGTACGTGGATAGAGACTTGTCCTGTACCAGAGCCCTTCGTACCTGTCGTGTTAACTCGCGGTCCGATGTGTTTTCTTTCTGCTGATCAGCTGTCGGATTAGCGCCGTTTCGGTCGCGCTGATTCATCTTTGTGTTGTCCGGCGCAGACGATCCCTGCGGCATCGATTGGTCCTGCGCCCACCCTGCCAGGCTGCAAAACAGGGTTGCTGTAAGGGCGGTTTTCAAAACGCTTTTGATCATGGATTCCTCTCATTCAACAAACTACTAGCACTGCATGTTTTACCCATCGCTTTCCCACGCATTCTTCGACACTAGTCAGGTTGGCACGCCGGTAACATCAAGCGAAAACGGTAACTACGCCGACTGACGAGGGTAGGGACCACAGCTTTCCAAGCCGTTCATTCTGGGTCACTTTCCCGAAAGAGCACACCGTCGGTTACCTAAGGTCAAGCTCCGTGGACACGTTTACCCCTTGTCCTATCTCTCGTATTTTTAAATCTCCAAGCTCCCGGTAACTCCCCTACCGGGTCCCAATGGAAGGAAATTGCATGGCAATGGCTTACGGCGGATTTCAGCTCGGACTACTGCCCGAACGAAAGCTCAATAAGAAAGCGATCGCGACCGCCTATGGCATTGTTGCGCTCGTACTCCTCATCGTAATTAATGTCTCGGTTTTCATGCCCGAGAGACTCACGTTGACGCAGTATCACATCACCGAAATTATCCCTATGCCGTCGCTCCGGCCCGAGCCAGAGCCCGTCAAGATTAAGCCCCAGGTTCACGCCAAGCTGCTTCCTCCGGCGAATATTCCGGTGCTGGAGCAACCCCGGTTGATCGTTCCGCGTGAATTGCATCGCGAAGCTCCGCAACCGGTCGAGGCGCCCAAAGTTGTCGTGAATCAATTCGCGCCCCCACAGATCAAAATCGCTGGCGGAGCCCGCCCGCAGCTCGTGCATACGGGGGATTTCACTCCGACAGGAAGTTCGCAGACCCCAACCGTAAATGCTCCGATCGAAAAAGTTCAGACTGGCGGCTTCGGCGACCCCAATGGATTGAAGGGCACCGGCAAGCAAGGCGCCAAGCTCTACGCGGCTTCAATGGGATCGTTTGACATGCCAGCCGGCCCCGGCCAGGGCAACGGCTCCGGCGGAGCCAAAGGAATAAAAGGAACGGTCGCCAGCGCCGACTTCGGTAGCGGCGTTGCGACTCCCGGCAAAGGCGACGGTCGCAGCAACGGCCAGGGCATTTCAACCGGCGGCTTCGGAGCCCAGCAGGTTGCCCAAAGCCAGGGACCAAAAATCTTGGCCCAAACCGGCCCGGCAACAACTCCTGTCGAAATCACCTTCAAGCCCAATCCGATTTACACGCAGGAAGCGCGCGACCTGAAGCTCGAAGGTGAGGTTCTGCTCGAAGTAAGTTTCTCGGCGAACGGCACGCTGCAGGTCAACAAAGTCGTCCGCGGTCTTGGCCATGGGCTCGATGAAGCCGCCATCGCCGCTGCGAACAAGATTCGTTTCAAACCCGCGTTGCGTTATGGACAACCGGTAGATTCCACCGCGGTCGTTCACGTGACGTTCCAGATGGCGTACTAAGGTTCGGAAATTTTGGCGAGGTAGCTTCGCTGTTGGCATTCAACAAGAACTCTGGTCGTAAGAACTTGGAGAAGAGAGTCATGCGCACTTCGAATTGGATTTTTACTGCGGCCTTGCTGGTCTCGATCAGCGCCGCCGCTCAGCAGGCGACGGAGTCTCAACCGTCCGCGCAGCCGGCCGCGCCCCAGGCGGCGCAGACGGCGCAACCTTCGCAGCAGCCTGCCCCGGCGCAGACTGATCCTCCACAGCCGGCAGCCGCCTCCGGGCAGCCGTCGACCGCCGCCGCGCCCAGCTCCAACGTGATTCCTCCGCCGCCTCCGGCGGCTGCTCCTAGCACGATGGACCAGGTGGTCAACCTCTTCATCGAGCGCGAGCATGGACTGATCAAGGTTCTTTCGAACCGCACTCCCGTGGTCGAGACTTATCTGCAGAATCTCGAGGCCGACCCGCAGCTCGGCCCTGTGCCTAGCGGCGATCACTATTTCCTGGGCCGCCTCGATATGGGCGAAACCGTCGACCGCAAGGATTACCTGAAGGAAGAAGAGAAAGGCATGCAGACCCGCCTGCTCGGCGGATTCCAGAAGCTCTATAAGGTTCAGTATCAGCCCATGGGCTTCTCCTGGATGGTCTATGCGGATCGCACCGACTTCGACCGCGATCACTACGATTTCCACTATGTTCGCCGCGAGTTCCTCGGCGAAGTCCGCTGCCTGGTATTTGACGTCACCCCGAAGCCGAAATCCGGTCACGGACGCTTCCTCGGCCGCCTCTGGGTCGAAGATCAGGGATTCAACATCGTTCGCCTGAATGGCACGTACTATCCCGCGCCGCGTAACAGCTACTTCTTCCACATGGATAGCTGGCGCCTGAATCTCATCCCCGGCTACTGGGTCCCCGCATTCATCTACAGCGAAGAAGGCGACTTCAGCGCCGGCGTGAAGAACAAGCTGGCCTTCAAGGCGCAGACCCGCATTTGGGGATATGACCTCAAGAAGGGCGGCAAGGACGACGAGTTAACCAATATCCGCGTCGATAGCGTCACCGACGAAAGCTCCGCTCAGCAGGATGCCTCCCCACTTCAAGCCGAGCGCGTATGGCAGCAGCAGGCGGAAGACAACGTCGTCGAGCGCCTCACTGAAGCGGGCTTGCTCGCTCCCGAAGGTGATGTCGATCGCATTCTCCAGACGGTCGTCAACAATCTCGAAGTCACCAACAACATCGATCTGCCGCGCCCGGTCCGTACACGCGTTCTCCTTACCTCGCCGCTGGAAACCTTCAGCGTGGGAAACACCATTGTGATCAGCCGTGGATTGGTTGACGTGCTTCCCGACGAGGCTAGCCTCGCGGCCGTGCTCTCACATGAATTGGCGCACATCGTGCTCGGACACAACCTCGGCTCGAAGTACGCATTCAACGACCGCATGCTGTTCTCTGACGACGCGACCTATCAGAACCTTGGCTTCAAGCACATTCCCGAAGAAGAAACCGCCGCCGACAAGAAGGCTGTCGATCTTCTCAAGAACTCGCCGTACGCTCAGAAACTCGACAATGTCGGCCTGTTCTTGAAGTCACTGCAGGCGCATGCGGGCAGCCTGAATGCTCTGCTGACTACGCATCTCGGCAACCCGCTGGCAGAAGGCGGACAGGTTAGTCGCTTGTCGGCTCTGGAAACGCAGGGCCCGGCGCTGGATAACACCAAGCTCGATCAGATCGCGGCTCTGCCCCTTGGCGGACGCGTGAAGATCAATCCTTGGGACGACAAAGCAGAAATGGTGAAAACGGCTCCGGTCGCCATCACCTCGGCGCGCGACAAGATGCCGTTCGAAGTCACGCCCTTCTTCCCACGCTTGGCTCGCTACGGTGCCGGTGCAGCCCAACCCGCTACTCCTACCACCGCTGCCAGCAACGGAAACACAGGGAACTAACAAAAGAAATCTGGGAGGGATAACTCTCCGCGGTCCCTCCCAGATTTATTCCTCGACTCAATTTCTCCACCAAGGTGCACTAAGACGCTGGCCGGGATCCGGAATACTTTCCGGGATACCCGGCCTTCGTTCTCTTCAGCGTAGCCTTCCTCGGAACACTCCGATTCTGCTCGCCGTTTTGAAACTACCCAGCTTTGCTCCGATTCTTTCTATGCTTTGAAGGGAGGCTCAAGCCGCACCGTAAGTCCAGCGAAGAAATCGGAGGGGGCTCCTCTTGAGCCGCCAACCTACCGCTTTCATTGACTTGACCCCACATCGCACCTACCATTGTGCGATTCCATGATCGGGCAAACCATCTCACACTACCGCATCCTTGAGAAGCTGGGCGGGGGCGGGATGGGTGTGGTCTATAAGGCGGAGGATCTCAAGCTCGGCCGTTTCGTCGCGCTCAAGTTTCTGCCCGACGACCTAGCCAAAGACCTGTTCCCCCTATTTCAGTCCCTGCAACGCTATGCCGCGATCCGCTCGAACTTCGTTCTTTCGTCAACTGCCATGAGCAGGCCATTTCATTTCTAGTGTTTCGAACGATGAGGTTGCCGCTTTTTCTTTCGATTCTTTTCGAGCCTAACCTTCCACGCTGTTTGCAACGCGCCTTCTAGGACATCCTCGTTTGCAGCTGCCAATCGAATGTGGGTGGCTCCATTTCTACCCCACCCACCGGCGATGGGGACAAAAACTTCCGGTAGCTCCTCAACAAACGTTGCTTGTTGCTCTGGAGTGAACATCAGGTTTCCATATCCTTGAGCCGCAGCCGCTAACGTAGCAAAAATTCGGCCGCCAACGCGAAAGTCCGGCTGCCCCATGTGAGAACTTTCTTCGGCACCTTCTAGGCTCAGAGCGATTCTTCGAAAGTCGTCTACTGTCATCGGTTGAGATGCTCCTGCGGATTAGACTACCGCGCTGCCGTTGTTCTAAGTAGGCCATTACACGTTTTTGAGGTTGCAAGCGGGCGCAGCTACGACGTACTACATCCGACATCACTTGAAGAACTCAAGGGAAGTTTTAAGCATAGGAATTTTGCGCCAATTGATTAGGAGTTCGCGACCGTCGGATTTCGCGAAACGAGGAAACGCCCGAGGACCAGCAGAGCCGTGAGCATCCCGATGCCGCCAACCACGGGGAGCGCACGATTCGACGCCCAGGTCGCTTGCTGTTGATACATCTCTGCCGGGGGAGGGCCTACACGCTGAATGCGGTTTACTCCTCGAAGAGTCGGAAACAGATAGACGGAAATGACCGTGCCCTCGGGAAAACGCTGCATTAATTCAAGTCGATTTCGCGGGTAGATGTAAGGTAACAAGTCCATTGTCTCTTTTTGTCCCTCTACGATTCCAAAGGCGTAGGCAAATGGGCCGGTTGAGGCGGCCCCGTTGATCCCCACGGTGGCGGGAGTGTATTGAACGCTTATCACGCGGAATGTCGTCGCATGATAGGGTGCGCCCTCGTACAGTTTCGCGCGCGACGACGAATTCATGTGGAGCGCAAACCACCCTACGAAAGAAAGGACAAAAAGCGTTCCGCAAATGCCAATCATCCAATCGATCAGCAAAATCCCCGCGGTCGGAGGTTTTGCCCCGAAATCCAAGCCACATTGCGGACAATGCGTCTCAGCGTACCTACCTAGATCGAGGCCACATCTTGGGCATTTGTTCGGAGCTTGCATCTGGCTTTAATTGCAGCAGGAGCAGATTCAACCCGCAAATGACAGTAGTAATCGGAGTCGCACAGGATTTGAGAGTATGTGATCGCCGAAAATCGGGCCATTGCACTCAAAACCCCCGGCAAAGGCATGATGAGTGAGATGGAGATTTATCGCCAGTTGTGTTCGCCAGCCTTTGCTAAACTCGGCGAGTTGCCAGCATCGGGGAGGTGCATTGAGCGAGTTTTCCAGCGGGGATCGAGTACGTGTCTCTGATGACTTCTTTTGGGCAAAAGGCGCGACAGGAACAATCTCAGCGCCGCCAGATGCGGTCATAAGCCTGAGTGGCCCATGGGACGGTGGCCTCACGCGGCAGGAAAAGAGTGCTCTGGGGATGCACACCGTTTACTGGGTGTGGTTCGACGAGCCACAGTTCGATGCTGACGGTGACGGCCCGTACCGTGGCGGTCAAATCTGGGAGGGTGCGCTCAGTTCGCTAACAGACGGGCCGAATTAGCTGGCACTCTGAAGAGTGAGATCAGGATGTTACGACAGCTACGTGCAGCGTGAAGTACCCAGTGGGACACCACTGCCGTTGACGGAGGACCGGCAGCGATTCTCTAGCTGCCAGTCTGCGGTATGGCAACTGATTTCAGTACGTTTTGTCGCTCATCCGGCGTGGCGTGACCAGCGTAGAAATGTCCGAAAACCATTACCAGTTGTCTCGCGCCGACCGTCCGCAAATAGAAGCTGACGTATCCGTCCCCGTTATAGTCACCGAAGTCCAACACATAGGGAATGTCTACGTGGGTCCACGGACCTTCTTTGGCCGGATCCAACTGAAAGTCGCCGGAATATCCTCCAGCGCGGTTTGGTATTTTCGCCAACGCCTTCCAACCTTTTTCACGAATGCGTTTTAAGACATCTTCCTCCGGCGCGTTAACGACATATACTCGCATCCAGTTCAAGTTGTCGGGATTAATCTGCGCAGCGCAGTCGTCCAATTGCAACGCCCCATCCGCGATGCGTATGCCGATCCAATCCCGGGCGACCTTTTTGTGCAGTTCGTTGCGCGTCAGCCAGAAGAACGTCTTGTCGGACCGCCAAGCTTCTGGCACTTCAAACGTTGTGTCGCTCGGGTGCACTTGAATCGTATTCTGTTGATGCTGCGCCCAGCGCTCGGCCTTCTTTTCACTGCGGCTGGTCGGCGAAGCGTCGGCAAGTGCGGCGCCTTGCGGCGTGGTTCCAGACGCAAGAAGAATCGCAGTTATAGTTAACGGCCACAGCCAAACTGGTCGCCGCATTCAGCGTCCCTCTCGAAGGTAGTTATATCTCCGACCCTCATTGTAGTGCCGTGCAAATGCAACTTCCGCCACAGACGGGCCCATAGCGATCATTGGCGGTCAAAGCCGCACTGATGGCATTTTTGAGTGTAACTAGGATGTTTCAACAGCAATCTAGCCCAACATCACTGCCCGAGTTCCAAAAACCTTGTCCAGCCAGAACTTTCCGTTCTTGGAATCTCGTTCGATGAAGGGCGCGAGATAGGCAACACAGAGTGCGAGGAATCCAAGGAGTGTTCTCAGCAATGCCGTGCGCACAGTCAGTGTGATTCCATCCTCGGCAACTACTTGATACCCCACAATGCAAGTGCCCGGAGAAGGTCTCCTCCGAACGAGGGGAAAAGCGTAATAAAAGACCAACGCAACGGAACACAGCAACAACTGCGCCGCGATTAGAAGTCGGTCACCGGGGGCGGCATTCGCACGCTCAAATGTCCATTGAAAAAGCCCCGTTCGTCTCCACTCCGTAAGAGTCAGTACAGCGCCGAAAATCGGAGTTACTGCCAACATCGCAAGAACAAAATCCAGCCAGAACGCGACAAATCGACGCACGACTCCGGGCAGAGGCTTTCCCACACCGGACGGTTCGGCGTACATGAGCAAGAGATAAAGGCCAATGACGACTGCGGAGAATGCAAGCGCCCAAGGCTGTGTTCCACCGCCAAAGGAATAGTGGTCATTGGACCATTGTGCCCACAACCCGATGCGCGTTGGCCCGGTCACGATGCCCACGAAAAGCAGAACCGATAGCAATCCGACAAACAGCCACTTAAACTGTTTCGCCATTTCGGGCTACAGAATACACAAGAAACATCCGAACTGACGAAACCAGGCGGTTTCACTCATCGATCTTCCCCTCCGCACACCCAATCACGCTCCCGTTGCTTTCACTCCCAGCCCCGGCCCGTCCGGCAAGACCAGCTTCCCTTTTTCCACCTTCACGCCGCTGTATGGATCGTTCGCGATCAGCAGATTCCCGTCCAGATCCGCATAATCCACCAGCGGCGACAGATGTGCTGCCGCCGTCACGCTCACCGAACTCGACACCATGCATCCCAGCATGGTTTTCATCCCAAGAGATTTCGCCACATAAATCATGCGCAAAGCCTGCTGGATGCCTCCGCACTTATCCAGCTTCACATTCACCCCATCATAGGCATCCACCAATCCGGGGATGGCCCGCGCATTCACCGCGGCCTCATCGGCGATCAGCGGCAGATGCACGCGCTTCCTTACCCACCGCGTTTCTTCGATCATTTCCGCCGGCATGGGCTGCTCCACAAATTCCACACCCTGCGTCTCCAGCCAGTTGATCTTGCGCACAGCCTCTTCCTTATCTTTCCATCCTTCATTCGCGTCCACCCGCAGCGGCTTTTGGGTCACGCTTCGCACGGCAGCGATCGTCGCCTCATCCGTGTCCAGACCTACTTTGATCTTCAAAACCGGGAACGCCTCCGCTTCCCTCACCTTCTGCTTCGTAATCTCGGGAGTGTCGATCCCAATCGAAAACGTCGTCACCGGAGCATCGCCGGAATCCAGCCCGAACAGCCGATGCAACGGCACGTTCATCTTCTTCCCGATCCAATCCATCAGAGCGACGTCCAGCGCCGCCTTCGCCGCGAACTGTCCCTGCATCTCTTTCGAAATGCGCTCCATCAATTTTTCGAAATGCCACAGGTTCGCCGCATCCAGGGTAGGAGCAATCGCCGCAATCGCCTTCGCTCCCTCCTCGGCATTCTCGTGATACCGGACGATCGGCGCTCCCTCACCGACCCCCATCGTCCCATCACTCTCGACAGTGGCGAAAATCGTGTCGCGGTACGCGCTCGACGACATCGTTGTCGTCCACATGTGCTGCAATTTGAGCCGCTTGACGCTCGTTTCCCAGTTGCAGCTTGCAGACGACGCCCAGGCCGGCATGTCTCGCAATTTCGCGAATGCCATCCCGGCCCCGATTCCCCCGCTCACCTGCAACCACTGCCGACGATTCATCTTTCCCTCCGAGTTCGATCCTCGAGCACGTGCGCAACTCTCATACTCGCGCCCTCGTCGTGTCAATGACAGGAGTCACAGTTCATCCTTTCACGTACGCGAGCTTCGCTGCGATCTTCCCATCGCGTACCGTGAAAACGTCTACACCCCGCAGATGCCACGACTGGCCGTTGCGTACCTTGCGGTAGACCCAGAGCACAGTCGCGCGATTCCCGCTGACGATTACTTCCTCGCCATCGAAGTGCGCGTCGGCGTTGCGCCCAAACCACTCTCGCCAAAATCCCGCCACCGCGGCCTTGCCCTCTATGCGGCGCCCGTCCGGCGCCGGGGACGTATCTTCGAAAACCGTATCGTCGGTCAGCAGCGCCGCGACGCCGTCTGCGTCGTGGCGGTTGAAAGCATCGTTGAACTTATCGACAGTCGCCCGCGTTGCTTGCTCCTCTGACGGCCCGCTCGGCACCTTAGCCATCACCACCTCCCGTTCTGAACAAAAGCTCGCGAACCAGAACACCGAACAAGTTACTACGAGGACCCCACAACCTGCAGATTTCAATCGCATATGATCCTCCCTGGTTTTCGTTACATCAGCTGTCTCCATCCCTTGTGATTTTCGAAGGGTGGGACATTTGGACTCTACTCAGTTGCCACATCTTTCGCGCCCTTCGGAAGGTGGGAACATCGGCACTCTCCTCGTCCCGCCTCCCAACAGAAAACATCCGCAAAGCGGCGAAAAAGTACAGCCCACACCGTCAGGCATGGGCCAATACCAGACGGCGAACCAGCTCCGTAGGAGCGAAGACCGGCAGTTTCTCGAACCTTTTTACTCCTCGTTCTCAGCGGGTTAGAGCATTTTCCACATCCGCTTGTGACATCTGACCTTGCGCTCGCCCCTCGATTTGTCCCATGATCGCTCCGCGGCGCGGTGTTGAGAAATGTCAAGCCAAACGGGATAACTCCTTACGGCTCAAGATTTTACCTGCAAGTGCTTGCAGTCAATGGATTTACTTTTCATTTTCCCGCTAACTCCATGATTCCAGTAATCCGACCAGGGGGGGAGGGGGTACTAAAAAGTAAACCTCCTTCCCGAAACGGGAACCCCAAATCATCTCCACCATTTCGCTAAGGATCCAAGCCGGACTTGAAGCCCGCGTTTGCATCGCAGCGCATCGGTAACTTGCCCCTATCGAATCCGCGGGTCGAAAATTAAAGACGAGCAGCCTGACTTCCCGTGTCTATTGAGGTTCCGGTCCGTTGAAGTTGTGGACGCAAGCCTTTCTTCGCCTCGCCGTCGGAACGTACTTCGTTCTCACGTCGTTGTATTGCCTGCTCGCTTACTTGCCCTACACCTTCTTCTTCCTGATCAAATCTCCGCCTTACGCGTGGATGCCTTGGTTCGTACATCATCAAGCCGCCTTGTACTGGCTCGCACTCCTCGCCGCTCTCGCGTCGCGCTGGACTTTCGGCGATTCTTCTCTCAGAAAGCCAGCGTTCATTTTCAGCGTCGCCGCTCTCACGATCGCAGGAGTTTACGTCACCTTTCATCCATTCCTGCGCGATGTCGAAAGCACTCCGGCCACGTATTGGTGGAGTCTTGCCTCACTGCTTCCCTGGCTCATCATCAGCGCCTCACAATTATTCGATTTCAAAGGTGCTTCCTCAAACGCTCCCGCTGATGAAGTTTCCGGGCATCCAAAGCTCTACCGCTATTCTGGAGCACTGCTCTCGGCTGCTGTAATTAGCGTCATCTACATCACAGGCGCGCACATGCGCGTCTACAGCCAGACTCGTACCATCGGAATGTATGTCTCCGATTTCGAGTACGCTGCCTGGAGTTTGATCTCCCACATCGCGCTGGCTGTCGCAGTTCTCTCTGTCGTGAACCTGATTCTTCTAGTCGCGCTGAGAACTCCCAAACCACACTTCGTCCGCCTCACGCTGAATGCTGCGCTGATCTTTGCAGCTTTGTGGACGGTCCTATTCGGATTCCTCAACAGCGCCCTCAGTTTCAGCGGATGGTCCGCTCATGTCTACGCGGCATCGCTGGCTCTGGCTCTCACTCTCTGGGGACTTTCTCTCATCCATCCATTCCTGCGGCGATCTCGAACCGAAGCCGCGCCTCAAGTCGGCACTTGGGCTGCACTGTTGGCCTCATGCGCGCTCGCTCTCGCTTTCCCTTACATCGTCGGCGATGCTGATTGGAGCGGCTTCCTCCAGAGCACTGTCACGCTTCTGCTCTGGACCATCATCACGGTTTGCATCTATCGTCTGCGTCCCAGGCGCGCGCACTATTCGGTTCTAACCGTGTTCGCCATCATCTTGATTGTCGCCGCGACTTACAAAGGACTGCAGATTACTGAAATCTTCTGGAGCAAAACGCTCGGATCCACGGACGACGAGATCTCGCTTAATCTCGAAGCTTATGGCAGCAACGACAACTCGTTCCTCTTAGCACATCACATACTGGGCAACTCGCGACATGAGGTTTGCGGAGACCTTTGCCGCATTCTGCGCGAGAACTCCAACATTCGTGACGCGCACGCGCATACCGACGTTCAACTCGTCGAGCATCTCACTACTACCAAGAGCACGCGTCCCAACATCTTCGTATTCGTGATCGACTCCATGCGTCCCGATTATCTCGGCGCATACAATCCGAACGTCGACTACACGCCGAATCTCGACGCCTTCGCGCGCGATAGCATCGTTCTCCACCACACTTATTCACAGTATGCCGGAACGTCGCTGTCCGAGCCCGCAATCTGGTCCGGAGCGATGATGCTGCACGCGCACTACGCGCAGCCTTTCTCACGACTGAACAGCCTCGACCGTTTGTTGCATACCGACGGATACCGAATGATCGTCAGCGCGGACGAGATCCTCAGCGTGATTCTGCCATCAGACGATGACATCGTTAGGCTGGACACCGATAAGAAACTCTGGAATCAACTGGAGATTGGATCGACCCTCAAGCAAGCCGAGACTCTTCTCGATTCACGGACCGATCTCAGTCAGCCGGTCTTCGTTTACGCGCAGCCCAAGAACGTGCACCAGTTTGCGCGTAACGACGTTCCTTCGCCGACCTCGCAGCATTGGCCAGATCGTCCCGGGCTCAATACGAGAATCACCTACGAGGTGCATTGGGTCGACTCCCGCCTTGGTGAATTCTTCGCCTATCTCAAGCAGCATGGACTGTACGACGACAGCATCATCATCGTGACCAGCGATCACGGCGATGCCACCGGCGAGTTCGGTCGCTCCAGCCACTCTACCTGCATTTGGCCGGAGATCATGCATGTTCCGCTGATCATTCATCTCCCGCGCAACATGCGGGAACAATCTGTCTACGACGACACGCGTCTTTCAACTTTGACCGACATCGCGCCCACTCTCTATTACCTTTTAGGACACAAGCCGATACGCGAGAACGCGCTCTATGGACGTCCTCTGTTCACGCAAACGCGGCAAGAACTAGAAAGCTATGCGCCTCATGATCTTCTGCTCGCGTCGGACGTGCGCGCGGTCTACGGAATTCTGACCTCGGATGGACGATATCTGTACACGACTTATGATTCGCCGGCGCAGAGCTATCTCTTTGATCTCATGACGGACCCGAACGCTCAGCACAATGTTCTGACCGCTCCGCTGAAGCAGCACTACGACGAACAGATCATCGGTGATCTGCACACGCTGGGCAACTTTTACGGATACCGCCCAGGCGTGGAATCGCTGCTCGCCTCCTCAGGCCACTAAACACCTTGTCATCCTGAGCGAAGAGCGATTTCCGCGACAGTGGAAGTCGTTCGCAGTGGAAAGATCCGTACGCGGCTCCCGAGGAAAATTCACATTTCTCGCGCCGGGGAGCGGTGAAATCGCTAATATACCTGCCCTTCGAGAGTCTCGAGCAGCTCGTTCAGGAAAACCGGAAGGAAGGAGCTTCGCCTTGTCGCGAGCAGCGGTCAGACTTCGTGGATCGCGCAAATTCCCTGACGCCGCTTCTGGTCGTGGAACCGGTAGGATCCTTCGACTGTGGTTGTTCGTTTCGCTTCGCGCAGCGGACAGTCCTCGCTCAGGATGACAGACTCTTGGCCCGTGTAGCGGCACGGCTGAAAGTCGTGCCTTCCCAAAACGCTCCTGGAAGCGTGCTAGCGTTCGAATAGTGAGAGTGGGATGGATTCGCCCATCGCCTTGTAGCCCGCTGGCGAGGGATGGAGGTGGTCTCCGCAGTCGTAGGCGGGGCGGAGATGCTCGGGCCGGCGTGGGTCGCGGACGACAGTATCGAAATCGATGACGGCATCGAAGTGACCGGAGCCGCGAATCCACTGGTTGACCGCCTGACGGTCGCCTTCACTTTGCAGGCCCGGATGGTAGTAGTCGGAACCGACGTAAGGAGTGATGGTCGCTCCAATCACACGGAGTCCGTGAGCATGGGCCCGGGTGATGATCTGCTCGTAGGCCGTGAGGACTTCGCGCACTCGTCTGCCGTGCTCGACAGGCGGGACTTCTGCGGTGCGCGCCAGACCGCCCAGGTCGTTGACTCCTTCAAAGACAATCAACCAGCGCACACCGGCCTGGGCCAAGACATCGCGATCGAAGCGGGCCAAGGCGTTCGGCCCGAGACCGTCGGTCAGCAAGTGATTGCCGCCGATTCCCTGATTCGAAACGCCGATGCCGGGCGTGTTGCGCGAACCCTGCAGGCGCGCGGCGAGGACGTCGGTCCAGCGATCGTTGCCGTTGGTAGTGGCTCCGTGGCCGTCGGTGATCGAGTCGCCGAGAACCACGATGGAAGCGGCTTTCGGACCGGCGAGGACATCGATGGCTGAAATCTGATACCAGTGCTCGACGTGCTTGGCATCGGGAAGATCGGCGGCGGATATGGAATTTCCGTGGGCAACATACGAGGTGGCCCGCGAGCCGGGATGGCCGGTCTCGGTCGCGGGCGGAACCTCGAGATAGAAGGTCACTGCAACGTCGGAGAGCGCGGTCGCGGGATATTCGATCGGATCCGAAACGAACTCCGCGCCGGGAGGAACAGTTACCTCGATCGAACGCGCGAAGGTGAGCGGCTTATCGGTCGCGGGATCGATCGCCGGAGAAACAGGGTTCAGCGGCCTGGCAATGTGAACCGCGGAGAGGTGCAGCCTCGGTACCGAACGCATTCGAGACGTGGACGCGTAGGGCTGTCCCGCCGGCTGAAAGGTGAAAGATCTGGCGCAAGGTGGCGTCGCGGAAATCGTCGACGTGTAGCGCATTGTGAGGTTCGGGG
>Ga0209168_10000381_pt1 | contig 45337 bp, 42 predicted proteins | sample Coa_R1_FD_187156 | JGI IMG/M metagenome (GOLD analysis project Ga0209168, IMG submission 187156) | Surface soil microbial communities from Centralia Pennsylvania, which are recovering from an underground coalmine fire - Coalmine... | ecosystem: Environmental > Terrestrial > Soil > Unclassified ...
AAACAATAGCCAGGTCAAAGAGTTGAGGGCAAACCTACCGAAGGTACACGTCCATTCGGTTTGAACTCACTGCCCCTAACTTGAGTAATATCTGCCCCGGCCGACCACCGTAGTACGCTGATTCAGGCGGCGCTGTGTGTTTGTTTGACAGCGGTTTGCGCTTCCTTGCCAACCAGAATATGCCTCGGATTCCGATTTTCAAGCTTGGGTCGTCGCAGGAATACCCGCCTCCGCGGCTCAGCAGCTATAGCCCGTCGCTTTCACTCGAAGCCCTGCATTTAGGAATCGACAATGTGCGCCACGACGTGTGGTTGAGTTCGGAGTTCACCAAAGTCGCGGGCGATCACATTGCCAAGCTCATTGCAAAATACGGCAAGATCGAGAGCCTTGCCCATAGCGAGGGTACGCCGGCATCCAAGAGCATGTTTTCGAAATTCGTGCCTGGGGCGGCAAAGAAGACTCCAGACCTAAAACCGCTGCTCTTGGAACTTCACAAAGCCGCGCTCAATCGCGCGAAAGCCGAGAATAATTCTCTGATCGATCTTCTGGCTCGTGCCTCAGTCATCAAGTTCTTTCGCGCTGAGTTGAGCGTGCAGTACGCCAAAGCCCTGGAGCGATGTCGGGGAACTCTTAAGGGCTACGAGGGAGTGCGCCAACAGAGGGCCCTGGAATATCGCGAGACCGTCGCTAATTTTCAGATCGGGAAGAGACGCATTCTACGTCAGGTTGGACAGGAACTATTTCGTATTTTCCGCGAGATTGAGCGCGAAGCTCTGGCCAACATGCGCCGCTCGCTTTTTGGAGAACAGCAGCGCGATGCCGATTACCAGCTCTTTCTTCATCAATTCATTTTTCTAGAGGAGGCCCGCGACTCTTATATGGCGGCCGAGCACTACGTTTTGATCGGCGGGTTTGAAAATGATCCCGATTCCTTCGGGAATCTTCGCGGCGTCGCTTGCGAGTTCTTGAAGTCGGCTATCACGGACACAGAAGGCAGTGATGAGTCGCAGCTGGATGGATGGCTGAACGCTCCTGAAAATGCTCATGAGTTGGTGGGAACTGGCGAACCTTCAGAGCGCGCGTACAAGGCGCGCCTGGAGGTTTGGATTGAGCTCCTCGAACGCGAGAAGCTTTTGGATCTGGCAGTCGCTGCATACGAGGTCGTGCAGTTGCTGCCCGAGTTCACGCCACTGCTCGATCCTCAGCAGCTGAAGTATGCGCTTGTATTCCGCAAAGAGCGGGACCGGGTGGAGAAGCTCATCGAAGAACACGGCAAGCTCTCGCGACGAACTTTGGATTCGGCCGCGGACCGCGTGGCCCAGTGCAGTGGAACACCGCGGGCAAAAATCGCTGCACGTCTCCTGAGAGACTTCATGCTTTATCATCGCGACCTCAGGCGGCACGAGGTGCTGAATTGCGCTCTCGAAAAAGTGAACCTCATTGCCAATCAGAAGTTGCGTGATCTTTCCAGCTTGAACGGAACGTTGTATGAATTCCTGCTGCCGGAAGAGTCCAAAGATGCTCAGGAAAACCCCGTCGTCCGGCACGTGATCTTAAAGGCCGATGTCCGCGATTCTTCCCGGCTGACGCGCTCACTGCTGCAGCGCGAGATGAATCCCGCGTCTTATTTCAGTTTGAATTTTTACGATCCGGTCAACAAGCTGCTGTCGAAATATGGCGCTCACAAAGTTTTTGTCGAGGGCGATGCGATCATTCTGGCGATTTTAGAGCGCCAGGGCGATCCCGCACTATCGGTTGCCCGAACATGTGTGCTGGCGCGGGAGATGGTGGAAATTGTTGGCGGATACAACCATCTTCTTCAGCGCGCCGGGTTGCCGCCCCTCGAAATAGGTGTTGGCATTTCGTTCCAGGACTCCTCGCCCATGTACCTGCTGGATGGCGATCACCGCATCATGATTTCCGATGCTCTCAATGAGAGCGATCGCTTGTCCTCCTGCGACAAGCGTGTGCGGAAGGCGATGGAAGGCATGGCGGTTCCGTTCAACGTGTACGAATTTCGTACTGCTGCACAGGCGGAATCCGATCCCATGAAATACAACGTCGGCGGAATTCGGATCAGCGAGGCCGCGTTCAATCGCCTGAGGGGTGAAATTTCTCTCGAAGAATGTAAGTTGGATTTCCCCCGGCTTTGGGGCAGCGAAAACATTCGTTACTGGAGTGCCTTGGTTCCGGTCGGAGCAGATATATTCCGCCGCCTGCTGATACGCGGCAGCCAGGCACCGGTGGTGGAAGCCGCCGACATGCGACTGCTTCGCTGGACCGACAATCAAGTGTATGAAGTCTGTACCAATCCCGCCGTCTACACCGCTCTTGAAACGACCATCGCCCAGAAAAAATCCTAGCTGGCGTCGCTCTCAAGCCATCCAGAGTTCCTGACTAATAAACCGCGATTCATCAGCCATTCATGCGATTTTCATCAAGTCGTAAGTATTCATCCGCAAAAATAAAAGTGGGTAAATGTGGCTGCGAGTCACATCCTTGCCGCCGAAGAAAGCGAGAGCTGCAATGGTTCGAAGACTCACGATCGTATTTTTCGACGCGGGCGGAGGCCATCGTAGCGCGGCCGAAGCTCTCAGGAGTGTTCTTGAATCCCAGCGGGATCCATGGCAAGTTCATCTTGTAAATCTGCAAGATGAATTAGACCGGCTCGATTTGCTGCGCCGCACGACCGGCCTTCGCATTCAGGATGCCTACAATCTCATTCTTCGCAAGGGTTGGACTCGGATGGCACCGCAGTTGCTTCCCGTGCTCCAGTCAGTAGTGCGTCTTTACCACCGCGCCACCGTCAACCTGCTTGAGAAATATTGGACCACGCACCCATCGGACATGGTGTTATCGGTAATTCCACACTTTAACCGCGCACTGGCTGAAAGTATTCGTACGACGATGCCCGCTGTACCGTTTGTCACTCTGCTTACCGATCTCGCCGATTATCCGCCCCATTTCTGGATGGAACCGGAATCCGAGTATCTCATCTGTGGGACAGAACTCGCCGAGCAGCAGGCGCTGAAACTTGGTCGCGATCGTGATCATGTGTTTCGCGCTTCAGGCATGGTGATGAAGCCCCACTTTTATGAGAAACGGACTGTGAATCGGGTTAGCGAACGTAAAAAGTTAGCGCTCGATCCCAATCTTCCGACCGGGATCGTGCTCTTTGGCGGACATGGATCGGGCACCATGATAGACATTGTTAAACGCCTGGACCGCGGCAAGAGCGAATTGCAATTGATCCTGATTTGCGGAAAGAATCAGAAATTACTGGCAAAACTGAGAAGTCTCGAAACCGAGACTCGCTTTCCAATCTTTGCCGAAGGCTTCACGCAAGAGATTGACTATTACATGGCTATTTCCGATTTCTTCATTGGCAAACCGGGACCGGGCAGCATCAGCGAAGCCCTGCAATTTCATCTACCCGTGATCCTGGAGTGCAATGGACGCACTTTGCCACAAGAGCGCTACAACGCACAATGGGTAACAGAAAATCGGCTGGGGATTGTTCTCAAAAGCTTTCGCGATATCGCGAGCGGGGTGGAAAAGCTGCTCGATCCGGCTACGTTCGACGATTTGCGGGCTAGTGCCGCGAAGTATTCGAACCGCGCATTGCTGGAAATTCCCAGCTTTCTGGATCAGATTTTCGAACGTTCAAGCTCTTCCCATGTGGTTCCCGCTTCGCCGGTCTACGTCAAGAATGCGTTTGAGCGCGCCGCATGGGCTTCAATTATGTCGCGCGCAGAATTGGGGTCGTCCAAATGATTTTTGCCGACACGATAATCCTTTCTGACTTGCATCTGGGTTCTGAGGTAAGCCGGGCGTCCGATGCGATACGCATGCTCAAGTCGGCATCTTTCAACCGGCTGATCTTGCTGGGCGATATTTTTTCCGACCTAAATTTCAGGCGTCTCAAAAAAGAGCACTGGCAATTTCTCGGTTACATCCGAAAACTATCCAACCCTAAGCGTGAGATTGAGGTTGTCTGGGTAGAGGGCAATCACGATCATGGTTTGTCTGAAGTGATGTCGCATCTCGTTGGAATTCGTGTTTATGAGGAATATGCCTGGGAATATTGCGGGGTAAAACATCTCGCCATTCACGGCCATCAATTTGACCGCTTCGTTTCCCGCAACCGCGTGCTCAGCACATTTCTGTCGAGCATTCACTTGGGACTGCAGAAATTCGCCTTTGGCAAAAGACGAATGATTGGTTTTCTTGAACGCTTCGACACGGCGTGGCTGCGGCTATCATCGAAAGTAGCCGGTGGCGCGCTTGCCTATGGGAAGACAAAAAATGCGCAGCGGGTCTTCTGCGGGCACACCCACCAGGCATTGAACATCAGCCGGGATGGCGTGGAGTACTACAACACCGGCAGTTGGACCCAGCACAGCGCGACGTATGTGGCAATCGATAATGGTGGGGTGCGGATCTGTGAATACAAAGAGGCTTCGCCTGACGCTCCGCAGTACGATCTAGCCGACGGATTTGAGTTTGATTTCGATGACCTGGCGGCGGCGCAACCTTCCGATTAAACCACCAGCGCTAAAGTCCCGCTTCGATTCTCGACCTCGGATCAAGCAAATCTCGCAGGGCGTCCCCAATAAAATTAAATGACAATACGGCGAGCATCACGGCCAGAGCAGGGAAGATGACCAGATGCGGCGCGTCGAATAAGTGTCCGCGTCCATCGTTGAGCATACTTCCCCATGAGGCTGTTGGTGGTGGTACGCCAAGGCCGAGAAAACTCATTGTGGCTTCCGCAAGAATCGCGCCAGCCATGCCGATCGCGGCCTGCACAATTACGGGCTGAATGATATTAGGCAGAATGTGGCGCGCCAGAATTCGCAGGTCGGTTGCGCCCAACGCCCGCGCGGCTTCGACATATTCTTTTTCTCGGGCTGCAAGCACTTGTGCGCGAACCAATCGCGCATAGCCGACCCATCCGCCAAGTGAAAGTGCAAACACGAGATTGAAAATTCCCGGCCCGCGAAACGCAACAAAAGCAATCGCAATCAGGATTCCGGGAAAGGACAAGAACGCATTCATCAAAACGACATTGACGAAGCGATCGACCTGGCCGCCGTAATATCCGGCAACGGACCCGATGATCAGCCCCATCCCAAGCGATGCCGCGACCACGCAGCTTCCCACGATCATGGAAATTCTCGCCCCGTAAATCAACCGCGACAGAATGTCGCGACCCAACTCGTCGGATCCGCACATTTGCCGGAGTGAAGGCGGCGCCAGCCGGGTCCCCAAGCTGATTTGAGCCGGGTCTTGGGGGGCAATCCATGGCGCGAACACCGCGAACACAATAAAGCAGACCACAAAAACACAGCCAATTGCCGCGAGCGGGTTGCGCCGTGCCAGCCGGGGTAGGGATATAGCAGTTGTCGCCATTACCGGGATTGCCGAGGCCAGTCTAGCAAACTATTGGAGTCTTGCCTGGTACTTCCATCTTTCAGCTAAAAGCAGCGCGAACCTTGCTTCTTGAAGGCACGAATGCAGGTTTTTACCCTTTTAAAACCGTGTTCTTCCGAGAATTCTGTTAACCATAACCCCTTACCTTGGTTCAGAATAACAACACTTTTGGGTCATTGACCTTCCGCGCATCCGTCGATAGGTTGAGAGTAGATGGTCTCCGCTGTGGCAGGCGAATGTAGGCGTGCTTCGGGGGTGTGATATGAGATTCCTTTACGTCTGCTATGCGGCTGTCGGTTATGCGGTGGCACGCTGGTTGTTCAAGCGTGATCCACAGCCAATACAAGATCCTGTATCTCGACTCCGTACCTCTGGCCTGCTCTGAGCGATAGCGTGCTCTTCTTCGTCTGGGCACGCGTCGCTCATCGAGCGTTCTTCCGTCGTTCCGCAGCCCGCCCTGAGCGAAGCCGAAGGGTGCCGTTCGTGATTTATTCCTTTACTTTCGCCTTAAAAATTCATTACTTTGGTGTCCCCTCGTAATCGTTACCTGCCGACAACTCTCGCTAAAATTGCAGCAGACACTCTCCGTTAATTTGTCTGAACGAGCGCTGCCCCGGAATGTGTTGCTTTGTGATGCCCCGACTTTCTCTCATCACGTTCGCGGTGTTTCTGTTTTGCGCTTCGCCGTGGATCAATATGAGCGCGCAAGAAGACGACATTCCTCTGGGTGACGTGGCCCGCGAGCTCAGGCATTCGAAGCCCCCCGATCCGGCGGATATCATCGACAACGACAACTTCAGCCTGATGATGGACAAAGCCGAAAGTGAGCGGCTCGACGGGCAGCCGGTTTTTGCCATTAGTCCATCGGGAAGAACTTTTACCGCGATTTCGCCAGATGGAACGTGCAGTCTCTCATTCGTGGCAAGCTCCGCCAATCGCACCCCGGCGGCTTATATCGCCAGCGATCTGCCCCAGGATGAATTGCTGAAGCTTGAGGGTCTGGCTTCCATAGAGGATGGTTCGCTTGCTGTTTCAGTTCACAACGGGACGGATTGGGAACTAAAAGAGATCGTGGTTGGAGTCACAGTTTTGCAGACGCAATCCGGAGCAGAGTACCGTCCAGCCATAATGGGTCCGCTTCCGGTGAATTCTGAAAAGTTGCCGGACCTCACCGTCCTTTATCACTTGAAGGGAAGCAGCGCACCCGAAAGCACCACCGTCTTCCGGGTGCCGCTTGGAGGCAGTTTTAGTGAATCCAAAGATTGGCATTGGGCGATAGTCGGAGCTCGCGGTATTCCTCCGGCAGCTCCGCCGTCAGCAATTCCGCAGTCATTGACAACGCCGCTCGATTCTTTAACCGCGGCGCCTGGGGCGGCTCAAATCCTACCCAATTCCACCAACACGGGTACCGCGCCGCAACCCGCTCCTGCTCCGCCGCTTGAAAATCCACAAAAGTAAATCGCCCTTCATTTAGACACTGGCATCGGGCTTTCCGGGTCTACAATACCGTTTTTCCGGGATACGCCTTTTCTTGAGTGCGCAAGGAGATGAAATGCGAAAGCTGATGGTCGGCTGTTTTTTTCTGCTGGTAACAGCATTTGGTTTTGGGCAGGCTCCGTCGCCATCAACTTCCGAACTTGAAAGGAAGATAGACGCTCTGGTTGGCAAGATGAGCCTGGAGCAGAAAATCGACATGCTCGGCGGCGTGCATACCTTCGACGTTCGCGGCTATCCGGAATTAGGCTTGCCAGTGCTTCACACCGCTGATGGACCGATCGGGGTTCGGAACGACGGGCCCGCGACGGCGATGGCGGGAGGCATTTCCCTCGCTTCTTCGTGGGATCCCGCTCTCGCCACTCGCGTTGGCGAACAGCTCGGCAGGGACGCGCGCTCCAAGGGCAAACATTTTCTGCTCGGGCCTGGTGTGAACATTTACCGCTCGCCGCTCAATGGAAGGAACTTCGAATACTTTGGCGAAGATCCATTTCTTGGTTCGCGAATTGCCGTCGGTTATATTCAGGGGCTTCAGAGCGAGGGCGTCTCTGCAACCGTCAAGCATTTCTTGGGCAACAACTCTGAGTTTGACCGTCACAATACGGATTCCATCATCGACGAGCGCACCCTGCGCGAAATCTATTTGCCGATCTTTGAAGCTGCGGTGAAAGAAGCACACGTCGGCGCGGTCATGGACTCATACAATCTCACCAACGGCCAGCACATGACTGAGAACGGCCGCATGAACAATGAGATCCTAAAAAAAGAATGGGGGTTTGAGGGAATCCTCATGTCCGACTGGGACGCTACTTACGACACCGTCGGTGCGATGAATGGCGGGCTCGATCTTGAGATGCCCTCGGGTAAATTTCTCAATCGCGAAAAACTGCTGCCTGCGGTCAAATCCGGGCAGGTTTCTGAGGACACTATCAACGATGCAGTCCGTCGCATCATCCGCACTGAATTGGAATTTCACTGGCCTGATCGTGAGCAGCGCGATCTATCCATCCCTCGATTTAATCGAGAAGGCGACGATGTGGCACTCCAAGCTGCGCGCGAAGGCATCGTGCTACTGAAAAACGAAGGCAACCTCCTGCCTCTGACGAAAGAAAAAATCAAAACCATTGCCGTCATTGGCCCGGATGCGTATCCGGCGGTCCCGGTCGGCGGTGGCAGCGCGGAGGTCAAGCCTTTCATGACGGTCAGCTTTCTGCGTGGCTTGAGCGATTCACTCGCTGGCCATTCCCTGGTCACGTCGGATCACGGCATCAAGAGTCCCGGGATGGCAGCTATTGCGACCAATTTCGAAACCGCTGCGCAGAACGGTAAAGAAGGCTTAGAAGAGGAGGATTTTGGCAATGAAAATTTCTCCGGTACTCCTGAACGCGAACGCGTGGTGAAGCACATCAGCCTGGGACAGCCATTCGACATTGGGGAACTGAACCTCGACGAAATCGATGCCGCTGACCTGCAAAACAAGCAAGGCAGCGCTGAACGATGGACGGGATACTACGTTCCCAAAACTTCCGGCACTTTCGACGTTTTTGCGCAACAGGGCGGATTCTCTCCCAGTGGTTTTCGCATGTATGTGGACGGCAAAGTGCTCTTTAACAATTGGGACAACCAGAAATTTATTCTTGCGCAGACCAGCATTCAACTCGATGCCAAGCCTCACAAGATCGTATTTGAGCACCACACCGGACCGGGATTTGGACCGCCGTTCGTTCGCATGGGAATCATTCAGCAGGGGACTTGGCTGGACGACGTGGCAGAACAACTGGCTTCCAAAGCTGATGTAGTTATTCTGACTGTCGGCTTTAATCCGCAAAGCGAGACTGAAGGCTGGGACCGTACCTTCGAGCTTCCGCCGGGGCAAAATGAATTGATCGAGAAGGTCGCGGCTAAAAATAAAAACACCATCGTGGTGATTACTTCGGGCGGTGGCGTCGACATGACTCCATGGATCGACAAAGTTGCCGGCGTGATTGAAGCCTGGTACCCCGGTCAGGAGGGCGGCAAAGCGTTAGCCGAAATCCTTTTCGGCGAGGTCAATCCATCCGGGCATCTAGCTGCAACCTTCGAGCGCCATTGGCAAGACAATCCCACTTACAACAATTACTATCCGGCAAGCGGCACCAATCGTGTCATCTACAAAGAAGATGTATTCGTTGGTTATCGCGGGTACGAACACAACGGCACGAAGCCACTGTTCCCATTCGGCTATGGCCTGTCCTACACGACCTTCAAATATGCCAACTTAAAAGCAGATGAACATGGGGTTTCCTTCGATGTGACCAATACGGGGGCGCGCTCCGGAGATGCGGTCGCCGAACTCTATATTGCACCGCCGAAATCCAATCTTCGACCGGCAAAAGAGTTGAAGGGATTTTCTCGAGTAAAACTTCAACCCGGTGAAACCAAAATCGTGACTGTTCCGTTGAATACTCGTTCATTCGCTTACTACGATATCGATGGCAAGGAATGGCGGGTGGAGAAGGGAACTTACGAAGTTCTGGTCGGGAGTTCGTCACAACAGATTGAGCTGAATGTGAAAATAGATTTGGAGCGGGATCTGACGGAGAAATGATTCTGGCTTAAAACCAATAACCACAAAGGGCACGAAGGTTCACGAAGGAAAACAGAAGAAATTAAAGTCGTTGAGATGGATTGTGTTTGTTAAGGGTGTTGGTTTTCTTTCGTGAACCTTCGCGCCCTTCGTGGTTATTGCTTCTGGTTTAAGACTCGCGGAACGGCTTCAGTTTTTCCGCTCTTGATGCTTCGCATGGCGGCATCGAGGACTTCCTGGTTCTGCCATCCCTCTTCGCCGGGACATGGGAATTGAGACTTTCCCTCCATCCAATCGGCAAATGCATCGACTTGTAGCCCATACGCAAGATGATTCGAGACCTGGTCACGTTGCACCAGGTGCTCTCCTCTCCGCAACTCGATGTGAATTGGATGTTCGACATTCAGCGCATTATTCGCCAATAGAGTGCCGGCATCGCCGATGATTTCGAGCGGCGTGCGATACTCCGCGCGATACGAAACTAATACCGTCGCCAAAGTTCCGCGCGAAAATTCCAAGGTCAAGGCAGCCACAGATTCGACGTCACCTGAGCGTTTGTCTGAGTTTGCCGTCGCACTCACCCGCACCACTTCATCCTGCAAAATAAATCGCAATGTATCGATGCAGTGCACACCAATATCGAAGACCGGGCCTGCACCGGCGACGCTCGCGTCATATAACCACTTTCGCGGATGCGAAGGATCAGCCAGAAAAGAAAATTCTGAGCGCGCGAAAACCGGCCGCCCGATTGCGCCCGCCTGAACATGCTCACGAAATTTCCTGACGCTTTCATCGAAGCGGAACACATGTGCCACTCCGAATCGGACATTCTTCCGGCGTGCGGCTTCGACCATCTCGCGCGCCTCGGCGGCATTCATGGCCAGCGGTTTCTCGCATAGCACGGCTTTTCCCGCCTGTATGGCCGCAAGCACATCTTTCAAGTGAAGCGAATTAGGCGTGGTCACCAGCACGGCATCGACCTCTGACGAGCGGCACAACTTCGTGACCGAATCGAAGGCCAGAGGAATTTCGTATTTCCGTGCAGATTCCTGAGCTTCAGTCATCTCGCGGCGCGAGAGCGCAGTCACGCCGCAATTCTTTGCCAGCGCAAAGCCCGGCATCAAGCGCTTGACTGCGTGGAGTCCGAAGCCAACGATGCCGAAGCGAACCATTTGTCCTTACCGTGTGAGCGAGAGAGAGCGGGGAACGACGTTGAGTTGCAGCGCGTTGCCGGTGGTAGCCAGGGTCCCGTCGGTGTTGATGGTGAATTCGGTAATCGAATTTGATTGCTCGTTGATCACGAAAATGAATTTCGCATCGGGGTCTACGAGAATCGATTCAGGGTTGGTGCCGGTGCCGGCGACCGACGTAGTCAGCGCAGTCAGCGTGCCGGTTGTAGTGTCCACTTTAAATTGCGAAAGGTTCGTCGATGCAGAATTTGCCACGTATAAAAAAGCCCCGGTGGCATTTGTCGCAGCTGCTACCGGCGAGGTTCCGGTGGCGAATAAGCCGGGTCCTGGAAGCAGGCTGCCATCGGCTTGGATCAGCAATACGGTTAACGTGTTTAAAGACGGATTCGGGACATAAAGGAATTTTCCGCCGGGATCGATTCCTAAATGCCCTACTCCTCCGTTCACGATGAGCGGGGTTCCAACCTGCGTCAACACACCTGCGCTCACGCTGAAAACATAAATTGCCGAAAAGGTTGGCACCGGCACATACAGGAATCCATCTGAAGCTGACAACGTAAGGCTCGCGGGGCTCGCTCCCACCTGCGCACTAGAGACAAAAGTTAAAGCTCCGGATGAACCGATCGAGTACACCCAAATATCGTTTGTCGTCTGATTGCCAACGAACAGATATTTTCCTCCACCGTCCACGGTCATCACTGCCGGCGCAAGCCCGACACCGCCAGCTGGCGTTACGAGCGCAGTACGTGGCAGCACTTCATCCAGCGCGCCGGTGGTCGAATTGATCTTGAACAAAGAGATCGAACTGGTGTCCTGGTTAGCTGCGTATAAAAAATGATTCGAAGGATGTACCACTACGCTGGAGGGCGATGCAGCCGTTGTCGGAGCAATCTTGGTCACGAACGGCGAACCGAAAATAGTTGATCCCGCGCCGGTTTTGCTGTTCATACGGAAGGCAAAAATGCCCTGCCCGGTCGCAACGTAGGCAAAGCGAACGGCCGGTGATGACGAGCAACCCATGCCCGCCAAAGCAAGCGCGATACCCATTGCTACGAGAAATATCCGCCACGTTGAGGCATAGCAGTAAAGAGAACTTCTTTCGCTCGGCTCACTTGTGGTGATGTTAAAGGATTGCTTCAATGTTCGTATCCGATGATCGGGATTAATGCTTGCCAAATTTGACGATCAGCCCGGTTGAAAACCGAAAGCTGTTTCGATTCGAGCCAAACGCCGATGCCGCCAGATAATCCGCTTGCACTGCGCGGATAGAAAACCGGTCACTGACCGGAATATCGACTTCCCCGCCGAGCGCAATTACGCGTTGCCGGTCTGAGGGTTCGGTGAATGTGCTGCCCGGTTGTCGTATTCGCGTCTGCGCCCGCCCGTATAGTCCGTGCGCGATAAAGCGAAACTTGCTGAACTCCCACTTGTATTGCGGGCCAATCATGTAATTGTATTGTTCGAGAGCGGTCGAATAATCACCGCTGGCATCTGCCGTGATCCCCAAGCCCTGGTAGATGTGCGGCAAAGTGATGGCCACATCCCAGCCGTTCATCTGAGTCCAGTTATTGAACCCGAGTCCGCTGCTGGAAAAGCTGAGATGGGAATAGCCTCCGAAAACCTCAACTCCAGGAATTAATTTACTCTGCCCGAAAGCAAACGAGGAAAAGAAAAGGACCAGCGCACAAAGCGAAAGCTTCCCAACGGAAAACTTGCGGGAGACTGCAATCTTCTGGATCGAGAACATCCGGCGGGTTGCCATCAGCTTCGCTTCAAGTCTCCTCAAGTTTATGGAACAAGTAATATAGCAGTTCGGCTGGGTGAAGTTGCGTTATCGCAGCGCGGGAACTTTCAGGATAGATGCAGGGTTTGAATCCAGAGATGCCGTGCCCGAACCATGGCCCCCCTTTGGAAACGAGCGGAACACAACTGGCTATCTTGCGGTTAATGCCTCAACTCCCGCGTGGACTAAAGACTCGAAAATCTTCACCCCATCGGTGCAGCCAAGCTCGGGTTCGCTGGCACGTTCGGGATGCGGCATCATTCCCAGCACATTCCGTCCGGGACTGCAGATGCCTGCGATATTATCCAAAGATCCATTGGGATTGGCTGCTGCCGTGACTTCGCCCGATGCACTCGTGTAACGGAACACAATTCTGTCATCTCGCCGAAGCTCCGACAGCGTGCCCTCGTCGCAGAAATAATTTCCTTCCATGTGACCGATCGGAATGCAGAGCACGTCACCTTTTTGGCTCGTATTCGTAAACGGCGTGTCGGCATTCTCCACCCGTATATGGACGGGCTTGCAAACGTATTTCAATCCCGCATTCCGCAGCAGCGCGCCCGGCAGCAATCCTGCTTCGCAAAGGATCTGAAATCCATTGCAGATTCCCAACACCAAGCCGCCACCGTTGGCGAATTTACGCACCGACTCCATCACCGGAGAGAACTTCGCAATTGCTCCCGTGCGCAGGTAATCGCCGTAGGCAAAACCGCCGGGCACAATAATCGCGTCGCAGCTCTCAAGGTCGTGCGACTCGTGCCACAGAAAAGTCACCGGCTGCTTGACGACCTGCTCGATGGTCCAGAAAGCATCGTGGTCGCAGTTGGAACCAGGGAAAATAATTACGCCAAACTTCATGAATTTCCTCGATCTAAGGAGATCTAATTGGAGTCTAACACGAACAAAACAGAGAGCGAGACGCGCAACTTAGTAGGGAATCTCGTTAGTTGGCTGGTGCTCAGTTTTTTCGTAATCGTCTGCACTGGTGCGGTAACAGCGCAGCCGCGCTTGCCGCCGGTCCAGGTCTTCAATCGGACTTTTCTCCGCATACTTCCACGTCGAGTTCGGCTGCTCGGTCTGGCGTCGCTTTTCCATCAGGTTTCGCATCTGCCACAAGCTCTCGTCACAAGTGGAATCGCGCACCGCCTGAACTTTGTGCACCAGGGAGTAATTCAGGCCGGAGTCAGACAGCGGAGGCTCATAGGGAAGGAAGTCATACACCAGCTTGATGAATCGTGACTCTTCCTTGCTCAGTTCCTGCTCGGCAACAAACACCTCATCATTGGGGAACACTGACGATCGCGGGTAGGCCTCGGCCAGCGCGATCAACCGCACTTCAATCTCTTGTTTGCGCTGGCGCGGCCATCGCAATTGTCCATCGGCGGCCGGAATCTCACTTAACAGCAGAAACACAACCCCTGCCGCGGCAATAAACGGAATACGGGAAGACTTCATGAACCATCGCTCTGGTTTTATATGGCGGAGACCTGGGAGCAGGCCGGCTACTCAGCCCACAAGCAATGCTGGACTGAGCACTCAATGATTATAGTCAGTGGGGGATTGGCGAGTCCCGCAAACGATGGTAAAAATTTGTACTCAGAAGTGCCGATTTTTGACCGCATGCCAATGCAATTATTAGTAACCAAATTGATGGGTATTGCACCTAAACTAGCGTTGCGTTCACAGTCACGAGGATACCAATGCCAACGAAGTCAGTCGAGAAGCGCAAGCTGGGCAATTCGAGTTTAGAGGTTGCGCCATTGATCTTTGGCGGCAACGTTTTTGGCTGGACGGTAAAGGACGAAAAAGCCGCGTGCGAGTTGCTTGATCACTTTGTCGATGGTGGTTTCAACATGATCGATACCGCCGACGTTTACTCGAACTGGATCCCGGGAAATCACGGCGGCGAATCGGAATCCATGATCGGAAAGTGCCTGAAGCAAAGCGGCAAGCGCGACCGTGTGCTGATTGCTACCAAATCTGGCCTGGATATGGGCAACGGGCGCAAAGGTCTTTCTAAAAAGCACATTTTGCAATCGGCTGATGAATCGCTGGCTCGCCTGCAGACCGACTACATCGATCTTTACCAGTCGCACACCGAAGATAAAAAGACTCCGTTGGAGGAGACGCTTGAGGCCTATGCCGAGTTGATCAAGGCGGGGAAGGTGCGCGTGATTGGTGCTTCTAATTTTCAACCTGCTACCTTGCAGTCGGCCCTCAAGATCAGTCGCGAGAAAAATCTGCCGCGCTATGAGAGCCTGCAGCCCGAGTACAACCTCTATGTCCGGAACAAATTCGAGAACGAACTGGAAAAAGTCTGCTGCGAAAACCACGTCGGCGTGATTCCGTACTTTTCTTTAGCCAGCGGATTCCTGACAGGCAAGTATCGGACGGAGAAAGATCTTGAAAACCGCAGCCGTGGATCCCGCGTACAAAAATACCTCAACTCGCGTGGCCTGCGAATCCTTGCGGCACTCGATGAAGTTTCCAAACAGCAAAACGTGACTCCGGCCCAGGTTTCTCTGGCTTGGTTGCTCGCCAAACCGACAATAACCGCTCCCATCGCCAGCGCTACAAGCGTGAGGCAGTTGGATGAACTACTCGAGGCGGCCCGCGTGAAATTAGATCCTGCAGCTGTTCAGAAATTAGATCAGGCGAGCGCGTATTCGGAAGAGGAGAGCAAGGTTGCGTAGCAAAGGTGTATGGCGCCGCTGGACAGCCGAGGGCGGCTGTCCCCACTAAGTTCTTTGATACTGTCCAGCAGCGCCTATAGATATCTTTCTCGCAGGATTTTTAAATGATGTGCCCAATGCCCAGCGGTGATGAATGCCATGGCACGAACTGTAAACTTATTATCGCTGGCGATGCCGCTTCTCATCCAGGAATCATTCGGCATGTTCCGGAATAGCGAAATGCTCGCCCGGCGGACGTGCCCGAATTCCTCGACATGTGCAGCCCAGAGAATTCCATCTGCCGCCGCTGCGGACGCGGCAATGTTTTGATCAAAGCTCGGCAGCGGTGAATCCAGCCTGCGAGCAAACCATAGTGCCCGAAGGCCAAAAACTCGTTCGGCATCGGTCACGTGACTGAGCGTTTGCCGAATGCTCCATTTGTCAGGCGCATAACGATAAAGCGACTTGTCTTCGGTGATTCCCGCCAGAATTGGCAAAGCCTCGTCGAGCTGGGCCTCCATGACGCGAAGTGGATTGTCGCCTTGAACCTGGTTGATGTAAGTGAAATAGTATGGAGCGGCTTCGGAGTTTTCCGGTCTTCCAATCATGCGAAGATTATCGCGCTTAGCCTTCGCCCCGGCAATTCAGCTACCCTGGCGAGAACTGATGAATGCGTGCAGAAAACTGTCCGGTATTCCAAGCTCTTGGTGATTCCTCGAGCTGCAGAATTAACGGAACATGCTGGGACTCAACCGGCGCTATTGTGGCCAGGGGTTACCAGAAAATTTCAGGAGGCCTTGCTGACATTTGCCGCTTGCGGTCCTTTCTGACCTTGCACAATCTCAAACTCAACCGGGTCGCCCTCCTGCAGGCTTTTGTAGCCTTCGCTGGTAATGGCGCTGTAGTGGACGAATACGTCGGGCCCGTCGTCACGTCCAATGAACCCGTATCCTTTGGCATTATTGAACCACTTCACAGTTCCTTTCAGTCGATCCACGTACCTCTCCTGGAGGCCGCAGGTCCGAGCGTCCCGCTGGCCCCACCTTGATTGCCATTTTGCGTCCGCTAGCGCACATAGTCAAGAAATGTAAAAGAAGCCGCAGCTTACATCCTCTTAGAAACAGAGTTCTTGCGGGTCTGCGACTTTCTCATCTGCTGGTCCAGCCAGAGCACCCCGGCAATCGTTTTCGCATCTTGGATGGCACCATTTAGAACCATGGATACGGCTTTTTTGATAGGAACCAGCTTTAATTCGATCACTTCATCATCTTCGGGCTGAGCTACTCCGGTTTTCAAATTGCGGGCCAGATAAATTGACATGGCTTCTGCGACAAATCCAGGGCTGGCCCAGAAGTGCAGCACACGTTTCCAGCTCCGGGCGGAGTAGCCGGTCTCCTCGAGCAACTCGCGTTTGGCGGCCTGCAGGGCATTTTCGCCTTCATCGATCCGACCGGCGGGCAGCTCGAGTAGAAAACGCCCCGCGGCATGGCGATACTGCTTTTCGAGCAGCACACGCGGAGTGCCGGAGCTCTCGTCGACTGCTAGCACCACTACCGATCCAGAGTGACGCACCACGTCGCGTCGGACGCGAACCCCGGTTGGTTCAAGAACGTTGTCTGTCGTTACCCAGAACACCGGGCCGCGATATGAGACGAGCGACGAGAGCACACGAGCTTTCTTTTTAGGAACTTTCGGCATAGCTAAATAATACAAGTGCTTTCGGTGATCCGAATCTAAAACGGGATCAGTGCCGGCTGTAAATCCGAGTTGCCGGTTTTGCTTCGTGCAACTTCATGTCCTTCGTGGTTGATTGCTATGTTTTTGGGATTTCCGCTACGATTGAACCAAAAGCAATCCGCGTGTTAGCCTCATACGTTTCCCACCAGCAGCCCAGCCACTGCCGGTCACCGAGGCCACTTGTCTCCTGTCGAAACCACACCAGCGGTCCGCAAAACAACGCTCAACGCCGCCCATCGCGAGTTAGGCGCGAAGATGGTCGACTTCAACGGTTGGGACATGCCGGTTGAATATCCTGCTTCGATTGGGGGCGGCATCATAGCCGAGCACATGGCCGTCCGCACCGGGGTTGGCATTTTCGATGTCAGCCATATGGGGGATATCCGCCTCGCAGGTCGGGACGCTCTTGCCGCCGTGCAGCACATTTCCATGAACGATGCATCGCGGCTTGCCATTGGCCAGGCACAGTACTCGGCGCTCCTATATCCGCAGGGCACGTTCGTGGATGACGTTATTGTGCATCGGCTGGGTGAAGATGAATATCTGCTGGTGATTAATGCCGGCACCCGCGAAAAAGACTTCAACTGGGTGCGCGACAACACGCGAAGCTTTAACTGTAAAGTTGAGAACTTGTCTGACGATTTCACCCAGATTGCGATTCAAGGTCCTAGAGGAGTTGACCTGCTCAGCAAACTCACGGACGTCGATTTGCGCAGCGTGAAGTTCTATTGGGTCACGCGTGGATCAGTTTGTGGATTGAAGGACATCCTGATCGCCCGGACTGGGTACACCGCCGAAGATGGCTTTGAAATTTACGTGCCTAGTGATGAGCCGACTAGTGCGCGGGTGTGGAAGGAAGTTCTTGCAGCGGGAAGTGAATTTGGCGTGGTCCCCTGCGGCCTGGGCGCACGCAATACGCTTCGCCTCGAGGGCAAGCTGCCGCTGTATGGACACGAAATTTCCGATACCATCAATGTGTGGGAAGCGGGGCTCGACCGCTTCTGCAAAATGGAAAAGCCCGAGTTTATCGGCCGCGAGGCTTTGGAGAATGCCAGGGCCGGGCAGATTAAGCGAACCTTGATCGGCTTGGAAATGGTCGACCGCGGAATCGCGCGCGATGATTATCGCATCTTGAATAATGAAGGTGAGCAGATCGGATACGTCACCAGCGGCTCGTACGCTCCATTTTTGAAGAAGAACATCGCCCTCGCCTATGTGCCGCCAGAATTTTCGGTGCTCGGGACTGAGTTGCAAGTTGAAATCCGGAATCAGGGCGTGAAAGCGAGAGTTGTGCCAACGCCGTTCTATAAGAGACCGAAGAAGAATTGATTTCATTCGCTGACAACTAAACGCTAAAAGCTAGGAGCTAAATGGCATTTCCCGCTGATTACAAATATACGAAGGAACACGAGTGGCTGAAATCCGATGGAAAAACAGCCACCATCGGCATCACGAGTTATGCGCAAGACTCTCTCGGCGATATCGTCTTCGTCGATCTCCCTAAAGTCGGAACGGAGCTTGCCGCAGGCAAAACCTTCGGCAGCGTTGAATCGGTAAAGGCGGTTTCGGATTTATACGCTCCCGCCTCCGGGACGGTGACCGAGGTCAACGGTGAACTGGCAACCGCACCCGAGAAAATCAATAAAGATGCACACAGCGCATGGATGATCAAAATCGCGCTGAAAAATCCTAGCGATCTGAACTCGCTGCTCTCGGCCGCCGACTACGAAAAATTCGTTGCCGAGGAGGGCGGACATTAGAGCTTTTAACCGTTAGCTCTTAGCTTTTAGCCAAAGCATCGCGGCTTTAGCTAAGAGCTAATGGCTAAGAGCTGATAGCTGATTATGCGTTATCTTCCCAAATCTCCTGCTGACCGCGAAGCCATGCTCAAGAGCATGGGCGCGCGCTCCATCGACGATCTGTTCAAATCGATCCCGGCCGAATACCGCCTCAATCGCGATCTCAAAGTTCCGCGGCAAATGGCGGAATCCGAGATCGTTGACTGGTTTCGCGAGCGCTCGCGTGAGAACGGCGATGGCCATGCCACGTTCCTCGGCGCCGGCGCTTACCATCACTATCGCCCGGTGATTATTGACTCGCTGATTGCACGCGGCGAATTTCTCACTGCATATACGCCTTATCAGGCTGAAATTTCGCAGGGCACGCTGCAATCCATCTTTGAATTTCAGACGATGATCTGCGAGCTGACCGGCATGGAGGTTGCAAACGCCTCCATGTATGACGGTTCAACCGCCGCTGCCGAAGCCGTCATGATGGCTGTCCGCCTGACCGGTCGCCGTTCGGTTGCTGTAGCGCGCAGTGTTCATCCTGAATATCGTGAAGTGCTGGCGACATACGCGTTCCATCAGAGCATGCCGCTGGCGACTCTGCCATTTGGTGAGTCTGGACGTCTGGACCTTGACGCGGTTGAAAAGGCGATTACGTCAGACACGGCGTGCGTTCTCATCCAGTCGCCGAACTTCTTCGGATGCATCGAGGATGTTGAAGCTCTCGCCGAGATTGCGCACGGCAAGGGCGCGATGCTGGTTGTCTCCATCGCCGAAGCCATCTCGCTAGGAATTGTCGAGCCGCCGCGTTCCGCGGACATCATCGCCATGGAAGCGCAATCTTTTGGCGTGCCGCTGACTTTTGGCGGTCCTTACTGCGGCGTCATCGCCACCCGCGAAGCTTTTGTTCGCCAGATGCCGGGACGCCTCGTCGGCCAGACCGTTGACCGCAATGGCAAGCGTGGATTCGTTCTAACGCTGGCAACTCGCGAGCAGCACATCCGGCGTGAGAAGGCGACTTCGAATATTTGCACAAACCAGGCCCTCATAGCCCTGATGGCAAATATTTTTATGACTATCTACGGCAAGGTTGGATTGAAGGAGCTCGCCAAGCAGAATCTCGCGAAGACCGCCTATGCTGCACAGCAATTTGGCAAACACGCCAGCGTCTTATTCGACGGCGCGCCGCGATTTAACGAATTCGTGGTGAGAACCACCGAACATCCGCATGCCATCAACTCACGCCTGCTCGGCCACAAAATTGTCGGTGGATTCCCGCTGCAAAAGTTCTATCCAGAGCTAGGCAATGCTTCTCTATGGTGCTGCACCGAGCTGACTACGCGCAGCATGATCGACACCGCAGTCGGGGTCGTCGCGGAAAGCGAACGGTCTGATTCAGTCGCGGGCGACGAAGCCAACATGGAAGAGGTGGCCAAGTAATGTCGAAGCACATGACCCGCAAAGCCACTCGCAACGTCAGCCAGAACGAAGGCCTGATTTTCGAAAAGTCGTCGCCCGGAAAAGCAGCGTGGAAGCTGCCGCCGCTCGACGTGCCGGAAGTGGATACCGCCAAACTGCTTGGCAAATCGGAGAGGAAGAATCTTGGCGAAATGCCCGAGGTGAGCGAGATCGAAATAATCCGGCACTTCACTCGTCTTTCCACTTGGAATTACGCGATTGATCTCGGAATGTACCCGCTAGGCTCTTGCACCATGAAGTACAACCCGCGCGTGAACGAAGTGGTGTCGCGGCTCGATGGCATTGCCAACGGCCATCCCTATCAGCCGGAGAAAATTTCCCAGGGTGCGTTGCGCATTATCAAGACGTTAAGCGAGTGCCTGACCGAAATCACTGGCATGGACGCAATCACGCTGCAGCCCGCAGCTGGAGCCCACGGGGAACTCACCGGCCTGCTGATGGTCCGCGCGCATCACGATTCGAAAGGCAAGCAGCGCAAAAAAGTTCTCATTCCCGATTCCGCGCATGGCACTAATCCAGCCACAGCAGCCATGGTCGGCTATGCGATCGAGAATTTGAAATCGAACTCCAGCGGCATCGTCGATACCGGAGTGCTCGAAGCGCAGATGACCGAAGAAGTCGCCGCGCTCATGCTCACCAATCCCAACACGTTGGGCGTTTTCGAGCAGGAAATTCACAAAATCGCCGACATTCTGCACGCCAAAGGCGGCCTGCTTTACATGGACGGCGCGAATATGAATGCACTGGTGGGCAAAGTCCGTCCCGGAGATTTCGGCGTCGATCTCATGCACCTCAACCTGCACAAAACTTTTTCGACTCCGCACGGAGGAGGCGGTCCCGGTTCTGGCCCGGTCGCGATCAAGAAATTTCTCGAGCCATTTCTTCCTAAGCCGGTTCTGATCTCGAAATCCGACGGCACTCTAGGCTTTGAGTACGATCGACCGCAATCCATTGGACGTGTGCGTTCTTTCTATGGCAATTTCGGGATGTTTGTGCGAGCGCTTGCTTACATCCTTGCCAACGGGCCGGATGGTTTGCGCCAGACCACCGAAGACGCTGTGCTGAATGCGAATTACATTCGCAAAGGATTGGAAGGAACTTTCGAACTTCCTTACAAGAGCCCAAGCATGCACGAAGTGGTTTTCAGCGATAAGCTGCAGGCGAAAAAAGGCGTGCGCACCATGGATATCGCGAAGCGGCTGATCGACTATGGCTTCCATCCTTACACCACTGCGTTTCCGTTGATCGTTCCCGGCGCCATGATGATCGAGCCGACAGAAAGCGAATCAAAAGAAGAGATGGACCTTTTCATCGAAGCCATGCAGTCGATTGCGAAAGAAGTCGAAGAAGACGCAGAGATGGTCCGCAGCGCGCCGCACTCAACCCGGGTGTCGCGACTAGATGAAACTGCGGCCGCCCGGAACCCTGTGCTGCGCTGGAAGCCCCAGACCGAGAGCGCGAAGCCTAAGTCTGAAATCTAAAATCTAAAATCAGTAATCTACAATCGTTTAGGCGCTTTTCCTCGAAGTGACCGCGTAGAATGCTGCAGCCTCTTGTTGTACATTTTTTCCGCCGCAGTGCGGACATCTTACCTGTGCGTCGTGTTGCCGCAGCGTGAGAGTTTGTTCAAAAGTCTTATGGCAGTCGTTGCAGACGTAGTCGTACACGGGCATAGAACACCTCCCGATGAATTCAGGAGAATTCTAGCCCGTCTCCGAGCATCCAGAGCTGTGATTATTTCTTCTCGGACAATTTCACCGAAGCCTGAGTTTCTTCCCAGCTGATATTCAGGGTACAGGTGTCGCCACCCTGGTCAAACCGGATAGTGAAATTCTCAACCGGGCCCGAGGTCTTCGAAACCGACATTGGAATCCGGACCAGCTCTTCAGATTCATACTTATAAGGAATTCCCCATTCTCCGATCTTCTTGTTGACGATCAATGTCCACTTGTTTTGCTCGGGAACGGTAAAGATGGTGTAGCTTCCAGCCGGAACGTCTCGGCCTTCAGCGGTCAGGCCGGTCGAGGTAACAAAAGTCGTCGCCTCATTCGCGCCTGTTCGCCAAACTTGCCCGTAGGGGACCAGGTCGCCGAAAATCTTGCGGCCCTTCATACGCGGGCTGGAATAGTCGACCGTGATGGTTTTCCCATCAGAAAATTTGCATTGCGCCTGTGCTGGCGGGCTGGGACGTTTGCTCTTGTCCTGCGCGGATGAAATAAGGCAAAGCGCAAAAATTGTTAAAGCAGTGACGGTAGCTTTCTTCAGCATGACTGTCTCCTTTGAGATGATTCAGCTTACTTGTGTTAAGACTGAATTCAGCTGCGAGATTCCGGTGCACCGCTTAGACTATCTCTGGCAGCGAAGGTTAGCAATTCGGGCGTTGAACCCTGTGTGGTATTTCCTCTGCGCTATCTGTGTAGTTTGTGGTGAAGATTTGCCTTACACCAGCCGAGCAGCATAAATCAGCACCAGGGCACCCACGATAATCCGGTAAATCGCGAATGGCACGAATCCCCGCTTTCGCACCCATGCCATGAACCATGCCACTGCTCCATACGCTACGACGAATGAAACCAGGAACCCAATCGCCAGCACTATCCAGCCATGCGCATCAATTTGCGAAACTCCGATCGGATTTTCGCCTTTGCCCCGCAGCGACTTCAGCAAGTCGTAACAGGTAGCCACAATCATGGTCGGGATCGAAAGGAAGAATGAAAACTCCAGCGCCGATGCCCGAGACATTCCAGCGATCTGCCCGGCCGCGATGGTGGACATCGATCGCGACGTTCCCGGAAATACGGCTGAAAGAATCTGGCACGCGCCGATCCAGATCGCCTGGCCGAGGCTCATCAACTCCATTTTCCAGGTGTGAATGCGGCTGGGCGAATTTGGGCCAAGCTTTTCCGCGGGTGCATTGATTGCGTCCACAATCCACATTACGATCCCGCCGATCAGCAGCGACATCCCCATGATGCGCAAGTTCTCAAGGTGCTTGCCAATCACTTTGGTCAGCAGAAACGCGGGAATGGCTGTCACCACGAACGCGATCAGCGTAAGGCCAAGTGGATGGGTTAGCGCATTGCGGTCGCCGTTTTCTCCTCGCGGAAAAGTGCTCAGGAATTTTGCGATCCGCGAACGGAAGTAAATTGGCAGGCACAAGATCGCGCCCAGCTGAATAACGATGGTGTACATCTTCCAGTAGCCATCCGCCAAATTTATATGCAGCAGAGATTCTGCAATTCGGAGATGTGCGGTTGAACTTACTGGCAAAAACTCCGTGAGTCCTTCGATGATTCCCAGCACGACAGAAAGCAAGTAGGCGTTCAAATATCCTCCGCGTCTCTACTTCAGAAACGAGTGAGCTCGCAGAATCGATACTAAAGCATGAAGATCGCAGGACTGAGCGCGGCGAGAGGAAAGGTGCTCGAATGGTTAATTACAACCAACGGGCAAGGCCGGGAATGGTTCGGAACGGCAGGATTTCCTCTGTGTTTCCTCTGTGAACCTCAGTGCCCTCTGTGGTTAAAGGTTTCGAATGATAGCCATTACAGGAAGGTCAGAACCTATTCCGCATCTTGTTCTTTAACTTCAGTGGAGGTGCCTACCGGAGTTCGCGAATGAAACCAACTCATATACGGCAGGGCGCGCTCCACGCGCCTGCGGACGGCAATCAATTCGGCGGTGATTGCAACTGCAATTTCTTCCGGCGTGATTGCGCCAATGTCGAGTCCCACCGGCGCGTGCACACGTTTGAAGCTCCCCTCGGGAATTCCTTCTTTCACTAACTCACGGAAAATGGAGATGGTCTTGCGCTTCGACCCGATCATCCCGACATAACGTGCCTGTGTCCGTACCGCCCAGCGCAGTACGCGCATGTCGTCGTGATGTCCACGGGTCACAATGACAATGTAGGAAGTTTCATTAGGAATCATTTGCGCCATGGCCTGATCGAAGTCTTCGGCAATCACTTCTTTCGCTTCGGGAAAACGCTCGCGGTTGGCATAACTCTCGCGGTCGTCAATGACATTCACATCGAAGCCGGCAGTTTTTGCGGTCCTGTAAAGGCTGAGCGCCACATGGCCGGCGCCGAAAATATAAAGGGACGCCGGAGGCAGGACTGGCTCGATAAAAATATCGAGGGTGCCGCCGCAGACCAGGCCAGTGTCATATTTCGGATTCTGATTCAGATTGAATGTCAGCGTCCGCGGCTTTTCATTTTCCATTACTTCGCGCGCGGCTTGCCAGACTTCCGCTTCTACGCATCCGCCGCCTACCGTCCCAACGATCGAGCCGTCATCGCGGACCAGCATCTTGGCGGTTTCAAACGAGGGAACCGAGCCGCGCACATTCACAATGGTCGCAACCGCGCCGCGCCGTCCGGATCGGCGCAGTTGCACGATCTCTTCGTAAATATCCACCACTCAATTATTTGGCGGAGAAGAAGGGAAGTCAAACCTAAAGCGAAAGCCCCGGATCATCACTCCGAGGCTTTTAGCGTAAACCAGAAGGTACTTCGGACACGACCTGTCAAATCCATATTCTCGCCGGAAAGCTACTAAGTCAAGAAAGCAACGGCGAGCGACACCGCGGAGGGCGGCGGACTCGAACCGCAGTGGCTCATGGGCCACTCACCGACTTGACAGGTCGTGTCCGGTACCCACTGGCAACGCCCTCCAAACACGATCTGCTATCAACAGGTTACGAAACACAGGTCCGCTTTCTTTGTGACATCCGTTACACCGAGGAATTTTGTTGTGCCGAAATGGGAATCGCCAAGATCCGGGTGAATTTTGTGATAATTGATTTTCACGGGAGTTCTCATGAAAGCAATTCGCATTCACGAATTTGGCGGGCCCGAAGTGCTCCGCTACGAAGATGTTCCCGATCCGCAGCCGCGCAAGGATCAGGTTCTGGTGCACGTGAAAGCCTGCGCCATGAATCACCTCGATATCTGGGTGCGCAAAGGACTGCCGGGCGTTAAACTGCCGCACATTTTAGGCAGCGATGTCGCAGGAGAGATTGTCGACATTGGCGAATATGTAACCGGATTCAAAGTCGGCCAACGTGTTCTGCTCGCTCCCATGCACTTCTGCAATCACTGTGCGCAGTGTGTCGCTGGATTGCAGAACCAGTGCCCGGAGTTCAGCGTGCTTGGTAACGCGGTCGATGGCGGCAACTGCGAACTGATTGCGGTTCCAGCGGTTAATGTGATCCCGATCCCGGAGTCGCTGAACTTTAATCAGGCCGCCAGCGTGCCTTTGGTGTTTCTCACCGCCTGGCACATGCTGGTCGGTCGTGCGGGAGTTCGGCCGGGGCAAACTGTGCTCGTGTTGGGAGCAAATTCTGGTGTTGGGATTGCGGGAATTCAGGTTGCGAAATTTTTTAATTGCGAAGTCATCACGACGGCAGGCGATGATCACAAAATGGAGAAGGCGCGCGAGCTTGGCGCCGATCACGTAATCAATCACTATAAGCAGAAAATTTCCGAAGAAGTACGCAAGATCACAAGCAAGCAGGGCGTCGACGTCGTGCTCGAACACGTCGGCCCTGCAACCTGGGATGAAAGCCTGCGTTCGCTGAAACCCGCCGGCACGCTGGTGACCTGCGGCGCGACTACTGGTCCCCAAGTCAGCATCGACCTGCGCTTTGTATATTCTCGCCAATTATCCGTTCTTGGCTCCTACATGGGAACGATGGGCGAACTGTACGAGGTTCTCAAGCACGTTTTCAACGGACGATTCAAACCGGTGGTGGATCGTGCGTTTCCACTGAAAGACGCGCGCGCCGCTCACGAGTATATGGAAAAGAGCCAGATGTTCGGCAAGATCGTGCTGAATCCATAAACCCTTCACCACGGAGACACGGAGGCACGGAGAAGAACAATTGTGAAATGACTGCGAGTGATCCAGCAAAGTCAGTGATCCCAAGTTCAATATCCGGCCAAATTTATTGTGAATTGATTGTTCGCCTTCTCCGTGCCTCCGTGTCTCCGTGGTGAATCGGTTAGGCTGGATCGGGTAAAATAAAGCCATGGCAAACGGACTCGACTTCGGACCTTACGTAGAAATCGAAAACGGCAAACGGGTGGTGAAAGAGCTGACCTACGGCAATCCCACGCCGGAAGGTGTGGTGCTCACCACCGTCGATAATGTCGTGAACTGGATGCGGAAGAATTCGATCTGGCCGATGACCTTCGGGCTTGCCTGCTGTGCCATCGAAATGATGTCCATGGGAGCGTCGCGTTTCGATATCGCGAGATTCGGTGCGGAGGTATTTCGTCCTTCGCCTCGTCAGTCTGATCTGATGATCATTGCCGGACGCGTTTCCAACAAAATGGCTCCGGTGATTCGCCAGCTTTGGGAGCAAATGCCTGAACCCAAGTGGGTGATTTCCATGGGCGCTTGCGCGACTTCGGGCGGTGTTTTCAACAATTACGCGCTGGTTCAAAGCGTTAATCAGGTGATTCCGGTTGATATCTACGTTCCCGGCTGCCCGCCGCGTCCCGAGCAATTGATTTATTCCATCACCCTTCTGCAGCAGAAAATTCAGGCTGAGCGGGGAACGATCAAGCGAGCGCTAAACATAAACTCCTGATCGGCCCCTTACTGTTTGCCTGGACAGCCGAGGGCGGCTGCCCCACATTGTTAGGGTTTTCCTCAGCTGCGGGCTCATTCCACCCTCAAAGGTGTGACATCCATCACATAAAAAAACCAGGCGTACACGTACGGTAAGGCTGGATTGCCCTCCCCCGCGATCCCCCCGGGATGCTCTACAAAACTCTCAGCGCCGCCGTATACGGCATCGACGCCAGCATTATTGAAGTGGAAGTGGATGTCTCAGGCATCAAATGCGACGAAGACCACTTCCATACCGTCGGCCTGCCGGATGCGGCGGTGCGTGAGAGCCGGGACCGAGTAAAAGCGGCGTTAAAGAATTGCGGCTACGATATTCCGCCCACCCACATCATCATCAATCTGGCCCCTGCGGACATCAAGAAAGAAGGGTCTGGATTTGATTTGCCCATGGCGTTGGGCATTCTGGGCGCGTATGGCGGCCTCAACAAAAAAGAAATTTCCGATTGCTTGTTCGTGGGCGAGCTTTCGCTTGATGGCGGGGTTCGTGCAGTTCGCGGGGCTTTGCCGATCGCCATCGAAGCGCGCGGGCGAAAAATCTCACGCATGGTTGTGCCCGAACTGAATGCAAAGGAAGCTGCCATGGTGAGCGGGGTAACGGTTTATCCCGTCAAATCTTTGCTTGACGTTATTCATTTTGTGAACACCGGCAACGGAATCGCGCCGGTGGTTGTCAATCAGGACGCGCTGCTGAATGAAGCTCAGCATTTCCCCATCGATTTTAAAGACGTCCGTGGACAGCAGACCGCAAAGCGTGCCCTCGAAGTTGCATGTGCGGGAGGCCACAACATTCTGATGATCGGGCCGCCGGGCTCGGGGAAGACCATGCTTGCCAAACGCATTCCAACAATCCTTCCGCCGTTCACGTTTGAGGAAGCCCTGGAGACCACCAAAATCCACAGTGTCGCAGGCGTACTAGATCACGGCGCCGGGTTGGTCGGGATACGTCCTTTTCGAAATCCGCACCACACCATTTCCGACGCCGGGTTGATCGGCGGAGGCGTCATTCCCAGGCCGGGCGAAGTATCACTTTCACACAATGGAGTGCTTTTCCTCGACGAACTTCCCGAATTTCCCCGCAACGTTCTCGAAGTCATGCGACAGCCGCTCGAGGACGGGACGGTATGCATTGCCCGGGCATCCATGTCGCTCACATTTCCGGCGCGTTTCATGCTGGCCGCCGCAATGAATCCGTGTCCCTGCGGGTTCTTTAACGACCGTTCCCGCGAATGTCATTGCACGCAGCCGATGATCCAACGCTATATGCAGAAAATTTCCGGGCCACTCATGGACCGCATCGACATACATATCGATGTGCCGGCTGTGAACTATAAAGAAATGCGTTCAGCCTCGGAGCCAGAGCCTTCGGGCAGGATACGAGATCGAGTCATAAAGGCCCGAGCTCTTCAGCAGGAAAGGTTCTCGTCACTCACTCGGATTCGGGTGTACTCCAATGCCCAAATGACAGCTCAAAACATTCGCGCTTTTTGTGAACTATCACCGGAGTGTGAACGGCTGCTCGAGCGGGCGATGACTCAGCAGGGCCTCACCGCTCGGGCGCACGACCGGATTCTTAAGGTGGCCCGGACCATCTCTGATCTTGAGGGAGCTAAAGCTATTGAGCCCAAGCACATAGCCGAGGCTATTCAATATCGAAGTTTGGACCGGGTTTTCTGGGCGTGAATTTGCAAAATGGGCAGTTCCCGATCCGGTGGTCAGAGTCGAAGTCATTAACAGCCAGTTCACAATTCTCTTGACGCAATTGCGGTTGCCCTGTAACTTAAAACGTTCTGAAGGCCTTGACCAGATTCCAGATGAACCTCCGCTCGGATGGTTCTGGTCAAATGTATCCGAGAAACTTTCGGCCACTTCGGAGCATCTATTTAAATAGCCAGAGCTTTTTCCAGTAGAAATCATCTGTTTTCAGTATCTTACAGTTCTGGTGGGTAGGCGTTCGCCCCGGCTTCCGCAAAACCGAGCCGGTGTCTTGTCGCAAACTCTTAAAGAGAAAGGATTTCACCATGCGCTCTGATCGTGTCTTTGACGCTTTACATACTTTGCGGAACCGTTACATGCTCTGTCAGTTGGCATCGAAGGCTACGCGTAAATTTCATAAGCCTAATACCCGGATTCAGGAGACCATGAATGAAGTCCTGGATCGTATTGCTGGTTCTGAGCGGCAGACGGTTTTGTCTGAACCGGAGCATTTTGTTGAGGCACAACGGCGGGCTGCTTAATTTAGCAGCCCAGTCCTCCTGCCTGAGTTAGCCTGAATCTCCCTGAAAATACCCTCCCATCTCAATTCTCCTCGCAGGTGAGCTAATGACCATTGCTGAATTAAAAGAAAAAAACATAACTGAATTAACCAAGATCGCTCGCACCCTCGATCTCCCAGGGGCCAGTGGCATGCGCAAGCAGGACCTGATTTTCAAAATCCTGCAGGCGCAGAGTGAAAAAGAAGGCCACATCTTCGCCGAAGGCGTGCTTGAAATCCTTCCTGATGGGTACGGCTTCCTCCGCTCACCCGATTACAATTACCTGCCCGGCCCTGACGATATCTATGTCTCGCCATCGCAAATTCGTAAGTTTGACCTGAAGACCGGCGACACCATCAGCGGCCAGGTGCGGCCGCCGCACGAGGGAGAGAAGTATTTCGCGCTGGTGAAGATTGAAGCCGTCAACTTCGAGTCTCCCGAAGAAGCGCGCAACAAGATACTGTTCGACAACCTGACGCCTCTTTATCCGCAGGAGCGCATCAAGCTGGAAACCGTGCGCGAGAATCTCAGTGCCCGTGTTATGGACCTGTTGACGCCCCTCGGCAAAGGTCAGCGTGGATTGATCGTCTCGCCTCCGCGCGCCGGCAAAACCATGCTGCTGCAGAACGTTGCGAATTCAATCACCACCAACCATCCTGAAGTCGTTTTGATGGTGTTGCTGATCGATGAGCGCCCGGAAGAAGTCACCGACATGCAGCGTTCGGTCAAAGGCGAAGTCATTTCTTCGACCTTTGATGAACCCGCCGCGCGTCACGTGCAAGTTGCCGAAATGGTGATAGAAAAGGCCAAGCGCTTGGTTGAGCACAAGCGCGATGTCGTTATCCTTCTCGATTCAATCACGCGTCTTGCTCGCGCTTACAACACCATCGTTCCACCCAGCGGCAAAGTCCTTTCCGGAGGCGTTGATTCAAACGCTCTACAACGTCCGAAGCGTTTCTTCGGCTCAGCGCGAAACATCGAAGAAGGCGGTTCGTTAACCATTATCGCCACTGCACTGATCGACACCGGCTCACGCATGGACGACGTGATCTTCGAAGAATTCAAAGGCACCGGCAATTCGGAAATCATTCTCGATCGCAAGCTGGTCGACAAGCGCACTTTCCCGGCAATTGATATCCAGCGATCCGGCACGCGTAAAGAAGAGTTGCTGATCCCGAAAGATGATCTGGCTCGCATATGGGTGCTGCGCAAAGTCCTGAACCCGCTCTCGCCCGTCGAAGCCATGGAGCTTCTTATCGAGCGCCTCGCGAAGGCACAGGCCAACAGCGAGTTCCTTGCCAAGATGAGCCAGTTGTAGGATTGCCGGCCGCGCCGCCGTCAACTCTTCAGCCACAGCATTGGGATGCTGTGACCCATTTTGCGAAAATCACCGTCGCTGGTGACCAAGGTTGCGTTGTGCTCCAAGGCCACTGCCGCTGCAAAACTGTCGACATAATAAAGTTTATAGATCGATTTGACTTCCGCGGCGCGGAGCGCTCTCGGCGGGGTCGCATCTATCAATCGAATCGGCAAAGATTGCAATGAGGTCATGATCGCCATCGCTCGATCATTCGCGTGGTCGCGGAGAATAATTCCGTAAACTTCCCCGAAGTTGACAGTTGACATCAGGACGTCGACACGCCTGTCGAGTGCCTGCTTTAGTAATTCATTGACCCTGTGCGCGGAAAATTTCTTTTGCAAATAAATGAATAACGCGCTGGCATCGAAAACATAGGTTTTCATGCGGGCCTATTTCTCTCGGCGATGTTCTTTTTCCCAGTTGGAGAGCAGGTCCGATCCCTCAGCCAGGCACCCCATCAGGCGATCGATATATTTCTCGGTGACCGGTTGCAGAACGATTCGGCCAAACTGGTCCTCCAGAAACTTGACTCGGGTGCCGGCTTCAATCCCATGCTTGCGCCGCAATTCCGCTGGCACAACAAGTTGGCCCTTCGAAGTGAATGTTGCACTTAGTACTGACATGTCTTACATTTTAGCACAATGTAAGGCGACATCCATTTTTCCACACGTTCCACTGCTTTGGTGCTTACTGCCTTCAGTACCGAAGCAAGTCTCAGATGGAGAGAACTTGCGGAGATGGGTCCCCGCCCGCGCCTTTTACAGCGCTTTACTCAGCTTGACTACTCTTTACGCAAGCTCAGCAACTCTCACCACGAAGCTTTGCATCAGTGCCGATATATCAATCCCATTTTTTAAGGAGAGCTTCGTGATTCGATTGCGGAAGTCGGCAACTCTGAGTATTGCTTTATGCGCGCTAAGCGGCATTGCCTTCACTACCGGATGTGGTTCGAGCAGCACACAAATAAGGCTGGTGAATGCGATGGATGGACAGACCAGCATCAACATGGTGGTGGATAACAGCACGCTGGCAACTGGGGTTGGGTTTGGGGCGGCGTCGAGTTATGCATCCGTGGGTTCAGGTTCGCACACCCTCGAAATTCAAGCCAATAGTGCGACTCTGTTCAATCAAACGGTTAGCGTTGCCTCCGGTAACAATACTGTTCTCGCAACCAATTCTGGTCCGACGATCTTCACCGATAACAAAACCACACCGTCTTCAGGCAACATTCAGATACGCGTCATGAATGCGTCTACCTCTTTGGGAACCGCCGACGTGTACGTTGTCGCTTCGGGGGTTGATATCTCAACCGTGAATCCAACTTTTTCCGGGCTCGCATACCAATCGGCATCATCCTACGCCACGGTACCGGCGGGAAGTTATCAGATCGAGTTTGCTCAAGCTGGATCCAAGAACGTGTTGATCAATAGCAATGCGATTTCATTCAGCGCCGGTCAAATCCGCACGGTTGTCGCCCTGGATAATCCTAGTGGTGGTTTTACGACCGCGGTGCTCTCCGATTTGAACTGATCGGAAGAATCTGGCCGCATAGACTGCCTGTTTTGGTTTTAGATTTTCACCGGACCACGAATAGCATGACTTCCGCTATATTCGAAACGGCGAAAACTATGAACTGGAGAGACCAAGCAGGCAGGATCTATTCCATTCTTGATGCGTCTTGTTTTTCTTCTCCGCAACTTCTCTTCAGCGCGGCCGACGATCTCGCCAGCGCGGGAATGAAAGTCATTCAATATCGCAATAAGTCGGCCGATGCTCGCACCATGCTCGATCAGGCGACGGAATTGAAGATGCGGATCGGCGCGAAGGCGAAGCTCATAATGAACGACCGTGCGGACCTATGCCTTGCGGCAGAATTCGACGGCGTTCACATCGGGCAAGATGATCTTTCTCACCAGAGCGTGCGTAGGATCTTAGGCCCTGACCGATGGCTGGGCGTTTCCACTCACAATCCTGAACAAGTGGCCGAGGCGGATCGAACTTCGGCCGACTACATCGCCATTGGTCCGGTGTTCGCAACCGCGAGCAAAGCCAATCCCGATCCGATAGTGGGGTTGGATGGAGTGCGACGCGCTCGTGAACTCACGACCAAACCTCTGATCGCCATTGGCGGAATCACCCGCCAGAATTGCTCCTCAGTCATCGAAGCAGGGGCTGACTCAATAGCGGTAATATCCGACCTGGTGCGGGGTCCCCGCAAATCAGCAGAGGAATTTTTGCGCATTCTAGGGTAGAGTCTAGTGGTTAGTATTGAGTTATCAGATTAAGACAATGGGTGACATCGACCACTAGCCACTCATACCTTGCTTCGGAGAATTGCCTGAGCGTCGAAACCAAACCAGTCCCCGCTACTACCATAATCGCAACCAGCGATCGTGAATTCGTCAAAGGCCTTGGCCTTACCAGCTCAACCATGCTGGTGATGGGCTCCATGATTGGCTCGGGGATCTTTCTCGTCTCGGCAGAAATTTCCCGCGAAGTTGGGTCGCCCGCGTTGCTGATTGGGGCGTGGCTGATTACCGGGTTCCTCACCATCGTCGGTGCCCTTACTTACGGCGAGCTTGCCGCCATGATGCCCCATGCCGGCGGTCAATATATTTACCTGCGTGAAGCGCTCGGGCCATTGTGGGGATTTCTTTACGGCTGGACACTGTTCCTCGTCATTCAGACCGGCACCATTGCGGCTGTAGGCGTGGCTTTCGGCAAATTTCTGGGCGTATTTTTTCCTTCGATTTCGTCCACTCACTGGCTACTTCATCTGTTCAAAGTTCCGCCGATTCACATTGGATCGTCGATTGTGGTGGGCAATATGGATGTGGGGATCAATACCCAGAATCTGATGGCGATCCTCCTGGTAGTTGCGCTCTCGGTGATTAACGTTTTTGGCGTAAAAACCGGCGCGCTGATTCAGAACGTCTTTACTTTCGCAAAAGTCGCAGCCTTGCTGGGCTTGGTAATTGTTGGCCTTTTTGTTGGCCGAAATGCCGCCGCGCTGGCCGCAAATTTTGGCGCAAATTTCTGGCACGGCGTTACATCTTTGCATTCGATTCAGGTCGGGGTAGGCGGCCCATTCGTACTCGTAAGCACTCTGACCATTCTCGCTGTCGCCCAAGTCGGCTCGCTATTTTCCGCCGACGCCTGGAATAACGTGACATTCACAGCTGGCGAAGTGATCAATCCCAAGCGCAATTTGCCAATCTCCCTGGCATTAGGCACCGGGGTCGTGATCGCGCTTTATATCGCGTGCAATGTCATTTATCTGAATGTTCTTCCCCTGTATGGCTCAGCCAACGGGGCGACGATTTTGCAGCGTGGAATTCAATACGCGACTGAGGACCGCGTTGCCACCGCAGCACTAACTCAAATGTTTGGAGCCCTTGGTGGATACCTTATGGCAGCGGCGATTATGGTCTCCAGCTTCGGCTGCAATAATGGTCTGATTCTCTCCGGCGCCCGCGTGTACTACGCCATGGCAAAAGATGGTTTGTTCTTTCGCAGCGCGGGAAAACTGCATCCCACCTACAAGACGCCGGTGGTTTCGTTGATGGTGCAGATGGTTTGGATTTGCATTCTCTGCGTCTCCGGCAGCTACGGACAATTGCTGGATTACGTCGTCTTCGCCGTGCTGGTGTTTTACATTCTCACGATTGCAGGATTGTTTGTCTTGCGCTTTAAACTTCCCAACGCCGAACGACCTTATCGGGCCATTGGGTATCCCGTGCTGCCGGCGGTTTACATCATCATGGCAATTTTCATTGATATCGTGCTATTGGTGTATAAACCGCAATATACTTGGCCGGGACTCATTATCGTGCTACTCGGGATTCCGGTTTACTACATCTGGCGCTCGCGTCGGCCTATTGCCGAAACGCCCGCCGCTTGAGGAGAACTTACATTAATGGCTAATCTGCTAGCCAGAAAACCGCTGAGTGTGTTGTGTGCTGAAGCGGAAGAGAGCGGCGCCCACAGCCTGAAACGCACTTTGGGCGTTTTTCAATTGACGTCCTTGGGCGTGGGGGCGGTGATTGGCGCCGGAATATTCGTGATGTCTGGTCTCGGGGCCAGCATGGCGGGACCAGGACTCATGCTGTCATTTGTCTTGTCGGGCACGGGGTGTGCCTTTGCGGCGCTTTGTTATGCCGAATTTGCCGCCATGATTCCACTCGCGGGCAGCGCCTATACCTATGCGTACGCCACCCTTGGCGAGCTTTTCGCATGGATCATCGGCTGGGATCTGACACTCGAATACGCTATGGGCGCCAGTACGGTGTCTTCGGGATGGTCAAACCATTTCATTGAGCTACTGGAGATATTCCACCTCCGAATGCCTTTGTGGCTGGCCTACGATCATTGGACGGGACTCCGAATTGCGGAAGGTACCATCGCCCGCCAAATGGCTCAAGCTTCGGATTCATCGCTGGTGCCCGGTACGCAAGCCTTCCTGGCCAGGGTTGCCGACATAATGACCGCCCAATCTCCAGAACTCATTCAGCGTGGTCACCAGCTTCTGAATGCTCCCCATCTTTTCGGCATGGAAATTGGGATCAACGTTCCGGCTTTCCTGATCGCAATCGTCATCACTGCAATTCTCGCGGTAGGGATTAAAGAAAGCGCACGATTCAATTCGGGGATCGTGGTAGTCAAGGTTTCAGTTGTCCTCTTTGTGATCGCCTTGGGGTTCAAGTATGTGAACTTCTCCAACTGGGGGCATGACTGGCCCAGCTTCGCGCCCTACGGCTTCTCGGGGATTGGTGCCGCCGCCGCGTACGTGTTTTTCGCCTACATAGGGTTTGACGCGGTTTCGACCACTGCACAAGAAGCCAAAAATCCGCAGCGCGATCTGCCCGTCGGAATCATCCTCTCGCTGTTGATCTGCACTGCTTTGTACATTCTGGTGGCCGGCGTGCTGACCGGAATGGTGCCATGGCGCGATGTGAATATCGAAGCGCCGATCGCACGGGCGTTCCTCGACCGAGATTTGTACGGCGCTTCTCACATAATTACCCTGGGTGCCCTGGCTGGATTGACTAGCGTTATGCTCGTGATGTTACTCGGCCAGACGCGAGTGCTTTACTCAATGGCCAACGATGGTCTGCTGCCCAGGAAATTCTTTGCTGATATTCATCCCAAGTGGCGCACTCCCTGGAAGAACACCATTCTTGTCGGGCTTCTCGCGGCGGCTGTGGGCAGCGTTACGCCGATTGATGACATTGGCAGAATGGTGAACATCGGGACACTTCTGGCCTTCATCATTGTATGTATCGCAGTGATGTTCCTGCGGCGGACAAATCCAGATCAACCCAGGCCTTTCCGTACCCCATGGGTCCCGGTGGTGCCGATTCTCGGCATCATTTTCAACGGCTACATGATGATTCGATTGGGTTGGGTGAATTGGGCGAGATTGGTGATTTGGCTCGCAATCGGGTTGGTCGTTTATTTTAGTTACAGCCGCCATCACAGCAAGGTGCAAGCCATGGCAAAGGACTCGAAGGGTGCACCGATCATGGCGGACTAGAGTCTTCTCTCACTGCCCAGCCACTGCGGCCTTCAGCGTACTACTTTGTCCGAAATGAATTTTGGCGTATTTGCGTGCCGCATCGATGCGGCTAGCGGTTGTGGGATGAGAATATTGCCATTGCGACTTTCTGTCAAAAACGACCAGATTTAAATCCGTCAACTTTTCCATTGCTGAAATAAAGTGGTCCACTCCGCCGACAAGCTTCCAACCGTAAGCATCAGCTGCCCTTTCCTGCCGGCGGCTCAATGCGACGACAGGAACTGCGCTGTACAGATAAGCCATACTTCCCACCAATAGAATGCCTGGAATTCGCGACAGGTTCGTCCAGCTGTCATCCTGCGACTGAAACGAAATCAAACCGATGTTGATGACCAAATCCATCAGCCAGAACATCGCAAAAAAAGTCAGGCAACGCACGGCGATTCGTTTGTTTGTGTGATGAAGCGCGTAATGGCCCAGCTCATGTGCAACGAGCGCTTCCACTTCTTCATCTGAAAGCGCACTGACCAGCGTATCAGTTACCAGAATTCGTTTGGCATGGCCAATCCCGGCAACCATCGCGTTCGCTTTGCGTGTGCGTTCTGAGATTCGCCATTCGTAGACCATAGCAACATCAAGGCCCGCCTTCTTTGCCAGCAACGCCAACCTGGTTTTCAGACCCTCATTCACCAGCGGCTGCACAGGGTAAAAATATGCCAGGAGCCAAGGCGTAACCGCAGAAGTTCCAAGCAGTAACGCTGAGGACAGCAGCGCCGCCATTAGCCAGCCGGACGAAGGGGAAACCGTATAAGAGGTGAATACGATTTCTAAATAGAGGCCACTGAGAACAAACACGAGCAAGTTTCCCTTTAACCAGGCGGTCAGCCATTTTTTCAATGTCGAATTTGCCAGCCGGAAGCTCCGCTCAATCCGAAACCGATAACACGAAGCCAGCAGCGATCCAGCCGAACACGCCAGACACAAAGGAATCCAGCAAAGTGCTACTTGCACATAGAAATATTTGGTTGCGGCTTTAGCCTCTAGGGCAAATATTTCATGAAGTCCGAAATATACATAAACGCCGCCTGCAAACAGGGGAAATAAAATCTGCGCTTGTCTCGCGCCTCGCAGCTTTTTCGTGTAAGCGAGGCCTGCTAGTTCCGGATCGATGGTGGACTCCACGGTCATGGTCTTTCAGGAGTTTTCCAGATCACAGGTCAAAAGACGATGTTACGAAAGTGAGAGCCGAATGCTCAATGTCGACCTGGGTGGCCACTTTTTGGGTTTGGCGGTTTGCGCGTTCCGGAAAAATGTGTGAATCTCGAAGTCATCGAAAGATCAGACGGCGCTCGTTTCAAGCTCAGTGAGCCCATGAAAATCGTTACCTCAGGCGAAATGCGGTCGATTGATCGCGTGACCAGTGAAAGATTCGGGGTGCCCTCGCTTACGCTGATGGAAACTGCCGGCTCTGCTGTCGCCGAGTTCGCGCTTACTTCCTATCCTCATGCGAAAACCTTCGGGGTAATTTGCGGCAAGGGGAATAACGGGGGCGATGGTTTTGTGGTCGCTCGCAAGCTGCAACAGGCGGGCAGGGAAGTGCGGCTGCTGCTGTTGTCAGATCCCGCCGAATTGCACGGTGATGCTGCGGCAAACTTTGCCCGGCTACAAAAGCGCCCGGACTCGCGAGAGGCCGCTGCCGATAAAACCAATGTCGGATCCCTGGCGATTCTCAACGCGTGGGGCGAGCGGGCTTTCAGAGAGGTGTTCAGTTGCGACGTACTGATTGATGCGATCCTTGGCAGTGGTTTTCAACCTCCCGTCCTGGGGGTGTACGCAGAGGCGATTGCAAAGATCAATGCGGCTGACGCTCCGGTAATTGCCGTTGATGTTCCTTCCGGCGCTGCCAGCGACCTTATGTGTGATCAGACCGGGGCGGTGGCACGCGCCGACGCCATCGTGACTTTTACTGCACCGCGACCCGCGCACGTGTTCGGAAACCTGACCACTGGCCCAGTCGTCATCGCAAAAATTGGGACACCACCTGAGGCGATTGAGTCTTCGTTGAACCTGTCGGTAATCACTCCCAACGAGATCGTCGACCTCGTTCGCCCTCGTCCGCGAGACTCCAATAAGGGCATGTACGGCCACGTGCTGGTCGTCGGTGGATCGCTTGGCAAATCGGGCGCGGCAGCTATGGCGGGATTTTCGGCACTGCGGTCCGGCGCGGGCCTTGTAACCGTTGCGACCCCGCGTTCCGCGCTCGAAACAGTCGCCGCGTACCGCCCTGAATTGATGACTGAGCCGCTCAGCGAAACTGATGCGGGAAGCATCGCAAAAGAAGCGCTCGAAGGTTTCAATCGACTTGCAGAAAAGAAAACCGTGCTCGCTATCGGTCCAGGGATTTCGCGCCATCCCAGCACTGCGGAATTTGTCCGTGAAATCGTGAGCAAATCGCAAGAGCCCATTGTTCTCGACGCCGACGGTCTCAACGCGTTTGAGGGCCGGGCCAAAGACCTTATCCGCAGAGATCGCAGAGATAACGGCGAGAGCGCCGAGAAACGCTCGACTCTTGTGCTCACGCCGCATCCTGGCGAAATGGCGCGGCTCACGGGACTCAGCACCGCAGCCATTCAGCGCGATCGTATCAATGTGGCACGCTCATTTGCGCGCGACCACCAGCTGATTTTGGTGCTCAAGGGTGATCGCACAATTATTGCCAGCCCTCAGGGCGAAGCCTGGGTGAACACCACCGGCAACCCCGGCATGGCTACCGGCGGGACCGGCGACATTCTCACCGGCATGGTTTCTGGAATGCTGGCGCAGAGTCCTAAGCGTGCTTTCATGGCAGTTCTGGCCGCGGTTTATTTGCACGGCTTGGCCGGCGACGTGGCTGAGGAATCGATGGGTCAGCAGTCGCTGGTGGCCACTGACCTGATTACCGCGTTGCCAGAGGCTTTCCGGCGACTCCGTGCCCAAGCGGCTGAAAAGTGGGTAAAAATCGGAAGTTCGCGAACTCAGACTACATGAGTTTGGCCATTGCGCTTCAGTAATCTCGCTTGCTTTTGGCTTCGATGCGATAGTGTGCTGATGACACACTATCCCCAGAGTAACCCCACTCACCGTGCTGTCCGCATAAAGCTCCAGACCACGCCGGCTGTAGTTAAGTTGAGCGACGGGGTCCGTGCCAAAGGGCGCCTTCAAATCATTTCGGCAACCGGAGGACTGTTGCAGCTGCCGGTGGCGCTTTCTGAAGGCGATTTCGTAGAAGTCGCATTCCAAACTCATTCTGGCGACGTTAACGGCATGGCCGAAATGCTGAACCCGTTGCACGCAGGCTCGGGTAGCGTCTTTCAGCCGTTCCGTTTTGTGGTGCTCGAGGATGATGCGCACCAGCGTTTGCGCATGATGGTTGAGTCCGTGGGCGATCAGACGTTCGCTGGCCTGCGTTCCAGCTCGTTCAAATCATAAGATTCGCGCGCCCAGCTATACTGATGTTTCATCGGCAGCTGCATGGCGCGCGACTTCACCACAAATTCTCCCGAGGAAACAATTGCGCTTGGGCGGGAGCTGGCGTCAATGCTGGCCCCGCCTAAAATTATTATATTGCGCGGAGAACTTGGCGCAGGTAAGACTACGCTGGTCAAGGGAATCGCAGAAGGTTTTCACGCCGCCTCTCACGACGACGTCACCAGTCCCACCTTTACCTTGATCCATGAATATCGTGCTCCGGCTGCCACGCTGTACCACATCGATCTGTACCGGATCGACACTCAGCGCGAGTTGGACACTCTGGCACTCGATGACCTGATGACCGACAATAGCGTGCTACTGATCGAATGGGGAGAGAAGTTTGCACGCTATAAGAGAGAACGGGATGTGGAGATCGCGATAGATCGAATTTCTGAGAATGAGCGAAAGATCAGAATTGAAGGTTCTAGATTGAAAATCTGAAATTCAGCCCTCGTGTACCTTTGTGTCCTTCGTGGTTATCGCATTTGTTGATTGCAGATTTGAGATTGCAGATTTCAGATTGAAACCCGGCAGCATACCCCAACTGCAATCCCTCTCAAAACCCCATGATGTTGTAACCGCAATCCACGTAGATCACTTCGCCAGTGATTCCCGAACTCGCATCCGACGCCAGGAACACCCCCGTTGACCCGACCTCATTAACATCCACGTTGCGTTTCAAAGGCGCACGTTCCGCATGGGATTTCAACATATCGCTCAGGCCTGAGATCCCGCGCGCCGCCAAGGTTTTGATCGGGCCGGCCGAAATAGCATTCACCCGGATCTTTTTCGTGCCTAGATCGCTTGCGAGATAGCGCACCGTACACTCGAGCGCTGCCTTGGCTACGGCCATCACATTGTAGTGCGGCACAACCTTTTCGGCGCCGAAGTAGCTCATCGTGATCACGCTGCCGCCATCTTGCATGAGCGGAGCAGCGGCTCGCGAAACCGCGATTAGCGAATAAACGCTGACGTCATGAGCAATGCGGAAGCCCTCGCGGGTCGTATTGATAAATTCGCCCTTAAGTTCTTCGGGGGGTGCAAAGGCAACGCTGTGTACAAGCACGTGCAATTTTCCGTAGCGATCTTTCAGCTTTGAAAATAGGCGCTCAATTTCCTCGTCTTTCGAAACATCGCACATGAATGCTTCGGCACCGGGAAGCGACAGAATCAGGTCCTTGGCTTCCTGCTCCAGGCGCTCGTTCTGATAAGTAATAGCGAGTTTGGCCCCGGCCTGATGCAGTCCCTGCGCGATTGACCATGCGATGCTGCGCTTATTGGCCACTCCAAAGACGACGGCTACCCGCCCGTCAAGGCTAAAAGACATGCTTCCTCCTATGAGAACAAAGAGGATACCAGCGCTGCCGGGTAGACGCTAGGAGTGAGCAGAGTAGATTTCGGTGCGGTGGAAAAAACAAGCCCAAGCCGGCCGCTCTGCTTGGGGCGTGCTCGGGTCGGCGGCCGGCGGGCATGTGTGTTACTAGAGAGGTCAAACCCAGGCCTTCGACAGGAGTTTCGCAGAAAATTGTGGAAAATTAATTACTGGTTTCTGACTGGGGTTGAATGTCAATGCCGTACATTTGCGTGCTAACGGCCCTGCAAGCTGCAAGCGAAGAGTTTTTTAACCGCAGAGACCGTTGAGAATAGCCGGCGAAGGCGGAGAAGAGCCAAAATGTTGATTGCTGCAAGGCTAATTCGTGGAATCGGTGTTCTCCGCGTTCTCTGGCCTCTCTCTGCGATCTCTGCGGTTAAAAGCTCTTACCGTACGCGTAAATATTCTCGACCGGTTCACGATAATTATTGGCCAGGCGCCGGACGCCGTCTTTTAACACCATAACGTGAAAGTTGATAAGAAGACCGAGCGGTAGATTGAGCAGGCGGAGGTGTGACAATAATTGCGCCTCATCGACTGGATGTAGTGCGTCTTTGCATTTGAGCTCAACAGCTACTCTGCCGTCCACGATGAGATCAGCCCGAAAGCCACAATCCAGCTTCACGTCTCCATAGAACAGAGGGACAGCCTTTTGTCTCTCAACTCTCCTCCCCAGGTTCTGCAACTCATAAGCCATGCAGGCTTCATATGCAGACTCCAGCAACCCAGGTCCAAGCTTCCGATGAATTTTAATTGCCGCCCCAATGATTTCCTGAGTTAGATGTGAAAGCACCTTGAAAATTCTGACCAGTCACAAGAGGGACACAACGGAAATATTGGTAAGCAGACCCAATTTGGGAAAATAGGATCGTACGATTACGGCGGGAATGGTTAAAAATCAAAAGCTTTTAACCGCAGAGATCGCAGAGAAAGGACAGAGAACGCGGAGAAGAGCCGCATGATCACATCCAGATATGATCAACAGAGTTGGCTTTTTCTCTGCGTACTCCAGTTTTTCTCTGCGATCTCTGCGGTTAAAAGCTTTTTGTTCCGCTACTCCGGGATGGCCAGCGGCTTCATCTTCATCAACTCAGCAAACCGAGCGTCTTTGCGCAGCTCTGCGAATTCCGGGTCGGTAAATACGTCCTTCACGTCTTTGTAGCCCTCTTCCATTGATTTGCGCAGGAACTCCAGCGAGTGGTCGTGGTCGCCCATCTTGGCATAAAGCTTGGCCAGCACGAAATCATAGTGCGCCCGATCCTCCGGAGAGGCCATCTGGGCCGCTATTCCGGTATGGGATGTGCGCTCGAAAATTCCCGGATCGAGTTGCACCGCTTTTGCATATGCCTCAGTCGCATGTTCGAATTCCTTGCGCGCGAAATAGGCCGCTCCCAAATTCGAATAGAACGAAGCTGAGTCTGGCTCAATGGCCAACGCCTTCTTGTATTGTTTTATTGACGCCCGATACTTGTGCCGCTCGTAGTCGATCACGCCCAAATTGTTATAGGCCTCGGGGAAACTGCGGTTTGCCTTGACAGCGCGTTCAAAGCTCTTTCCCGCCTCTTTGAAGCGCTGCAGCATCAGTTCGGCAATGCCGAGCTTATTGCAGACTGCGGCGTTCTGAGGGTTTTTTGTCAGCGCCGCGTGGTAGTAATCGACTGCGTCCATGTACTGCTTACGAGCGCGCAGATCATCGCCTTGTTTCTCCAACTCCGCTACGGATGCGCTGCTGGAAGGCGATGCGACCTGCCTCATAGGAGGCGCAATTTGTATTTGATCCAATGCCGGGGTTTGCGAGAATGCAAATGAGGTAAGAAAACCGAGAAGCGCCAACGGTAGCGCTTGGCGGAAGGACGCCTGAAACATATCACCCCTCCTGAGCAGGAACTCCTGACTAACAGACACCGTGCCGGCTGCTTAAGTTCCCATTAAGATTCTCGCTGTCACCGCGAGTAACTCAATGAGGAGTAGCTGTCGCATCCGGTGCCTTGGGTGGAGGATCCGGCTTCTTGTCATCTTTAAACATACCAGCGATTTTGCCCAAAAATCCCTTTTTCTTTTCGCCTGATTGGTCGGACGCCTGGGCCGGGGGAGGCTCAGGTTGAGGATTCCCCAGGCCCAAAATCTTCGACAGGATTCCATGAATTCCATTGCCCTGATCGCAGGTGCTGGTCGGCTCGGTGCCAACGATAAATGCTGCACTGTAAGTCTGAGGGCAGGAAGGCGTCGCCAGCAGGTTCGTAATCCGGTCGAGTTGAACGTCTACCACGCCGGTTGGCTGAGAGAAAGGCTTCATGTCGGAGTAGCGCGGCAACTCGGCAGCTTTCTTCATCAGGTCGGTCCAGATGGGTGCCGCCGTCTGTGCGCCGCTCAATCGAAGGTCGCTGTAGTCATCGAATCCAACCCACACGACGCATAGAAGGTTGCTGGTGTAGCCAGCGAACCATCCATCGTGTGAGCTGCCGGTTTTGCCGGCGGCCGGCTGCTGGAACCCGTGGCCGCGAACTGCCGAAAAACCCAGGCCGTTGTTGATTACGCCTTCCAGCATGTCGGTCATTACGTAAGCGACACGGGGGTCGAGCACCTGGCGAGTTTCCGGATTAAAGCTCATCACCGGGTCACCCTGTGCAGAGCGTACTGACTTCACCAGCACCGGCGAAAGCCGCATGCCATTGTTGGCAAATACAGTGTAGGCGGCGGCCATTTCCAGTGGCGTGGCATCGTACGCGCCTAAGGCCATTGCCGGAGTTGCTTTCACCGATGTGATTCCAGCTGCTTTTGCCAGGTCAACCACTTTGTCATATCCCACTTCTTCGGCCATCTTTACGGTGGCATTGTTTAAGGACATGGCTAGGGCATAACGCGCGGTAACGTCGCCGTGGTATTCCTCTTTGTAATTGCGCGGCTCGTAGATCTGATCGCCGTAAGAGAACGTGCTGGGCTCATCCGGCAGGATCGATGCCGGGGTGTAAACCGGATTGCTGCCATCGATGGCGGTGTTCATGGCAGCTGCGTAGACGAAAGGTTTAAAGATCGAGCCCGTAGGTCTCTTCGCCACTGCGTGATCAAGCTGGCTTAAGCCGTAGTTGCGACCACCCACGAGGGCCAGGATCTCGCCGGTATGCGGATCCATCGCGATCAGCGCGACTTGCGCTTGCGGTCCGGGCGAGACCTGGGTTTCGTACTTACCCTTTCCGATTCTGACCCGTTTGGTGCGATGTTTGAGTACCTGATCATCGACCAGCTTGATGCCGCTCTCGACCGCCTGCGCCGCCGCCCGCTGCAGGTCGGGATCAAGAGTTGTGTAGATCCGATAGGCCTGTTCGTTCATCTCCCGCTCGGGAATTTTTGGGATCAGCGTTTCCCTGACCAGATCAACAAAATACGGCGCCTGACTGGCTTCTACGTTAGGCGGAGCAAGTTTCAGGGGCGCGGCTTTGGCCTTGTCCGCTTGCTCGCGAGTGATGGCATGGGTCTCCACCATGCTGTCGAGCACGAGGTTTCGCCGTTCCTGCGCGCGCTCGGGATGACGATATGGAGAAAGATAGCTTGGGCGCTGAATAATTCCGGCTAGCAGTGCAGCTTCCGGCAGAGTAATGTCCTTCAGGTCCTTGTTAAAGTAAGCATGCGCGGCTTCCGCGAACCCACTGATCTCAAACGAACCGCGCTGGCCGAGGTCGACCCAGTTTCCATAAAACTCGAATATTTCCTGCTTGCTGAACCTTTGCTCGAGTTCCATGGCGATGAGCATTTCGGTCAGCTTGCGTTTGATCGTCTTCTCCGGAGTCAGGAAGAAGCCGCGGGCCAGCTGCATGGTGAGCGTCGATCCGCCTTGCTCGTGACGTTGTCGCGTGAAGTCAATCCATGCGGCCTCGGCGAAGCGGAGAAAATTAACGCCATTATGCTGAAAAAAACGCCGGTCTTCGATTGCTAATACCGCATCGACCAGGTTTTTGGGCATTTCGTTGTAATGCACCACTTCACGTTTGGCGCGCTGATCACCCTCAAACAAAGAAGTGATCATCTCCGGCTCTAACTCATAGGCTTCAAGTTGGCTCCCCCCATTGCCGGTGATGCTGGCTACTTCTCCATCGCGCACCCGAATGGTGGCGGGTTCAGGGCTGTGATAGGAGTTGGGGCCAGGCTCGACCTCTATGCTGCCTGCAGTCAGGCGATAGCTGCCCATCGAAGATTGGGCGCTCTTTTCCGTATATCCGGCATGGCGCAACGCAGTGGCAATTGCCTTGACGTCGGCCTTTTCGCCCACGCCGATCGAAACTGGCCGGGCATAGATCTTGGCGGAATTGGCGAACACCGACCCCTGAAAGCGGTGGGCGATGATGCGTTCGTACTTAACGTAGTAATACGAGAAGAAAACCGCGAATACTACCGCAAAGATGAGAAAGGCTCCCAGCGCAAAACGCAACACAGGATCGCGGCCTGGTTTACCCGACCGATTTCTTCGACGCGGAATTCTGATTTTTATGGCCACGTTTTGGCGCAGTCACCCCTGGGTGCAAAAATAAATCGTGTCACTGCTGGTGAGATGCGC
>Ga0209168_10000382_pt1 | contig 45302 bp, 42 predicted proteins | sample Coa_R1_FD_187156 | JGI IMG/M metagenome (GOLD analysis project Ga0209168, IMG submission 187156) | Surface soil microbial communities from Centralia Pennsylvania, which are recovering from an underground coalmine fire - Coalmine... | ecosystem: Environmental > Terrestrial > Soil > Unclassified ...
AAATTCAAGCCCTCTCTTTCCAGTGCCCTACTGTACTGCAATGCTTAGCCGAGAATACGTCAAAAAGGGCCAAACTCCAGGGGCGGGTTAACAACCCGCCGAGGGCGGGTTAACAACCCGCCGCAGGGTGTGCCCAGCATGGGCAGAATCTTGTTGGATGAAAGGAGCCAACCGGGGCCGGTGACGGCAACCGTAGCCGAACCGCAAGGCGTAGCCGCGAGGTGAAGCTGAAAGAAGCGGAAGGCAAATCTTCGACCGCAGGAACACAAACTGGCAGAGAGGCCGGGTGCGGGCGGCAAGCTGCCCCTGAACAGCGAAGCCCAAAGGTCATCAAGACGCATTAGGTAGAGCCAGGCGGCACGAGGAGACAGATATTGCACCTTACCTGGGGAGATCTCTTCGGTGAGAGCCGGAGAGAAGTCAGCAGAGGCCGTAGTAGCGAAGAAGGCCGGTAATGCGGCTGGAGCGAAGGGCCGAAGAACGAAGGAACGGAGCTAGAGGAGGAACTGGAAGGCGGCGAAAGAAGCGACTCGAATCCGGGGCACGACAACTACGGTCGTCAACCCTGGAGCGCTGGGGGAAGAAGCGGTGCAGCCGCGGCGATGCCACTGATGGAGAGGCGAAGCCGACCTTTTGCGAACCTCTCGACGGAGAGCAATGTACGAGAGACTGATGGAAGCAGCGGTGGAAGATGAGAACAGCCGGCAGGCACTGAAGGCGGTAAAACGCAACGACGGGTCGCCGGGCATCGATCGAATGACCACCAATGAGTTGGAAGAACACCTGGAAGCGAACTGGGAGATACTCAAGGCGAAGCTACTGAAAGGGACCTACATTCCGAGTCCGGTCCGGCGGAAGGAGATCAAGAAGCCGGGCGGGGGAATGCGCATGTTGGGGATCCCGACGGTACAGGATCGGTACATACAGCAGATGTTACTGCAGGTGCTGACGCCGATCTTCGATCCGGGATTCAGTGAGCATAGCTACGGATTCCGACCAGGGCGCAGCGCACAGGAGGCCGTACGAGCCGCGCAAAAGTATGTGCAGGGGGGAAAAGAATGGGTGGTGGACATGGACATCACGAAATTCTTCGACCACGTCAATCATGACATTCTGATGGGCCGGATAGCGGAAGTGATCCGGGACAAGGGGGTGTTGAGGTTGATCGGGAAATACCTGCGGCGGGGAGCGATGGTGGAAGGGGTAGTGATGGCAAGCGAGGAGGGAACGCCGCAGGGCGGGCCGCTGTCTCCCCTGCTGGCGAATATCTACCTGGATGCACTGGATCGAGAACTGGACCGGAGGGGGCATCAATACTGTCGGTACGCGGATGACTGTGCGCCACGAGCGCAGAGGGCCGAGGAGGGCCCAATGTGTGTAACTGCTTGATCGATGAGGGAAGGCCCCTCGGAACCGGCTGGCAGGAGCAGGTTCCAAACCACCTTCGGCGGCTGAGGCCAAAAGCCCTGGTCGTGAGCACAGAAGGAAAAGGCCTGGAAAGAACCAGGTCAGGTGACTGGCAAGAAGAGGACCGCAAGGGAACCACTGATGACGTGTCGAAAGCGTAGGGACGATGTCGAAACCGCGGGGGAGTCGTTAACGCGGGACGAGCTTCGGCGGCGCCTGTTTACGGACCGAAGCGGCATCCGGCATTAAGGTGGCCTGAGCTTGTCAGAGGCGATGGAGCGGAACGTGGGAACCTGGGACTCCGATGCGAACGGAGAAGCCACAAGTGGAAGAACCACGAGGGCGAGAGTACGGAAGCGGAGCCCAGGGGCGGAACAACCCGTAGTAGTGGCGAAGTCCCCGAAACGGGATGGAGCGAAGGGGTTGTGTTATGGAGCCGAATTCAATGAGCCAACCAGCAATGGGAGGAGCCGATGAGTGAGGCAAAGCCGTTCTGTATTTCCAAGTGGGAGGTCTGGGAGGCGTATAAACGAGTAAGAGCGAACCAGGGAGCGGCAGGGGTCGACGAGCAGTCGATTGCGGACTTCGAGAGGAACCTGAAAGGGAACCTATACAAGATCTGGAATCGGATGTCATCGGGCAGCTATTTTCCGCCGCCGGTGCGGACGGTGAAGATACCGAAAGCAAACGGTGGGGAAAGGAAGCTGGGCATACCGACCGTGTCGGATCGGATCGCACAGCAGGTGGTGAAATCGAGACTGGAGCCGGCGGTGGACCCGCTGTTCCATCCGGATTCCTACGGGTATCGGCCGGGGAAGTCGGCGCTGGATGCAGTGGGGCAGGCACGGCAGCGATGCTGGCGCTATGACTGGATTTTGGATCTGGACATCAAGGGCTTCTTCGACAACATCCCGCAAGATCTGCTGATACGGGCGGTGAAGAAACACGCCAAGGAACAGTGGATGGTTCTCTATATCGAGCGTTGGCTGAAAGCGCCAGTGCAAGAAGAGGACGGCCAGTTGGCCCCGCGTGAAAAGGGCACGCCGCAAGGCGGCGTCATCAGTCCTCTGTTGGCCAATCTGTTTCTGCATTATGCCTTTGATCGGTGGATGGCGAAGACGTATCCGCAGTTGCCGTTTGAGCGCTTCGCAGACGATGCCATTGTGCATTGCGGAACGGAAGCCGAAGCCCAGGAGGTTCGGGCAGCCATAACCGCGCGCATGCGGGAGTGTGGGTTGGAGCTTCATCTGGAGAAGACGAAGATCGTCTACTGCAAGGATGATGACCGGCGGGGTACACATCCGAACGAGAAGTTCGATTTTCTGGGGTATACGTTTCGCCCGCGGAGATCGAAGAGTCGCAAGGGGAAGTACTTCATCAACTTCAGCCCGGCGGTCTCGGATAAGGCGGCGAAAGCGATCCGGGCAGAGATCGGGAGCTGGGATCTGCATTTACGCAGTGACAAGCGCATCGAGGATCTGTCGCGGATGTTCAACCCGATCATTCGAGGGTGGCTCCAGTATTATGGACGCTACTACCGGTCGGCGCTCTATCCGCCGATGCGGCAACTGGATCGATCGCTGGCCCGCTGGGCCGAGCGGAAATACCAGAAGCTGCGCGGCCATCTGCGCAAGGCGACACATTGGGTCGCGCGTATCTCGAGACGCGATCCGAAGCTGTGGGCGCACTGGCAGATGGGAGTGCGGCGGGGCTCCATGGCGGGAGCCGTATGAGCGGAGACGTTCAAGTACGGTTCTGCGAGAGGCTCGGGGTGCAATTCCCCGGGCCTACTCACCGCAATATCTACGTAGGCAGTCAGGCGGCGGCAGAAAGAACGCTGGCCTCGATACAGAGCTGGATCGAGAAACATCTGCGGTTACAGGTGAACGCCGCGAAAAGCGGTACAGGGAAGGCCTGGGAACGGAAGTTTCTGGGATTTCGGCTGGATCGCAAGCAGCGGATCGGGATAGCGCCGGAGAGTCTGGAGAGATTCAAAACGAAAGTACGGGAGATGTGGGACGGTCGCAGAAGTCGCACCAGTAACCAACTGCGCGACGAATGGCGACGGTACGTGGGAGGCTGGTGGGAGTACTTCCAACTGGCGGAAGCGCGAGCCCCGATCTACGCACTGGAGGGATGGGTCCGCAGGCACATTCGGAAGTGCTTCTGGCTGAGATGGCACGGGACGACGGGACGCTTACGGAGACTGAGGCAATTAGGCTTGAGCGGCAAGGCGCTGGGTGTAGCGACAAGTGGTCGCGGCGCCTGGGGCATTGCCAAACAGCCGGAGTTGCACCAGGCGCTCAGTAATGCGGTCCTGCGGCGACACGGCTTTCTCCTACCATCAGACCTTGCGGCGAAATAGGCCGCTGCGTTCAACCGCCGGATGCGGAAAACCGCACGTCCGGTGGTGTGGGAGGGTGCCGGGGCGCAATCCCCGGCACTCGACCCGATCTGACAGCCTGCATTACAACGCCGCCGTAGTCCAGCAGCGCAGTCAGACATTACTCAGCAATTCCCGATAGCACCGCTCCAGAAAGCCGTCCGTCATGCCCGCAATGTAGTCGCAAACTACGCGATGCAGCGCGTCGGTTTCGGCGGCTTCAATGTAGTTCTCGGGTAAGGCGCTCGGATGGTTGAGATAAAACTCGAACAACTCCGCGATCATGGCCATCGATCGGCGCCGATCGTCTACGAGGGGTTCCGAAAAGTACACGTTCTTATGCAGAAACGCGCGTAGCTGATCCGCTAAGGCGCGCGTCTCGGCTGTAAAGCCAGAGAGGCGATTTCGACAGGCGCGAACGTCCTCGACGTCCCGTACGCAGGCCAGTTCAGCGGCGGTCACTGTACCGGCGATCAAACCTGACACCAGCGTGTCAACAATTCCGCGGATGACTTCCTGGAATAAGACCCGCTCGGGTGCGCCCGGAAACTGGCCTTCCAACTCGTCATAACGGCGGTCGAATTGAGGCACGTCGTGCCGTAGATCGCTAATGCTGAACATGCGCGCCGAGTAGCCGTCGTCGAGGTCTGCCGTGTTGTAGGCGATCTCATCGGCAAGATCGATTAACTGGGCTTCCAGTGGCGGACGGCGATCGGGCAGGTACTCGTCAGTACCCGGCGTGCCGGGGGTTAGATCGCGAGAGTGCTTTAGAATGCCCTCGCGCACCTCAAACGTGAGGTTCAAGCCGGTGAAACGGACGTAACGATGTTCGAACTGATCCACTACCCGCAAGCCATGGAAATTATGATTGAACGATTCGCCGAAGCGCTGCATCTGGCGGTTCAACTCCTCTTCGCCGGCGTGCGCGAAAGGAGGGTGGCCGACGTCGTGTACCAGGGCCAGCGCCTCTGTCAGTTCTTCGTTGAGCTCCAGCACAGAGGCTACGGTACGGGCGATCTGCGTGACCTCGATAGTGTGGGTCAGGCGGTTGCGGAAATGATCGGAATAGCCCGAGGTGAAAACCTGGGTCTTGTTCTCCAGCCGCCGGAAAGCACGCGAATGGATGATGCGATCGCGGTCGCGCTGGAATTCGCAGCGGTAGGAATGCCGCGGTTCGGGATAACGACGCCCCAGGCTGCGCTCAACTGAGAAGCGCAAACCCGCGAGCGAACTCACTGCGGCAGATCGCTCATGGCGCTGATCGCCGCCTGGCTCACGCCCGGATGGTCCTGCTTGCCGGCCAAAGGCTGAAGGATCTTGCGCGCTTCCTTCGGGTTGGTCGGGCCGATTGCACGCGCCAGCACGATGGTCGCTTCGTCTTTCGAAACCAGGGCAGTCGGATGGTCCATCACCTGATGCAGCAACTTCTCAGCGTCCGGAACCCGCCCGGTGCCGGCGTACAATTGCGCTAACGCGACCTTGGCGAGCGATGCGTAGTCTGACTTGCCCGAATCGGCAGCCTCTTTGAAGCGCTTTTCGGCCTCGGTGGCGTTGCCGCTGTCCGCGGCGCGGGTACCCAGATAATATTGCGCGATGGCGCCAGCGTCCGATCCTGAGTATTTTGCCAGGATCTCGGTCCAGGCCTTATCAGCCGCCTTATCTTTTTCTGCCTGGGTCGCGTATGTCAGCATGAACTCGTTCGGCGCCGGTCCGACATTGGCGTTTTCGATGTTCAGCGCGGCCGTCAAGTCGGCTTCACGAACACTGTTGGAGTGGCTTATGTATAAATAAACCGCGACTGCAACTACAATCACCGCACCGCCGATAGAACCCCATCGGATGAGCTGCCGCCGGTGTCCGGTGACGTACTCGACGCTATGCTGAACCTCAAGGGCAAAACGATCGCTCTTTAATTCTTTTCGGGTAAGCCTATCCACAGAAAGGACCTCTTCGAAGGGAATCTCTATAGTAACACTAACGGCGCAGATCCGGCTGTGCGTTCGATAGCAGAACGCCGCAGCCGGGGGATTTCAGCAGCCTTGGATGGAAGATCAGGCGAAACTTCGAATGGCGCTGGCTTCGTCGTCGTGCACCTCGAAGACGGTATATAGCTTCGTGATCTGAAGCAGGTCCTTGATCCGCTTGTTCAAGCCCAGCAGCTTGAGTTGTCCTCCGTGATTCGTCACGGTAGTGAATCCGGATACCAGTTCGCCGATGCCGGAGCTGTCGATATAAGTGACATCACCCAGATTCAGCAGCAGCTTCTTGTTGCCGGCTGCCGCCAAGTCACGCACGGTGTCGCGAAACGTGCTCGCGCCTTCCCCGAGCGTGATTCTTCCATTCGCGTCTATTACAGTCACATCACCCACTTGGCGGGTGGTCAGTTTTACGCTCAATTTTGCCTCCTCGGTGTAAACTCGGTAACGCTAGCTGGCATTCGCCAGATACTTCACAAGCCGGACCTCAGTGCCATGCGGTTGCCGGCGGCGTAGTTCGAACTCATCGACAAAAGCCCGAATCAGGAGCAAGCCGCGGCCCGACTGTCTTAACAGGTTGTCCTGGGCCAGCGGATCGGGCAACGCATCGATATCGAAGCCTTCTCCCTCGTCCGCGATCGTTATGATCAAACGGCCGGGTCCGTGAGTAACGTTCAAGTGAACTTTCTTGCGGGAATTGTACCGATTTCCATGCACCACCGCGTTGACGGCGGCTTCCCGGACGGCCATTCCGATGGAATGCAGGTCATCCTCGGGGAAGCCGAGTTCGCCGGCGATGCGCAGGACGGTACTCTCCGCCTTGTCTACGCTCTCCAGATTTGAGTCGAGCAGCATTTCCACATCCTGGATCTTTCCGCTTTGGTGTTTCGCCATCGCGTCTCACAATGAGGCCCGGCTTCATCCGGAAGGCCAAGTCGAATGTTAACAATAAAATAATCGCGGCTGGAAAGTCAATTGCGGCCGTGTGATATAAAGGGACCTCAGCTATGCCGCGTGCCGTACGCTGTTCGCTCATCCAAGCCGCTAACGCGGTGTCACCGGACTCGCCGCTGGACGTCGTCAAAAACGCGATGATCGACAAGCACGTCGAATACATTCGCAAAGCGGCACAGGATGGCGCGCAGATCGTTTGTTTGCAGGAGATTTTCTATGGGCCGTACTTCTGCGCCGAGCAGGAGATCCGTTGGTACGACTTGACAGAGCCGATACCGAGCGGACCAACCATACGGCTGATGCAGGATGTCGCGCGGCAAAACCACGTGGCACTGATCGTGCCCATCTATGAGCGCGAACAGGAGGGAGTGTACTACAACACCGCAGCCGTTCTCGCCCCCGACGGAAAGTACCTCGGCAAGTATCGCAAGAACCACATTCCGCACGTGGCGCCAGGCTTTTGGGAGAAATTCTATTTCCGTCCCGGCAACCTGGGTTACCCGGTCTTCGACCTGGGGTTTGCGCGTATCGGCGTTTACATCTGTTACGACCGGCATTTTCCCGAGGGCGCCCGCGCGCTGGGTTTGAATGGAGCCGAGATCGTATTCAACCCATCGGCAACAGTGGCCGGACTGAGTGAGTATCTCTGGAAACTGGAGCAGCCGGCGCACGCCGTGGCTAACGGTTACTTCATCGGCGCCATTAATCGTGTTGGTGTCGAGAGTCCCTGGAACATCGGCGAATTCTACGGCAGCAGCTATTTTTGCAATCCGCGCGGACAGATCGTGGCGCAGGCTTCGCGCGACAAAGATGAGGTGCTTACCGCGGATCTCGATCTCGACATGATCCGCGAGGTTCGCAATACCTGGCAGTTCTTCCGGGACCGGCGTCCCGATTCCTACGAGCCTTTGGTGAAAGCATGACCAAGAACGAAATCATACTGGCGAATCAGGAATATCTGTTTCCTTGTGTCTTCCACTATTACAAAGATCCGTTGGTGATCACGCGCGCCAAAGACCAGCACGTCTGGGACGCGGACGGTAACCAATACCTGGACTTCTTTGGCGGCATTGTCACGGTTAGCGTCGGGCATTGCAATGATCAGGTGAACAGGAAGATCCACGAACAGATCGATAAGCTGCAGCACGTGTCAACCGTGTTCGCTACGGAGCCGCAGGCGGCGCTTGCGAAGAAGATCGCGTCGATCACTCCCAATGGCGCGCTGACAAAGTCGTTCTTCACGAACAGCGGTACGGAGGCGAACGAAACCGCCATCCTGACCGCGCGCTGCTACACCGGAAGCAGCGAGATTGTGGCGCTTCGTTATTCCTATCACGGCCGCAGCGCCATGGCGATGAGCCTGACCGGGCAATCGACGTGGCGGCTAGGAGGGATGCTGCACGCGGGCATCGTTCATGCTGTCAACGCATACTGCTACCGCTGCCCGCTCGGACTCACTTATCCGAGTTGCGGCGTGCGCTGCGCCAAAGATGTCGAAGAGGTGATCAAGACCACCACTTCGGGTCGCATCGCGGGATTCATCGCAGAGCCGATCCAGGGCGTTGCCGGGTTCGTCACGCCTCCCAAAGAGTACTTCCCGATCGTTGCCGACATCGTGAAGCGATACGGCGGCGTTTTCATTGCTGACGAAGTGCAGACGGCATGGGGACGGACCGGCGGAAAGTGGTTTGGAATCGAGCACTGGGGAGTCGAACCGGACATCATCACGAGCGCGAAAGGGCTGGGAAACGGCAGTCCGATTGGACTGACGGTCGCTAAGCCCGCGGTTGCCGCCGGCCTGACCGGCGCTAGTATCTCCACGTTCGGCGGTAATCCCGTGACGACAACCGCAGCGAAGGCGGTTCTCGATTTTATCGAGGAACAGAAGCTGTCGATCAATGCGGCTGAGGTGGGGGCTTACTTGCGGAGCAAGCTGGAGGACCTGCAGGCGAAGCATCCGATCATCGGCGATGTTCGCGGAATGGGGCTGTTGCAGGCTCTGGAGCTAGTGGAAGACCGCGAGAGCAAAAAGCCGGCGCCGGCGCAGACTATTGCCATCATGGAGGCTGCGCGCGAGAACCGGATCTTGCTGGGCAAGGGCGGACTCTACGGAAACGTGCTGCGGATTTCCCCGCCCATGAACATCACCAAGACGGATGTGGACGAGTTCATACGGCAGCTCGACGCCAGCTTCGTGCGGTCGCAAGCCATGGCCGCGGTATGAAAAACGTCGTTCCGCCGCTGAGTCCCGGCGAGTTGGCTGGAAGATTTGCCGATATTCACCCGCCGTTCTCGGGCCAGGAGGCAGTGGTGGAAGCAAACCGCTGCCTGTTTTGCTACGACGCGCCTTGCATGGCGGCTTGCCCCACCCATATCGATGTGCCGCGCTTCATTAAGAAGATATCCTCCGGGAACCTGCGCGGCTCGGCAATGACGATTCTGGATTCGAATATTCTTGGCCTTAGCTGTTCGCGCGTATGTCCTGTCGACGTGCTGTGCGAAGGCGCCTGCGTTATGCACCGCTATAACAAGGCGCCCATCGAGATCGGGCGATTGCAACGCCATGCGATGGATCGCTTCTACGCTAGTGGCGCGCGGCTCCAAGCCGGAGCTGAACGAGAGGGCCGAGTGGCATGTATCGGCGCTGGTCCCGCGTCGCTTGCGTGCGCAGCCGAATTGCGGCGCAAGGGATTTGGCGTCACCGTGTTCGACGCGCGCGAAATGGCCGGCGGGTTGAATACCTATGGTGTCGCGGAGTACAAATTCCGGCCGTCGGATGCGCAGCAGGAGATCGCGATGATCCGCTCGTTGGGGGTCGAATTCCGAACCGGGGTTCAGGTAGGCAGGGATATTGGCATCGACGAAATTGAGAACGGATTCAACGTCATATTCCTGGGGGTGGGACTGGGTGCGACGCAGTCTCTTGGGATCGAAGGCGAGAATCTGCCCGGTGTTCTCGACGCAGTGACATTCATCGCGAACTATAAGACCGCCCATTCCAAGGTCGGTCGTCGGGTCGTGGTCATCGGCGGAGGCAACACCGCAATTGATGCCGCTTGCGCCGCACGGCGGTTGGGAGCCGATGAGGTCACCATTGTGTACCGTCGTAGCGAAGCGGACATGCCCGCGTTTCGCTTTGAGGTCGAGCACGCGAGGCAGGACGGTGTGGAATTCCTTTGGGTGCATGCTCCTGTTGCCATCCGTGGGAATGGCGCAGTGGAGAGCATCGAGTTTCACCGGAGTTCGGACGCGTCAACCTTCGAAATTCCGTGCGACATGGTGATTCTGGCAATCGGCCAATCGAAACTGCTCGGCGAGCTTGCGGCGGCCAAAGGGATCGGTCTCGAGAAAGGTCGCGTGGTGGTGAATGCTCACACCGGCCAGACGTCGAACAGGCGATACTACGCGGGCGGCGATTGCGTGAACGGGGGCAGGGAAGTGGTGGACGCGGTGGCTGATGGCGCCCGCGCCGGGCGGGCCATTGCCGAACAACTTGCGCAGACCGCCGCTTCTGAGCGCTCATAGAAGTATGGACGAGCGGCAGTTCTATCGAGAATCCCAGACCACGAAACCTGCGACGCTGAATTGCCCGTTTTGCAGGACGGCGGAAAACTACGATCTGCGCTGGCTTCTGCGCACGAAAATCGACCGGCTTCCCGGAAACGCCGACGAGCGCGACCGGGCCAAATTCAAGAAGGCCGCCAGCTACATGGTGTTGCTGGATGATAAGGTGATGTGCAAGAACATGAGATGCCGGAAGCGGTTCGATATATCGGGGATCAAGACGACGGCATTTATTTGAGGCGGGTTGTTGGCCTGCGCCTTCCCACAGCACTTGCTTTGGATTCTGTGGAGGGGTGGAGCAGGCATTCACCCTGCTTTTGGACTTCACCGAGAAAGGACAGGCGAAATCGCCTGTCCCCCCCTTGTTTTCTATGCAAAGGCACATTGTCCATGCCTTCTTCTGTGTCACATTTAAATGAGCGGGTCGAAAATGATAACGATACCGAAACGCATATTGCCGCTCTTCTGCTTGGCGGCCGCACTACTCTTGGTTTGCCTGGACGCGCAAACTCGCTCATCCTACGTTTGGAGACCAGTGCGCATCGTGGCGGGTGGCTACATTCCCGGCCTTGTCGCCCATCCTACTCAACCCGGTCTGATTTATGCGCGCACCGATATCGGCAGCGTGTACCGCTGGAATCCCGTCACTAAGCAATGGATTCCGCTCACCGATTTCCAGCCTCCGTCGCTCTATAACCTGAACGGTCCCGAGAGCATCGCTCTCGATCCCACAGATCCCAACCGCCTGTACATCGCCGCGGGTATGTACACGTGCAACGGCTGTCCTTTCGCAATTCTGGCATCGACTGACCAGGGCGCCACCTTCAGCACGTACAACGTCCCTTTTCAAATGGGCGCGAACAATGATGGGCGTCCCGCGGGCGAACGTCTTGCGGTAAACCCCTCGCGGCCGAATGAGTTGATGATGGGCACGCGCAACAACGGTCTTTGGAAGAGCGAAGATTACGCCCAAACCTGGACACAGGTCGGCAGCTTTCCGGTGAAAACCTCAAGCGATGGATTTGGCGTCAACTGGGTGTTGTTCGATCCCGCAAACAGCGGCACGATTTATGCCGGCGCGTATACCACTGCGTCGATCTATAAGAGCACTGACGACGGCGCCACATGGTCGGCACTCCCTGGTCAACCTCTGTCCTGGCCCTTCAACGTGTCGAGTAGCACAAAAGCTCCTGAGCCCGAGCGAGCGATCCTGAATCCCGACGGCAATCTCTATGTCACTTATGGTGACTTTCCCGGTCCCAACTCCATGAATTACGGCTTGGTTGAAAAGTACAACCCTGCGAACAATAGCTGGACGAATATCACGCCGCCTTACGATCAGGCATCCGGACAAAACGGTCCGCGGGGAGGCTTTTGCGGGCTCACACAAGATCCAAACCGTCCGGGAACAGTGGCTGTCAGCACACTGGACCGCTGGTATCCCGTGGACACTGTTTACGTCACGCACGACGGCGGTGCTACCTGGATCGACCTGGCGCGTACTACCTCGGCCGCCGGTTTCGCCGGTATGAATGCGGGTAACTACTATTTCAATCCGTCGGTGTTCTCGGCCGAATCCCCGTGGCTCACTTTCGGCGGGACATCGCCACCAAAAGGCAGCGCGAAGTTCGGATGGTGGATCTCGGCGTTGCTCATCGATCCGACAAATCCGAATCACCTGATGTTCGGCACCGGGGCGACCCTTTACGCCACCGACAATCTTTCGACCGCCGACAAGAGCCAATCGCCGGCGTGGTACGTTCAGGGCCTCGGGATCGAAGAGACGGCGGTGCTCGCAATGATCAGCCCCACTCAAGGCGCTCATCTGTTGAGCGGGGTCGGTGACATCGGCGGGTTCCGTCACGACGATTTCAGCTTCTCGCCTCGAACTGGAATGTATACGAATCCCGTCGCCACAACCGTTGGGAGTCTGGACTGGGCGGGTCAAGATCCGCTGGTGATAACGCGCACGCAGGCCCCCTCCGGTGCTTCCACCAGTCCGTGCACCTACGGTGCGTACTCAACCGATGGGGGCTCCTCCTGGAATCCGTTGCCGTCCTGTGCCAACGGCGCAAACAGCGGTAATGGCGGCACGCTTGCCGTGGACGCGAGCGGCGCGATGATGATGTGGACGCCGGCGAGCGGGGCCCTCCCGCAGTACTCCCGCGATCAAGGCGCGACCTGGACCACCGCGACCGGCCTCACCGGACGGGTTACCGTGGTCGCCGACAAGGTCGCTCCTAATCTGTTCTATGCCTTCTCAGGAGGCCGCTTCTATAGCACTACTACGAGTGGCGGAACGGCTTTCACGCAGGCGAATACCACGCCGCTGCCCGTGAGTGGCGGCTGCAACGGCTCCGGGTGCGGAGCGGGCGTCGTGAACTTCGCGCAACAGGGCGATATTTGGATGCCGCTGGGCAGCAATGGACTGTTTCATTCGCTCGACGGGGGCGTCACCTGGAAGCAAGTCGCCAATGTCCCTTGGGCGAATTCGTTAGCCGTAGGCGCAGCCATCACAAGCGACGACATTCAGTCGGTGTTCCTCTATGGGATGACCTCAGGTGGCGCCATGGCGATTTATCGCTCCGATGACAACGGCGTGTCCTGGGTGAGGATCAACGACGATCTTCATCAGTATGGCGGACCCACCCTGATTCAGGCCGATTCCCGTGTCTACGGCCGTGTGTTTCTCGGCATGAACGGCCGAGGAATTGTATACGGAGATCTGCCGTATTCGCGCTTTCCGCGCGCGCCAAGGTAACGCTAATTCGTCTATAGCATCCCGCCTGGATGGCGCATTTGGAATGGTAGAGCGGGCATTCAGCCGGCCTTGACCGCCGGTGCCACCTTCTAATCGGAAGCTTTCTCCACCTGCCCTAATTCGTCTGCAGCATACCGCTGGTGTTGCGCTTCGGGACCGAGCCCACGGGAATTGTCGCGACCACCTTCATCGCCTGAGTGTCCACGACAACCGTTGCATCCTTACCGGCGACTGCGACATACAGGTCCTTCCCATCGGGCGGAATGGTGAGCCACTCCGGATGGGAACCGACAGGTATCACCTTCAGCAGCTTGAAATCCGGCACGGAGTATGCCGCGACGTACTCGTACCATTTGCTCGTGACCCACAGCACTTTCTGATCCTTACTAAGCGCTAAACCATGGGAGGGCGATCCCTGTATGCCCTCGATCACCTTTTGCTGGCCTGGTACATCCGGAATTGTCACTCGCTTGACCTCTTCGCGCGAGGCGAAATCAACGACGGCGAATCCATGAAAGTTGGAAAGCTGCACGATGATCGCTTTCGTCGAACCATTGTCGTTCTTAAGGAAGGCCATGGGACGAATACCTGAGCTCAGTTTCTTCGTCCACGCCACCTGATTCGTTGCCGTGTCGATGACGCTAAGCACACTACTGACAACGGAGCCGGACACGGCATACTTACCGTCCGGTGTGACGTAGACGTTGTGCACCGCACCTTCGACTGGAATGCTCTTGACGTTTGTCAACGTGGCCGTGTCGATGACATCGACTGCGCCAGGAGCCTGTGCGATTCCCACGTATACCTGCTTTCCGTCGTTCGTCACCGCCACGTTATTCGGACGCCCGCTCAGAGGAATCCTCTTGATCACCTGGAGGCTCTTAGCGTCTACCACGTCCAGAGTTTTAGTGGGTTCCTGCGTGACGTAGATTCGCGAGCCATCGGGCGAGATCACGGCTCCATGCGGAACCTCGATGTCTTTGATGACTCCTACCACCTTGTTGGTGCCTGGATCAATGACGGTTACATCGTCTCCCGCGGCGTTAGTCTGGATCACTCGCTCCTTGTTTGCCCCCGATAGCGACACAAACAACAGCGGCGCCGCCAGAATCATAACTCTCAGAGTCTTCATCACGTTGTGCTCCCTCGCCTTGTCGCTACTTTTTGCTGCTCAGTTTTTCGCCACGTACCCAGGCCGCGAGCGTTTGCCACTCGGGGTCACTCTTCGACTTCCAGTGTTTGCCGCCCGCATGGAACGGATCGCCGCCCGCCTCGACCGCCAGCGGGTGCGTTAACAGACGGCTTGCCTTCAGATCGCCGGGAATAACGGCGTGCTTCCACTCCTCGAAGTTCTTACGCGACTGTTCTTCATTCCAACTGGTCGCGCCCGGAGAAAGCTCCTGCAGTCGAGGACTGCCGTTATCGTGACAGACTATGCAGCGTGCATGTCCGGCCCGCTTCGCTAGAAAAATCGGCTCCACGCGATCGCGGAAGTACGCATAGTCCAGTGAGACCGGGGGAGAACCTGCAGGTTCCTGGCCAAACAGCATGGTCAAGGTCAGGATCAGGGGTATCGAAAGCCAGCGCATTTCGTTCCTAGAGCCTCCAGTGTCACAACGGACGATGTCCGGCGCAATAAGCCGGTGATCGCCCTCTAATATATTGTGCACTGCCGCCCAACTGCAACTCGGGACCTGTTCCGGAGCGAAATCCGCCGGCGTCGATAATTATGTTGGCCAATCCCAACACCCCCGTATCGCGAGTTCGGGACGCGTTGGAACGAGCAATCCTGATTGTTCTTTCGGCGGTTTCACTGTTGTCGAACACAGCCCTTGGGGCTTATCGGCGCTCGATGCTCTTTAATGGAAATCCTTCGAAGGGAAAGCTTCGGTCAGCAGACCGGCCAGGATGCGCGGACAACCGGGCTCGCGGTTAACGGTCATGAGAAAAACGAAGATCCCGAGATGTTCGGCGGGAGTGAGTTGCGCGGCCATTCACGTGGCTGCGACCCTGACCGAGGTAAGCGGAGAATCGCAGTTGGCCTTAAGGGAATCGAACCGCCGTGCGCGAGAACGAAGCCCCGGGTTTGTTCGAGCCAACACCCTGATCCTCACAGTTCCGTGCAGTGCTCCCGTTCCTGCGGCCAGCCTTATTGTTCTTCTCGCATCGAGGGAGTAAAAGTGATACCGATCAATAGTCCTTCCGGCCCAATGAAACCTTGACAATCTGGCCCCACGGTTCTGTTTTGTTTTTGACCAGCATTCGATACCCTCGTGATTCGAGCTCTACCGTGGCCTTTTCGACATTCTCAACATCAAACTCAATCCAGGCTTGAGGGATAGGAACATCGCCAGGCCACGAATCCTTTCCGTAGCAGGACTGAGCTACCTCAGAGAGTGGCCACAAGGCGAAGATGTTTGCGCCCTTCAATTTCTCCGTATGTAGATATCCCCCCTTCTCCTCTTTGAAAGGTATGGACAGAAGTTGACTGTATAGTTTGCGGCTTGCCGCCACTTCACGAACGATCGGGCCAAAGCCAGCGATGAACAAGACTTTGATATTTTCGATCTCCTTCATGGCGTCTCCCTTTTAAATAGATGCGCGCAGCCCTTTCGCGGTGATCAAAACGTGGGATTCGGGTTGGCCCCCGCTGTCGACGTAGAGCCATGAGATTGAATCGAAATGGTCTGGCGGAGAGGGAGGGATTCGAACCCTCGGTAGAGCTTTAAGGCCCTACGACGGTTTAGCAAACCGCTGCTTTCGACCACTCAGCCACCTCTCCGGGGCTTATGGAATGGATCTTTCCGCATCATAACACAGAGGCTCCCGTATCAACCCTGAACCGATATCATAGAATCATGCGCCTTTTGGTCTGTCTGGTTGTGTCGATGGTGATTGCCTGCGCTGGTCCGCCGATGACGAAACTGACCGTTGCCGTCACGGACACCGATGGAAAACCAGTGGATCGCGCCGGCGTCATCGTCAAGTTTGTCAAGGGACACTCCGTGATGAAGCTGGGAAAGAGCATTCACAAGGAGTGGGAGATGCGGACCAACCAGGAAGGCACCGTCACCATTCCACCGATTCCGCAGGGCACCATCCTGGTTCAGGTCATTGCGAAGAACTACCAGACGTTCGGCGGTGAGTTCGACGTCGACGAACCGGAAAAGACCATCGCCATCAAGCTCAATCCGCCGCAGCCGCAGTATTCAGCGCACGAGAAGAACGATAAGAAGTAGTCCCCGGAGACACGAGCCGGGCAGTTATTCAACCGCGGCGATAGCGTCGATTTCGACCGACACATCCCTTGGCAGCTTCGCCGCCTGAACCGTCGATCGGGCCGGAGAGTTGTCGGAGAAGTACCGGCTGTAGACTTCGTTCATGCGCGAGAAATCGCCCATATCCTTAAGGAACACCGTGGTCTTCAAAACCGTACCCAGCGACGCGCCGCAAGCTTCAAGAAGACCTTGAATGTTCTGCAGAACACGCTCCGTTTGAGCCGAGATGTCGCCTGTCACCATCTCGCCGCTGATCGGATCGATTGGAATCTGGCCGCTAAGAAACGCAAGTCCGTTGTGAACGATGGCCTGCGAATACGGGCCAATGGCCTTGGGCGCCCGTTCGGTAGAAATGATCTTCTTCATAATTTGAGTGTCCCCACAAGTTCGCGAACGTTGTGCAAATTCTCCTTTTTAGCAAATTCATCGAGTTCTCGTGCAATACGTAGAGGCGCCTGCGGGTCCCAGAAGTTTACAGTTCCCACCTCCACGGCCGTCGCGCCTGCGATCAGGAACTCGGCGGCATCCTCGCCGCGGCGAATGCCCCCGATTCCGATGACGGGGATCCGCACCGCTTGAGCCGCCTCATAAACCATGCGTAAGGCAATGGGCTTAATAGCTGGGCCGGAGAGTCCCCCAAATGTTCCCCCCAGTCGGGGCCGTCGGGTATGCACATCAATGGCCAGCGCCACGAAGGTGTTCACCAGGCTGACGGCATCGGCCCCGGAGTCTTCGGCGGCGCGAGCGAGCACGTCGATCCGGGTCACGTTTGGCGAGAGTTTCACAATGATCGGGCGGCGTGTCAGCGGACGGACGATGCTCAGAAGTTCGCTCAGCAAAGCAGGGTCGCTCGAGAAGTAGATGCCTCCGTGTTTCGTGTTCGGGCAGGATACGTTCAGTTCATAAGCGGCGATTCCGTCGCCATCCTCCAGGAACCGCGTTACTTCTGCATAGTCATCCGGCGTGTAACCGAAAACGTTCGCGACGATTGCCGTTTTGAATTCGCGAAGTGCAGGCAGTTTATCTCGCACGAAAGCACGAGCGCCGACATTCTGCAGACCGATGGAGTTGATCATTCCGCAGTCGGTCTCCCAGATTCGGGGTGGCGCGTTTCCATCCATCGCCTCTCGCGAAAGGCCTTTGACAACGATGCCGCCAATTGCGTTCAGGTTGGTGATGTTTGCGAACTCGACGCCGTAACCGAATGTTCCCGAGGCGGTCAATACCGGATTTTGCAGCAAGACTCCACAAAGTTCGGTGGCAAGGCGATTTGTGGGCTCCAAGTTCACAGTGTGACACGAGCGTGCGCGAGGTGGGCAATATTTGGTCGATGTTATCCTTGCCGCGTGTGGGCGCGATGGCGGTGGTCTGAGAGGGCGCTGATTGGCTTCTTTGTGTACATCGCTGTTTTGGGACTGGTCTTTCCGCTGGACGTGGCGCACCGGATCGGTGCTGTGGCCGTGGCCACGATCTCGATCTTTTCCTGCTGGGCCCTGGCCCGATTAGACGATAGCGCACGCTCGCAAGCGTTCAGTATGGTTCGCGACTGGCTGCCGATTGCATTCACTCTGGTGGCCTATCGCGAAATGAACGGGTTCACCACGATCCATGTGGAACACGCCCTGGAGCACTCCTGGATCGTGTTCGACCGCCGGCTTTTGCATGATGCCGGGCTGCAGCATGCGATAGAGTCATTGGGCTTCGCAGTGCCGGCGTTCCTGGAGCTCTGCTATTTGCTGGTCTATGGAATCGGACCGGCTACCGTTGGAATTTTGTACGGCTACCAGCGACGGGACCTCATCGATCGAATTCTGTTCGTCTACCTTACTGGGACCCTGCTGGCATACGCTTTGTTTCCGTATTTCCCGTCCGATCCGCCGCGAACGCTCTTCCCAGGAGCGGATTTGCCGAACATCGTGACGCCGCTCAGGCGGCTGAATCTGGCCATTGTCGGCAGCTACGGTATTCACTCGTCGGTTTTTCCCAGCGCCCATGTCTCCTCCGCCTTTTCGGCAGGGTGGGCATTGTTAGTCTTTCTGCGCCGTCATCGCTGGGTCGGTGTTGTGACGGTCGTCTATGCCGGTAGCGTTGCTTTAGCAACGGTCTATGGCCGTTATCATTATGCTGTCGATGCCCTAGCCGGCTTCATGGCCAGCCTTATTGCACTGACCGTTGCGCTAGGTCTCAGAGCAAGAGGCTCGACGGCGGATACAGGATGTTAAACTAGCTCTGTAAGCCGATCCCGCCGTTCATTCCCCGGTCGTCTAATGGTAGGACAGCGGCCTTTGGAGCCGTGAATCGTGGTTCGAATCCATGCCGGGGAGCCACCCTTTCTACCTATTGAAAACACGGCGCTTTCACACCGCGACTTCGCCAAGTCCCTTTGTTTTCAGGTTCGAATCCTGTCTGTCCTGCCTGGGGCCTCGATTCATGTGCGAGAAAGTCGAGTTTCAACTTCCGGATGGCGTCAACCGTCAGGATTCGGCGGTCTCGGCTAACTGGCGGGCTGCGTTGTATCCGGCGGATGTCACCTCACCTGCACAGGGCCTCTCCGCAAGGCCAGAATAATGAAGTTCGGGACCCGAAGTTCATCGTCCAGTTCCGGATAGCGCTCCAGGGTCTCAACGTCCACCGTCGGTTCGATGATATCGTCAATGGCGAAGCCCGCCTGCCGATATCCGCCAACATAGGTAGTAAGCGCGCGATGGAAATTGGTGAACTCCACCCCCATCATCTTCCAGCAGCGTTCGCCTTCCTCGAAGTAACGATCCAAAATCACGTGTTGCTTCGAGCCGTCATCCGTTCTCTGCCAGGCCCCTACTGCAGAGCGCATAGGATGTAGGTTAGCGACAATGAACCGCCCCCCTGGTTTCAGCACCCGAAAGACCTCCCGACTATTCGCTCTGAAGTCTGGCAGATCGCACTGGTTCAGGTAGGACACGGCCAGATCGAAACTATGATCGTCGAGAAAACTCAGGTCCTCCACATCAGCGAGGTAATACGCGTCTCTGTCGGTCTGGAGCTCCCGGGCGGCGTTGATCATATGCTCGCAGAGGTCCACGCCCAACACCTGGCCAGCCCCACGATCGACAAGCAGCCGACAAAAACGGCCCTCGCCGCACCCGCTGTCGAGTATCTTAAGACCACGCACGTCTCCGCACGCCTCAATCATCGGTTTGTCCAGCAGGCCCGCGCGCGTTGCGTTTCTTCCGTTGCGAGCTTCGCGTATCCACGCAGGCGCCATTTGGCTCCATTGTTCCTTGAGCTCACTTCTTGTCATGTCGTCCTCCGGTTGCGTTTCCACGAGCGACGGCTCAAGTTGTTTTTCATCCTACTGCCGAACTCAGCCAGCACACACCCTTGACGTGAAGCCATGGCATTTCTCCACAATAGCGGACGAACTGCACCCCGATCCGGCGAGCCTCTGAACACGGGGCGGATCGTCCGTGATCCGGAACCTGGCGCAGACGACGGTTCGAGATGGGTCCAACGCGCCTGCCCAGCGTGGACAAATGGGCGCCGCCCGCTCCCATCCTAACGTCAAACAGTACCATCGGCTCGAGTAGTCAGGGCTTCAGGCCGCAAAAGTTCGAAACGTGTCCAGACTGGGGAGCCATCCTTTAGATTCAATAATATAAGGATTCAGTGAAGCGTTTTTGTACGGATTTTGTACGTGGACGCTGTCTTGGACCCACAGAAGTTCTTGAATCTCCAAGGCAGAAACGATGAGCATGGATTCGGTGCATGTAAATCCATGCTCAGCAGGGCCAACACTCACAGCCTCAGCGTATGGATCAGCGCAGAAAGCGCCGCCGGTTGTTGCCTTCGGCTCGGATAGTAAAGGAAGAAGCCTGGGAACGGCTGGCACCAGTCCTCCAGTACGCGCACCAGCGTACGCTCCGCCAGATGCTGGGCCGCGAGTTCCTCCGACATGAAGGCAAGTCCGAGACCTTCTACGGCGGCGCGAACCAGAAGCTCCACGTCGTCGACGATCAGCGGCCCGTTCACCGCCACTGACAATTCCTTCTTTCCTTTTTCAAACTCCCAGCGATAGACCTCGCCGCCAGCTCCGTGGCGGTAGTTGATGCAGCGGTGGCTCGTCAGATCGCGCGGAGTCTTCGGCCTTGGATTGGATTTGAAATAGGTGGGAGATCCCACAATCGCCGCGCGTTGGTCGCCCGAGACGCGGACCGCAATCATGTCCTTCTGAATGTATTCGCCGAAGTGAATGCCGGCGTCGTAGCCGCCCGCGACGATATCCATCGGACTCTCATCCGTCGTGACGTCGAGCACAATATCCGGGTAGTCCTGCGCAAAGCCTTTCATCTTGGGTGCAATCACCATCATGGCGGCGAGCCGCGGCGTCACCAGACGGACGCGACCGACCGGCTTATCACGCAAGCCTGAGAGCTTGTCGAGTGCATCCTCGATATCCGTGAATGCCGGGCGCAGCCGGACGAGCAACTCCTGTCCGGCTTCGGTGGGCGCGACGTTGCGCGTCGTCCGCGACAACAACCGGACGCCCAGGCTTTCTTCCAGTCCCCGGATCGCATGGCTCACGGCGGAGGGCGACACGCCTAACCGTTTGGCCGCCTTCGTGAAACTGCGCTCTTCCGCCGCAATCAGAAAAGCGCCTAGGATGTTGAGATCGCTGCTGGCCATTGATGAATTCTGCTCATAAGCCTTTATCTTTTATTCAGTCTACTCAAAACAGCGTTTCAGGCATACCTTGGAATTGTGGGGCAGGAAGAAGGGTCGAAAGAGGCAACCATGAAGAGGACAGCAAGCCAGGCGGAAACGCCCTGCGGTCTCAAGAGTTCAACAAAGGCGGCCTAGCAGGCAAGATGCGAAGGAGAGATTATGAAAAAACGAAAACTTGGTAAAAGCGGACTCGAAGTATCGGCCATCGGCCTGGGCTGCATGGGACTGAGCTTCGGATATGGACCCGCCGTGGAAAAGGACGACGGCATCAAGCTGATCCGCGCAGCCTTCGAGCAGGGCGTCACCTTCTTCGACACAGCCGAAGCTTACGGTCCTTTCAAGAATGAGGAATTGGTCGGCGAAGCGCTCGCCCCGATGCGCGACCAGGTCGTCATCGCGACCAAGTTCGGCTTCAAGAACGGCGTCCCGGGCGAAGGAGTAGATAGCCGCCCTGAACGCATCCGCGAAGTCGCCGACGCATCGCTCAAGCGTCTCAAGACGGACCGCATCGATCTGTTCTATCAGCACCGCGTCGACCCGAATGTGCCGATGGAGGATGTCGCAGGAACCGTCAAAGAACTGATCGCTAAAGGGAAGGTCCGGCATTTGGGCCTGTCGGAGGCGGGCGTTGAATCAATCCGCCGCGCGCATGCGGTACAACCCGTGACGGCGTTGCAGAGCGAATACTCGATGTGGTGGCGCGAGCCGGAAGATGAGATTTTGCCGGTGCTCGACGAACTCGGCATCGGCTTCGTTCCCTTCAGCCCGCTGGGCAAAGGGTTTCTGACGGGCAAGATCGACGAAAGCACGACCTTCGACAAGAACGATTTCCGCAATATCGTTCCGCGCTTTTCGGCCGAAGCCCGCAAGGCGAACCAGGCTCTGGTCGATCTGCTCGGGAGACTCGCGGCGCGGAAGAGAGCAACTCCCGCGCAGGTCGCCCTCGCATGGCTCCTGGCGCAGAAGCCCTGGATCGTGCCTATCCCCGGGACGACCAAGCTGCACCGGCTTGAGGAAAACATCGGCGCTGCGAAGCTGTCTCTCGGCACCGACGATCTCAAGAAAATCGAAGAGGCCCTGTCGCAGATCAAGATCGAAGGCGAACGCTATCCAGCTCATCTTCAGAAGCTAGTCGGCCGTTAAAGCAACCAACGAAAGAGGCACTGTCATGCGGATTGGCATTCTTGGATCGGGTCTGATGGGCAGCAAGCTGGGCACGCTTTTTGCGCGTGCCGTGCATGACGTTGTGTTCTCTTACGCCCGCAGCATGGACAAACTGAAGCGGCTGGCGAAGAACGCGGGCCACGGCGCAAGGGCGGGAACGCCGCGCGAAGCCGCCGAAGGTTCGGACGCCCTGCTTCTCGCCGTCCACTGGCTGTGCATGGATGACGTGCTCAAGCAGGCGGGTAACGTCTCCGGCAAGGTGATCCTCACCTGCTCATTACCCATGAATAAGGGAAATACCAGCCTCGTCATCGGAACCACGAACTCGGGCGCCGAAGAACTGGCCCGGAAAGTCCCGAAGGCAAAGGTTGTCCGCGCCTTCAATACGGTGCCGAGCGAGGTGCTCTTCGGTGTTTACGAAGCGCGGCGCAAGGCAAACAGGCCCAGCCTCGCGTTCTGTGGCGACGACGCGCCCAGCAAGAAAATCGCCGCCGGTTTAATCCGCGAAGTCGGCTTCGAACCGGTCGATACAGGCCCCTTGCGCATCGCCCGCTACACTGAGCCCTTCGCCCTTCTTATGGGCCAGCTCGCCTATGAGGGCACGGACGGCCCGGAAATCGCCTACCGCTTCGAACGATTCAACAACTAAAGCAAGGTTCACGCGGACGCGGCAGGAATACTAAACGCAGGTTGCGAACGAAAGGAATAGACATATGCAAATCAAACGCGCTGGCACGCAGCCTTCAGGAAAAGGCCCGTCCGACTGGTTTTCCGGCACGGTCCGCGTCGATCCATTGTTCGAGGCCCCCGAGCCGGCCCGCGTGCGGGGCGCACATGTGACCTTCGAGCCGGCGGCGCGTACCGCCTGGCACACGCATCCGCTCGGCCAGACCCTCCTCGTGACGTCAGGACTCGGCAGGGTGCAGAAATGGGGCGGCCCGGTCGAGGAAATCCGGCCCGGCGATGTCGTCTTCTTCGAACCCGAAGAGAAGCATTGGCACGGCGCGAGCCCTATTGTCGCGATGACGCACATCGCCATCCAGGAAGCGCTCGGCGGCAAGGTCGTGGACTGGATGGAAAAGGTCTCGGACGAGCAGTACGACGGAAAAGGAAAATGAGACCTCACATCCCTACATCAATCAATGGAGGACCAGTCATATGAAATACCGCAAACTCGCTAACACCGGCACAAGTGTGTCCAATCTCGCCCTCGGCGCCATGGACTTCGGAACCAAGACCGACGACACCGAAGCCTTCGCAATCCTCGACAGATTTATCGAAGCCGGTGGCAACCTGGTCGACACCGCCAATGTCTACGGCGGCGGGGCGTCAGAAAAACTGCTCGGCCGATGGTTTGCCGACCGTCCCGCAGACATCACCGATCGCGTCGTCCTGGCGACGAAAGCCCGTTTCGGGACCGGGCCTGACGTCAACGAAAACGGGTCCTCCCGTCGCAACCTTGACCGTGCCCTGACCGCATCCCTGCGTCGTCTCGGGCGAGAAAAAGTCGACCTCTACCAGCTGCACGGGTGGGACCCGCTAACCCCGATCGAGGAGACGCTTCGCTTTCTCGACGACGTCGTTCGCGCGGGCAAGATCAACTATATCGGCCTGTCAAACTTCACCGGCTGGCAGATGCAGCTCACCCTCTCGACCGCTGCGGCATTAGGCCTGCAAGTTCCGGTGACGCTGCAACCCCAGTACAGCCTCGTCTGTCGCGAAATCGAGTACGAGATCGTTCCCGCTGCTCTCCACAATCACATCGGCTTGCTGCCATGGTCGCCGCTGGCGAGCGGGTTCCTGACAGGCAAGTACAGGCAAGGTGAAAAGGCCCCCAGCGATAGCCGTGCGGCCGCCGGCGGCCCGATGTACGACCGAATAATGGGCAAGTTCACGTCTAAAGCGCAGAACTGGGCGACGCTCGACGTGGTGCGTGAGATCGCGAAGTCGTTGGGCGCAACTCCCAGCCAAGTCGCTCTCAGCTGGGTGACAAACCGACCCGGTGTCACTGCACCGATTATCGGGGCCAGGACGCTTAGTTACCTGGAGGACAATCTGGCTGGCGCTGACCTGGAATTGGGGGACACCTTCACAGCCCGGCTCGATGAAGTCAGTGCGCCGACCCCCGACGAATATCCGTACGGCCCCTTCGGTGAGAAGCAGCGTGGCAGGTACGTCGACTCAAGCAAGCAAGCCATCATGGAGCTCTTCTAATACTTCGCTTAGAAACTCAGAGGAGCAACGAATGCAGAAACGCAGACTTGGAAAAAGCGGCCTCGAAGTCTCGGCAATAGGCCTTGGCTGCATGGGCCTGAATTATCACCGTGGCCCGGCTCCGGACAGGAAAGAGATGATCGCATTGGTCCGCGCCGCGGTCGCGCGCGGCGTCACGTTCTTCGACACCGCGGAGGTCTACGGCCCCTTCACCAACGAGGAGCTTGTCGGCGAAGCGCTCGCGCCCGTGAAGAAAAACATCGTCATTGCCACTAAATTCGGCTTCGATCTCGGCCCCGGCGGAACGGGCGCGCCCAATAGCCGGCCTGAACGCATCCGGCAGGTTGCCGAGGAGTCGCTGAAGCGGTTGCGGGTTGATGCCATTGATCTCTTCTATCAGCACCGGGTCGACCCCAATGTCCCTATCCAGGATGTTGCGGGGGCCGTGAGGGACCTGATCGCTCAAGGGAAGGTCAGGTATTTCGGATTAAGCGAGGCCGGCGCTTCCACCATCCGCCGCGCGCACATTGTCCAGCCCGTCACGGCTGTCCAAAGCGAATATTCACTCTGGTGGCGCGAGCCCGAAGCGGAAGTATTGCCGGCTTGCGAGGAACTGGGGATCGGCTTTGTGCCGTTCAGCCCCCTCGGAAGAGGCTTTCTTACAGGCAAGATGGACGAGACCACGACCTTCGGCGGCAACGACAATCGCACTACATTGCCGCGGTTCACGCCGGAGGCGCTGAAGGCGAACCAGCCGCTGGTCCGCCTTCTGGAAGAGATCGGGCGCAAGAAGAGCGCAACGCCCGCGCAGGTCGCGCTCGCCTGGCTGCTGGCCCAGAAGCCATGGATCGTTCCCATCCCCGGAACTACTAAGCTGCATCGCCTCGACGAGAATATCGGCGCGGCCGCCATCGAACTTACCCGGCAGGATCTTCGGGACATCGACGCCGCGGTCTCAAAAATCAGCGTGCAGGGAGACCGTTACCCTGCAACACAGGCCGGCATGACCGGCCGCTAACCGGGCGTCAAACTTAGATCAATAGAAGGAGTAAACCATGACCACGAATAAAGTTTGGCTCATCACCGGCGCCGGGCGCGGCATGGGCGTGGATATCGCCAAGGCAGCTTTGGCCCACGGCTATAAAGTCGTCGCTACAGGCCGCAATACTGACAAGGTGACTCTCGCGGTCGGAAAATCTGCGGATCTCTTGGTCGCGAAACTGGACATAACGAAACCTGCGGACGCGGAATCAGCGGTTAAGGCCGCCGTTGACCGGTTCGGCCGCATCGATGTTCTCGTCAACAATGCTGCAAACTTTTACGCGGGCTTCTTTGAAGAACTATCGCCGGAGCAGATGGAGCGGCAGTTGACCACCAGTTTGCTTGGCCCTATGAACGTCACCCGAGCCGTCCTCCCGGTTATGCGCAAGCAGCGTTCAGGCCTAATCATCACGATCTCGTCAACCGCGGGCCTGATCGGCTTTGAGTTTGGCACCGCCTACGCCGCTTCTAAGTTTGGTCTCGAAGGCTGGATGCAGTCGCTGCAGGCCGAGGTCGAACCTTTCGGCATCAATACCATGACTGTCAACCCGGGCTTCTTTCGCACCGAGCTTCTCACGGAAGAATCTACAAATTTCGCGGAGCGGACGGTGCAGGATTATAACGAGCGCAGAGCGAAACAGATGGAATTCTGGAAAGGCTATAACGGTCAACAGTCCGGAGATCCTGCCAAGCTCGCCGAGGCGCTGATGAAGATATCCAGCGAGGAAAAACCGCCACGCCGCTTCATTGCGGGCGCGGATGCCGTTGGCACGGCAGAGCAGGTAGCCGCAACGCTTCGGCAGCAGACTGAGGCTTACCGCGAGCTTTCATCCTCCCTCGCCTATGACGATGTCAAACGCGTATGAGCAGACCGGCGGTAGGGTCATTCTCCCCAGCCCCGGAATTGTCGCGCAAGGGATCGTTACCCGACTGGGCCGAGATTCCGCCCAGCCGCGTTGCGGCGATTAAGAGGAAGCTCGGGGCGGCAGCCTAGAGCCCGGTCCGGACGGAGTCGGATGCGCCCATAAAACAGTGACAGAAAAGTTTTGTACAGTTTTTGTACCGAAACCCTGCTTTTGATGCTTTTGACAACTTCAGCGACTTTGTGGAATCAATAACTTGCGAGCCTTCAGAATCTTGTCAAGTTCGTGGTTCGAATCCATGCCGGGGAGCCAAACCGCATCATATTGAGAGCACATCGGTGAACAAGAGCTAAGTCCTTTGATCCTGGGTTCCAATCCAAGCTGGGGTACGTCGTTAGGGGCGACGGTTGATGGACAACTACACGTTCTTGGTCCAGTCGCGACCCTCCAGTTCGTAACCGAAGAACTGAAGTGCGCGACGTAGATTCTTCGCTGGCAAAATCCTGCGCACTGCCCACCACTGAATGGCATTGGCCTCGTGGGCGGATTTGAGTGGGTTTCGAACCTTCATCGTTATCGGTGGTGCTACGAAGTGTGAAGCTGCATCCTCAGCATCGTCCGGCGCAAAAACGAAACAACAGATGCTGTGATCCAATCGCACCAAGCCCTCCAACGCAACGCCGAAGCCTCGCTCCGCGGCGCTCACGAATAACTTCTCGGCGTGACGAGTCGATTCGTCGGACGGCCGGACTAGCACTGCGTCCATCCAAAACCTCAGATCAGTAGGCCGAATCCAAATTAGTGGACCGGCGTGACCCTGCTCGCCAAGGAACTCCCGAAATCGATCAATCGCCTGCGAGAACGACATCTATTCCTCACGATATCGCGCTCGGCGGCTTGCAGTGCGAGTCGTCCTCATTGCGCCGAGTGGTTCGGGAGTGGTTCCGTCTGGGCAGCCATCTTGGATGAAGGCGCCGATTCAGCCCGCAGGCCATTAACAGAACTGGACTTCAATCGGTTCGAGTGGCCCTCGGTTCAGGCTGTGAAAGTTCGAAACGTGTCCAAGGTGGGGTAGCCACACAATTTATAATCAACAACCTACAATGACGTTTGACGCCGTGTATGAGTACTCGTACACTGAAGGGGTCTCTCAGGCCATAAAAAAGCCTCGTTTTGTACAAGCGACACCTCCGGAACTGCCCCGTCCACAAGAGCCGTGTCCCGCGCGGCAAGCGCCGTTTCTGGATCGATTGTGAGTGCCCAATCTGGATTCATGGTCGCCGCCCACCGGCGATATCGTTCCACGCCAAAGCACGCAGTACTTGATTTGAAACGGGCGGAAGCGTGGCGAGCGTTGCTGATGGCGCAAGTCCAGACGGACGCCGTGACCGGGCTGCCGGTCTCTGAATGCATCGAGAAATATCTCGCGACGCGCGAGCAGGACCTCGACGCCCGGACTCTCAATCAGCACCGGCTTGCGCTCGAAAGACTCCAGCGGTTTCTTGAAGCACTGAAGATCATTCACATCCGCGAAATGACCGTCGATGATCTGGAGACGTTCAAGACGGCCGGCTTGCCGAAGACGATGCGGATGACCACTAAGGCCACGACCTTCGCAAAGATCCGGTGCTTTCTCCGTGCTGCTTTTCGGCGGGGTGGATCAAAGAGGCGCTCGTCGATAAGGTGACGACGGTAAAGGCGGTGTACGACCAGAAAGAACCGTACACCGATGAGGAAATCGCGACGATCTTCGATCATGCTTCGCAACTCGACGGCGGAACAAATGGGTACGCCAAGCAGGCAGCCACGTTCCGGCTCCTCCTGGAATTGATGCTCGCTACCGGATTGCGAGTCGGTGGTGCCGTCTCATTCGATCCTCGGGCGCTCACGAAACTCGACAGCTGTGGATCTACACATATCAGCCATAGAAGCAGAAGCGATCAGAAAAGCCGAAGCTTCTGGAAGCGTACATCACGGACGAGATGAAGAAGCGGGTCGACGAGTGTAAGTGGCTTTCGATGAAGGGGCCGTTCTGGTACGGCGCCGGCAGCGATCCGACGCCCCTCGCGCAGGCGGTCTATGAACGAATGCAGAATATCGGCGAGCGTGCCGGAATCGCAGATTGCCATCCGCATCGGCTCCGCGACACGTTTGCCGTCCGCGCGCTGCTTCGGGGCATGCAGCTCGAAGACGTTTCGCGGCTGTTGGGGCATGCGAGTGTCAAAGTCACCGAGACGTATTATGCGAAGTGGATAGGGAGTCGGAAGCGCAGGCTGGAGCGGCTGGTTGCGGAATCATTTGCGGTCATCGCTTAGAGGTGGAACGCACATGCCTGGCAAGCAGGTGCGCGCTCTCGGTTCTGGATCAGCGTTATCATCGCAATGTCATCATTGTCGTCATCGTTGTGATGGTGGTGATCGTCTTTGTGATGCTGAGCGTCATCATGATCGCCACCTTGCTTGGCGTGTTAACCCCTCAAAACCTTCCGGCATCTCTCTGCACGTGCAGTGAGCCTTACGGCCAGCCGGCGAATGAGAGGGTGAGTGAGCCCTTCCTCGGTCATACGGCGCTCAACGTCCGGGACGTGGTCCGTCAATTGCGTTGCCAGGTCGTCCACCCGGTGAACAAGCGCGTCAGCATCAACTCCCAGCTCATCGGCCTCTCTGCGCCAGTGACGGACCTGGATGTTTCGGTAGCGATATTCACCGCCGAGCTTCATGGAAAGCTTGATGCGCTGAATGTCAATCTGGGGGTAGGGCAAGACACTGGCCAAATCGTATAGGGGCGCGAGACGCACACGACCTCCGGCCCCGATCAGCACGGAGTAGTTTTTGGCGTGTGCGTCGGTGCCGACAATCAGCCAATTGTATGCAACAGAATCGAGAAAAGTGCGGACGTCTTCGGCCCCATTTCTGGAATACGTTCTTAACAGCTGAACGATGTCGCGGATGCCGGGCCCGCCTTCATTCTCATACTTGCTCGTGGGAGGAATCGCGAGCGCCTGGCAAATATCTTCCTGATGCACTCGGCGGAGGCCGCGTTCAGTTCGGACTCGATCGTAGCGTTCAACGACGATAGCCACTTCATCTCGAAAATGCATGATCCGCGAATCGACAGTGGGGAGTCCCAGGGCCCGGGCCAACTCTAGGCAGAAATGCTCGTTCTCCGCGTGGCCCACGAACTCGCCGGATGGGGGCTTGAGAATATGTGTCGTCGGAACCCGGCCCGATGGAACACCCCACCTGCTATTCTCCAGCAGAAGCGCGGTCTTGGGCTGCGCCCCGGCAAGGCTGAACTGGCCCGTATCGCGGGGAGTGCGCCAAGCCGAGTGGTCTTCTCGCAAGGCCCGCAACCGCTCGGCTACGTTCGCTTCGCTGAGCCATTCGATTTCAGGAGGTACGCCGCCGACGATGGCGTCGAGCCGCTCAGGGCGCACGAACTGAACCGCGCCTGCGCAGTCTTCTCCAACGACGGAGATGAGGCTGAAAGCACTCCGTGCCGAGACATGGAATCTCCGTGCCCACTGGTCCAATACCATCTGGTTGTCAGGGAGCAAACCCCATAGGAACGGATCAATGCGGGCGTGCCCATGCTGTGTTAGAGCCAAGGGCATAGAAATTGAAAGAGGATACGCGTTCTCGGCATTACGCCATTCCTCTTTATATGTAAAGGACAGCCTCGCCCTTTTGTCGCGGACAACCCGGCCCATCTCCGTCCCGTCAAGGATGGCCATGAGTTCTGTAGTCATTTTTTTCTCTGGCGCGCGGCAGTGATGATCGAATCAATGTCGACTGGGGGTGGGCTCATTTGGCTTGTCACATGTTTGGGCTCATCGGCAGCCAAGTTGATGCCAAGCTCTTCAACAGTGCGCAAGACAAGGCCGATTTCAGCTCTGGGTTTGCCCTTTTCGACTTCAACGATCCATTGCCGGCTAACCCCGACCTTGTCCGCGAGGGACTTCTGATCAAGCTGAAGTTTCTTCCTGCGGTCGCGGATGACCGCCCCTAAGTCAGTTGGTGTTCGGATACGCATAGCTTTGTTGACGCCGAAAATGTCATCGTACGCCGACAGTTTAGCAAAGTCGGCGAACGCTGACAAATTTGAAAGTCGTCGATCAAAGACATTTCGGGATGTCCGCGTTCGACGACATCGTTTCCCCCTCGCGCTACCTGTGTTCCCGTGCCCGTTCCACGACGAAAACACCTCGCCTCGGGCTAAGGAGGCAACCGTCTTATACCTGTCGCACGCGAACTTTCTGCCGATACGTTCCCGGTGACGATCCACCATCTGTGGAGATATTCACTGCGCGGCGATTTCTCTGGAAGGAAACCCCTTGCGATTGTGCACAGAACCTCCGTTTCCCGAGTCCTCGCATCCTGCTAAAACAGAGTTACCTACGATCCGTCCTGGAAATCTGCATGAAACCCTCAACAATAAAACCGGTCATTTCGATCGATCTGCTGAATCAACTCGACGTTCGCGTCGGGACCATAGAGTCCGTCGAGGACGTTCCGAATTCCGACAAGCTCGTTGTGCTCCGCGTGAACTTCGGCGATCATCGGAGGTCGATTGTCGCCGGCCTGAAGCAAGAACGACAGAACCCACGGGAAATCGAGGGCAAACAGGCGCTGTTTGTCGTTAATGTCGAACCGCGCCGCATGCGGGGCGTGATGTCGGAAGGTATGCTTTTTGACATCGGATATGCCGATGGCATCACGCCGGTCCTCGCCATTCCTGAAACGCCGGTCCCTGACGGCTCGCGGGCCTGCTAACGGATCTTTCGCCCTCACTGTACTCGCAGCCGCTTTTCCAGCGGCAACCGGCGTCACTCCTCTTCCGCGTCCTTCAAAAACGTCCGATCCGCCGCCCCTGCTGGCAACACAGGACAAACCCGCTCTATTGCACCGTTGGCGGCTAGGTGTTCGTTAGCGTGAGATGCACCAAGTTAGCTGCGCACGTCTTGCCCGATACGCCCGTGTTCGTGTTCGCGATCCCCCAGCTCACGTTCGCTCCACTACCGAAGCTGTAGAGAGTTCCGGTGCTCGGTGACTCTACCAGATCGTAGAAGATACTCCCAGTCGATGCAGAGCAAGAATTACCCTCGCACCCCGCGTTGGTTGGTACGGTGTTGCCGTGGACACTCCGCATGCATGGTAGTTGGGGAATCCTGATCATCACACCTACACGCCATACGCGCCCGGAACCACTGGAAACAATTGCTGGCTTGCAATGTTCAATGTTCACCATGGATGAAAAGCCGCCGAGTTGCATCGAGTATGCCCGCGAGAAGGTCTTCGGCATTGACTTTGACAAGGATTCAGCGGAATCGGTTCGGCACGTGAATCCAGCGTGCTAAAACCGCCCGATGGCGAGCCGATTCTGGGTTTGGGAGTACGACGCGGCGAAGATTGAATGTGAATCACGGCTCTAAATTCTTCAACTTCGGTCCGGACGACTCGAAATCGCCCGGCCTATATACTTAACGAACGCGGCTACGGGCCTCCTCGCCACGTCTTTGCGATGCCGTTCAGGAAGCGCGGAAGCTCGACCTCGTCGTGCTGGGTGGGTCAGCCGCAACTTGCATTAGTACCTTGGATCTTGCCTCATATATATGCTGACTAACTCTTGCACATAGCCGGTCAAATCTCGTTCATAGTCAGGCAGTTCTTCTTCTCGGCAAATAATTAAAGCGCAATTTCTTGGCTGATCGGGCGCTTGAACCTTTGGCACAATCGGGCGTCGCATCCAACCGCTCGTTCCAGGGCTGCGCAGGATGGCAACGATACCTTGTACAGTCTTGGGCGTGTTGTGTACGGGCCAGCCAGACTCCACAAACTCGAACAGCGGGGCGGATACCCCGCGTTCCTGTATCGGCATCACTATGAGATTGATTGCCGGATACGCGCCAATCAACGTCCAAAGGAAGGTGACAAACCGCCTCGTCCCGTCGAGCCACGGCCCGTCAGAAAGTACAAACTGGGTGTCGTACATTTCTCGATCGACACCGCATAGGACGACTGAGTCAGCTGCTACATCATCCGTTGGGTACATATTCGAGCGGCCCCCAGTCCACATCGTCGCGAACCTCTATCGCAGCGGTCAATCCAGCAACGGCTACGCCAAATTGTCGCAGTTGATGAGCGACCGCCCTCGTCGCGGGCACTTTGATTTTGCCGTTGGGGATCGCGATCTTTTCCAATGCGTCGTGAGCGGGCTATGGCAACCCGCCGGCGAAGAGCATCCAGTGAGAAGCCCTCTTGCGATGATTCGCAGGCCCCACCTTCGGGGTGATCCTTGGAGGACTTCAGTCGCCACGTCGATCCTCTCGCCATTACGCCGTCATCTTTCCATGGCGCCGTTGGATCTTTTTGCGGGATTGCGGCACGGCATTCGCAAGCGCCTCGCGAACCCATGCGTCGATGTACTCCTGGTTTGCGTGCAACCCCCAATTGTTCCCACTCCAAATTCGTACTCCCGGCGGATCTCTTCAAAAAGCTCCACTTTGGCTCTCCAGTCCAACCGGCATCCTCCGATTCGTTCCACTGTAACGCCCCGAAACAGATTATGCCGTTTATGTCCTCACCGAGAGGGCCAAATAACTTGCCGAAAGTGGCTAGTCTGCCGTTTCTAAAATAACTAGACTAATAATAGAATCGACTGCATACTGGGAGTGAACATGCCGCTCCCACCTGCGCCCAAGCTTGACGTCATCGAGTCGGACCGCAAGGAACTGGTTTCGCTCAGTCGGCAGCGGAGCATCCCGAGGGGTATTCTACTTCGCATTAACATTGTTCTGGGTGCGGCGGCAGGGCGGGCCAACCATCTTCTCGCTCGCGAACTGTCCACGACGATGACGACCGTGTTGTTGTGGCGGAAGCGGTATGAGACAGACGGCCTCGCAGGGCTGTTTGGCGACCGACCGCGCAGCGGACGCCCCAAGCGGATCTCCGAAGACAAGGAAGCCGCCATCGTGGAGGCCACCATCAAGACGGTTCCCAGAGATGCGACTCACTGGAGCGTGCGAACTATGGCATTGAGCCAGAGGGTGAGTCCGGCGACCGTGCTTCGGATATGGAAGAAACATAAGCTGCAGCCGCATCGGGTAGAGTCGTTCAAATTCAGCAGCGATCCCGATTTTGCCCCGAAGGTGCGCGACATCGTGGGGCTTTACATGAATCCGCCGGATAAGGCGATTGTTTTGAGCGTGGACGAGAAGAGCCAGATTCAGGCGCTGGACCGCACACAGCCGATTCTTCCCCTGCGGCCGGGTCTGCCGGAACGGCAAACACACGATTACAAACGCCACGGAACGACCACGCTGTTCGCCGCCCTGAATGTTCTGGAAGGAACGGTGATCGGCGAGTGCCAGCCGCGTCACCGTCATCAGGAATTCCTTCGATTTCTGAATCGCATCGACAACTCTGTCGAAGCCAATCTCGACATTCACCTGGTGCTCGACAACTACGGCACGCACAAGCACCCGGCAGTGAAGAGATGGCTCTCCGAGCGGCCACGCTATCACGTGCACTTCACTCCGACCAGTTCATCATGGCTCAATCAGATCGAGCGCTGGTTTTCCGAGATCACCCGGAAGAGAATTCGCCGCGGTACCTTCCGAAGCGTTCGCGACCTGACGAAATCGATCCAGGAATATATACGTATTTACAACGCAAGTCCGCGCCCGTATCAGTGGGTCGCCAGTGCCAGTCGTATCATTCGAAAAGTCAATCGCTACCGACGAACTTCAGCAGAGGCAGATTAGGAAGTGAGTTTTCGGCAAGCCTGCTATGTCAGTTGAACAGCCCGACATAATCGACCTTATCAGCACCGATCGGCTCACCGGACACGTTATTCTGACGATCGCTGACCATTTGGACTGGTCCGATAGCATGGCGCATCAGTTGCTTCTTCAGACCAAACTGAATCGCTACCTGGCCTTCGTTGAAAGTGGCGAGATCATGGAAACCTACCCTGCTGCAAAAGGCAAACCGATCATCTTCAGTGCGGTTTTTAAGTTTCCTCCTGACGCCTCAGCCCGCTCATTCCTGACCGGCGCGAAAGCGGCGATCGAATCCGCCGGTTTCCAGTGGCGCGATTCGGTGTTCACCGGCTCCCACAACAACTGACCTACGCACTTCTGCTGGAAACTTACTTTGGACGCTGGAAACTGCACCCCAAGGCAAACCTTCTAAGGTTGGTTCAAACCTGTCCTGGACTCGTGACGCTCACCCGCCATTAGTCTATTTATTTAAGAAACGGCAGACTAGCGAAGAATACCGGAATCACAGCGCGGAGAGATAATCAACCATGCGCTTTCGAAATGCGACTCTGGCTGTTGCCGTTTTCTTCCTGTTCGCGAGCGCGGTCCCGGCTCAAACCCTGGCGCCGCCAGCCGGACCGGTACAACCCGAGGCCCTAACGGCCCTGAACAATGCGTTTCGGGCTGCATACGCCGACGCGAAGGGCCGAGTATTGGCGGAATCGGGGCCGACGCTGATCGTAAGCGGCGATGACTTCAGCCTGTTGCGCGGCGGAACGCGCCTGGTAGCCAATGTGGGGACGGCGATCTACGACCCCGTCAAGACCATCGCGCATCTTCCGCTGGCGATCTACGTGACGCTGACACCCGGCGACGGGTCTCTTGACGAGGATCGCATCAAAACTCTCACGGGACTGCGCGGCCTGATTCCGCCCGCCATGAAGAGTCTCGACAAGGTCAAACTCTCGGCCGCCACGATGGCGCGCCAGAAGCAGATTGTCTCCGCCTGCCTGTCGTTCATCGACGACGTAGCCGCGAAGCGGACCTTCGCGCGTCCGAAACTGCTGGTCTTCACTCGCAGCATGAGTCCGCTGGTCATGCAGAATGTCGACGAAGCCACGCGCGCGCAACTGGATGCCACGCATGCGCAGGTCACCGCCTGGCGCAGCGAGTTGAGCCCGCAGGAGTGGAGTAAGTTGCACGTCGTGATCATCGGCCCCCACATGCCGCGCGAAGAACTGGTGGTGATGCAGTATTTCCTGAGGCTGCTCCATGAACCGCGCGAGGGCGTCCGCGTGATCTATGCCGAATCGCTCTGGCAGGAACAGCAGGCGATCGATCTGCTGGGCACGCACCTCCTGGATGGCGGCGCTGCCGATGCGTTTTTCGGCGATTATCTGCGTATGCATCGCGACCTGCTGGCCGATGCCGCCAAGGATTATCTGCCGCGCCTGCTGCCGCAATAGGGTGTATGTAGGAACATGGCGAGCGCAGCGAGCTACAAACCCCCAACCCCGCCTTCTCAGCCCCATTTGAGTCGCGCCGCCGTCTCTGGGGACAGGGCGGGCTCAGCGTGTGCTCGAGCGTGTCGCAGAAAGATCGGACCGGCGCGTCGATCCTGTCACAGGACGTTTTCTGCCCGGCACGTACACGATGTCCCGAGGTGGCACGTAGTCATCCCAGGACCCTACAGTCGAGTTTTGGGACCATACGAGGGTCGCTCTCGGGCGGTCGCAGTTACAATGCCGGTGATTTAGAAGCAGTTCCGGAGCCGCTACCATAACGGAGTGCTTGCCGTTTGCTGCGCCACCGCGCGATGAGATAGTCCATGGACAGATCGTCCTGTTCCGCCGAGAGAACCCACGTCGGAATCAATAGTAGGGTTCTGGGAAAGATGTGCCCTTGCGGCGAATACAGCGCTTCCTTCAATAGATGCCCATAGGTGACCAACACCAGAACGAGCCCTAACGCAATAGCCGCCGGCCGCCGGCACAGCCCGAAAACGAGCAGCCAGCCTGCTATCAGCTCGACGAAAGGCACGGTCACACCCGTCGAGAGAAGCATCCAGTGCGGAATCCAAGTGTCGGCGTATGGACCGGTGAAAAACCTCTGCGCATGGCCCATTGGCGTCAGCGAGAAGACCTTCCACCAGCCCGCCATTCCAAATATCAAACCCACGATGACGCGCGTGAAAAATGCTGCCCAACGCCAGGTATAAATCATTTCCAGGTCGGGATGCCGTCGGGCGTAAGGGAAGCATTCGACATGTCGAGTTGCCCCTCCAACGCGCGGATATCCGTGTCAACGTGTTTCCGGAGATTCGGCGAAAGATTCGGGGCGGCGAGAGCGGTAGACGTTTCGAGCGTCGAGACGCTTCGCGCCGCAACGGTCGGGGAGGTGCCGTCGTTCACAGAACTACCACGCGGCCGGTAGTAAACGCCGCATCGATGCTGCGGAATCGCAGGCCATTGAAGGTGGGTGCGGTCATAGGGTAGCCCGAGCGCCGGTTCCCCTCGTCCTGCTGTGCGAAGACAACGATAGGAACACAAAAAGAGCGGTAAAGCCTCACTCATCGGGAGTATATCGCAGATAGCTACCGCTTGCTCACGCGCGAGGCTCCGTTACGATGCGGTGATTCCGAGGCAGTTTACGGAGCCGCACACGCGTAGTAACCCTAGTTCCCCGATGTCTGCGTCGCCTGCATGTGATACACCTTCGTCACTGGCAGCACGATCTGCGACGGATGCCGCGCATCATGATAGACCGCATTGTGCGCCACCACCGCGTCGTCATAGCTCTTCACCGGGGCCCAGGTATTCGAGTGCTTCTCAAACCGCGGTGAATTGCTGCTCGTGACGTGCACGGCGATCTTGTGGCCCTTGTTGAAAACGAGCGCGGTCGACCAGAGGTCCACCTGAATCGGGTAGATCTTACCCTTCTCAATGTGCGTCGGCTTATCGAAGCCATTGACGTACCGCAGCCGGAGTCCCTCGTCGTGAACGAGAGCCTCGTAACCATTCGGATAAACGTCAACGAGCTTGACCATGAAATCGGTGTCCTCGGCATCGGTGCTGACGTAGAGTTTTGCAGTCAGCCGCCCGACCACCTCAACCGGGTCGGTCAGCGGCTGGGTCTCGAATTTGAGAACGTCGGGCCGGCCGCTCACCGTGCGCTGGTCCATCGGACCCACGTCCATCATCAGATTGTTGCCACCGACGGAAGGGACCGGATTCTTCGGATCGTAGGCATAGCTATCCTTGTCGTTCTTCGTCTTCGGCGTGGCGACTGTCAGCGAGTGGTTATCGCCGAAATAATACGACGTAGCCGTCGACGCGGGAGGCCATGAAGCAGCGGTCCGCCATTCATTTCCCGGCGCCGATTTGTCGAGTGTGTCACCCATTACGTAGTACCTGACAGCCGGCTCCTTCGTGATCCCGTTATCCACACCCTTCAGCCAATAATCGAACCAGCGCATCTTCTGCGACTCGCCATGGTCAGCCGCGTCCGAGGGGTACTTCAAATCGCCCATCAGCGGCCGGTGTCCAAAGGCGCCCATTTGGAGCTTTTCATGTCCACGGGCGTTCCCCGCTCCTTGCGCCTGCAACGCTACGAAGTTGTCGATGTTGCCTTCGAGAAAGATGTCGTACCAGCCTCCGACGTTGTAGAAAGGGACCGTCATCTTGGAGTAGTAATTCCTGATGTCCAGCTTGGCGGCTGTCTCGTCGTAATCGCGAATAATCGGACGCGGCACATCGGCGGGAGGCACTCCTTGACGGCGCAGCCACTCTTCGCCCAGGTTCTGCAGAAACAGCCCGCCAGGATACGACGAATAGCGATAACTGCTGCCGTGAGCTAATGCGACGAACGCGGCCAGCAGGTGTGGAGGACCGGCCATGGCCGCGAGATTCGTCGTGATTCCCATAGCCGAGGTGCCCACCATGCCGACCTTCCCGTTCGACCATGGCTGTTTGGCGATCCATTCCACCGTGTCGTAGCCGTCTTCCATGTCGTCCACGAACGCGCGATACTTTCCTTCGCTCTTGAACCGTCCGCGGCAATCCTGAACGACACGAGCGTATCCGGCATCTGTATAGACCTGCTCGCGCCCATCCACGGCAGCAATCGCTCCGTCCTTGCCGTAGGGCGTTCGCGTGAGAATGACAGGCCAGGGGCCCGGGCCCTCGGGAACAATAATGTTGGTGGCAAGCCGGACGCCGTCGCGCATGGGAACCATCTCCTCACGTACCGCAGCGACGCCGATCGAAGTGAACAGGAGAAACAGCAGGACCCGACGATGCATTTTCCGAGTTTACCTCGGAAATTCGTCGTGTTAGTGGCCGATGGTAATCAAGGTCCCGGTTCGGTGGACGCGCCATTATGTGTCGCCGTGATGGTCTGATCCCCGCTCGCGGCCGACCTGGGCGCACAACATTGAATTGAGACTCGCCCATCTACTTATTCTTACCAGAAGGAACCGTCTGCCCCTGACATTTCGTTGCGGCTGTTTGGCCGGCCTTGAGTCGATCACCGAGGCGGCTTAGCTCAATGGAGTTCAAACACATGCCGCATGTGGTGTTTTGTCACGGCATACGATAATTACGCCGTACAAGCCTACGACGTGCAGCTTTAGACTACCTTCTGAAGCCGCTCGATGAAGAACGGTTAGACGGCGCGCTCGACCGCGCCTGTCAACGGATCGCTTCCTGGTGAAGACCGACCAGAAAATGTTCTTTCGTGCCTCCCGCAGACGTCGAATGGATCGACGTCGACGCAATTCGGGAAATTGCAGCGCTGGTTCCGCAGTGAGTTTCGAGTAATTCTGAGGGGAGGAGGGGCGCCAAGTTGAGACTGAGCCGCCGGTATCGGGATGCGTTTATGCGGCACGCCGCAGGCGCGCTCCGCGGATCAGGTAAGAAACCGCCGACACTACACTCGTCGAATTGAATATTACAATAGGCCGAAGGGAGAAACCACATGCGTCAGGTTTCGGCCTTATTGGTCCTGCTCTTTCAAGCCGCGCTCGTGCATGCACAGTGGGGCACGCCTACCATCGACGGCGTCATCAATCCCGCGAGTGAGTACGGCACAAATAACCAACTGAATAACGCGGGTAATACGGGTCAGACCTGGTACATGACCTGGGACGCCTCCAACCTGTACGTCGGCATCACGAACGCGAATCTCTCCGAAGGCGCGGTGATCTATATTGAACCCAATCCGCCGAATCCCGTCACCGGCGGCACGAACGCCAATGGCAGCCTTGCGGGGTCCAACTACGACGGAACCAGTTTCGCGTCTCTGCCCTTTCGTGCGCAGTTCGTGACGTACGTCAAGGACGGTTACCGCGAATACCGCAAGTCGAACGGGGCAGGCGGCTGGAGTGGTCCTACGTCGTTTTTCGGCTCCTATGCTTCTTCCAGCAATGGCAATGTTCGTGAAGTTGCCATTCCGTGGTCTGCGATCACCGGCGCCGGGATTCCCTCATCGTTCCTGTTCTTCGGGTATCTCACGTCCAGCGGTGGCTACGTATACGGCGAGGCTCCCAGCGATAATCCCGGGCAGTTCATTGGGACCGCCGCGACCTACACACAATACTTCGTCGTATCGAGCACGGCGAACGGAGCCAGCACGCCTCCTTTTACATCCGAGCAGCCTGGTGGCTTCAGCTCCACGGTGAAGGACGCATTCCTGCACGATACCTTCGATGCGTTCTACCGTTCTCCGGCCGGCGCTGCTCCGGGGAATACTCCGATCATGCTGCGATTTCGCACCGGCCACTTCGATGTCGACAGCGTGAGCGTCCGCGCCTACCTCTTCGATACGGCATCGGGGGTTACTACCGGTCCAGTCGACACCGCGATGTCGTTCGACCAGAACATCGTCCAGAATTCGGTGACATATGACGTGTGGAAGCTCACGCTGACCATGCCATCGAAGCCAAGCGTCTACTACTACAAGTTCAAACTCACCAAAGGCGGGACCACGGGGTTCTACAGCGACGATTATCTGGACGACAACGACAACCTGAACAAGGACGGCGCCGGGGCCGCTTCGGATGCCGAACCGTTCGACTCCTTCCAGATCACGGTCTACGACTCGAATTTCCAGACCCCCACTTGGCTGCAAAACGCAAACGTCTACCAGATCATCCCCGACCGTTTTCGGAATGGCGATCCCACGAATGACTATTGCGTCGCCGGATCGACCACGGGATGCCCGGCTTTCTATGGCGTTTCGAACCTTCTTGCTTACTCGAGCTGGAACTCGGCAATCTGCGATCCGCGCACCTCGTCATCCCCCTGCTTCAACAACTTCAACCAGTTTTTCGGTGGCGATCTCAAGGGTGTCCAGGACAAGCTGGACTACGCGCAAGCCCTGGGCATCGACACCTTCTACCTGACGCCGATATTCCAGGCGCGCTCCTACCACCGTTACGATACCGACAATTATCTGCACATCGACCCCGCGCTCGGCGGCGATACCGCATTCGCTTCGCTGCAGCAGGAAATGGACCGGCGCGGAATGCGGCTTATCCTCGATGGAGTCTTCAATCACGCTTCTTCCGACGGTCTTTACTTCGACCGCTACCATCGCTACCCGACCGACGGCGCCTGCGAATCGCTGTCATCACCCTATCGAAGCTGGTTCCACTTCAACGACAATAACGTTCCCTGCGGTTCGGCAGATTATCCCGGGTGGGATGGATTCGACAGCCTCCCGTCATTCGACCATACAAACACCGCCGTACAAAACTTCTTCTTCAGCGGCACTCCGGACAATATAATGCTGCATTGGTACAGCGCCGGAGCATCCGGTTGGCGGTTCGACGTTGCGCCCGACCCTAACTTTCCGCATTCCTGGTGGACCGGCACTCGGACATTCGCGAAAACCTACAAGAGCGACGGTCCGCTGATCGGCGAAATCTGGCCGAACGCCAGCCAGTGGATGGCCGGCGACCAGATGGACTCGACGATGAACTATCGTTTCCGCAAAAACGTGATCGGGTTCGCACGGAATGTCGAATGGCACGATGACAATAACAACGGCGTGAACAATATTCCCGGATTGACCCCCAGCCAGTTTGATCACGCGCTGCGGGCGATTCGCGACGACTATCCTGCGCCGGCCACTTACGCCATGCTGAACCTGCTCGATTCGCACGACACGAACCGCGTGCTCTATTTGATGACGGAACTCGGCGATACGGGGCTCGCGCAGGCGAAGCAGCGTTTGGAACTGGCCGCGCTGTTTCAGTTCACCTATCCTGGGGCGCCGATGGTCATGTACGGTGATGAAATCGGGATCAATGCGCCATCGCTCTCGAGCAGCAGCAATGGTCCGATCGGGGATCCGTACAGTCGCGCGCCGTACCCGTGGACCGATCAAAGCGGCGACCCGAATATCTATGGCCCGCCAGACACTAGCGTCTTGAGTTTCTACACGAAGCTCGCGCACCTGCGCAAGCAGTATCCGGTTTTGCGGACCGGGAATTTCGTTACTTTGCTCACGGGCGATACGCAACAAGCATCGACTGCCACGAATACCTATGCTTTCGCGCGGACGCTCGGCTCCGCCGCGGCAGTCGTGGCCTTGAACAATGGTCCATCCGCGAACACTGCGTCCATCCCCGTAAACGGGCTTTTCAGCGACGGAACGGTACTTCAAGATGCGATATCCGGAGCCACCTATACCGTCGCAAGCGGGAACATAAACGTCACTCTCGCGGCCCGCACCGGGCTGCTTCTGTTGCCGTTCCCGGCCGGCGCGGATATCACTGCGCCGGTCGCCACTATCTCGGTCTCACCTGCCCCGAATTCAAACGGATTGAATGATACCAGTCCGGTGACGGTGAATCTGTCGGCTAGCGACACGGGCGGAAGCGGCGTGAGCCAGCTTCGGTATTGGTTAAACAACGGTCCGGCCACTGTCGCGTCGGGCTCTAGCGCCAGCGTTACTCTAAACGGCCAGGGAGCCACGATTGTCAACCTGCGTGCCGTTGACAATGCCGGCAACATTAGCGCGCTCGCGAGTAAGACCGTGACAATCGATCTTACGCCGCCGACCATCACCTGTTCAGCGAGTCCCAACGTCCTCTGGCCGCCCGATAACAAGCTGGTCCCAGTGACTGTGACGGTTTCCGTCACGGATACGATCGTTGGCCCCGCCGGTTTCACGTTAATTTCTGCGACGAGCAACGAGCCGCCGGTGGGGAACTCCATCCAGGGGTTTACGATCGGCCAGCCGTCGACCAGCGGGTTGCTCCAAGCGAGCCGAAACGGGTCTGGAAACGGCCGTGTGTACACGTTGACCTATCAAGGCTCGAACAAGGCTGGGCTGACCGCAACCTGTGCGGCAACTGTCACAGTGCCTCACGATCAGGGGCACTGAGCGGCACGTCATCCGTTAAGATTGGCCGAACGTTCTGCAGATCCAGGCGCTGAATGAGTAAGCATTCGGCTAAGCGCCGTCCGGGTGGATGGTCCTTCCGTGTCTCATCCCTGGCGCAGGGGGTGAGCGAGGCGCGCTGCTAACGTGGCTGGATTCGTGGCGCCGCTCGAATGCGGTGGTGCGCACGCCGCGCTCTTGTTTCCTCGAATGAACGTGCAGCCTCCCGACCTTGATACGCATGTTAAGGTCGCCGTTACCGTTCTACTCTCTTCAAACTTCGGACGATCGATTCGATACATCGGCTAGAAGCGGTGGTGGGAACCATGGTTTTTGGGAGCCACTTATCGTTCTTGCCGTTTCCGGCATTCCTCCACGAGTCGCCGCTGCTCCGACGTGACCGCAACTGTACGGGCTGCCACTCGCACGTTTCGGGCTGTGTCGCGATGCCGGTCGGTACAATTGGGGAACGATGCGGTCACTCTTGCAGACGATTCTCATCCTGGCGTCCTCGTGCGGCTCGTTGGCTCAGACCCCCTTTTACCTGAAAGACGGCGACACAGTCGTCTTTTATGGCGATAGCATCACTAATCAGCGTCTGTACACAACGTTTGCGGAGGTGTATGTCCTGACGCGATTTCCGAAGCTGAACGTGCGTTTTGTGCACTCAGGATGGTCCGGCGACCAGGTCGATGGTGGGGTGGGCGGTCCCATAGACTTGCGTCTTACCAGAGATGTCCTCGCCTATCAGCCAACCGTAGTAACCATCATGCTTGGAATGAACGACGGCCGCTATCGCGCATTCGACGCCGGCATTTTCAAGGCTTACAGCGCGGGGTACGAGCACATAGTGAAGGCCTTGAAGGTGGCCTCGCCGAATGTGCGTATTACCGCCATTCAGCCGTCGCCATTCGATGACGTCACGCGACCTCCGCAATTCGAAGGAGGTTACAACGCTGTGCTTATACGATACGGCAACTTCGTCCAGGAACTTGCGACGCGGGAGCATTTGGTTTGCGCGGACCTAAACACAAGCGTTGTCGATATGTTGCGAAACGCGAACGCAACAGATTCCGCCTTGGCGCAGAAGTTAATTCCCGACCGTGTTCACCCTGCGGCCGCCACACACTTCATCATGGCCGCAGCGCTGCTGAAAGCATGGAATGCACCGGCAGTTGTATCGTCAGTTGAAATCGACGCATCGTCGGTTATGGTGCGAACGGCAACCAATTCAACCGTTTCGGGGATCTCGGCCGACCCTGGTCGAATCGCATGGACAGAGATCGATAATGCGCTTCCAATTCCGATCGAGAAATTTCCGTCTGAGGAACTGGTTCGATTAGCGTTTTCCTCGTCAAACTTCATCGACGAGCTAGACAGGGAAATGTTGACTGTCACCGGACTCGCACTGGGTCGATACGAACTCAGGATCGATGGGCAAGCGGTCGCCACGTACTCATCTGAACAATTGCGCGAAGGCGTGAACCTGGCCGAAACGGACACTCCGATGTCGAAGCAGGCGCACGCCGTCCTTCAGCTAACTTATCGCCACAACGAATTGCATTGGGCGCGTTGGCATCTCATTCAGACTTCCTTCGACACTGAGAAGCCCGCGAGCATGGACGCGGCCATGGCTTCACTGGATACGCTCGAGGAGCAAGTGGTTGCCATGGCGCACGCGAAGGCGCAGCCGAAGCCACATCGTTATGAATTGGTTGCTATCGGATAGCTTGGGGGCTGTGGGCTAGACGAGCAGCGGTTCCTTGAACCATCGTCGGAAAAATACGCAACTACCATGATTCATCGCGAGGGAAACATTAACAGCTGCCTGCACCGCGATTACGGCGCCTCTCCCCGTTGACTCTTAAATTGCCGAATTTAACACTCAAAGCCAAATATCCTGTTGGGCCGCTGTCACGAAGCTGTATATCAACGCGAACGACACCGGCGACCATTCCTGGAACCTGCGCCTCCAACACGACGGCACGTTGAGGGGCGGGATACCAGGTGGATAAAAAAACATCGCGCTTGGAGCGAGGACTGGGGATGGAACAATCCCGGCACAACTCGCGAACTGGCAAAGTCAGGCTGTTTATCATCGGCGGTACTAGTTCGTGGCCGCCGTACGGTCGCGCTCGCCTTCTGGAGGTGCTCAGGTCCTTATTCACACAACAGTCGCCGATATGGTGAGCCTCGTGCCAATGCTCAACTACTCGAACGTTTCGAGGATGGCCGCCTGTGTCATAACCCCGACCCATATCCATCATCGCGCCGGCGTTCGAAAGCGTGTGATGAAGCAGAACGGCCCAGCGATCCGCATGCCAAGCCCAACGCGAACCGCAGACAACATAACGATGAGCCATTTGACGGCCGCCGGTTGCTTTTCTCGCATCATGTCTGGCCCGACTCGCTCTTGATGTCGCTGCCCTCTACGGTCACTCGGAGGTGCAGGGTCGGAGTCGTCTTGTGGAACTATCAGAACGTCTCTGTAGAAAGAACACCAGACTCGATCTTGTCGAGGATGCTATCCAGGCTGCTATCAGGTGCGGCTCCGTGACGATCAATTAGGTGTTTTCTAAGGTGTTTCTTGCAAATCAACTCCTCTTTTTCAAAGTGCCCTGGAGTATGCACTCTTTCGGGATCTAGGAAACACTGCACAATGAAGGCGGCGGGGCATTGACATTTATCAAAGCCGATGCAAGGCATTTTGCTGTTTACAGCATCTAACTGTTTTGGTTCAGCGTAAAACGGAGTCGCGTGCTGGCCGAATAAGGAAGTTGTCTTTTCTTAAATTGGATTTTCAAGGCATGGGGGTCTACCGATCCGATGTTGGTTTCTTCTAAGAGAAAGCT
>Ga0209168_10000383_pt1 | contig 45299 bp, 42 predicted proteins | sample Coa_R1_FD_187156 | JGI IMG/M metagenome (GOLD analysis project Ga0209168, IMG submission 187156) | Surface soil microbial communities from Centralia Pennsylvania, which are recovering from an underground coalmine fire - Coalmine... | ecosystem: Environmental > Terrestrial > Soil > Unclassified ...
TCGGTCTCATCTCGGTTGGCTAGGCATCGTAATCGGCTGGCTTCTCCAAGAGACCAGCCACTCGCTGGCAGATCGCCGAGAGCGCCGTAGAGCGATTTCGCTCGCGCTGACGGACTTATGGGACATCGAGCACCATTTCCATGCGTTGAACTTTGTGTTGGAGAAGCTCGGATCGTTGGTCGCAATCCCGCCTCAAGCGAAGGCTCAAGTCTGGGTTGTTTTCGAGCAACTAATCCTCCCCGACCCCGCCGAACTGCATAAGCGTTACAACCAGAGTGTGACGACGCTTGCTTCGCTCGACCCCATTCTGGGGTTCCGGTTGCGTTCGAAAGACCTAGTACGCCCACTTCTCACGTTTCTGAACTCAGTCGCGGCGCAAAGTCCTGAGAGTGCGGTGGTCTGGTTCCGAGTTCAAAAACCCTTGCTTGACCAAACCATCAAGGCATTGAAGGATGCCGTTCTGGAACTTGCACGAAGTCTCGGACGAGGAACTCACCGCAGAGTTCAAAAACGATTGGAGCATTCTGCTGGCGTTCCAAGGGAGCTAGATGATTGGCTAAAATTGGTGATCGAAGAGGCGAGCAAACAGAGGGTGGTGCCATTAGCGCAGAACGCCCAACAGGCTCAAGCCCGAAAGATCGAAGCCAACGAGACGAAAGCTGCCATGCCTGACGCTGAGAAAGTCGTTTTCATCAAAGCCTATTTCGACAAACTAGCCCAGCGGATTGAGAATCTCGCGAAGCTCAACGCCAGCCCAGAGCACCGAGACGAAGCACTGATACTGTCCTTGGTCTACGTAGACGGTCTCGCATCGAACTACTACGGCGGCGAGGCTGTCAAAGAGAACTTTTGCAAAGCACTAAGAGAACTCAGCGGCAATCCAATCTTCGCAAAGCTGCATGCGAAAATGTTGCTCGATCCCAGCAACGATAAACACTGGCAGGGAGTAAAACCTGCCATCGAGTCCCTCGTAAAGACAAAGGCTGGGGAATTGCTCGACGAATCGGAGGTGGCAGCCCAGATTCGCGCCTCAGGTGTACCACAACAGCATCAGGATGCCCTTATCGCGAGACTCTGGCGGTCTTCGGTCGGTGCAATTTGCTATGAGGTCATGCGAAACAGCGCGGTGCATGGGTTGGGCACTGGTACGTTGTCGTTCGATGAGACCGTGTACGAGGGCAAGCTAGGCTTCGCCCTCAACTTCGATTTGCTGCATGCTGCTCTACGGCGTATGAGTGACCACATAGCCAAGGAATCAATTCAGAAAGGCGAGTGGTTTGGCAGAAAGGACTATTTCAAGACGCGGTAAAGCGAATCCGAAATCCGCCCTTCGCTGGTCACTGACACGAAAATCTTGTGAACTTATAGGCACGCAGAAAATCAGAATACGACTAGGTTTTCCGGCTTGATGTGGTCAGGAAATCTATAGCTGCTTGCCTTGGGATGGGTTTGGAAGAACCTTCTGATGTTTGAGACTGACCGATACACGTCAGCAATGAGTTTCTGTTTCTTGTCCTGATATTGAATCGAAAACTCATCGTCAACAAATTTGTGTGCAGGACTCTGGCGCAGCTTCCGCACTTCCTTGAGAGGTGCGACGATTATCGCCGAGCCGTTTTCACCTTCGATCCGAATGTATTTTGTTAGCCAGTCTTGTAGCAGCCGCAAAGTCCCTTTTTGAGTTACCAGCACATCTCCGTTGCGCCTCGTCGTCTTCTCTTCCAGTTCGAGGTGTTGGGCAGCGAAGAAATCTAGGTTGAGGTTTTCCGCAATAATTTTGTCAAGAACCTGAGCGAACGCAAGAAAGTGCTTCTTGGTCGGCACCATCAACAAGCCGAATCCCTTAGGCTCATCCAGTGGAGAGTCGTCATTCTCGCTACGAGTCTGTGGTGAGTAGTCGCGGCGGAAAAGATCAGGGACGCCAATGAGTCGGCACATCTGATTGATGTGGAAAATTTCCGCTAGTAGTGCGTCGTAAACCGACACTCCTTGTGTCCACTCGCCCCACACTCCCCGGAGACCATAGTTCATTTCCATCTTCGACTCGCCCCGCACCCTGTAGCTGTCCCAATGTTGTTGGTGCCGAGACGACATTGACGACAAGTATCTTGGAAAGGTAACGATGACCCGATGACCCTTTGCGCTGGTGCCTAGCCCGAACGTTTCGAGACCGACCTTGTCAGCCTCAGGCATCCCTCGTCCTTTGTAGTCCGCAGTCTTCACGGAAATATGCCCATCCAGACCGTCGAATCGAAAGATGTATCGCGGATCAGATTGATACCGACCTAGCACCCCCAATTGGAAGAACACTGGCTCAAGCTGAGCGTGTCCCAGCGCGAGAAATCTTGAGAAGGGTTTAGTACGATATTTGCTGCTCGGCAACCGACGTCGCATCGCCTTGACGGAGGGAAATAGGCAAACATGCGCTTCCCCATTTGCCGATTCGAGGAATCCAAGTTGTTGAGGAATTGATAGAGCCGGGAGTCGCTTGATGTACGGGTTGTCGTATGCACTCGAATAAACCTCAACAAGCCCTCGGCTAACCAGCTTCTTCAGTGTCTCCAGCGGGTGAGGCTCCGAGCCTTCGAGTAGAACGTTCGCCCTGATTCCATTGAAGTCATGTGAACTCAGATAGAACTCAACGATACGATTCAGCACGGCAGTCGCTTTTGAGACCCGCGTCGGCATACTATTTCGAAAACTCACGTAGACGGCAGATGTCGCGGAGGCTGCCAACCTTCAACAGGTGGGAGAGATGTTCCTCAGGCTTAGCCGGAGTGCGAGTTCTTTGGCGCGATAGTTGACACTTTACGTTCTCGAAAGCAAGCGCGTCCGTTAGCGAAAATATGAACCGAGTTTCTTCCTGACTCGCCCACTTTTCCAGTTTTGAGGTCGCAATATCATCGGGTAGCGCCCAACGTGGATTTCCACCTTGCGACTGAGGGTAATAGTCAACGCGCCTTGCCCTGAATATTGCGGTTGGCGGCAATGCTGCTCGGATGCGCTCGCAAAATGTCGGCATCCGGGCGATCTCCACCGCGACGACGGCGTTGAACTCCTTAACGAGATCGTCACCGAACCTGCGACTTGCGCAGAAGACAAATATCTCATTGGCTTTGACTGTAGATTCAAAAGCATATTCCGCAAGGGTGAATTGCGTGCCTTGGGTTTGATTCGTAATTTGCAAGCCTCCATCCGGCAAAAACCGAGAAGTACCTTCGTGCTCGTCGCCACGCACTGCATCTTCAGAATCGCGGAAGTATGCGAGGGAGCGGAACAGCACCTCGCCATCGAGAAATGTCTCAGCCCAAATCCGCTGGTCGTAATACTTGAAGAGACTGTGGCGCAACATCAGCCTCCCGACTGTCCCAGCAGTTTCTTTACGATGCTGACCCATTCCGCATCGAGTGGCTCCGAGCAAACGGGCTTGCCTGCCCGACTATACCAGTAGACTGCGTTGCTCTGGTCGCCTTCCTTGCGGTGCAGGTAGGCATGTACCCACGATCCCTCGACCCCATCATCTTGCTGAACGGATTCGTGCGCTCGCGTCCAATCGTCCTTCGCATCCCACCACAATCCGGCGAGCGCGTGCGAGAGTCTCGTTGGCGGCTCGGTCGCGGTGAGCGATTGGCGGAATTCCTCGAAGGTCATGTCTCAATTCTAATGATTATGGTCACTCGCTTGCCCGTGTTAGCCTTCCTTTTTTACGCAAGAGGGACGATGAAACAGACAAAGGGTATCGAATTACCAGCATCATTCGTGGTCACGGTATCGCTCGCCGGGGCAGAAATGTTTCCGTCGCCGCCAGCGGAGAACGACATCCTCACGGTCGCTGAGGTCGCCGAACTACTCAAATGCAAGAAGTCGTCAATTTACAATTTGACACGTAATCGAGGTCAGGCAAGATACGACAATCCGATTCCAGTCCTGCGGCTCCCGATGGGTCTTCGGTTCCGTCGATCTTCCGTTCTCGCGTGGCTGAAGTCGCAAGAAACGACGAATGCCGCTTAGCATTCCACAAACCTGTACAAAGACTGTCGTGGTCGCGCTGAGTGACTGACGAAATTCATCAAAGTCATTTTTTTATGAACCAACCCATCCACCGCCAATGTCGGAATTCTGATACGCCCCGGACATGCACCAAGATAGTTACTCCCTACTGCGTCAGCAGGATTCATAGGATTAAGAGAGGTGTGCTTTATGGCTACGAGAGTATTCACTGCCTTTGACTACGATCACGATGAGTTCCTGCGAACTGCGTTGGTTGGTCAATCACGCCACGAAGACACCCCATTTGAGATTTGCGATTGGTCGGTGAAGGAGCCGTTCACTGGGGACTGGGAAAAGAAAGTTCGTGCCCGGATCAAAAAATGTGGTCAGATGATTGTCATCTGCGGGGAGCACACGCACACTGCGACTGGCGTAGCCACAGAACTGAAAATCGCGCAGGAAGAGACGGTGCCCTACTTCCTGCTGTGGGGGTATGCAGACAAGACGTGCTACAAGCCCACTTCGGCAAAAGCGACCGATAAAATCTACAAGTGGACTTGGGATAACCTGAAGGCGCTCATCAGGGGGGATCGGTGAGTCCCCGTGGCAGCGACGAAACTCCAGAGCCGAACGCCTGAGGAATACGGCGACAAGTATCAAGACCACCTGCTGGAACAATACAAGCTGTTTGTTGGAACGTCGCAGCACACCAGTGACAAGCGCCAAACCGCCAATAACTACTTGCTGACGCTTTGTACTAGCCTCGTCACGCTGTTCGTCACCTTCCTGTCAACGTTCGGACATCACCGCTGGAACGCGTTGCTTCCTCTCGCCGGACTATTTGTGTGCTTCATCTGGTGGTCGTTAGTCAACTCCTACAAAGACTTGAACACTGCGAAGTTCAAAGTGATCCACGAGATTGAGGAGCAGCTTCCCGCTGCGCTCTTTGACTATGAATGGCATGTGTGCGGCAAGGGCAAGGATCGGGACAAGTACGTTCCTCTGACTCATCTCGAACGCTTGGTTCCGTGGATGTTTGGTGTGCTCTTCGTGGCATTGGCAGCCTACGCCGTCTTAGCGCCAGTGGATAGGCAACCAGCGTCGAAGCAAACTGAGATGCCGAGCATTCGCGCTCTGCCATCGCCATCGGGGATGCCATCCAAGACGCCCTAAGAATATGGCTCTTTACACTCCGAAGAAAGTCGTTCTGAACTGGTACCAATACGATGCCAGTCTGTCTATCGACTTGATGGTAAGTTTTGCGAGTGGCATTGAGAAGCAAGCAGTCGAGTCCATTTCTACGTACAAGAACAGCCGCTCTGCCGCTGGACACGAAGGGTTGGATCACGACAGTTGGGACTTGGACAACATCTTTGGGGAGTATTTCCCCAGCCTACAGCGGCGATCCGCTTTTCTTACGGTGTGGAGCTTTCTTGAACACCAACTGGATCAGCTATGTTTGTTTTTCCAGTCCGAAAAGAGCTTTGGGCTGTCTTTCATGGATTTGAGCGGGAAAGGAATTGATCGCTCGACAAACTATCTGGAGAAAGTCGCCGGACTCAAAGACCTGAAAGCATCTCAAGAATGGGATGCTCTCAAAACCCTGCAGCGCATCCGAAATGTTATCGCTCATGACGATGGCAAGTTGCGAGACCACCTTGGCAAACGCAAGAATGGTGTTCTCGCAGACATGAAAAAGATTGGTTTCTTGATCGGTGATGACGAGATCACGGTGCAGGAAGGCTTTTTGTCCAAGGTCGTTGATGCTTGCAATGACTACTTCAAGCTGATTGAAAAGGCGATATACGCCAGTCAAGGGTTTTCGGTTCCCGATTACAGAAGAAGAACGTAGAAGAGTGGCGAAGCTCGGATCATGTCAGACAAATCAGAGAAGAGGCTCGTCTGGGGAGAAGTCGTTGCCGTTCTGATCGTGCTGGTTCTGGTTTTTGCTCCCCACGTGACGTTCGCAGAGAACCGCCTGCTACGCGTTTTCAGCGAGAAATTGTTTGACATCGCGCTGGCGCTGTTTGGAACTTTGCTTGGGTACTGGTTAGCCAAACGGCACATTGAACATCTGATGGCTGGAATCGTGAAGACGCTGGACACGAAATATCTGAACCTCTTCCGCGAAAGAGCATTCCATCGAGCGGTCAGTGAAATGCTTACAGAACTGCCTAATTTCTCCGTGCGACCCACGAAGGCTTTCAGTTCACACGTTGCCGATGCCATCAGCGAATTCACACACTGGTCGGCAGCGCTTGATCCAACGCATACGCCGGAGAAGAGCATTGAAATGGTTGGACAAGAGGCGTATACACTCGCCGCAAAGTTGATAGAGCAGGACTTGGGCTTCAAAGAAGCTCCGTCAACCCCGAACTATGAATGGATGATTGAAATCGGTGGACTTCCTGTCGGCTGGACTGCGGACGAACCCCCTGATCTGTCAATCTACAATTGGGACACTGGCGCTCCTGCATATCGACACGCCAGAATGGAAGAAATAGCACGAACCGCGACTTCGGTTCGATACAGTTGGAAATGGGATATGAAAAACGTTCTGTGTGGGTTGTACGTGGGCATCGTGAATTTCAAAATCGGAGGGCAGGTTCACACCGGAATGAAAATTGGGGAGCGCCTCAGGGTTTTTTTGAAGGACGAAGGTGATCGCGTGTCGAAGAACTTCGAGTCTGTTCCGTGGGAGTAGCCGGTACTCCAAATCTCCCACGCCCCAACCTTCATGGATGTACGGTGGTCTGATTTGCAAATGAAACGCTCGGCGGTGAAAGATTGAAATGCACTTGCGCTGCCATCAGTTCTGGAGGGATGACCAACACTGACTGAAGAAGCTGCCGTACCGCACCGAGGTAGGTTTCGAGGTGGTCTGGCACAGAAATTTCTGTATGGTCAGCCGTTTCCAAGAAATATATCAGTTGCCCACCCTCTAATCGTGCGCCCAGCGGTGAAGCAGTACTGTGGCTAAAATTTCGAATTGCCTGAATATCTTTCCACTCTTGATCTTTTAAAAAATCTCTCAGTGCATTCTTCACCTCTGGAGGGACTATGCTTCCTTCTTTCTTAGCCTGTCGTATGCAGTAGCCCTGCAATGAATCTACGATGCTGTGAAGCTCCCAGAAAAAAGCACGAAGGTGGGCGAAGAGTACGATACGATCCGAGTTCGCACGCTCTGTAAACTCCTTTTCAGGATTGTGAAACTGGGACTCGTGGTGCGTAAACGCGGCACTTTGTTTCAAGAATAGGCGCACAGTCGAAAGGTGGTAAACACAAGCGTACACTTGCTGAAAAACGATGCGAAGCGCAACTTTCGAGTCATTCTCTTTCAAGCGAAACTGTGGTTTGTTTCGTCCCATGTGACCGTCCCGCTAGTTTCTCGTCGTAGTATGTTCACAGAGTACACCCGGGAGTGTTACTGGTGCTTGCGGGTTGAGCACGATCAGATTCTTCGGACATCCTCTTTCCGCTGTACAATCCGACCGTCAGCTTCCCCCGAAGAGAAGGAGCAATTAACATGCGCAAGCTCGGAGTAGCGTTGTGCCTATTGCTGTCGGTTTACGCCGTCGCAGGGAAGAGCAGGAAGGACATTCCGCCAGCGCCTCTGCCCTCAGTCGTCGTCAACGCTAAGAAAGTTTTTCTCACAAACGGTGGAGGCAGTGATCTCGCATACGATACGTTCTATTCAGAAATGAAGAACTGGGGGAAGTACGAAATCGTAGGTTCCCCGGACGATGCTGATCTTATTGTTGAGATTTCCTATCACGTGGAGCACGGCGGAACCCGTGTGTGGAGCACAAACAACACCTACAACGGAACAACGCAGGTACATAGCACGCAGATTGTTGACCCGCAACTCGTGCTGACGATCTACGACGCCAAAACGAAGAATTCCCTGTGGGAGACAATCGACCACCGCAGACTCGCGAGGCGGGAAAAGAACCGCGAAAAAGAGACGATCAACTCTGCCCAGAGACTAGTTGAAGAGCTAAAGAACAGAGCCAGCCTGCCTCAGTAGTCTTCCTAATCCCCATTAGAGGTGGTCACAAAGGCTGCTTGCACCTCCGAAACGCGCCAGCCGACCCGAACCTCCTCCGTGAAGCCAAATCGCCGTAGAATCGGCTTCCTGAGTCAGACTCCAACACAAGCTCTAGAATCGTGTGGAGGGTGTCGAATGAGCGAACGATCAAAGCTGCTGAAACGGGTGCTACGAACGTGGGAACACAGCGAGGAAGGTCGAGGCTACCTCGAATGGCTTCTCAAGCCGGAGGCAGAACTGGACGGGGGCGACCTTCTCCGTGAAGCGGTTTTGGATGTAATGGAGGACGACGATCAACTGAACGAGCTAAGGAGCAAGAACCTAGAAACGGCGACCAACGACTTCCTTGCTGATACCCGATTGCCGGAAGAAACCGCGAAGCTGGTGAAGGAATCCACAGCAGCAATAGCAGCCAATCTTTCTCACATCGCGGCGAGCACCAGAGCCAGAGCAAAAGCCGTTCACAAAATCAGACACGCGTTAAACCGTGACAGGATCGAAACTCTCGAAATTGTCGCCCAAGTATTGCGCGGGCAAGACACTAATGAGATTGTAGCTTTTCTCAGGAGTGTGCCCGTCGCCGAGGAACTGGCGGCTAAGCTGACCGCTTTGAGCCGAACGACCGTAGCTTATGTTGATGCTGAACAGGAGTGGCAAAACTCTGTTCCGGGCAGTTTTCCTTTCGATCTTTGGCTTGAATCCCGTCACAAGGCGGGCGATGGATGGTTCGACTACATCTCAGAGGAACTTGATCGCTACTACTCGCATCAGCTTGTCGCTCGCCTTGAGCAGATAATTGAACGTGCTTTCTCACTACAACCCGTAAAGATCAAGGTCGCAAACAATTCCGTAAGGAATCTGTTTCTTCAGGCGCATGAGGCGTTCCTGTATGGGTTTGATACAGCCTCGGTGGCGCTGTGCAGAAGCCTTGTAGAACACGCCCTGAAAGACAAGCTGCCGCCAAATCCCGGCGAGAGCCGAGAATTGGGTTCATTGATTGAGCGAGCGAGCCGAATGAAGCTGCTGGACGGTGCCGAGCTTGACAGTGCGCGGAAGGTCGCACGTGCTGGCAACGATGTCATGCACAACCTCCCCAATTTGCGGAAGACCGCTCAAGAAGTCCTCGACTGTAGCCGTATCGTTCTGGACAAGCTCTACGACGGCACCCTAGCCGGGTAAGCTAGTGACTGCACGTGCAGTCTCGACTCAGCACCTTCTCGCATTGCCGCAGACTGCCCAGAGTCACAAACCTGACCTTCCGCCTGTCCTTCGTCTGGATCGTCTCGCCACTGAAGCCAATTTTTCTCAGTATCCCCACCTTGTGCCGAACGGAGAACTTGCCGAAGCTGCCCAGCTTCAACGTGAAGCCATCCACTGGGAGATTGTTAAGCAGCGTTTCTTCGAGTGCCCTGACAACCGCTTCCACGATCATCTCGGCTTGCTTCTTCGTGGGCACATCTAACGCCTGCTGAACCCGCGAAACCAATTCGTCTCGACCGCCTACGCTTGCTCGCATGCAGTTGAAATCCTCTCTGAAAGGAATGACCTCATGCTGGTCAATACCGAACCAGTTCAGAATCAACCCCTCAAATTTGTAAATAAATCTGTGGAAAACCCCACGCTCGACCCGTTCACTATGGTAGATGGGCATTACGTAGGGCACGACGGCTTCGTTGTCCCGAAGAACTTCGATGAGTTCCACGACCGATTCCCAGAATACGTTTGCAAGTGGGTCAGGAGACACACTGCAATATCAGCCTCAAGGGAAGACATTGAGGACTGGACGCAAGACCTGCTGATTTACCTGCGATTCTTGCCGCTCAATTCCAAACACAGGGATGCTGGCAAAGAGGACGTCGTGCAGACGTTCGAGCCGCACAAGCATTTTGGGGCAAACCAAGCCCGGTTTCAGAACTACATCAATCTATGCCTCACAAATAAATTCAGGTCTCTGTACTCGAAGCGAAGGAAGGATGCGCTGTCCCAGCCCGGAAACATGTCGCTTGACACTCAAGGGGAATGGAACGACGAACGCGCTGTGGATGGGGAGTTCTGCCACTTGCACTCAGTTCAACAGCAATCGGCTGCCAATGCTTCCGTACTTCGGAAGCTGGGACGGACGTTCCAAATTCAAAAAGTCCGACCGAAGCTGCGAGAACGTGTCATCGCAAAGCAAAGAGTCCGCGAACCCAACGCTTGTGCCGTTGAGAATCCCCGAATCGTTCAACCTATCTTCCTTTCGTGGAACCGGGTTGAGCTTCACAACGAAGTCTGGGATCAGCCGCTCGTCAAGCTCTCGCGGAAGTATGGAATCTCAGACGTCAGGCTAGGCAAAGTGTGTCGGAAACTTAAAATACCCCACCCCGGACGAGGTTACTGGGCGAAAAGGGCGGTTGGTCAAACTGTCGAGCAGATGCCGCTGCCGGAATTCAAAGATGCCCCGCTGGTCAAGAGATTGAACAGGAAATCGAAGCCGAAAAGGCAGAGCCGAGGAAAGAACGTGCCGTCGACCGCATTTGCGTAAATCTTTGCGTAAACAATTTCGGAAAAATCGGCTGGGAATTAGGGTTTAGAGTCAGCGAGCCAGTTCGTGAGATTGGCTCAACCCATTGAAACCAAATGGAGAATTTGGTTGCGGGGGGTGGATTTGAACCACCGACCTTTGGGTTATGAGCCCAACGAGCTACCAGACTGCTCCACCCCGCGTTTTGATGATAGCAACGGTAGACAGGGGGCGTCAAACCGTCTCTGGCAGTTCTGCTCCGCAATTCCACAGAACAGCCTCGCCACTCCGAGAGTTCGCTGCGAGTGACCTTCTATCGATATCCGCATCCTTCGTTTCGGCCGAGCACTCCTCCTTTCACTGACCTGCACAAAACTCTCGCACCCCCAACATGCAATGAAGCATCCAACCCGATGTTGCTCACTGCTCACTTCTCAGAGGAGGGTTTTATGCCGAAGAAAGAGGTTCAGACTCCCAACATCAATGCGCAGCCCCGCATTCATCAACGAGCCGCGGAAATCCAGCGCTATGGCACGGTTTCACACGCCCTGCCGCTTGAACTCGACGAACCTGTGCGTCTCGAGATGACCGAGCAACTGAATCAATTGCTCGCGGACACCATGACATTGCGTGATCTGTATAAAAAATCACATTGGCAAGTTGCCGGACCGACCTTTTATCAGTTGCACCTTTTATTCGATAAGCATTACGGCGAGCAGGCCGAGATTGTCGATACCATTGCCGAGCGAATCCAGTTGCTCGGAGGAATTTCATTGGCGATGGCCGCCGATATTGCAGAGACGACCCGCATCGAGCGCCCGCCGCGCGGCCGCGAAGAGGTTCCAGTCCAGATTTCGCGCTTGCTCGACGCACATCAATTGATCATCGGGCTCTGCCGCGAACTGGCGGAGCGAGCCGACAAAGTCGGCGATGCTGGCACGAACGATATGGTCGTGAGCGATGTGCTTCGGACGAATGAACTGCAAGTATGGTTTATCAGTGAGCACCTGGTAGAAATGCCGCTGGTGCGCGCTGAGGAGCCTGCAGTGCGCAAGGTTGGATAGCTCTCCTCAGAACTTGCGGGCCCATGTTCGGGCCCGCTTTATTTTCATTCGGAAACTATTTGCTGCCCACTTTCAATTTGTCGTGATCGTAGTATTCGTAGGCTGACATCGGTTTCTCGCCACCCTTCTTCCAAATGCGTGAATCCTCGGGCAGCTTGTTGAGGACTCGAGCCATTTCCCGGATGTGCATGGCTACCGTGCCGCAGCATGCGCCAATAAAGTTGATGCCGATATCGCGCGCTTGCAGTGCATAGTCTCCCATTTCTTTCCGCGTCAGTTGCAGCGGATCCAACGCGTACGGAAACTCCGGCAGGCTCGTGAAGTCCGGTTTATCTTTTGGAGTGCGATAGGCAACCGGCTGGCAAGCCAGATACCCCGAAACTGCTTTTCGCATCTGTTCCATCGGGCCCAAAATGTGCTCCGGTGGACGTAAGCAGTTCATGCCAACGATGTCCGCTCCAGCATCAAACAGCGCTTTCGCAGCGTCCGCGGCACTCTTGCCCTCCGCCGTTTCATCTTTATTCTCGAAGCAGATCGTCACCATGGCCGGCAAGCCTGTCTTTTTGGCGCGCTCGACGGCAATCAGCGCCTCGCCCAACCATGAGAAGGTCTCCCCGATGATGAAGTCGACTCCTTCATCAACCTGCACCGCAAGCTGCTCGTCGAAGGTCTTACGGACACGGTCTGCGGCTGATGGACTGTCCGGTTCATACATCCACGTGAGGCTGAGATTCCCAGCGACCAGACACTGATCGCCGGCCACCTCGCGCGCTACTCGCACTGCCGAGCGGTTCAATTCCTCAAGTCGACCTTCCAGGCCGACCGTTGCTAGCTTGTCGCGGCTGGCATAAAACGTCAGCGCCTGCAACACCTCTGCCCCGGCTTCACGGAACTCCACATGCAATTCGCGAAGGGCATTCGGGTAGGTCAGCGCCACCTCGGGTGTAAACGGACCCGCGCGCACCCATCCGCGTTTTTCCAGTTCCAGCAGATAGCCGCCATCACCCAGGACCGGGCCGTCTTTTAATCTTTCGAGAATTCCTTTTTTCTTCATGCTTGCTCCTCACATTTAATCATCGACATACTCGTACTCCGCTTTGATCGGCCTGTTCTCCGCGAACCGGTTCGCACGAAACGCGCTGATGTCTACGGATTTCGCCAAGCCGTCGAGCAATAGCTCGCTCATCACGAGTCCAATTGCAGGAGAGATTTTGAACCCCATTCCTGAAAATCCGGCGCACAGATACAGACCATCAATTCCAGGTACTTCGCCCAGCAGAGGCCGCGAATCGGGCGTCACGTCGTAAACGCCGGTGACTCCGCGCATCACTTCGGCGCTTTCGAGCTTGGGAACTCGCCGGCAGGTTCGTTCGATGATGTCTTCCAGCGAATCGTCAGATGCCCGTTGCGGAAAATTGTCGGGATCGACCGGCCTCGTTCCATAAAAATCGCCGGCCAGGAATTTGTCATGGCCGTCACTTCGGAAATAGGTCGCCGTCACCGAATCGATGCAGGCGCAGCCTCCGCCCTTCATTTCCGGCGCATTTCGTAGGATTGCGACCTGGTGATATTCGCATTCGATCGGCAGGTCGCATCCGGCTTGCTGCAACAGTGGCCGGGTCCACGGCCCGGTCGCTGCGACAACAATAGGGGACTCAATCGTTCCGCGATCGGTGACAACTGCTTCAAGCCTTCCTGATCGCACGTTCAATGCGGTTGCTTGCGTGCGCGATAAATATGTCACCCCAAGATCGCGTGCGGCCTGCAGGAAATCAGTCGCGACGCCCGCTCCATCACCGTAACCGGAGTCTGGTTCGTAAGCGGCCAGTTCCACATCATCTAGATTCCAGTCGGGCTCAAGCTCCGAGAGTTGTTTTCTATCGACCAGTTCCACCACCGCGCCTAACCCGCGTTGCATCTCGACATTGAGCTTGAGTCGCTCGGTCTCATTCGGATGAACGATGCGAACAAAGCCCGTCCTGCGGAAATCGCCCGGCGCCCCGACTACGTCTCGCCAGTTCTGAAACATCTTCAGGCTGATAAGCGCCAGTTGTACTTCGGGCGGAAAGCTGTAATGCATGCGAATCAGGGCGGACGAACGTCCGCTTCCACCGCTGCCGACATGACCTTTGTCGAGCACGACGATCCTTCCCGCTTTGCGCTTCGCAAGATGGAATGCGATCGATGCTCCCATGACTCCCGCACCAAGGATCACCACATCGGCGGTTTGTGGTACTGCGTTGGAGTCAACTGTTATGTTCATGCGACTGCCTCTCGGAGGCGTCCTTTCTTCCAGTCGCGCAAGGCTTGATGCGCTGCGTTGCGTCCCGGCGCGCCGGTTACACCTCCTCCGGGATGCGCGCCTGCTCCGCATAGATAGAGTCCCTCCACCGGAGTGCGGTACTGCGACCATCCCGGGACCGGTCTCATAAAAAAGAGTTGCTCTAATCGCAGATCGCCGTGAAAAATATTGCCTTCCGTCAGCCCGTAGGTTCGCTCGAGATCCAGTGGTGTCAGAATCTGCCGCGCCAAAATCGCTGCCGGAACATTGGGCGCATATTCGGCGATCTTCTTGACCACTCGATCGCCTAACAGTTCCCGCTTCTCATCCCAATGACCCTGGCGCAGATGATAGGGAACGTACTGCACGAAGCATGTCAGGATGTGTTTTCCCGCGGGTGCTAGCGACGTATCTGCGTTCGACGAGACCACGCAGTCTACCCACAGTTCTTCTGGAATTTCGCCAAACTTCGCAATGTCATAACAACGCTCGGCGAACTCCAGCGACGGCACCAGCGTGTAAAACGTGCGCTCCAGTGGCGTGGCTTGCGGAGAGGTCCCCCTGAACCGAGGCTCCTCCGCGAGAACCATATTTACTTTGGCGCAAGGCCCCTGCATCTTGATCCCGCGGACCGCAAACAGGAAATCTTCAGGGAGATCCTTCGCATCTACCAATCCCAGAAATGTCCGCTTCGGATCCGCATTCGAAAGAACCATTCGCGCCCGAAACTCTGTTCCATCCTCAAGGACCACGCTGCGCGCGCGTCCATTTCTGACATCAACGTGCGTGACTGAGGCGCCTGTGCGAATCTCGACCCCGAGCTGTTTTCCAGCCGCGGCCAGCGCCTGTGTGATCGATCCCATGCCTCCCATGACGTGGCCATAAAATCCCTGTAACTCGCGCTCTCCGCCGCTTAGAAGATGGAAAAGCAGCCCGATCGCCGTCCCCGGTTGAAACGGCCCGCCGTGCTTGCCATAAACATTGTTGGCAAGGAACATCGTCTTGATTTTCTCGGACTCGTAGTTCTGATCGAGAAATTCGCCTAAACTGCCGGTTAGAAAGGAAACAAGCCGAGAAATCTCGCGGTTCGAGATTCCGCGAAAGCGTTTGCCCACGCGAAAAAGATCGCTCAAGCCCTTCAGGCTCGAAGTGTCGAACTCCGGCGGAGGTTCCATGAAGAACGGCTGCAGGTATCGCGCCAGCTTTTTCAGCTGATCATCGACTTGCACGAAGCGCGCAGCATCCTTTGCGGAAATCCTCGAGAATTCCTGCCGGGCTCGCTCGCGATCCGCCCACCACGGCACTACATGGCCGTCAGGGAAGGGAACCTGGATCGCCGGATCGCAGGGGATCATTCTCAGTCCGTGATTTGCCAGACCGAGTTCCGCAATTACTTCGGGCCGCAGCATGCTTGCGATGTAAGAGGTGGTCGAAACCCGGCAGCCGCGTGCAATCTCTTCGGTCACGCAGCAGCCGCCGACGATATCGCGCCGTTCCAAAACCAGCGTGGAGAGCCCGGCCCGGGCCAGATAAGCGGCTGCCGTTAGACCGTTGTGTCCGGCGCCGATTATGATCGCGTCGTAAATTCGCGGCTTATCCTGTGATTGACTTACGGTCACGACAATGGTTTAAAATCGAATAACACTACCGCATTAGCGAGTAAAAATGAAGTTGAAAGCTGAACTATTCTGCTTTATGCTGTCATGACTTTCAGTCATTCTTATGCCTGGGATCGCCAGCAATCGCGTTGCACCGCCGCTCTATCAGCGCCAAAGCAAGTTGCGGCCTCGCTCTGAGGCAAAGCGCAGCCGTATCGTCGACGCCGCGACGCAACATTTTGCCGAAAACGGATATCATGCGGCACGCGTTGGCGACATCGCCATTGCTCTTGGCATCGCCAAAGGTTCCATCTTCCAGCACTTTGGCAGCAAAGATGGACTCTTCTTCGAAGTCTACAAACGTGCCGTCCGTTCGTTCGCCAAGTATCTCGATGCTCCTCCAGAAGTGCGTCAGGCAGGATTTTTCGAGGTGCTGCGCTATTGGCTCATTCGGACGGAACACCTGGTGCACGAAGATTGGATCCCCTACCGCATCTCGCTCCTGGGAAACTATGGCACCGACCTGGTTCTCAAGCGCGAGATCAATCGCTTTCTCATTAGCGAAGATCCCTATGGCACCGTCAACTTTGTGCGCTTCGGCTTGGAACGTAGCGAACTTCGCGATGACCTCGATATCGAAATGATGGTTTCGATCATCGACTGGATGGTCGAGCGGTTCCAGGATGCTCTGCTAACGGCGGAACTCGATCCGGGATTATTTCGACGGCAGGGTGAGCTTTCTGAAAAGAAGGAAGCGAGAATTCAGCAGTTCATCGATATTCTGAAGCGAGCCATTGGAACCGTGGCGGTCAAGCCATCAGCAGCGAAGCAGCGTAGACGCCAGGTTCATCGCCGGTAGAGTGCGATGAAGTCGAAGGTCGCAGAGATTCATTCGGAAACTCAATTGAGGGCGGAATGATGCAAGCATCGATCGAACAGATTCTCTCCAGCTATGATGACCGTGCGCCTCTTGAAAAAGCGTCTACTATCCCCGCATCGTGGTATGTCGATCCGCGTGTCTCGGAGCTGGAGCGGCTGAATGTGTTCAGCAAAACGTGGCAACTCGTTGCGCGCACAGATCAACTCCACAATCCCGGTGACTTCGTTTCCACGCGTATCGCCGGTGAACCGATTGTTGTCGTTCGCGGAGGTGACGGTGTGTTGCGGGGTTTCTTCAACGTGTGCCGGCACCATGCGGCCGCAGTGGTGACGCAGCCTTGCGGACACGCGTCCATTTTGCAGTGTCCGTATCACGGCTGGAAATATGGGCTGGACGGATCGCTGAAGGGGATGCCGGAATTCGAAGGTGTGGAAAACTTCGAGCGCGCGGAAAACGGCTTGCTCCCCATTCGTGTGGAAACCTGGGAGTGCTTCGTCTTCGTCAACTTAGACCCGCGAGCCGCCTCCTTACTCGAGTTCATGGGAGGCCTTGTGAAGCGCGTCGCACCTCTCGGAATCAGCAAGCTTCATTACTTCGACAGCCGCAGTTATGACATCCATTGCAACTGGAAAGTCTACGTCGATAACTATCTCGATGGCGGTTACCACGTTCCTCATCTCCACAAGGGATTGAGTTCCGTGCTGGATTACAAGCAGTACACCATCGAAAACGAAGACCGCTATTGCCTGCAGTCGAGCCCGATGGTCGCCTCGGATGAAGACGCTGCTACTGGAGCCACTCGCAAAGGCGATCGCGCTTGGTATTTCTGGCAATATCCCAACCTAATGATCAACTGCTACGAGGGATACATGGATACCAACTACGTCATTCCCGTAGATGCCGATCATTGCAAGGTGATTTTCGATTTCTATTTCAGCGATGTCAGCGAGTCTCGGCGCCAATACAACATGGAGTCGGTGAACGTCGGAAATCGCGTACAGGATGAAGATCTCGGCATCTGTGAAGATGTGCAGCGCGGCCTGAAATCCCGCGCCTACGGTGCCGGACGCCTCTCGGTTCGCCGCGAGGCGGGAGAACAGCTATTCCACCGCCTGTTGGCTGCGGATCTTAAGAAGTAAGCTGGCCTTAATCGCCCGATTGCATCCCCGTGGAAGAGTGGCGCTTTGAGCGCCGCGTCATATGGTTCCTGAGACAGGGCTCAGCCCCTGTGTCACTGATGATCCCTCGGGATCGTCTCCTTCCACGTCTTCGACTTGATCATCTGCCCATCTTTGAATAATTCCCGCGTGTAGTCGTAATAGAAGTTCTTCTGATCCGTCGTGACTGCGAGATGTCCCCGCCACACCAGCGTTCGTCCCTTTAACGCAAAGACGCTCTCAGCCTCGCCGTGCACAGCGCACGTTTCCGAATGGGCATCATCTCCCTCATACGTCAGACTCTCGAAATCATTTTCCGTGCCCCACGGATATTCAGAAGCATCCTTACCCTTCCAGTGGACGGTCGTTTTCTGTCGCGCCTCATCGCGCTCCATAGTCCACTCACCCGGCCATGGAAATCCCTGGCTCTTGATGTCGGTTCGTTCTTCCGTCGGTTGGGGCGGAGAAAACTCCGGAGCTGGCGTTCCGTGGACGGGCACAACTGGAAGCACAAGACGCGATCCATTTTCGCCGCCAATATCCAGGGATGTGGTCATCGGGTATGGAGTTGGCAAGATCATCGGCCACAACGCGTTCGAAATCGCCACCCGGATGCGGTGACCCTTGGGAAACACCCAAGAAGTCAAATGCATTTCGATATCGAGGGGATACACCTTGCCCGGTTCCAGATCGCGCGGGTCGGTCATCGACTCGCGCTGCGCCCCATTCATTCCAGCACCTGTGATCTGCGTGACCGTCCCGTCAGGAGCGACATCCGAGAGCCGCGCGAACCAGTCAGCCTGCTTTGCCGTCGCCGACGCATGCAACAGAGCCTTCGGGCGTCCCATAATCGCCAAATCCTCGTCCAGCGGTGCCGTATCATAGACGAGGCTAAACGCATCTACCGGCCGTGGATCACTCAACAACTCTCCCCACCAGAAGCCCGCTTCCACGCCGACTGTCGGAATATATTTCAACTGATGTGAATCTCGTATCCCCGCCAACTCGGCCAGAGTGTGATTACGCTGCAAAAACAATGTCGTCTTCTTCTCGCTTGCCGGAGGCCACACGTCTTCACGCCTCCACTCTCCGGGCACACTCTCAAGATTCGGATCGGGCGGATGCCAGCGCTGCATATAAATCACCAGCCGCGGATCGTTTACAACTCCCGTGTCTCGCCCCTTCAGCCAGTAATCGAACCAGCGGACGGCTTGATCCCGCCACTCAACACGCGGTCCGAAATCGGCGTCATTCGGAAACGAATGGTTCCACGGACCGACAATCGCTTTGATCGGAGCCTTCGATTTCATCAGCATGTCAGTCACGTTGTCGCGATAGCCATCCTGCAATCCGCCAATCAGAAAACTCGGAATCGTAATCTCGCTGAGCGGCCGGACGCGATCACGCCAGAACGGCCCATCATGCTGATGCTTCAAATACAGTAGCGACCAGGGCGGGGAATCGAACCGCGGTCCGAGCGTCTTCTCGTCTATCGAGTAATCCGGAGCTCCCACCCAGCCTTCCGCCATATCCATGTTCAATTCGAATTCATCTACGTGCGCCATCCCGTCAACATAATGAACGTCGTCATGGAATAACTCGCCTGTAGCATGAGCCGCAAGAATGGCCTTCAGTCCGGGCGCGTGCCGCATCGCCATTTGCATGGCGGTGAATCCGCCCCACGAAATGCCGAACATGCCGACATTTCCGTTTGACCATGGCTGGTGTGCCAGCCATGCGATCACTTGTTCTCCATCCTGTTGCTCCTGCTCCGAGTACTCTCGTTCCGGCGGAACGCCTTCGCTGGCGCCAAATCCCCGGATGTCTACACGCACGCTGACGTATCCCCGCCGCGCAAAATACGTATGCTTCGGATAATCGCCTGCTGCGGTTCCGTCATCTTTCCGATATGGCAGATATTCAAGCAATGCCGGAAACTTCTCACCGGGCTTCGCTCCATCCGGCATGTAAAGAGTGGCAGCGAGGCGCACTCCATCCTTCATCGGAATCCACGCGTTCACCATGCGGAATCCGTAAGTGGGCGGAGAAGGAGGTTCAGCAGCAGAGAGGAAAACGACGAAGGTAAGAACAAAGCAGATATTTGCGAATATCTTGCCCAACGCAGCCTCCGGGAGAGCGATCAATGACCCGAGGTCAATCTGACGCTTCCTGCTCCCGGCGGGTGGCGCGGAGATCGATCCCGAGTTGCTCCGCCTTCTTATACAGGTGACTGCGTTCCAGGCCAAGCGATTTTGCGGCGAGACTCATGTTGTGATGACTGCGCTTCAATTCCGCCAGAATGACCTCTCGCTCAAACGCTTGCACGCGATCCGCCAGTGGGCCCGAATTCGCAGCCACAACTCTGGACGATACAACTCCTGCCGCTTTAGGAAGAGCCATCTGTACGGTCTCCGCATCAACATGACCCTCAGTCGCCAACAGCATCAATCGCTCGACCATGTTGCGCAGTTCGCGCACGTTTCCCGGCCAGGAATACGATTGCAATGCCTCCATCGCCTCTTTCGTGAATGGCACAGGCTTCCATCCGTTCTGTTCGCATACCTGTCCTGAGAAGTGTTGGACCAAAGCTGGAATGTCCTCACCCCTTTCACGGAGCGGCGGCAGGATCAGGGGAAATACATAAATGCGATGAAAAAGATCTTGCCGGAATTTGTCTTCGCGCACTCGCGCTTCGAGGTCACGATGCGTCGCAACCACGACCCGAACATCCACGGCAAACGGCTTGTCGCCGCCAATCCTTTCCACTTCACCTTCCTCCAGCACACGCAAGAGCTTGGCTTGCATGTTCAGAGGCATGTCGCCGATCTCATCAAGGAAGATTGTGCCTTGGTCAGCCTGCTCGAATTTTCCGATGTGACGTCCAGAAGCCCCTGTGAACGATCCCTTCTCATGTCCAAAGAGTTCCGACTCGATCAACTCGGCCGGCACCGCAGCGCAATTCAATGTCACAAACGGCCCATCGGCGCGATTGCTCCTCTCGTGAATCGTGCGGGCAACTAATTCCTTGCCGGTACCGGTCTCTCCGAGAATACATACGCGGGACTCACTGGTCGCTACCCGCTCCACTTGCGCCATGACCCGCCGCATTGCATCGCCCTTCCATACGATTTCATGTTTGCCCAGCCGCTGCCGCAGCTGCCGGTTCTCGCTTTCCAGCCGCTGCAGCTTGAGAGCATTTTCCACGGTGAGCAACAACTTGTCAGTCGAGATCGGCTTTTCCAGGAAGTCCAGGGCGCCTAATCGTGTCGCACGCACGGCCATCTCAATGTGCGCCTGTCCCGACATCATCACAACTGGCGCTGTCACTCCCTGCTTCTTCAGGTCTTCCAGCAGACTCAGCCCGTCCTTTCCGGGCATGACTACATCGGAGAGGATCAAATCAAATGTCTGAGACTTCGCCAGCTCCAGAGCTTTAGTCGCGTTGTCGCACACCGTTGCTTCGTGTCCTGCCAATCGAAATGCGCGAGACAGCGACGCCAGTGTGTTGGCCTCATCATCCACAACCAAGAGATGCGCTTTTGCTGCCATGATCTCCTTCGCTCAGCCGGTCACTTGCTTGGCTTCATGCATGTCTGTTTCCACTGCGTCAAGGTTGTCCGGTAACTCGATTACAAATGTCGTGCCTCTCTGCGGCTCGCTCTGCACGCCGATCCTTCCGTGATGATCGCTGACCACCGACTGCACGATCGCCAGCCCCAAACCCGTCCCATGCTGCTTGCTGGTGTAGTAGGGGGTAAAAATGCGCTTGCACTCTTCCGGCGTCAGTCCTGATCCGGTATCTGCAACCTCGATCACCACTCTGCCGTCGTCGCGCCGGGTTCGCAGCATGAGCGCGCCCCCATTTGGCATGGCATCCATCGCATTCAGCACCAGATTTGATAACGCGCGATGCAATAATTCCTGATCGGCGGCGATGGTTCCCACACGCTCACCCAATTCGATGCGACACGCAATTGCAGCTCTTCCTGGTGCCTGAAATTGCGCCTGGAACAACTGCGCCACTCCACGGACGATTTCATTAACGTCCACGCGCTGCAGGTGCGGCTGCGGCATCTTCGAAAATTCGCTGAACCGCCCTATGATCCCTTTCAGATTGGCAATCTCAGCCAGCAGCGTCTGCGAGCTTTCGCGGAAGATCTCGTCGAACTGCTCCGGACTTAACGACCGCGCCCGCAGCAGATTCTCCACCGTAATCTGTAGCGGAAATAACGGATTCTTTAACTCATGTGCCAATCGGCGCGCCAGCTCACGCCAGGCCGCAACCCGTTCTGCCTGCATCAGCCGCTCTTTTTGCGCCAGCAGTTCGCCGGTCATCCGATTAAAGGACTCCGCCAACTGAGCGATTTCATCGCTCCCCGCGACTTCTACCCGCGTATTCCAATTGCCTGCTGCCACATCCTGTGCTGCGCCCGCCAGTTGTTCCACCCGTCGCGTCACCCGCCCGGCGGCCCAGGTGCTCAGCAGGATCGCCAACACGATCCCGCCGCCTCCCACCAGAAGCGCTGAGTCGCGAATCCGCCGTTTTAGTTCGACATAGGATCGTCGCGAATTCCCAATCAACAAAATTCCCAAGAGAGGTTGATCTTTCCCCACGCCTTGCAGCGGGATCGCGTGGAACACCTCATCCTCTGCGGCATTCGACGACCAATGAACGATTCCGCTGATCTCTTGCTTGTACGTGCTCACGGCTTCAATCAACGGCACAAACTTATCCGCCGGATGGGCGGAATCGGTACCGCTCGCCGAAGAGGGCCAGATCAGACGATCCGCCGAGAAATGGTCTCCGCGATTCTGATACAGCAGCACCCGCATATCCGGAGGAAGGTCGAGCGCCGATAGAAAGTCTTTATCCAGACGCCGGCCGCCTACGACATACAGCGGACGTTCCCCGACTTGAACCGTCCGCACGGCGAACAGCCCCAGCGCCGACGAGTCCTGGAGGTCCTCGAGTTGAAGAAATGGCAGCTCGCCGGACGCAGAAAGCGCATTAATCCGGTTGTCGACATATCCAAATTTCGCCGGCCACTGCGCCGACGAAATGATCTTGCCTTGTGGGTCGAGAAACTCCAGAAAATCGAGTTGATGGCTCTCGGCCATCGATCGCGCCAAGTCGAAATACTCTGCCGAGTCCGCCGCCGTACCATTCAGCGCGGTTACCATCCGGTTGACTACCTCCGAGGTGGCAATGCTCTGGACTCGTCTGGCCACCTCTTCGCCACGGCGGCTGAACTCACGCTGAAACTGCGAAACCAACGCGGCTGTCCGATCGTTTTCCGTTTTCTCGAACGCACCACGAGTCAGATATTGCACCAGTAGCGCCACACCGGCCACGGACAAAAACACCGTCAGCGCGAACACCGTCAGCAATTTTCTCCGAAAACTCATGGCCTCGAATTTTGCAGCCAGGCGCTACTCAGGTCCCAGCTTCCGTCCAATCGCAGCTCCCAGCCCTTCAAGTTCGCTACAGAAGCATATGAAAGTGGCAAATGAAACAACGGAATCACACGCTCGCTGGTCAGAGCCGCTTGTTCCACTGTATACAACTCTTCCAACGAGCCGCTTTTCTTGGCCGTCGGCATGGCGAACGGTTTAATGATCTCGTTGATTGCGACCCACGGGTCGGCTGACGCAATCGGAATCCGTATTACCCGCAAATCCGTTGCTGTCCCCGAGGTGGGCTGCAGCGCAAGACCAGCGTCCTGCCCATTCAAAGCAATTCGCTCTGCCAGCAGACGAGCGAGCGGGTCGTTGCTGTCGTAACCAATCGTCCAGGTCGGAACCGAGCGAATTTCGCCGCGCAGTTGTCGCGCTTTTGCCAAATCGGTCCCCGTCGAAAACACGAAACCATAACCGCTGATCCACGTCGGAAGCAGGCTGTCTGTTGGCTCTCCAGCGCCTTGCAGCAATACGCTTCGAATCGATCCGCGCTCGATGCTAAGACCCAGTGCTTGCCGCAAGGTTTTGTCTTGAGCCGAGGAAGCGTTTCGGGCGAACACAAGCGCCAGCAACTCGACGCGCGCAGAACTTGTCAGCCCCCGGCCGTCCTGAGCAAACCGGTGGGTCTGCTCAGGGGCAACCTCGACCAGATCGGCTTTTCGCAACTCGAACTCTGTCATCTGATCTCGAAAGTTTCTGCCGATCTCGATCTCGATCGCGTCCAGGAAAGGCCGCCCGCGCCAGTATTCTTCGTTAGCTGCGACGGCCAGCTTCTTCCCAGGCTGCCAGTCGACGGTGTGGAACGGGCCAGTTCCAATCACTCGATCCGCGTCTCGTTTCGCAATCGCATTTCTCGGCAGCGCCAGTTCGAGCGGAATTTCTGGATCGGCAACCTCCATCTCGATAATTACAGTACTTCCGCTGACACTCACATTCCATGTCGGATTGGCCACTCGTAAGGAGGCCGCGGCAATCTCAGCGGTAAGCGGAGTTCCGTCCGCGAAGGTCACTCCCTGCCGCAAGCGCAACTCCCATCGCTGATTTCCATGGGATGTTTGCCACGCTTCCGCCAAGCCGGCTTTCGCACGCCCGGTATCGTCGATCATCAGCAGCGTGTCAAACAGCATGGCAGTGAGGCTGCGCTGGCCGAACGAATCCTGCGAGTCGTCCGCTGGATCAAGCGTCCTGGGTGCAGCCCGCATCGCAACGCGAAGCGTGCTACCATACTGCGGACGCGTCTGCGCTTGCGCCAGCGCCATTAACAGCAGGCTACTGACCGCAAGCCACTGCCAACCGATACGCCTCATAGCTTCCTGTCTCTCGATTGTTCACGATCGCTATTGCCGAGTCGCCCTTCGACTCTGTCCACAGCGCCGAGATCTCACCCGGCAAATCGATTGGGGGACTTACCGCAACCGGGTCACGATCGGGTAATTCGTACGCTCGCACTGCTTCTCCTGATTGCCCTCCGGAACTCTCGGCGATAACTTGCCAGCCTGCCCCGCACGTTGTTCTCACGCTCGCGATACTACTGCCCCATTCCAGCCTCGACGCCTGGTCGTTCATCCCATCTACCATGTGTACTTTTCCGTCGGTAGCCGTAAAGAGCCAAAGTACGTAACGGTCGCGGGGAATAAACGCGGCTGAATAGAATTTTGGCACAATACTGAATTTGCCAACCGCCGGGGTCAAAACACCAGTGAAGAAGTTACGTGTCGGAGCGAAGAAGGCCGCTACCTGCGAAACCGACGCCGAGGGTCCGGTCGACGACCCGGCACTCGGAAACACCGTAGTGTTACCGATGATGGCCGACGGAACCATCGGCCACGGGTCATCGCTCTCCCGGCAATTCACCGCCAAAGTTCCGCCAGCGGTGGTCCTGCAGATCACCCCGGGAAGATACGCATCGAGAAGATGATCCTTTGCCGGAGCTAGTCTTCCGCGCAGGTCCAGCGGCCAAGGCTTCGCGTGACCGATTGCCAGCACCTGTTCTGCTTGCCACTTCCCCCCTTGCATTCGATAGAAAGAGATATTCTCGGCACTCAGCACCGCGACGCGCGAAAGCGCGCCATTCTCTTCCAGGATGGATACATCCAGAATCGGATCGTTCTGCGACCACAGCGTTGTCTTACGCAGTGTGATTGGCATCGAATCATGACCGGCTGCGCTTACGCGTCCTGATCGAGGAAGCGAAACCATCACTACTAAAGATTCCGCTGCACTCTGGTGAACCTGTGCCACCCACACGTACGAGGTTACGTTCTCCGAAAGCGTGATCGCGACCGTAGCCACCGCCTGCTCTGGTCTTACGAAGTGGATGCCCGCCTGTTCGAGCGCTGCCCGCAATCCATTCTGAACAATTTCGCTGTCGCGCTGACCAAGCGACGAACGATTCTCAATGGTCAGTGCCACTGTGCCTGGACCCGTAACGGTAGCGATTTTCCGAGCAAGTTGCTGCTCGGGCGCGCTCCAATCCGTGGCTTGAGCGCCAAGCGCAATGAGCGGGATCAAAGAGAAGATCGCAAACCGGAGGGCCCGGAGACTGAGCGGCGTAAGGCTTACCGATTTCAGATGATGGTCGGGAATGGCCGAATTATAAACCGCTCGCCGCATCTGCCCACCTTGAGCCTCTGTACTCTTTGGACACCGCAAGTGCTTTGAAACCCCTTATCCAGTCACGAGAATCTGTGTTGGCCCCACCCTGTCCCGTCCTTGCGCCAGGGTGGGGTTCTCCAGAGCACTATCTCTGTTGCTCTTCGGCGTGCTCAGTCGGGCTGCCTTGGGCCGCTCCCATGTTCATGCTGCGCAACACGTCATTCATAAAGAATTTCCCGTCGGCCGGTACCATCATGATCTGCAATTTGTCCGACAATCGTTCCGCCACGATCTTGTTAATGAGCAGCGGATTCTGCTTCAGGATGCTTGCCTCGCTCTGCATACGTTCGGCGTCCGCCGCCGCTGTCACCCGGATCCGGTCTGCTTCTGCATCGGCCAGCAGCTTTCGCCGCTCAGTCTCCGCTTTGCTGTCAATCACCTTGGCCTGTGCCGCGGCCTCCGCATTCTGAATCGTCGCTTCCTTTCGTGCCTCGGCTTCGAGTTTGCTCTGCTGAATCTGTTTTTCTTTCAACGGAAGCGTGTACTGCATGGCGTCAGCTTCACCCTTCGCTTGCAGCACATGGACCTGTGCCTCGCCCTCTGCCTGCTTCACCTGCTGGACCTTATTAGCCTCGGCCTCCAGTTCTGCGATCTTCACTTGCTTTTGCTTCAGTTCCGTCTCCACCCCCATGCGGTCATTCTCTTGTTCTTTGAGAAGCAGTGTTTCCAATCCCTTCGCGTATTCCTCCGGAAGCTGAATGTCGCGCAGCATTACTTCTTTCACCACAATTCCATCTGCGGCCAGCTTCTGTGTGATCATCGCTGTCGCCCGCTCCCGAACCTCCTCGCGCTTCGCCGAAAACGCATCCCGCACCGTGTAGCGCGGAATCAGTTCGCGCCATGCGCTGGCCACAACCGGAGGCACAATTTCCTTCTCCACCGGAGGGGGCAGATTGCTCTGTATGTAATCCAGATGCTTTGGATCAAGTCGATACCGCACCGTAATCGCCAGCCCCAGCGTCAATCCTTCCTTCGCTTGCACATCGAGCAATTGCGGCCGGCTGCCAACTTTGACCGTCGTTTCCTTACCATCTTCCGAACCGCCAGTTGTAAACACCTGGTCCCGAATGTCGTAAAGTGCGACATCTTCGACCAATGGTTCAACAAAATGCACGCCCGGATACAACGTCCCCGGAAGTGTTCCGCTTGTTTGGCTCACCCGCACGCCCGCCATCCCGCTTGGCACCACCACAATGCTGAATGCCAGAAGGATCGGTCCCCACGCCAGAAAGCCCAGCGCGACCGTCGTGCGCCAGCGCCATTCAGGTCGCGTCGGAATCGCCGTGACTCCCGGCGTGGCTATCGCTTTGCGATACAACAACTCGCGGTACAAGTCGTAACCCAGAATGCCTACAGCCACGAGAATCATCCCGAGGCCACCGCACATCAGCAAGTACCTCAACGCCAGCATGGTCGTTCTCCTTTACGAGTTCCTACACGCGAACTCAATGCTTTTGCACTTGTTTCATCGTTGCCGTTTGCGTGGCCAGCTTCCGAGGCGCAAAGAACAGGCGGAATACCTGTCCAAAGATCAGTTCCTCAGCGAGCAACGCCACCGCCAACGAGAAAACCATTCCTGCTATCACTGCCATGAATGTGACTGCCATTTGCATAATTGCCTCCTATGATCCCCAGACTGCTTTCCGAAGAACTCTTCACTGTCCCACCGTTTCCGCTACCGCGCCGCCCGACGCTTCGGCCACGAGCGTGTCATCTGTCTCACCGCCGAAAGTCTGCGCAGTCTCTTCGTCCCGCTCGCTGCGGATCTTCACCGTGTCCCCAACCCTCACCATCGTGAACAGCTTCTCCACGTCGCGATTGCGCAGCCGGATGCATCCGTGCGACGCCGCTTTCCCAATCGACTTCGGAGCGTTCGTGCCGTGAATGCCGTAGCCTTTTTCGCTGAGTCCTAGCCAGCGCGTACCCAAGGGGTTGTTCTTTCCTGCCGGGATCACATTTCCGGGGTGATAGTAAGTTGGGTTCTGAACGCGGTTGACGACCTTGAACTCCCCCGCCGGACTTGGTGTCACGTCGGCTCCGACCGCGACCTCGAATGTGGCAACCACCACTCCGTCTTCGATGACCGCCAACTTGCGGTCAACCAGGCTGACGAGCACCACTCGGTTGCTGTCGTCCTGGTCGCTGTCAGGGTTGTTCTCAGGCGTGGTGTCCTGCGCGCAAAGTGGAAGTGCGAACGCCAGTGCCACTAGCGCCAGGACCAGTGTCTTCCTCGTGTCGTTCAGGATGTTGCCAGCAACTCGGTTCATCTTCGCCCCCCTGTAGAAGCATCAGCGCTTTTACAGAAGGCAGAACTGGGGCCAGTCCTAATGTTGTTGAAAACAAAGAGTTAGATGGGATAATCGGGGTCGCTCGACCGTGGTTCAACGTCCACGTTGTGTCTAAGCCGACACATACTTGCGTGAGCTGAGGGCTGGGCAGAGAGAGCTGAGGGTTCAAGAACTGAGGAAGGGGGAGGCTACCTTGAGCCTTCAAGCGCCCGGCTCCCGCCGTCTGGGGTAACGGCTTGTGGGGTTCTGTGGGTGGAGCCGGGCGATCCTATGACTAGAAGGCCTAGTTCAATTGTGCTTATTTAAGCCCTGTCGCACCCTTATTTCTGTGACTGCCATCACACTTCTTCGTGATTGAGCGCATTCGAGATCTCTTCGTTCCAAAATCGTCCGTTCGCGCTCTTCCTTCCAAGTGCTTGCGCACAATTGCTTGTGATGTGGGTCACGGCCTGCCGCAAAGAACGCCTCTTACACTTCTTATGAGCGAGCCGGAAGTGCTCATTCCAGGAGACTGATCCATCATGGCTTATGTAATCACTGATACTTGCATCAAAGACTCCCTCTGTGTCGACGTCTGCCAACGGCCTGCATCCATCCCAAACAGGACGAACCCGGTTTCGAGGCCGCGACCCAGATGTATGTGGACCCCGACGGATGCATCGACTGCGGCGCCTGCGTCCCCGCCTGCACCTCAGACTCGATCCATGCGGTGGAAGATGTGCCGGAGGAAAAAAAGGAATTCATCGAGAAGAACGCAGCCTTCTACACGCACTAACCATTCCGGGGCAACTTGATCGAATGGTAGCGATCGCCGGACGTCGGACGTAAGGTGAACCAGCCCTCTCCGATGTCCGGCGTTTGTTTCTCGCGATTGCAGGCAAACAAGCTGATCGTAGCGACTTGCCAAACGCCCTGCCTCGTTGACTTCTCTCGCCTGCCTCGCTATCTTCCGCCGTATGAACGTTGTCAAAGCAACCCGCCACTTTGAGGATTGGCTGTCGCACCGTACCCCTATCATCAAGAAAGATCTCCACCTCAAACACTCCAACATGAAGGCCGACGTCTTCCCCTTTCTGCGTGCCACCTATTACCGCTGGGCACAAACATGGCCAGAAGTCTGTCCTGATCTCGCCAAGGCTCCGCATGTCCTGGCAGTCGGTGACCTCCACGTTGAGAATTTCGGCACCTGGCGCGACATTGAGGGCCGCCTGATCTGGGGTGTCAATGATTTCGACGAAGCCCATCCCATGTCCTACGCCAACGACCTGGTGCGTCTTGCCGCCAGCGCACACTTGGCTTGTGCTGCGGGACACCTGCCACTCAATCCCAAAGACATCTGCGGTGCAATTCTCGAAGGCTATCGCGAGGGAATCCGCCAGGGAGGCATGCCCTTCGTTTTGGGAGAGGAGCACGTCTGGCTTCGCAACATCGCCGAAAGTGAACTGCGCGATCCCGTTCGCTTCTGGAAGAAGATGGAGTTGCTCCCCACAGTGAAGGGAGAAGTTCCAGTGAGTGCGATCGATGCTATCGAGCACCTGATGCCTACTCGCGATATTCCTTACCGGTTGGCTCACCGTGTCGCTGGTCTGGGCAGTCTGGGCCATGCGCGCTATGTCGCCATTGCCAACTGGTGCGGCGCCAAGATCGCCCGCGAAGCCAAAGCTCTGGCCGCCTCCGGATGCTTCTGGGCGCAGAATCAGGAAGGTCCCTCCGAGATTCTTTATCAGGCCATTATCAGCCGTGCCGTCCGCTGCCCCGATCCCTTCGTGCAACTCCGCGGACGCTGGATTGTTCGCCGCCTCAGCCCGCACTGTTCGCGCATCGAACTCGCGCAGATCAAGGCGCAAGGTGTCGAAATGCGTTTGCTCTACGCCATGGGATGGGAAACAGCGAACGTCCATCTTGGAACGAAGAGCGCACGCAAGCTGATCCTTCAGCACATCAAGAAGCAGAAAGGGAAGTGGCTGCACAATGCGACCGAGCACATGGTCCAGGCTGTCCACAAAGACTGGAAGACCTGGAAAGAGGATGGCTATGAATGAAGGGTTGTTGTCTCAGGCAACTCCGCTGTGAGCAGACCGTGCAGTCTCTATCGCCGCGGCCGCAGGCCGCCGAATCGGAACCAGCACCACCCCGCGGTCACGATCGTAAGCCAGGGTCCACCGAGTTGCACAATCATCGCAAAGCCAGTAATGCTCCACGCTACGCTGTTGCTGGCGGGCACGCACGAATGGTGGGGAAACCGATTCTCCGGGCTTCCTGATGCGTTCCGTCTCTACCAGGAATAGCTTGCCATCCCGTAGTTTCAAAAATGGTTTGCAGCATTGATCATTGGCACATCGACTCAGCATTTTGAACTACCCTTCGCGCGCAACAAATATTGAATGATCTCTTTCCTCAGGTTATAAGCACGCGGCGTGCCAGAAAATGATCAATTTATTCTAGGGTTTTTACCGTCGATCGCTGACCGCTTCGCTTGCTTGCCGATCATTCGGCATTCTCTGCCGTCTCCGTGTCCGGCGCGCCTTGCCGCCACGCATCACCACCGCTACTATCTCTTTGTATGCCTAACGTTTTGGTTTGTCCTCCGGATTATTTCGATGTCGTCGATCAGAAAAATCCATACTGCTCTCCGGACCGGCCAATCGACCACGCAAAAGCGCGCAGCCAGTGGGAAAAACTCTGTAGCGTTTTGCAACAGAACGGATGCGAGCTTCAGACAATCGATCCTGTCGAAGGTCTCGAGGACATGGTCTTCGCCGCCAATCAGCTGTTCGTTGGCGAAAAGCCTGGATATGGAAAATTCGCGATCCCTAGCCACATGGTCTATCCATCCCGCCAACGCGAGGTGCCTTTCTATGTCGACTGGTGCCGCGAGCGAGGTTATCGCGTCATCGAACTCGATTACGGCAGCAACTTCCTTGAAGGCCACGGCGATCTTCTATGGCATCCCGACGGATCTCGCATCTACGCCGGCTACGGCTTCCGCAGCACTCGCGGCGGTGTCGAAAAGTTTTCTGCCGCAATGACCGAAATGGGAATTCCAGTCGTTCCCCTCGAGCTCGTCGATCCTTATTGCTACCACCTCGATACTTGCCTTTGCCCTCTCAACAACGAGGCGGTCCTGATCTTTGCCGGGGCCTTTTCCGCCGACGCTCTCGCCGCTGTCCACACCCACTGGAAGCGCGTTCACCTACTTGATACTGAAGAAGCCCACCAGTTCATGGGAAACGGGATCGTCGTGAACGGCTCCTACATCACATCGCACACTAGTCCGCAACTCGAGGCGATCCTTCAGCAAGAAGGACTGAAGTCGGTCTTCAGCAATACCTCGGAATTCGAAAAAGCCGGCGGCAGTTGCTTTTGTATGAAACTATTTCTGCCATAGCTCAGATTGTTCGGCTGTTGTTCGAAGTCCAAAAATACCTCGTAATCGCCGGCGCGCGCTTGCCCGCCGAGTTCCTCAAATCAACTAAGATATCTCGGTCTCCCAATGACCTTGCTCAACTTCACGACTCCGCTTGCCCGCCTTCCGGGGCTAAGAGCACTAACCTGGGATCGCGACTGGCTCTACGCCTCGCGCGGATACCAACTGCTCCGCGCCCGCGTGCAAGATCCTGCTCATTTGAACTGGGAGCACATGGCCAGCTATCACCCGTCCTGGAATCGCCGGATTTCCGTGACCAACCGCCTTACGGCTCGCCTCTTTCGTGATGGCTTTCATGCCCTGGCGGCTCTGCCCTCGGGAGCACTCGTCGCAGCCGTTCCCGGTGCGATCCTCACACTCACTCCCGGCGAAACGCATTTTCGCCAGACCCATACGATTACCCGCGGCACACGCCCGCTGCATATCGCCGCTGTTCCATCGGGCACTGTGTACTGGGGAGAATACTTTGACAACGCGGCGCGCGATGAAGTGCATATTTACGCGTCCGCCGACCATGGTCAGACCTGGAGTGTCGCCCACACATTTCCCAAAGGCGCCATCCGCCATATTCACAACATCGTCTACGACTCCTGGGGAGACTGCCTCTGGATTCTCACCGGTGACTACGGCGACGAATGCCGTGTCCTGCGCACCACCTGCGATCTCGCCCGTGTCGAAATCGTGCTGCAAGGCAAACAGCAAGCCCGTGCCGTGGCCGCCATTCCCAAGGAAGATGCTCTCTACTTCTCCACCGATACTCCACTCGAGTCGAACTACATCTACCGCCTCGATCGTCAGGGAACTCTCTCGCAACTCGGGACGATCAGCAGTTCATCGATTTACGGATGCCGCGTAGGCAACCACGTTTTCTTCTCCACCATGGTCGAGCCCAGTAAAGTGAATCGCGACCGCAATGTCCGAATCTATGGTGCCGATGTCGCAAACGGCGGATCTTGGCAGTCACGATTGGCATGGCAAAAAGATCACTGGCCGATGGGCCTCTTCCAATATGGCAACGCATTTCTGCCGGATGGCAACAACACGACTCCGTACCTGGCGCTAAGCACTATTGCAGTGGAGAGCGACGACCAGACGACCTTGCTTTACGCATGCTCCTGACACCGACCTTCAACGACCCGACATTTCTCCTTCGTGCACCTTCGTGCCCTTAGTGGTTGATGTCTTTCGCCGTTATCTGAGGCAGTCAACGAATGCGCCACCCGTGTCGTACCATGGATTGCGCCCGAAACCTTGAAACTCTGAAACTTCATAACTGCTCGTGCCCACCCTCAACTACTACCTCCGCATCTTCAGTGCCTACCTCCTCGGAGGCAAGAGTCACCTTACTTTCTGGCATGAAACTCCCGCGGAAAACCCAAATGCCAGCGCCACCCAACTGGGCGCGTACTACATGCTCTTCGCCGAGAAGGCGGACTATGGCGGTCCCTACGACCCTTCCGGCATCCTCCAACTCGACTATCACGGACACATCGGCCTGCAATACAACCCGATCGCCATCGCCCAATACGGACTCGGCAACTACAATCTCTGGCGCCGCACTGGAGATGCCACCCGCAAGCAGAAGTTCCTCCTGATCGCCGACTGGCTCTGCTCTCACCTCGAGCCCAGCGCACACGGCCTCGCTTTCTGGAACCATCACTTCGACTGGGAATACCGCGATATTCTCAGGGCCCCGTGGTATTCGGCGCTGGCGCAGGGGCAGGGAATTTCACTTCTTGTCCGCGCGTACAAGGAAACCGCCGATCCTAAGTATCTCGATGCAGCCCGACGCGCCTTTGTCAGCTTTCAACGTCCGATCTCCGAGGGCGGCGTTGCTTTCGCCGATGCATCCGGAGGTCTCTGGTTCGAGGAATACATCGTCTCCCCGCCCACCCACATCCTGAACGGATTCATTTGGGCGCTGTGGGGAGTTTACGATTACTTCCTGGCCACCGATGACGGCCCAGCGGAGGAACTCTTCGGTCGCGGAGTGCGAACTCTGCTCCATAATCTACAGCGTTACGACCTCGGATTCTGGTCGCTTTACGAGCAATCGGGAACGCGCCTGCCGATGGTCGCCAGCACCTTCTATCACCGGCTTCACATCGTGCAGCTGCGCATCATGCACCGCCTGACCAGAGAAGACACTTTTGTCCGCATCGCCGACAGATGGGAAAGCTACACCCGCAGCCGTTCGAACTGCGCCCGGGCCCTTGCTTACAAAACGGCCTTTAAGCTCCTTTACTACTGAGTTCCGAGCCGCCTCAGCGCCCCGAAGTCTCCCTTTCCCCGCAAGTGACTCTCGTACCTTGGCAGGAACTTCTCCTTGCATTTCTAATAGTTTGGGGACTGACCGCCGTACATGAGCACGAATCTTGCATCTTCTTTCTACAAGAATGCCCAAAGCGCACCCGAGCGCCTGGCGCTGTCAGTAAACAATCGTGAGTTCACCTACGGCAAACTTGCAGAACTGGCAGAAAGGATTGCCGCTTGGCTTAAGTCCCGTCCGGATGGACCCCCGAAGCTCGTCGGAATTCTAGCGTCTCGTAGCTGGCCAGCCTATGCTGGGCTTCTGGGGACCTGTTGGGCCGGTGCCGCTTACATCCCGCTCAATCCTGAATGGCCTGAGCCTCGTCTGTTAAGCATCCTTGAAACGACCGGACTCGAAACCCTTATCGCCGACGACCGCGGCCTGAAACTTCTCACCCCATCCGTCTTTGAGTGTGGGATAAAACATGTGCTAGCCCCTGCCAATTCCACATCATCTTCTGATTCTGTGCCGGTTGCGGGCCTCGACGCCCTACCACACCACGATTCCAACCATTGCCCCAAAGATCTCTCAGCCACCGACCTGGCTTACGTGATGTTCACCTCGGGCACAACGGGGTCACCCAAGGGCGTAATGGTCTCTATCGGAAACGTTGCGTCGTTCCTGTCAGGGGTGCGTGATTTCTATCCCGATTTCAATTCCGCCGATCGCGTTTCGCAGAACTACGACTTCACCTTCGATCCCTCCGTCATGGATATGTTCATGACGTGGTCGGTCGGCGCGTCGCTCCACGTTGTTCCCGCGGGTCAGCTCATGGGACCCTCGCGATTCATTCGCGACCATCAGCTTACTTGCTGGTTTTCTGTGCCATCGACGATTGCCTTCATGCAGAACCTGAAGATGCTCACGCCGGGAGCCTTCCCCACAATCCGCTACTCCATGTTTTGCGGCGAGCCTCTGCCGGCGAGTTCTGCGGAACTCTGGCAGCGGGCCGCTCCCAACAGTGTGATCGACAATCTTTACGGCCCCACCGAAGCAACGGTCGTTTGCATCGGCCAGCGCTATGACGGTCCGTCCTCGGTGACCGAGGGTCGCGGCACCGTGGCCACAGGACGACCCTTCCGCGATATGGACGTCGCGATTCTCGACTCTTCTCACAAAGTCCTGCCGCGTGGAGAAAAAGGCGAACTTGCCCTTACCGGCAAGCAAGTCGCCCAGGGATACTTCAATGATCCACACAAAACTGCGCAGCGTTTTCCATCTATCGATGGAAAGATCTGGTATCTCACCGGTGACCTTGCATATCAAAGCGCCGACGGGCGATTCCACCACCTCGGCCGCATCGACAATCAGATCAAAGTTCTTGGCAATCGCGTTGAGATGGAGGACGTGGAAGCTCACCTGCGTGAGGTATGTGGAGTGGACGCCGTCTGCGCCATTCCCTGGCCGATAACGAATGGCTCCGCCGCAGGAATCGTCGCCTTCGTCTCCGGTACCTCCTCTGTTGCAGCCGCCGAAATTCGCGAGAAGATGCAGCGCCGTGTCCCAAAATATATGGTTCCAACGGAAATCCGTTTTCTCCCAAGCTTGCCTTTAAGTACTGCGGGAAAGACCGACCGTAAGTCTTTAGCTGCAATGCTCTTGGAGAGCTGGACGTGAGCGTCGCCGTTCAATCCGAGATCGCTGCTCTGCCGCGGCCCCGATTCACTTCGCTGCGCGACTTCCGCCTGATCCCGCGCTTCGAAACCTATCCACTCGTGGTTTCTTTTTCGCAGACGCTCGCCGGAAAAGTGGTTCTGCTTGCGTTGTTCGGGCTCGGTCTCTGCTACGCTTCTTATCTCCACTATCTCTGGAATCCGCGCTGGAAAGTGCAAATCTGCTTTCTCGTCGTTGCCACGGTTCTGCCGAAATACCGCAGAATCGTCCTAACCCTCGGCACAATCGTATGGGCCTTCGGAATCTGGTGGCGATGGGACGATCATCCGCAAATCGTGCAGGCCGGAGCATCGCTCCTGCTCGCTGCAGTCATCTTCTGGTCCGGAACTCGCTTTGCTAATTCATGGCTGCGCCGCCGCCCCGTTCTCACACTCTTGACCGGATTCGCGCTCGCTGTTCTTCTCGCCAGTTATCTCCCGCGCGGAGGATCCCTGCGCGCCTCCGCCTTCGGCTTCCTGCCAGTCTTCGGCGCTTACATCTGGTTTCTCGCCTACTCGCTCATGGACATCAGCTCGAAAAACCGCGAGCCGTTCGCGCTCCAGGCCGGTGCCTACCAGCCTATTTGGGGATCGAGCAACACTCCTTTTCCCAAAGGATGGGCTTATCTGCGCCGCATCGAGGCGAAGACTCCAGAACAACTCGCGATCTCACAGATAAAAGGACTCAAGCTTCTAGCCTGGTCCATCGTCCTCGATCTCTTCCTCAACTTCGTCTACATCCCATTCGTCCACGGATATCTCAACGTCCCGCTCTACGAGTTCGCTTTTCACCTCAGCATGATCCGCGCGCCATTCAAGTGGTACATGGGATGGGCCAGCCTGATCTCAGAGTTCTTGGGAAAGATGATTGAGTTCTCGATCTTTGGCCATCGTGTGATCGCGGTCTGCCGCATGGCCGGATTCAACGCTCTCCGAAATACCTATCGGCCTCTTTCGTCGCGCTCTCTCGCTGAGTTCTGGAACCGCTACTACTACTATTTCAAAGAATTGCTGGTCGACTGTTTCTTCTATCCCGCATTCATGCGCTACTTCAAGAAATGGGGACGCTGGCGTCTTTTCGCCGCTACTATCGCGGCCGCCGGATTCGGCAACGCCTTCTTTCACTTTTTCCGCGATCTCGGATACGTCGACGATCTCGGCTTCTGGCGCGCTCTCGCCGGATTTCACTCCTATATTTTCTATACTCTGGTTCTCTCGGTCGGCATCGGCATCTCGCAGATTCGTCAACGCAACCACGAGCCACGAGGCTGGATCCGCGAGCGCCTCATTCCGCCTGTCTGCGTAGGCTTCTTCTTTTGCGTGCTACGAGTCTTCGATTACACCTACAAGAGATATCCAATTCAGGAAAGTTTCCGCTTCCTGGCGCATCTCTTCAACCTGGTTTCCTGAGGGACGAAATGGACAACAAGTCGACGATCCGCGAATTTATTCAAGAACTGCTTGCCAGAAAGGGCGACACCCATCCCTTCAAGGAGGACTCGTCCCTCATTTTCTCGGGACGCCTGCAGTCGATCGATGCCGTCGCTCTCGCTGTCTTTCTCGAAGAAAAATTCGGCGTTGACTTCGCCGAAATGGGTTTCGACCAGCAGCGCCTCGATACCTTGAATGCCATCGTGGACCTGATTGAGGAGTCTTCCGAAGCCAAGAATTCTGCTGCGGCCTCTGAGCCGAGCGGTTCCTTATCCTGAAACCTGCCGGTGGCGTTAGTTCTTGTTTCGCGTGAAGATCCTCTACCTCTCTCAATACTTCCCGCCGGAAAGAAGCACGCTTCCGTCGCAGCGTGTTCAGTTCCCGGTCACGTCAGGCTCAACACCGGTTAAGAGTGGGATTTGCGCCGATTTCGATCTTGTGTCCGCCGGGGAGCCGGCGAGGCGTCCTTTGAGTCGCAGGAAAGGTTCTTCGAAATACCAGCGCGAAAGCCAGGCGAGAATACCTGTGCACGATCCCGTCACACAGAACAAGAGCAACATGCGCCCGAAATTTCCTTGCGCTGCGTACAGGTGTGGGACCCTGCGAGAGAAGACACCCTCGACCACCGCTATCACAAGCCTGTGGATGAGGTAGACGCCATAGCTGATTTCGCCGAGGAGTTGCAGGGTGGGACGATTGACGACCGCTTTCCAACGCGAAGTTCCGATCAACAACGTGGCCAGGATCAATCCGAAAAAGAAAAGATCCAGAGTTGTTTCTCGAAACGTGGCACCAAGCCACCGGCTTCCCAGTAAGATTCCGAACGGGGTTCCGACGGCAAATGCCGCAACGCTGGCGATCAGTGATCCGAACGCCAATTGCTTGAGACGTAGTCGGCTTTCCCATTGACTGCGCAAGAAAATTGCCAACAACGCACCCAAAGCCAGCCCGTCTGCACATAGCCACGTATACCCAGTTCCCATGTCGTAGCCCCGCCAGTAGTACAGCGCGCGGAGTGCTGGACATGCGAAACAGATCAATAGCGCCAAAACGGCCAGCCCCCGCCTGGAAAAAAATCGGGCCGCTGTTGGCCAAAGCAGGTAGAAATGTTCCTCGACGGCAAGCGACCAGAGCGTGCCGAACTGCATGGGAACTCCGAACAAACCCGTCACATTAGCCAGATAAATTGCCGAAAGGCCAAGAAATGACCATGAAACACGGTGCGTCATCAGTCCGGTGCGGGACACGATCGCCATCAGAATCAAGACCGCGTAATAAACCGGCAGGATACGAAGAGCGCGACGGACATAGAAACGGCGGTAATAGTCCTCCCGGTGACGGGTGTCGAGCAGGATGCCGGTAATCAGAAATCCCGACAGAACGAAGAAGAGGTTCACTCCTACCCAGCCAACCAGCGTGGCACCCACCAGGATCTTCGGAATTCCTGTAAGACCCGTCAGGCCATACCGGAAACCGAAGCTGTGGAAAAGAACAACGGACAAAACCGCGATTCCCCGGAGTGTATCCAGTTCCGGCATGTGGGCGCGCAGCACATTCGGCGTCACAGCATTCGACTGCGAGGTGAGGAGCGTGGGCACAGGGGTCTTTGAATTCCCTACAAAAAATACACTGCGGATCGACGATTCACAATGTTTGCGTTGCGATTCTTTTTGCGCCATTGGCAAGCCGACAGCGCATCGTCGAAGTGACGGGCGATTTCACCCGCTACCCGAATGCCTCCCGATGCGATAGCCTTTAGGTTCGCGTGAAGATCCTCTACGTCTCCCAATATTTCCCGCCGGAAATGGGTGCGCCCTCGGCTCGCGCCTCGGAACTGGCTTGCCACTGGTCGCGTGCCGGACATCAAGTATCGATCCTGACCGGCTTCCCCAACCATCCCACGGGAGTCGTTCCTGCAGAATGGCGTCCCCGCCTGCGCCATCTCGTCGACTATGAAAAAGTCGGTGAAGTCGACGTCTTCCGCACTTGGCTGTGGCCCCTGCCGAACCGCAAATCGCACGAACGCATGCGCAACTACGCGTCCTTCTGCTTCTCGGCTGCCTTGCGAGGGTTAGCCTTGCCGCGGCCCGACGTCATTATCGCGAGTTCTCCGCAACTGCTCGTTGGGCTCTCCGGATGGTGGCTCGGCCTCGCCCGGCGGATACCGTTTGTCTTTGAGGTTCGTGACCTCTGGCCGGAATCGTTGGCCGCAGTCGGGATCGGTGGCGAAGATTCACTTCTGCACCACTCTCTATCGGCCATCGCCAGGTTTCTTTACGATCGCGCCGACCGCATCGTCGTCGTCAGCCCAGCATTCAAAAGTCGATTGCTGGATGACTGGCGCGTACCTGATGAGAAGATCGCGGTCGTCGAAAACGGCGTGGAGACGGGCACATTTTCACCTTCGGCCGTGGTCGACGATAGCCTCCGCAAGCAACTCGGATTAGAAGGGAAGTTTGTGGCCAGCTATATCGGTACGATGGGTAATGCCCATGGCCTTGAGACCCTGCTTGACGCCGCCTCTCAATTGCAGCAGCAGAATCCTAATTTGGTGTTTCTTCTCATCGGCGAAGGCGCCGAAAAAGCACGCATCAAAGTGGCCGCTCAATCCCGCGCACTAGCGAACGTTAGATTCCTGGATCAACAGCCTCGCGGGAAAATTCCAGCATTCATCCTGGCTTCGGACGCTTGTCTCGTCCTCCTCAAGAAAAACGATGTCTTCAAGACCGTGATTCCCACGAAGATGCTGGAATTCATGTCTTGCGCCCGCCCAGTCATTCTCGGAGTCGAGGGACAAGCTCGTCAGATCGTCGAAGAAGCCGGCGCAGGTCTCGTCATCGAACCGGAAAACCACGTCGCCCTCGCCCAGGCGATCAGCTTCCTGCAAAACAATCCTGAACAGGCTCGGTTACTAGGTCAAAAGGGAAGGGAATACATCCTCGAAAAATTCTCGCGCCTCCGCACTGCCGAAAAATACATCGACGTACTCCATGCGCTCATTGGAGAGTCTGCAGTTTAGGCGCGGGCTCGAGAAAAAACATGTTTACGGATGGATGGTATAGATCGTAACCGCAGTTGCAGCCGCCATCGCCATGTCTAAGGTTCTGCCAGCTAACACGCGGCCACCACTCACTGGCACGAATAAAATATCGTCAGCCTGCAATGTCACGTCTGGAGCTTTGGCCTCCAGCATCTTCTTGATCTCAACCTTGGTTTCGAACATTCCGTTGGGACCTTTGCGAATGATGCGTACTCCACCCAGCTTCGCTGTGTGATTGGTGCCGCCCGCCAACGCCAGCGCCTGCAACACGGTGAGCGAGCCGTTATCGACCAGCAAGCCACTCGGACGTCCCACATCGCCGACGACATAAATAATCGGTGCCCGCGGAATCGTGATGGTATCGCCAGGCAGTATCTCGATATTCGCCTTCAGGTCATCGGCCAGATTTCTGGGCAGATCCACCCGAATCGGCTCGTTCTCGCCCTTCCTGAGGATGGCAATTTTTCGTGAAGCGCTTTGTGTAAAGCCGCCAGCCTGAGAAATGATTTCATAGAGCTTGTGATCGGAGGTATTCGGATAAATCCCCGGCTTGGTCACCTCTCCAAGGACGACGACACCTTGCGAGCTGGCGTCATCGACGAAAATAGTAACGTGCGGATTCCGCACAAATCCACCGTCTGCCAGCCTCTTCTCAATCACGCCCTGTGCTTCTTCCTGCGACAGTCCTTCCACATGAACGTAGTCGATCAGCGGCAGATAAACGTCGCCTGAGTTGCTCACTCGCACTTTGCTGGTCAGTTCGGGAACGTTGTAAACGTTGATCTCGATGAGATCCCCCGGGCCCAATTTCACCATTGCCGATTGATCGACTGGTTTGTTCGGCTCATCAGCTTTGGGACCAGGTTGGGCGGTACCCGACGCGCTCTGAGCTGCTTGCGATACCGGCTGTGCCGCTGGTAGTTCCGCGGTCGGAGCGCTTTGCTCTTGGGGAGGGTTCGTAGCTTCTTGTGCGCCACAGGTTCCAACGAGAAATGCTGCGATCACCAATCCAGCGAAGCGACCGCGCCCCGTGGAACCTGAGCTACCCGACTTCATTCAAAGTCCTCTTAATTTTTTGCTGAAATTTGAACAGAAGTTTAGCACAGCAAAACCTGCTGGCATCGGGCAATTCGTGTACCTGCGGCTTAGTTTTCCACAGCTTTTTTGCTGTCGAGTAATTGAATCTCCCATTCCGCGGCTGCTACATTCAGTGCACTCTCAACAACAGGAACCTGCTCTCTAACTATGAACCGCAGGACGTCGCTGCGATACTTGCCGTAAGAGTGCGGAGATTGCGTGCCGAATCATATGGCGTGTGCGTCGAGGTGGGATAGTTGACCGTCATTTGCCTCGCGCTCTTCTTGTCGGGATTAGTAACCGCGTTCGTACTGACCCGCTACGTGCGGGACTTCTCCATTATCCGCGGTTGGGTCACAGTTCCCACTCAAGAACGCCACATGCACTCCAGCCCGCTCCCGCGTCTCGGCGGAGTGGCCATCTTCCTGAGTTTCTGTGTCTGCATGGCCGTCGCAGCTGTTTGGTCCCTGCGCCATCCGCAGTCCCATTCGCTGCAGTTGCGGACAATGGCCAGAATCCTCGTTCCTGCTGCTCTTGTATTTCTGCTCGGCGTCTACGACGACCTTCGCGGTGTCGGGCCCTACTTTAAGTTCACTGTCCAGGGAATTGCCGCCACTATGCTCTACGTCGGCGGTCTGCGCATCATTAACATTCCTGTGATTTTCGGGGACCGGGTTCTGCCGTGGTACATCGGCTGGGCATTCACCGTCATCTGGGTCCTGGCCATTACCAACGCTTTCAATTTGATCGATGGCCTCGATGGCCTTGCTGCCGGATCCGCTCTCTTTTCCACCATGGTCGTCTTCGTCGTGGCGTTGCTTAATGGTCCCACCCTCGTCGAAGTCATGACCATCGCGCTTGCCGGTGCGATCCTCGGATTTCTGCGCTTCAACTTCAATCCCGCAACGATCTTCCTCGGTGATTCCGGCAGCCTCTTTATCGGATTTCTTCTCAGTGCACTGGCTCTTTTCGGTGCGCAGAAGGCCCCGACTATCGTGGCCGTCGCGATTCCCATCGTATCTTTTGGCCTTCCGATTCTTGAAACCGTACTCTCGATCGCCCGCCGCCTCATCAGCGGACGCCCCGTTTTTACCGCCGATCGCGAACACATCCACCACAAACTCCTGCAGCACGGACTCACACATCGGCAAGTGGTCATTCTTTTGTACGGCGTCTCTGCTATCTTCGCCATGTTGAGCCTGTTCCTGCTGTGGCCGACCGGAAGTTCCCTCGGCCTTGTGCTCGCTGTGATGGGTATTGGCATCTGGATCGGTGTACAGCACCTCGGCTATCTGGAATTTGGAGAACTCGCCCGCGTAGCCCACCGCACCCTTAATCAGCCACAGATTTTCGTCAATAATCTCGCCATCCGCCGAGCCACTGAAGAACTCAAAGTCGCCCGCGATTATGACCAGGTCCGGCGTATTCTGCTGGCGGCCTTCGGCAGCAATGATTTCGACGGCTTCGAACTCCACTTGCAGTTGCTGCCCGGCGAAATCGTCGCCTACAGTCCGGCTGACTCCTCTGCTCGTAGCGGTTCAAGCTCATTCCGCTGGAGCAAGCCTGGTATCGCCAAGACTCTCGACGGTTCAGCCGCGTGGACCATCGCTCTCGATCTGCTGAGCTCTACGAACCGGCGTCGCGGAACGCTTATCGCGCTGCGCAACTACTCGGCGCGCGATTTGCAACTAGACGTCAATCTGCTGACGGCTGCTTTCCCTAACGCTCTCGCTGATGCCCTCGACCGCACGCTTGTTCACTCAGCACAAATCATCGCGTTGCCGGATCAGGAATCGACCTTTGTCACAGCCCAGGCGGGATAGCTGAGGGTCCGGCAGAAGCGCCGCAGGAATTCTTGATACTGAGCTTTTATCCCAGAGTCACCGGCCACTAGCCACTTTCCAGCGGCCACCAATTAGAATCTCTATCTGCCCATGCACATTCTCCACGTCGTTGGCGCGCGTCCCAACTTCATGAAAGCCGCGCCTGTGCTCCGCGCCTTAAGTGCGTATCCGAAAGTCCACCAGACCCTGGTCCACACCGGTCAGCACTATGATGCCTCGATGTCCGACGTATTTTTCCGCCAACTGGAACTGCCGCGGCCCGATTGCAATCTCGGAGTTGGATCCGGTACTCACGCGCAGCAGACCGCTGCGGTGATGCAGGCATTCGAGCCCGTCGTGCTCGAGCGCAAGCCGGATCTCGTGCTCGTCTACGGCGACGTCAACTCAACTCTTGCCGCCGCACTGGTCTCTGCAAAACTCGGCGTACGCATTGGTCACGTCGAGGCCGGGCTCCGCTCCCGCGACCGCTCCATGCCCGAGGAGATCAATCGCCTCGTCACCGATCAGCTTTCTGACTTGCTCTTCACTCCTTCCCCGGACGGCGACGAGAATCTGCTCAGCGAAGGCATCCACCATTCGAAGATTCACCTCGTGGGCAACGTGATGATCGACACTCTCTTGCGCCTTCTTCCTCAGACCAACGCGAACCTTCCCGAGAGCGTCTCTACACCCTATGCCCTCGTAACTCTCCATCGACCTTCAAACGTCGACGATCTCCCCTGGCTGCGCGATTTGCTCGATACCCTTTCCCATCTCAGCAGCCAGCTTTCCGTGATCTTTCCCGTTCATCCGCGCACGCGCCAGCGCCTCGACGATCTTGGGTTAGAGTTGTCCCGGCACGAGCGGCTTCATCTACTCGAGCCGCTACCTTATCTGGAGTTCATCGGCTTGCAGCGCTGCGCGGCGATGGTCATCACCGACTCTGGAGGCATACAGGAAGAGACCACGTTCCTCGGCGTTCCATGTCTCACAGTCCGCAAAAATACCGAGCGCCCGATTACGATTTCTCTAGGAACGAATCAACTGGTGGGAAGAGATCTTAAGAAGCTTTGCGCTGCCGCGGAGGAAATCCTCCGACGGAACCTGTCGTCTGCGAGCCAACGAAAGTCCTTGCCCCTTTGGGACGGAAGCGCAGCCGAACGTATCGCACGCATCATCGTGCGATGTTCGACCGACTAAGTGAAGAGGAGGATTGCCGTTTTAGAGCTTCGCACTAGCGTACGAGTTAATTTCACAGTTCAGGCAAACTTCTTCAAAAGCAGGTGTTGTCCATTCCATGATTCCCCCAGCGGTCCAAGTTAGGACCGAAAGTTGTACGTAGGTTATCCCAGCCCCAGCCGGAAGGCAACCATCACTCAACCCCGTCGCCTCAGCTGTAAGCAGGCCTTTCGATGACGCCCGCATCACCCGGGTTGCAAGCTTTTGCGTATTTTCCCCGGGATTGCGGGCCCGTGAGGAAAAGCTGGCGTTTCATCCGGTATTAATCCCTCTTTTCCACACTGGGAACCACTCACGTTACTTTTGCCCTCTCCGCTCTCCCGGTACTTTCATCTGCACCGTGATAAAAGCGAGGATTCAGCAATCATGTTTCGCAAGACTGTGTATGGCACGACTTTTAAGGACGTTCCTTTTGTCCCTTTGCAGTCCGCCACATTCTGCGTTCAGTGCGAACTGATCAGCAACAGTAGCAAGTCGTATTGCCTGGCCTGCGGAAGTCAGGCTTTAGTTGGGCTTTCGCGCGTTCTCGGGGGATCCCTGCGTCATCAGCAGACCGCGCACCTCATCACCGACTCTGAACTCGACTGTCTGGTTCGCGACTTGCTCCGCACTGTCCCGGTGCCAGACACCTTCTATTCCGAGGAACATTCCCGAATGCCGTCACTGGTGCAGCGCAGCCAGCTTCGGGTCGCGAATGCCGCACATCCAGTTTCAGGATTCAAGGCGGTCTCGGTCTTCGAAGACGTCGAAATCCATGCCGGAGAACTCGATCTAGAGCCCGCGATCAGCGCCATCACCGAGCGCGCCCAGCACCTGACCGGCGCTACCGGAGCCGCCATCGCCCTCCGGGCCGGAGACGAAATCGTCTGCCGCGCTCGTGCCGGACGCACCGCTCCTGACCTTGGCGTCCGCCTGCAAACCGATGCCGGCATCTCTGCCGAAGCGGTCCGTTCAGGCGAAATCATGCTCTGTCACGATGCTGAGCGCAATCCGCGCGTCGATCTCGCCAGCTGCCGCCGCCTCGGTGTGCGTTCCATTCTCGTATCTCCCCTGCGCCATTTCCGCCGTACCTTGGGAGTCTTCGAAGTTCTCTCCTCATCTCCCGGAGCATTCGACGATCGCGACGTTGCCACCATGCAACTGCTCTCCAGTATGATGGTCGCAGCCATTTCCCGCATCTCCACCCTTCACCGCGCGGAGACCTTGCGCCGCGCCGGCTAGCTGAGGCCCGAAAGCCAACAACTGACAGCCGCGTCGTCCTTCCTATTTCTTTTATGTGTTTTCTTCCTTGCTTGTTTTTCCACAATCCCGCGTTAATATAGGTCCAGCAAAGAATTCGGGCTCCTCCCATGGCGGCTAACCCAGCGGTTTCACGACC
>Ga0209168_10000385_pt1 | contig 45003 bp, 66 predicted proteins | sample Coa_R1_FD_187156 | JGI IMG/M metagenome (GOLD analysis project Ga0209168, IMG submission 187156) | Surface soil microbial communities from Centralia Pennsylvania, which are recovering from an underground coalmine fire - Coalmine... | ecosystem: Environmental > Terrestrial > Soil > Unclassified ...
CACCAACCATATCGGTTTTGTTCCCACCGGTAATATGAGTGAAACTTGTAGCAGCGGTTTGTGTCCAGTCGCCCAAACATTGAATTGAATTCTGAGCACCAATTTGGAGTGAATTGTTCGCACCAATGGACTCTGTTTTATTTAGCGCAATAACTTCTGTTCTGTTAGACCCATCGCGTTGAGTTACGTTCCCTTGGGTGTTAACAAAAGATTCACCTAAAATATCACGGGCGTAGTTACCTTCAATCTTCTCAGATAGGTTGCCTTTGATTAATCTGGTTACGTTTCCATTCACTTGTTCTTGTAAGTTACCCTGAACTAGAATTTTGGCGTTCCCCAAAATCGTAATCTGCTGATCCTTACCGACCAGTATATTTCGACCACCAACGACAATAACAGTTTGATCTTCGGTAATCTTCTGTGAAACCGATCCATCGGGTTGCCATTCTTCATATGTTCCTGTAGTACCATGCATCCAGTGCATTCTTTCCGCACCGGGAGAATCATCATATTCTTCAACATGACCAGATTCAGTTTCACGAACATGGTTGTATGGATATCGAGTATTGTTAGCCGGGGCCGGTTCGTCCCATTTTGTTCCCAACGTATCAGCAGATCCCGGAACACCTGTACCCGCAACATTATCTACGGCGGTTGGAATCCCGGTAATCCTACCAGCAGTTTTGGACACAAGACCCGGATGTGATCTAAACGCAGAACGAGCTAGACGGTTTACATCTGGTTCATTTAGGAATTTTGGATATAAACCCTTTGGATCGTTGAACCCCTGAGTTCTATCAGCCGATGCTACAGGGATACCATCAATTGTACCCATGATGTAAGGGAGTTGGCATACGTTTCCATCTAGGTAGAACCCAAAGACCATAGAGCCCTCTACAGGGCCGTTTGGCGTCAATCCAACACCACTCACGGATGCAGATTGGATACTGTTAATGGATTGTGCCCAAATTAGTTCTTCGGTTGGGATACCTTTGAATTGGTCTTTGACCTTATCTGCGGTATGGCGACCATATACCCTAACTTGTAAGCGACCGGCTTCCAAAGGATCGTTTCTACCTTCAACGATCCCAAAAAACCAATGCAGATCGAATGTATTCTTAGCCTTCAATTTTATCACCCTTAATATTCGATTCTTTCCTGATACCCAATGTCATGGTGTAATCCTGAGAAGTCATTTCATGTTTGATTTGACATATCAAGTATTTACCAGCAGCGGTTTGATCCACCATACCATGGTATTGGAAATCAAAATATGCGGTATCACCTAATTGGATATCCAAGTTACCGGGAATCTTTAAGGTCATTTGGGTTGAATTGTGGAGAGCCCTAGCCATAACTCGTTTCAATCTCTGGTTAACCTGAGCATTGCGATTTGTATTATAGATTGAGTTACCCATTTCCATCCGATAATGCATATCTTTTGGATAATCTGGGGCGGTGGTCCCGACATAAACCTTTTCAGAGTTCATTGTTGGAAAAGCTGTGACATAATCATCATATCCAATTTGGGATGTGATTGCCCGTTTTTCCATTGTGTCAATTTCATCAACTGTAATTTGATAACCACCGATCACCTTATCAGCCAAATCGAAATGAATATCTTTCGACGCGAAATCAGCCTTCAGCCGATCATAATCAGACACATTGTCGATGTTTGCGTTCAGCCTCTGTTTGAAATCGGCCTGTCCAAGTGTATACATGGACTTGAAGTTCCAACCATTTATATTTTCATAAAATCGATAATCACTGGACATATTATCCTTACTAGTTGATTCATTCGCCAAATGTTGAATGAATTCAATTGCTGTAGTATTTGGGATAATCCAATCACGCGGGTATAGAGTTGCTTCAACATCAATAGTTTGCCCTAGGCCGTTATCCATAATATCGGTTACAATATCAGATGTAAGAGCCTGTTTATATGATTTTGAAAATAAATTCGATTCTGATAACCAAAATCCTTCGGATACAAAATGCATTACCATAACATGGTTGTTGTTTTCTTTTTGCTTTTGGAGATTAAGAATCTGGGTAATCTTATATTTCTTTAAAAACTCAGTTTGCCCAACAATACCACCATCCAATCTTGTCTGAAAACAAACTTCCAACCATTCTTGACCTTGAATTGGTAGGTTAATGTGCAATCCGTTATCATCGATCATCGATATCATACCATGTTGATATGTTCTAGCATCAACCATACTCTCATAGATAGTCAATTTCATCATGACCCTTGAGATATCATACTTATTATCTTGAAAGTTGATTAGATTGATGTATTTGATAACATGAGAATTTCGCGGTTGATTTAAACCATTAGGTACGCCCATTCTGTGTACTCACAAATGTATCCACAAACACCCGAATATCTTCCGGGCGTATAATAAGAATCTTCCGTAGAGATTCGTTTTGATCAATTTCATATTCAACATTAGTCACTGGAGTTAGTTCTCCTATAAATTGAATATATGTTAGACTTGTATCATATATATTGAACCACTTGATATTATCAGGGTCAACGCTGTTATATTGAATTCTAGCATTGTAAATCTCAGACCCATCGTAGTAAAAAGTGACCCCAGTTTCCGGGACAACATTGAAATACATATCCCCTGTAAGTGGGTCTAAATGATGATGTATACCATCTGAGCCACCAAAGTTGGCGTATTTCTTATCAGCGTATGCCCGAACAACATCGTCCTGACGAATCCAGCCATGCCATGGGTCGATAACTCCATTAACCAATAGCAATACCCATTCTAGATTTGGGTCGCCGTAGAGGGTGTTTGCTAGCTGTTCAGGACGTGGTGCACCTGTTATTGTATATTGACGATGAATAAACGAGTCTTTAATTTGACTGTACGTCAATCCCAAATCAACGAATAAGTTTGGGATTGTATAATCCCCATACTGAACCGAACCAAATTTTTGTAAAATCATAGACCATAACTCTGAATATCTTCACGGGTAACAATAGTGTTTTCCATGAACTCTAAATGTAATTTAATTGCAATCGGGTCGCCAGATTCAAACGTTTTCCATGAACCATCCGGGGTAAAGTCAACGTCAACATTGGTAAGAAATGCCGGACCAAATCTGAATAGTGGAATAACCCGCGAAGAATTTTGATTGGACATTTCCTCGATGTACCACCGACTTGGAACACGAAGCCATGTATCACCCTGCAAACTACTAGCAGAATTTTCTTTGAAAAACTGTATCAGACCAGCAACTTGAGCCAACTCATCTGGATTGCGCGGACGAAGATCGAATGAAAATTTTTGTCTGCGTAGATGTGTGCCTGTGTAATTAGCCGAGTTATGTTGATTCCACACTTGACGATAGAAGTCTTTCATAACATTGGGTGCATGTTTATTAAGCTCATATGCACCAACATCTGTTGCCACCGCACCTAACACCGGCTTACTAAACAATTTATCATAGCCACCATGATTTTGAATAGCGTTGTTCATAACCCATAGCAACCCCCGACCATCATCGGTGTAATTTTGGGTGTATGATGTTTCAAGTTCTGGCATATACAGAAATACCGATCCAATATTTTTGGATTTCATTGTCTTGTAATTACCAAATATCTCAGACCGCATCGACGTACTTTCATTCCCTTGAATGAAATCGGTTGCGTTAAATGCTAATTTAGATGTGTGCTGTTGACCTTCTACAGTCAGAGGATATCTGAACATAGGTTTAGCTTTGCTGGATTTCTTGTCGTTCCCAGAGGTAACCAAAATATTCTTTTCACCAGTACCGGTGACGGTGTTCATAGCCTGTTTGGCCCCGCTAACCGTGCTACTTACAGGATTTGTAAGAAACCCTGAAATCGAACTCAAAAAAGTCATAAATTCACCATAGTAAATAAGTAATAATATAGTATTTATGAGGTTGTATATGGCTGGTTCACAATCCGGTACTTATCGGGGGAAATATGCACCGACTAATAGAAACAAGTACAAAGGAAATGTCGAAAAGATTCAATATCGAAGTTCATGGGAATTGGCCGTCATGAAATGGTTAGATTTCACCCCATCGGTGATACGCTGGTCCTCAGAAGAGATTGTAATTCCTTACAGGGATACCAACGATCAGCGGATGCACAGATACTTCATGGACTTCTATGTCGAATTCGAAAACGGCATTATCTATCTATGGGAAGTTAAGCCATACGAACAAACCCAAATCCCGCTTCCACCAAAACGGGTCACCCCGGCCACATCGGCTAGACACCTAGAAGCAGTTCTCACATATCAGAAAAACAAAGCCAAGTGGATCACCGCAAAGAAATTTGCAGAAGAACGTGGTTGGATATTCAAAGTGTTGACCGAAAAAGCTCTGCGCAAATATGGGATTCTGATTACAGATGGCAGAAATTAAACCAAGGGTTCGATTAGAACCCAACAAGATAGCGCAATTCAGAGCATCATTAGCTGCAATGGATGCACTACCTAACGCGAAGAAGAACAACAAAAGCATCAAATGGTTCAAGGAGACTATTGAAGGTATTCCAAGATCCAAGGTGGCAGTAACCCCGGTAGCCGGTAAGATGTACACCTATGTATATGATGCAAAATACAAAAAGACACTCCCGTATTGGGATCGATTTCCGCTCATCATCATGTTGGATGTAACCCCAACCCACCAACTAGGGTTGAACTTACACTATCTCCCACCAAAGGCCAGACAGGTTTTTATGGAGAAAATCCTAACGATGTTGAGTCAAAAGAACCTTGGACCCAAGGCATATTTCAAAATCAACTGGAATGCTGTTAAACGCTATCCGGGTGCTGAAAAAATGATCAAATTGTATATTAGATCACGGGTCAAAGGACATATGGTTGAAATCAGTCCTTTATACTGGGCCAATGCAATTTATCTACCGACACAACAATTCCTTGACAAAGACGGAAACCGATTCTCTGCACGGAAAGTTTGGGCGGATGGGAAGACACACTGATGGCAACAATCGATATCGACAAATTCAGGGCTGCGGTCATGAAGGACGACCTTGGACGAGCAAACTTGTTCAAGGTCGAGTTTCCAAACAAGATTGGTATTAAAATTCAAAATAGCTTTGGTAATGGTGGTGGGAGTTTATTCCGGTCCATTACCGATGTTCTAACCAAAGAAGTATTATCCAGAGCTGAACCTATTAGGCATCTAACTGGATTCTTCAGCCCGGAGATTATTCGGGCCGTTGGATTGGGTGATATGTTGGATACCTACTTACAATATCCATACGACCTAGGAATGTATGTAAAAGATGTGGGGGTGCCGGGTAGGACATTGACAACTACAGATGTCCACTCAGATCAGGTTCCCTTCAGCATGGTTAACGGGAGCGAATTTGATGTATTGTCAATGACGTTTCTTGTAACACCGTCTCAGAAAGAGCGCCAATTCTTTTTGGACTGGATGAACAAAGCTTGTAACATGGATCGGCATAAATATGGGTTCTACGATGATTATGTAGCAAGTCAGATTCTCATCAGATTCTGCGACCGCCAAGGTAATATGGCATCCATCACAGAGATTGTCGAAGCATTCCCAATCCATGTGTCCGATATGCAATTATCGTATGAAAACAATAATCAACTTGCTATGTTTGATGTTCAATTCAAATTTAAGAAAGCTACTACGAAGACTGCCACCGACTCCGGTGATGGGAATATCTTCACAGAAGCTAAACATTGGTACGACTCCATCAAACGTATCACCAATATCATTTAAGAGTATTTTATTATGGGCAAGCTTGCAAGCTTAGCATTAGATTCGCTTCCGACTTTCAAATGTTTGGTTCCAAGTCTAGGAAAGACTGTCACCATGAGGTCTTTTGTAGTTAAAGAACAAAAACTTCTGTTGATCGCAAAACAATCTGAAAGTGACAAACTCGAAGGTGTTGTAAATGCGGTTAGTCAATTGATCCAAAACTGCATTACCGTCGGTGATATTAATGTCAGCGAACTTCCAAGTTTTGACATTGAATATATGTTCATTCAACTATTCATGCATTCAACCGGTACAACCAAAACCAAAACTTTCTATCTCTGCAAGAATCCTGTTCTCGATGAAGATGGCAAGCCTAAATTGAATGATGAGAACGAAGAAATTACATGCGACCAACCAAATGGTGTGGTTGTCAATCTGAAAGATGCCAAGGTATCTACCAGTGAAATTCAAACCGGTATTATTGATGTCAAATCCTCAACCATCGATAAGTTGATTCTGAAATATCCAAACTTCGAACAGATTACACGTCACGATATCTCAATTGCAGATGAAGATGTGGACACCACACTGAAGGTATATGCCGAATGTATGACCTACTTGTACAAGGCTGATGGTACTGTATTGAAACTTGGCGAAGACTATGATATCGAAGATGCCGCTGAAATGTTGGAATTACTATCGAAACAAATCTTTGACCAAGTAATGGGATTCTTCATGAACATCCCATCGATTACAGGTCACACTGATTTTGTCTGTCGGAAGTGTGGACATAAAGCAAAAATCGGATTGCGGGGTCTAAACGATTTTTTCTCGTAACTCAGGCTGAAGATAGTCTTGGTAGTTACATGAAAACCAACTTTAGCCTGCAAAAATACCACAACTATTCCTTATCTGAACTAGAAGCAATGATGCCTTGGGAAAGAAAAACCCTTATCACCCAAGTTACAATGTGGCTAGAAGAAGAGAAGAGAAAAATGGATAGAAAGAAACATGGCGGATAATACAGACGATCCAAGATTAGTGAGTGTGCTAGAAGACCTAGCACACGCAATGCATGATCAGAAGTTAAGCGAGAAACAAGCCAGAAAAGCTGATAAAGCCATTTTGGATGAGCTTAGAAAGAAACATAAGTATGACCAAAGTAAACATCGCAGTGTCAGGGTTGCCAAGCGTGTTGGGAAGGGCGCTCTAGGGGCCGCTGGCGGGGCTGTGGGGGCCGTTGGTAAAGCTGCCGGGGGATTCATTGGTAGGGAGATTGGTGGCATCCCAATTGCAGGTGCGATCTTTAGAATTTTAGGGAAGAAATTTGCCAATGCCAATCTTGAGAAGAAACAATACAAAAAGACGTTAGTAATTCGACGAAAACTTGAACTGAAAGAAATGGCTAAGATGGAGAAGATCAGAGCCAAACTAGATACTAAGAACAAGATCGCCGAAGAATCCAAAGATCCTCAAGAACCGGAACAATCTGGTGTACCGGGTGAAAAGAAAACCAAAGGAAGTGGGGGCGGTGTAGCGGCAGCGGCTGAAAAAATGTCAAATGCTGCAATGGAACTACAAGCAACTGTAATATCATTCACCCCTGCAATCCAAACCTTCCATGAAACCGTCGAAAAGATGGCCGAATTGGTCGATGCACAATATGATAAACGTAATGACCCAGAACCGACTCAGGGTGAACCAACATCAAATGGTCCGGGGAAAGTTCATGATGCACAACTACTTGAATACCTACATGGTATCGAATATCTGACCCAAGAGAATGCTGTAATTGCAGAAAATGGTCAGGAAATTCTTAGAACCATGGGCAAAGATATTGGAAATATCAAGTGGCATACTGCTAGACAGAATGGCTCTGTTGGTAGAATCGAAAAACTTATAAAAGATAGACAAGATGGTCCGGGCACTGGAGATAGTAATAAGACTATTGAATCTATGGCTAAAGATGTCGGAACCATCAAGTGGCATGTTGCTAGAATTAGTGGTAGTTCAGATCGAACTGAAAAATTACTTATTTCAGCAGCGACTGATAGAATCAAATTCCTAGCCAATCAAGATACTCAAATTGACCTGATGAAAAAACAACTCACCGGGCAAGAAGAACAAACCGGTATGACATTGTTAAGCGGGGTTGCAGGTGCGGCAGGGTCTGCGGTAAGTGGTATTGGTAGTGCGATTGGTGGTGTAGGGGAAGCGATTGGTGCTACAGCGATTGGTGCGGCGGTGATTGGTGCATTACCAGAAGTTCTTGCGGCGGGTGCGGTAATCGCGGCGGTCGGGGGATTGGCATTTGCAGTTTATAAAATGCTTCCAAGTAGCTGGTTTGGTGGTAGTTCTGGCACAAATGGAACAAGCCCTGATGACAATCTAAAACATGCGGATGATCTAGCTAAACAAAATGGTAGTGCTGATGATGAATCACACAAAACTCCTGAACAAATCGCATATGCAAAACAAAATGGCCGATATGCAGATAAATCCATGTACATGTCACCAGATCCAGCGAAACCGGGTCAATATAAAGCCTCGGATGAAATGTATCCATGGGAACATGACAGATTAATGGCACAACAAGATGGTGATCATGGAATTGGGATCAACTCTGCGGCAGTCGAAGCATCTAAATCTGCGACGGATGGTTCAGGTGGTAATACCAGTATACAAACCAACAATAATTCGGGTGGTAATACAACTGTTGTTCAACCAGCGGCGGTAAGTGCTCAGTCCGAATACACACGTTTTAGATGAGTATGAATAATGACAGATCGTCCTAGCATGATTCAGAACACCTTGTCAAGCACAAATCACAAATTTGTGCTTCATAAGGCCAACACAAAAATATTTAACTGGCAGGTCCAAAAATTCGATGTACCGGATATAAATATCAGTACAGCTAAGGCAACATCCAGTCCGAAAGTCGGATCTTGGAACCTAGCCGGTACGGCAATCAATTATGATAGGCTTCAGGTTCAGTTCCTTCTGGATGAAGACCTGCAAGCTTGGATCGAACTGAAAACGTGGATCAAGGAGATTGTGGACCCATACAACCCGCAGCCTACGAACCTCTACAATCAGGCTGAGAGCACTGCTGCGATCCATATCATGACAAACAACCATAGCCCTACCGGGAAGGTGTTCACGTTCCATAGGCTGTACCCTGTGCGTCTTAGCGGCCCATCATATGATGTAACCGTCTCAGACCCTACCCCGTTGACATGCGTAGTAGAGTTCATGTACGATACCTTCGATCTTGAAATCGCCGTTGACACAACAATTTAAATTTGTCAATTCTGTTTAGAAACGGGTCAGCTTTGTGGTATAACTGATCCATATGAATTGATTCCCTTCCAAGGGACGTGGCCGGGGCGGTAACCCGGCTTCACGTACTACGACCACAAACGATTAAAATTTACCCTTCACCGGGCAGTCCATCCACTTTGACCTGTAGTGGTTGCAAACTGTAGAAGAACATGGCAACAGCGGGATGTATGATACCGCTGACAATCCTTGCATCAAATCCAAAAGGTGACTATTGTGCGCTGGGTGTGGATGATGCGAGCTACTGCTGTGTAAACCGGTCATTCCGATAAAATTGGAGTTGGGTGATCGACAGCCTCTAGCTAGGAGCCTAAAAAATTTCATTCTCCTTTAGGATGGTAGCTCTGTGAAACAGATACAACTACCCCTGCACCAAGATTGGTCATGCCCGATTTGATGCAGTTCCGTAGCGTTGAGAACAGATATAAGAGCCGATAGCGTTACCCCGGCCCCCAAAAATGGGAATCTGGCATGATTATGTACGATGGCGAATAGTCAAATTCGTTTTACGTTTTTCTCCTGTTTAGGAGAATTACGCCTCCAACAAACGTCAATACTTCTAAAGCTCTTAGAAGCTTCTAATCCCGCCTACGGCTTGATTGTTCCTTCGTCACAATCAATATTGATTAATCATAGATTGAAATCAAATAGATTAGCAATCGCCAGATTGCTGCCGTAGGCGCAATAGAACCTCCCAAAAATCATTGTTAAATACTTCTATACAGGTTCGCATGAACCATCTAGGAGTTTTAAAACCAATGAACATTTATACCCTATCAGCCAAATCCCGTTGTGGTAAAGACACGGCTGCTACCCACCTACTGAAAACCATTCCCAATTCCATTTCATATGCTTTAGCCGCAGGATTCAAAGAATCTATTGCAAAACATTTTTCTGACTATATGTCAAGAGCTGATGTGTTCGGTGATGGTGTTGATCGAAATAATTTCATCATATACATCGACTCAACCGATTTTGAAGAATCAACCCATAAAGTCTTTGCAGATTTTGGATATGATCTAAATAAATACCCTCAAATTGATTTAACCAGATACGACTTCAACGGCTGGACCATCCGCAGATTGATGCAAGTGATCGGAACAGATATTGGTGTGAATCAAATTGATACAAATATCTGGTTGAAAGAATTTGAGTCCGATCTGTTTAGATTGAAGCTAATCTATGATAATGTAGTCGTAACAGATTGCAGACAGACCCATGAAATCGATTTTCTACGTGGTCTGAATAGCACTGTCATCCATATCCATCGCAAAACCGGGTTGAGTGATTCCCATATCACAGAACGTGGTCTAGAACCAGTGGATGGCGAATTTATCATCGAAAACAATTCAACCCTCAAGGCTCTCTATGAGCAACTGGATTGGATCGTCAAAACAGTGGACATTGAATCAAAATGATACGTTGGCTACAGGAATATAAGCTACGTCGCCTCGAAAATCGATTGGTTGACGTGGCGATGGCGGAACGATTTGATGCAAAGAGTCAATCCTATGCAGAGGTGATCAAAGCGGACATACTCGCTTTGCGCAAAAAGCTCGGGTATTCAAACCCGAATTCAACAATCTGGAAAGAATAATGAAAGTAAAAGAATTGGTCTAGGGACCACATAAGGAAGCGGTGAACAGCATGGCAGTACAGAAACAAGCCCAAACCTATACACTGAAAGAATTGGATATGCAAGAAGTAATTGATGCAATCCAAGCTTCCAGCCCGACCACCCGCATTTACGTGGGTGCCGACTCCAAGAGAGTGAAGAACAAGGTTGTCTACGTTACTGTCGTCGTTCTTCACTATGATGGAAATAAAGGTGGGCGAATCTTCAAATCCATCGTGGTCGAACCTTGGTATGGAAATATCAAAGGCCGACTGATGAATGAGGTCTATAAAGCCATTGACATGGCCTACAAGATCGTTGAACACCTTGACGGTCGTCCGTTCGAAATCCATTTGGACCTGAACCCGGACCCCGCACACAAATCCAACTGCGCTGTAAAGGAAGCGGTTGGTTATGTTTTGGGTACGTTTGGATTCAAACCAAAACTGAAACCAGAAGCTTGGTGTGGGTCTGCCGTAGCTGATCGGGATACCCTGAAAGCAGGGAAACGATTTAAAGTTGGAAAAGGGCTTGCACAACCAGCGTGACCTTGATATCCTTGATTCTGTTCCGAATCAAGTGACTCAAACCAGAATGGTGGAAGCGATGGTACATGCAAGCGAAGGTGGTGAATGGTTCACCCAAGCAGAAATTGATGGATTGGCTCAGAGCTATGCTCAGGGCCGGTTGACCGAGTGGATGCTACTCGATGCTTTGGATGACGATGACAAATTGGTTCGGATTGTTATGATCCGATCCAAAGATTTTAACGATGTAAATACAGATGAGGCCGTCACTGGTCTTATTTGATGTACAAACCGGTAGTGGGCGTAAAAGTAGCCAGCTTTAATGAGTTGCGAGTGGGGTAAGATCAAAGCGTATTCAAGGTGAATCCACACCGAGATTCGTATAGCCACCGGGGAAGGACAAGTACAGTTTGTATGGTAATAGACTAATAGACACCCGTGCATGCAGGTGATCTGGGTCTTACGTTTGTGGGCGCAGCCACTACTTAAAATGGCAGACCAATGGTGAGGTCTGAAAAGGCTGGTTGAGAACTTGATTCGATAGCAGACACCGTTCCATTGATGCCATACAAGACCCGTAGAGCATTTGGTGTAGTAACACGCCTGTTGATGTAATGCAGTACCGTAGGTTTGATGGGAAGTTGGATTAGCAGCGTCCATCTTATAATGAGTGGGGCAAGGTTTGATATATGGATTGCTGGGAATGTATGCCCAAGCTGTGTATCAAGCTGGCAGTAGATCGAGGGCGCGCTAGACTCCCCTTTGGCGTGATAGCACACCATCAAACCACATTTAGGGCCTTTAGCACAGCGGTCTAGTGCGCTCGGCTCATAACCGATGAGGCAGGGGTTCGAATCCCTTATGGCCCACCAAATTTTTGTGAGGATTTTAGAATGAATCTTGATTGTAAACCGGGTACGAAAATCCGCTATACCGGCCAAGGTGGCTGGGATGCTGATAAAGTTCATGCCGACAAACACCTGACCGTTGGTGAAATCTATACCGTGGATATCATCGATATTGGTAACTGGAGTTCGGACGTATATTTGATCGAAGTTCCAGATATCGATTTCAATACCGTAATGTTCGAGGAAGTTGAATGAACATTCGCTTCGTGGTAGAAGGTATGTATGTTGATCGAAATTCCAGCACCTATGGTAGCAAGCCTGTTACATGGGTACGGGAGTGGAAAGTCTGGAGAGAAACAACCAGTCTAGAAGATGCCCGTGCTATGAAGGCGTCTGGATTGAAAATCATGAACACAAAAGAGTGGTCAGGATTCAACGAACTTCGGATTGTGCAAATCACAGAGCATAAAGAGATTGTGGAATGAGTATTGAAGTAGGTTCCAAAGTCAAATTTATCGGCAGTAATGCCCACCCTCAAGAAGTTGCCGAGGGTAATCGACTTCTGAAAACCGGTGTCGAATATACGGTGAATTATATCCACATTCCAAACCCATTTTATGTTTTCATTTTTCTGGATGGGTTTCCGGGTGATGGGTTCAATTTCTCCATGTTTGAACTTGTTGAAGCTCCGGTGACTGAATGCCTATCCCACTGATCTGCCGTTGGTTCGGACACAAATTCATCTTCCGTATGGAATTCATTGGTACGTGTACCGGTCGGGTGGAATATCATCATTCTGATCGGTGCCTTCGCTGTGGGTACAAACCTCAATGAAAATTGATGGAAAGCATCCTGTAAGGCAGCAATGCCGGGACCAAATCCGTCATGTGAAAACTCATGGTTCGATTACATTCACCGAAGCTGAATTCTGTGCGATGATCGCTAAAATCGAACAAGTTGTTCCAAGACCTAGGAGTCTTACGTCATCATGGAAAGGCAATCGTTAGAAGCAATGCATACCAGACAATTGATCGATAAACTGCGTAGCACCCGTGCTAGCATGACTATGATCAATGGTCTATATGGGGAACCAACTCCAGAACAGCGAGAAGCTGTCGAAGCCGATGTGAATTTGATTAAATCGGTTCTGGCTACCCGTGAACATGTACCGGGTAAAGCCGAAGCGAAGCAGATTCGTCAGTACAAACAGAAATTGAAACAGGCTAGATAATGAAATCGAAACCAGAAATCGTTGTTCAAAAGCGTCAAGAACGAACTGTCGTTGAAACAATTGAAGTAAAATGTAGTTGTGGTAAACGACCGGTTCATAAATGCGTTAAAGAATCTGGCACCGGCCATGGGAAGATGTGTTTTCAATGAGCATGATCCAAGCAAATTCGGTTGTGACCAAGACAACCACTGCACGCCTGAAATCCGACGACCTCAAGAAATTGATCGCCGCTGATTTGGGTGTTGATCCAAAATCAGTATCGCTGAAATTCGAATTGTCATACGAATATGGTGGATACCGGGATGACAGTATGACCGGTGCATCATTCAGTTCACTCGAAGTCAAGGTAGTAGAATGAAGCTCAAATTTGTTTTGGTATGCCTTGCGGTGATTGCACTTGCCGGGTGTGATGACTACACAACCATGTTGAATCAAACCGCAGGGTATTCAAATGCTCGCGATGTTGGGCGTGGCTATGTAATGTATGAAATCGAAGGTGGTACGGTGACTTGCCGTGAACATTCCAGTCGTTCCGAATTAACCTGCTGGAAAAACTAATGATCAAATTCATTTATGACAACTATTCACGATTTAGAAGTTCAATTCCGAACTTCTCAAGAGAGAATAAGCATGTCAAGAACAACACGTCGCGGTAAACCATCCAGAAACTTCCACAAGTACATCGGCCTTGGTATCATCTGGGGCGAAAATCGTCGCATCCATATCTGTCATTCGTATCCGGGTGGTTGGTACAATGACATCAGCGATGAACCACTGTGGAAGGAGGAAGAATTCGAAACCTATGACGACTACGCAGCATTCGAAATCCGTAAATACCACATGGATTACAGACCGTGGAACAAAACCCCCGGTTGGTGCCATCGTGTCGAAGTACAGCGTCAAAAACGTTTGCACAAAGCTACGTTGCATCATGCGATCCGTAATGGGTCTGAAGACGAAATGATTCTGGTTCGGCTCCAACAAGATGCTGAATGGTTGTGGAGCTAAAAATATTTTTCAAAATTTAACGATTTTGTTTAGATTTTGAGAAAAGAATGATATAAATAGAAGTACAGAAGCAGGAAATGAGGTCTTAGGACTCCACCAGCTTCGATACCGGTCCTGTCAGGAATGACATAACATCAATTGTGGCCGGTTTATACGTCAGTAGTTCCAATTGGCAGAACGCTACGCTCCAAACGTAGATGATCGAGGTTCGAATCCTCGCTGGCGTGCCAAATTTCAAAGCCTCGGGAAACCGGGGCTTTTTCTTGCCAAAAATATTTTGAGAAAGTGTTTAGATTCTGTTTTGGGTGTGGTATGCTTCATCCATCGAAACGAAATATATTGAATTGTGAGGATTTTGTAATGACCTATGGCAACCTGACCCAAACCACCAACGGCATCGCTGCTGTGAAATCGTCCCTGAATGCTTGCGTCGATCTGTTCGCTCAGATTGGTTCCTCGCGTGGTAAGGACATTACCCCGGCCTTTACAAAGGCTTTCCGCGAAGACCAGAACATTGCCGCACGAATCCTTCAATGGTCCCGTGATGTACGCGGTGGTGCCGGTGAGCGTGACACCTTCCGTAACCTGCTGGTAAATCTGCTGGATAACGGCCACACCGGAGTTATCGCACGCCTGATTGCCAAGGTTCCAGAAATTGGTCGTTGGGATGACCTGTTTGTTCTGATTGGTAAATCGGATCAGATTGATGCAATCATTGCAGAAACCGTTGCACAGGCTCTGGTTGAAAAGAATGGGCTTTGCGCAAAATGGTTGCCGCGTGAAGGTAAGAAGTATTCTCGTTTCTTCATGAATGCTTTCGAACTGACCGAGCGCCAATACCGCAAACTGATCGTCGGCCTGTCGAATACTGTCGAACAGAAAATGTGTGCCCATCAATGGGATCAAATCGAGTTCGGCAAAATTCCATCGCTGGCCGCGAAGAACTACCAGAAAGCTTTCAACCGTCATACCCCTGAGCTGTATCAGGAGTATATCGACGGTCTGGCATCCGGTAAGACCAAGATCAATGCCGGTGCTATCTACCCATATGATGTAATTCGTGGGTTGAATGGTGTGGCTGGTATTGCGGATGCCCAGTGGAAGGCTCTGCCAGACTATATGGAAGGTTCTGAAGAAAACCTGTTGGCAATCATCGACGTGTCGTCTTCGATGAGTTCGCGTGTATCGGACAATCTGTCTTGCATGGATGTTGCGATTTCGTTGGGTATGTATGTTGCGGAACGCTCTAAAGGCGCTTTCAAAGACAAATTCATCACCTTCGATTCGTACCCACGTCTGATCGATCTGAGTCATGCGAAAGGACTGGCACAACGTTACAACATCACCAAGTCTGCACCTTGGGGCGGTTCTACCAACCTTGAATTGACGTTCAAACTGATTCTGGAAACAGCGGTGAAGAACAAAGTTCCGGCGTCGGATATGCCAACCAAGATCATTCTGTGGTCGGACATGCAGTTCAATTCGGCTGCGCGTGGTTGGGATAAAGAATCCGCGTTCATCATGATCGACAATATGTATGCAGCGGCTGGTTATAAACGCCCTGATATCATTTTCTGGATCGTTGCGGCGAACGTACCGAATTTCCCTGTAACGTTCGGGGCTGGTAAAACTGCAATGCTGTCTGGGTTCTCCCCGGCCATCATGAAGGCGGTTCTGGCACAAACCGATGTACCAGAAATGACCCCAATGTCGATGATGTTGGAAGCGGTGAACATCGACCGATATAATTGGTGATTTGATGCAATGGACATTTGAGCGATTCATGCAGGGCTACAGTGATTATTTCGAGCGCCGGGGTGAAATCTGGTTGAGCGATTACATCAAAGACCTCATGGGCCGCTCTGTGTCCTCGTATGAGCTTGTTTCATACGAGATTCAGGAACTGACATGGGTTATGTGGCAAAGTGGCCCAGAAAGCCTTGCAGAGTTCGGTTTAGCATGGTCCAAACGGGATCGGTTGATCTACATGATGAGTGACTGGATCAAGTATTTGGACACCAACGAAAAATATTTTTAAAATATTTCAATTATTTTCGAATTTTTGAAAAACACATCGCTAAATACATATACGAAACAAAAACTTTTACTGAGAAATCAAAATGTCTGCAATGACAACCTTCGCAAAACGCAATCTGAATAACGCTGGATATCCGGTGCAGGATCGCTTTGCCTTTGATTCCGGAAAGAATGTTTCAATCAATGGATTTCTCATGAAAGAGATAGACCTTGGGTTCATGTAACCCAGTCTCAGTTTTCATAAAGGGAATCCAGCAATGGGTTCCCTTTTTTATTGCGCTCGAAGTTCAACTGGACGAACGCCCGTTTACGAAGCGGTAGGTTGTGGGTTCGAGAATCCCACGGGGCGCACCAAATTCTGGATCAGACGGGACAAAGGTAGTCCCTGCGGGCTGTAACCCCGTGCCGCTGGCGAAGTAGGTTCGATCCCTACCTGATCCACCAAATTTTGATACAATGTCGAAGAAGCTAACTTGGTAGAAGCGATTGCCTGAAAAGCAATAGGAGTCGGATCGTTACCGACCTTCGACACCAAATATTTTTGTTCTGATCTATTGAAAACAGAACAAAACGTGGTAAGATCCTCCCATGAATCAAATCATGGTGCCTAAAATGGATCAGATGGTTGTGTATCGTATAGAAGACCCGGATAGCCGTATCGGAATGTATACCTCTGGTGGTTGTGTTGCGTTCAGGTATATGTCAGGCGGTCGGCAACACCCAGGTCCATATAGTGATAATCGGTTGAAGACCGAGCTTAACGAGAAGAATTCACAGTTAGGTGACGAAGATAACCTCTTTGTCAGTCAATGCAAATTCGGATTTGCATCAAAAAAGCAGATGCGTAACTGGGTGTCTCAGGATGAATGGAAACAAAAGCTTGCAGAAGAAGGATTGATCGTTGCTAAATACCGGGTGCCAAAAGAAATGGTTGCCATTGGTAATACGCAGGCGATCTTCCATCCCCAACATGCAGAGCTGGTTTCGACCATGTGTCCAACCAAGATTTAAAAATATTTTGTAATTCTGTTTAGATTGAATCGAAACAGTGTTATAGTAGATTCACAAGTCAGGGCAGCCGGGGAGATTCAGTTAGCCGGTGCTGACTTGGTAACCAAATACCTAAACGCCTTGGGTATTCGGATAGCGAGAACGTTGGGAAACGTGCTTTCTATTTTGCGGGTATCGTATAGTGGTATTACCCCAGCCTTCCAAGCTGATGATAGGAGTTCGATTCTCCTTACCCGCTCCAAATTCTTTGTGAGAAACATATTATGGATTGTGTCTTTTGTAATTCTGGATATCCGGTAACAGTCAAACACCGAATTCTGGTGGACTATCAAGGTCAACCGCGAACGATGCTTATGAGTGATTCAATTCTGATGACAATTGATGAGCTGATCAAGAAATCGAACAGAAAGTCCAAAAAGACTCGGATCGTCCATGGTCAGACTCTGACAGTTGCACAACGTAAGAAGCAATATGTGGATTATCGAAACATGATTCTGGGACTGCATTAATGGCTATTCCAACCGATCTAAATAAGATTTCGACTAATCTCGGAATGCTTGAACTACAGGAAGTTTGTGGTGCATTGAATGTGACCACGCAACCTGAAATTCACTGGTTGGGTAAACCGATGATGTTTGCCGGAGCCTGTCAATGTGATTTCATGTTCCGGGGTGATACTTACACCTTGAACGAACACTATGAAGTGGTTTCATCCATTCGTAGAAAATGATGTAATTGGATCGGTAAGCCGAGTTGGCCTAGCGGCGGCGGTCTTGAAAACCGAGGGCTCTGAAAGGGGTGTGTGAGTTCGAGTCTCACCCGATCCGCCAAATTTGAGGTAATTGTGATGCTTGGTATTTTGATCTTTATATCATGGATAGTTTTTGCGATCCTTGATATTCGATACTTCTCGGAACGACAATTGGATCACGAACCAGATGGTTGGGTCAAATATCTGATCGCATTTCTGCCCGGTAGCGGTTTCTATTACAAATGGAAATCGATGCAAAAATAAAAATCTGAAACTGTTTAGATTGACTCGAAACAGTGGTAGAATAGATTCATGATGCAATGGGTGTATAGTGTAACTGGATAGCACATAATCCTTCTAAGTTTATAGTTCGGGTTCGAGCCCTGATATACCTACCAAGTTTTAATTCTCGTACAAAGTCGGCTAGAGAGGAAGCCACTTGGGGTTCGAATCCCAAGAAACGTGGGTGCAAATCCTACCACGAGAGCCAGTTTTAGTTGCTAACAGCAAACCAAAAATTTCATATTGGCTTGAAAGCAAAAACGCAACTAGTTAAAAAGATTTTGAAATCTGTTTAGAATCCAATCAGCTTGTGATAGAATAGGTACATAAATGTGTGATTGTTCTTGTAAGTGTGATCGTCAGATGCGTGGTATTACTTCTCAGCAGATGGTTCAACTCGCTGCACGCGCTGAAATGTCAATGACCAATATAAATGACAGGAACACCAACCGAATATTGATTGAAAATGCTATTCGGGAAGCAATTCAGATTGTTGATGCTAAATTGATTTAAAGTTTCATGTGGGGTCAACGATTGTGATTGAATCACTTCATCGGGTTTATACCGGGTGTTGATTTAGTAGAAGATCACATAGATTCTGCACCAGTTTTGGATGCTAACAGCAAACCCTAAAATTTCAAACCATTTAATCTTGAAAGATAAAAGGCATCCAGTTAAAAGGTCTATTAGCTCAATTGGGAGAGCAATCCCCTGTCACGGGATAGGTAACGGGATCGAAACCCGTATAGACCGCCAAATATTGTGTCGCTAGCTAAATTGGATACAGCATCGGACTTTTAATCCGACGACTTCTCGGTTCGAATCCGAGGCGGCACACCAAATTCGATTGTGAGAGTATGAGGTGATTTAGGGTATATCCCTAATGATCTTAGCAGGTTACAAATGATCGAACCGAATAGGGTAGTGAAATGGTAGATGTTAAAGTTCCAGATAATGAAGTTGATTTGTTGTCATGGTATGAAAGTTACCGTCCGGCTGGTTCCGGGCCACTATCGATGATGCGGGTTGTTCGTGCCCTGTTGCGGGAAATTGCACGGCTACGCGGTTATCAGACGGACTTTGATAAAGTTCGTTAACAGAATGGAAACTCCCCCGTTAGGTACTTTGTACGACGGTTTCTGTCAACGCCCAAGGGGATAAGCGTTGACCCCCAAAAGTTCAGGGGATTTGCGGTTTGACGATCACCAATAGAACTCAATCGTCAGCATGGGAAGGTAGCTTAGTTAGTAAAGTTACGTTTGAGGACACCGACATTAAATTTTGCGGCCCGAGTAGGACGGTGGTTCAATTCCACCCCTTCCCACCAAATTCAGACTGTTGTAGCCTTAGCTCCGGTCTAAAAAGGTTGTATAAATAATACATGGTTCATATGACAAATGGCGCGTCACTCGGCTGTAACCCGATGCGGAAGCAGACTAGGTTCGATTCCTAGATGAACCACCAAACATGCTGTAGTGCTAATTAGGCGAAGTAAGGCCCGTCTTAGGATTCCATCAAATGCTTAGCGGCATTGGGATCAAGAGTCTAGCCGGTGTAGCCACAACCGGGGATAGTATGTACCGTGACCCACGTATACGGTTTAAAAGAACAGTGGCCTAATGGGGATTTAGCTCAGTTAGTAGAGTGCTAGTACCGAAAGCCCGGAAACGGTGTAGCAAGTAGGGAATGAGGTCGGTGGTGCAACTCCATCAATCCCCACCAAATTATGCAGTGTGGTCTAATGTTAAGACATGTGTTGATGATATCCATGATGGATAGACGCTGAAAGAATCCGAGGTTTGAGTCCTCGGCACTGCACCAAATTCGATACCCTGCTATCTAAGGTAACGAACACTCGCTAGACCCGAAGTGAAAGTATCGGGTGACAAAGGGGTTTTAGCACAATTTGGGAGTGCGCCACCGCATTGCGCGGCAGAGGTAGTGGTTCGAATCCATTAAACCCCACCAAATTAAAAGAGGTTTATATGAAATATGTTCGTATGACTGATGATCGTGGTTTATGTCCTTGGTGCAACAAACCTTGGCATGGCCCTAGTATGTGCTAAGGAATTGATATGACCTTTACAAAGATTTCGATGGATAATAAGAACCGTATGTTTCGACCAATTTGCATTGGTTTAAATGATGGTAGATTGTTTTTCCGAATCGATCTTTGGTGGGTCGGATTTCGAGTCACTAAATAAGTTTATAATTCCAAGATGCGCAGAATGGTATTGCACCCGGCTGTTAACCGGACGACCGAAAGGTCACTACAGGTTCGAGTCCTGTTCTTGGAGCCAAATTTGATGTAATTTTTGATACCCAAACTTTACTATCAATCAGTTGTGGTCATACAGCGCCCATATCTACTGTAAAATGATAAAGCTGTTATAACGGTGTGTAGCTCAGTTGGATTAAATTTCGAATGTTGAAACGTCAGAAAGCGCGCTGATAAAGTAAACGCTAGAAGCCTGTGAGGTGTTGTATCTCGGATGGGCGTTGCTTCCCAGAAGGATATAGGGCGTCATTGGTTTTTAAGAGCACCGGCATCTGAGCCGGAGGTCGTTGGTTCGAGTCCAGCCGCACCGACCAAATTTTGTTTCAAAAGGTGTTTAGATTCTGTTTCGGTTGTGGTATGATGAATTCATATCCCAAACAGAGATACTGAAATGCCTAATGTGTATAGCCGTCTTGGAACGGTCAGCATTGAACAGGTTCAAAACGCCCAACTGGTCACCGCATCTGCGATGAATGACAAGAAGCTTCCAAAGCTTTATGTTCACGGGGTATATGTCAAACTTTTCAGTGCAGGTACACGGTTGAAGACGTTCTTCAAACATGGAACCAAATGCTCGGCCTGTGGCCTTGAAGCTAAGTTCTATGCAGTAGAGCGACCAATCCATGAGTCTGGTGATTTCCCATATCATCTGAATCTCTGGGGAATTGATGCAAATGGCGATGAGGTGTTGTTCACCCATGACCATACATTGGCAAGACGTGCGGGTGGTGCTGATAATACCGGCAATACCACAACCATGTGTTCACCTTGCAATTTTGCAAAGTCCTTGATTGAGAACCGTGGAAAATGATCGAACGTAGTGTTGATGTAAAAACAGTTTTGGTTCATGCAGACTGCGAATGTGGTGGTGAGTTCAAAACCACTGGTGAAGCATACATGTGCAATCCACCAAAATACGTTCACATTTGTAACAAATGTGGTGATTGGATGACATCCCGTGATAAATATCCGGTTACTCGAATGGTGCCTACGTTGAAGTGATAGATCATGCCTGAAATTGTAGTCGTCGGACTCATTGTGATGATTTACGCAGCCATTCGTGATGTACCGAGTGTGGTTTACATGTGGTACATCAACTATCTGGTCTGGAAAACTGATCGGAAGTGGAAACAACAATTTAAAACGCCCCCATAGTATAATGGCATTACGCAGGTTTTGTAATCCTGTTATTACAGTTCGATTCTGTATAGGGGCACCAATTTTGAGTCTTCGTAACTACCCCATTAAGGGAAAGACGGCAGGCGAGTTGTAACGAGAGTGATCATACCGCCCAATTGGTCTGTGACGAATTTGGTATTTGATCCATATCAAGTCAACTAGACTCAAACCAAATTTGATGATGGACAAGGTTGTAGGGAGAACCCATTTAGGGAATTACCGGTTGAAAGTACAGGTTCTTTGCTGATAGGAAAACACACGCCCTAGGCTAATCAGTGGAAATCATCAAACCAAATATGTTCAAGTTCCACACTTTAAATTCGTAAACAGGTCGTCAGGCTATTCCGAATGGTAGGTGTGGGGAGACTTAGGCGAGCGGTTAAGCTGAGTGATGAAAACTCGGTCATGGCGTCGGAATCGTGGGGAACAATAACCCGGTAAATACCTGCGGGACATATCAAAATTTGAATCGAAGGCGAAAGCCCTAAAATCAGCTAGCCGGTAAAGCCCTGAAAGATTGGGTGCCCGAAAGGGTGTTGCGTGACTGACCCGGTGATTCAATTTAACTTGTGAGAAATATATGGATGCTAAAAACAAACAGTACATTGTAGATTTAGACAAAGGCATTAAAGCTGGAGATCTGATTCGGTCCACCAGTGGTTATAAGTCTTGTGACGGAATTTGTAAGGTCATCCAAGTTGACAACGACCTTAGAGGTAAAACTCTGGTGTTTGCAGTCAGACGAGTGATGAAGCCTGACGGTACATTGGTCAAGAATTCCAAATCAACTTGGCATGTATCTGCGGTGTATGCTCAAAAGGTTGACCCAGACAGTTTGTTCGAAGAAGCTTTGAAACAAGCTGAATTGGCCCGCGATCATTTACGAGCGGCGACCCGATGAAATCTCTTGTAGGATCATTGGTGTTTTCTAACTCTGGCTATTACCAAGACCGAAAAGGTTGGTTTAAAGTCATTGAACATGCCGGTGAGCGTGACACTGCAATTTGCCGTCGAGTTATGACTATCGAGGGTAAGGTACTCAAGAATTCCTTGAAGCGTATCAAATTTGATGTAAAAGAATTCAATGTTATCACACCGGAGAAGCTGGAAGAACGTCGCCAAGCAGCCTACAAGGCCGCTGATGATGACCTCCAATACTTACTGGATATGATGCATAAGTAAGAACACTGTTGCTCCCCAGCACGGTCGTAGGGCTATCTAACCCTACACAATTAGGATGGAATACAGCAAAACTTAAAAACTACTGATCGCCTTTTAGGCACCAGATGTACCGATTAGGCGGAAACCTAGACCGAACAGTGGGTATAAATAACTGTGTGCGTATCGGAAATTGACCTCAGATACAAAAGTTAAAGGGTGCCATCCTGTCTATTTCTTCCTGTAGTGTTCAACGGTAGCACGTTTGGTTTGGGACCATATAGAGACAGTTCGAATCTGTCCGGGAAGACCAATTTAAGGTACTGATCATGAGTAAAGGTTCGAGGAAACGTTATGCCGATTGCAAACGTATTGAAAGCGAATTAGAACGGCTGCGGCAATTGAATGATTCAATGTCGGTTGCATCCAGTATTTTCTATGTAAACTATCTCGCCAAACTCAAGGTCAGAGAAGCCGAAAGATTTAAATGATATATCCCGCTATAGCATAATGGTAATGCAATCGGCTGATAACCGATAGATCGAAGTTCAATTCTTCATAGTGGGACCAAGGGCAGGTACATCCCCATTGTACCGAAACTTAATCATGGGGTGTCCGGCGTGATTAAGTACACATCGAAATTTGTCGATGCTGGGCACCAATGGTTCTATAGGCTAGTTGGTAAACCAAGTCCCTCATAAGGACAGATCCCCGGTTCAAGGCCGGGTAGAACCACCAAACATGCTGTATTACTCGGTTGAGATACATCGTCACCTATTATTGTCCTAGGCACAGGGATTGGGGTTGTATCAAAAGTAGGTATCGGGTTCATTGGGTTCGAGTCCCTATATGGCACCAAATTTGATGTAATTACTGGCGCAACTTAGGCCAGCAACACAGATTGAAATCGCTCCGCTCGGTAACTGGCTCCTTCAATGGATATGTGCGATTAGTCCCGGTGTTACATCAGGTAAAACGAGTTCCATCCACTGGCTTAGACTTGTTCTTTGTTACGTTGGAACCATCATGGGGCTATGGTAAAACGGGAATACGACTGCCTTGCACGCAGTAGTTCGGGGTTCGACTCCCCGTAGCTCCACCAAATATATGTTTTGAATGTGTTTAGATTCTGTTCCGAGTATGGTAGAATAGACACATAGCGACAAAGAATATGGGGATGTGACGCAATTTGGTAGACGTATGGAGCTTAGACCTCCAGTGTTGTCGGTTCGAGTCCGACTATCCCCACCAAATTTGATACAAAGGTTTTATGTCGGTATCACCCTGAATTGACAGGGCATTCTAGAAAAGGGGAGCCAACCGGCACCAAATTTGATACAAGATCAGAGTAAACGAGACAACTGATCGAATCCATAAGTTGCTGCAATTGCAGAAATCCTTCTCAGGAAATGCAACTAGGATGTATCAAACCAATTTATTAAAGTGTGGAATATGATAGAACTTTGGAAAGATGTTGTTGGTTATGAAGATCATTTCCAAATTTCGGATCATGGCCGTATTTTAAGAAAGCGAACTAATCGAATTTTGAAATCTCGTATACATGATGGGTATGTTGTAATCGATCCGAAAGTTAATGGTGAGGTTATACACTTCAGATTACATATATTAGTGGCGAATGCGTTTCTCGATTCGCCGGATGATCATATACTCGATTGGGCTGCAAAAACAAAATATGGTACACCTTATGTGAACCATAAAGATGGTAATAAGGCAAACAATCATTCTGGTAATTTGGAATGGTGTACGGGTTCTGAGAATATGTGTCATGCACATTCGTATAAAACAGAACCTCTGACTTCCGATGATATCATCAAAATTAAATCGATTTACATCCCCGGTAGGAAGGGTGGATTTGGCTGTAGAAAAATCGCCAAGCTTCTAGGTCTTGATGTAAATTCTGTTACAAATGTAATACATAAAAACTTTTTGTGTCATTCAATATGACCAAGCTTTGCCCTTATCGTCTATCAGGTTTAGGACGCCAGACTTTCAATCTGGAAAATCGGGTTCGACTCCCGATAAGGGCACCAAATTATGCTTCAGGCCGTTCAAATTGCTGAACCCGAATTAGACGGGCACCAATTTGGTTTATGTAGTCCTAAGTAGCCGGGAACGTCGCCAGTTAAGTTGTACAGCGCGGCTATAACTTGTTACCTGATGCAGCGGTGAAGCACCAAATTATGCTTTGTGAATGGTCTTGTATCGTTTGAAGTGCTTAGTGAGCCGAATCGGATAGCTTCCGTGAAAGCTGGGATAATAATGGCCCAGACATTAGATACAACGTGGTTCGACTCCGCGACATTGCTCCAAATATGAGTATTATATGAACAGATTCGGAATGAAACACCCAACCGGGAAACTGGTTATCGGGAAAGACTTCAAATTCGTCGGTGTTACTGCTGGTGCAATCGCATCACAATGGACTACCGAAAAGGAAATGATGAAAACCGTGAATGGTCTTTTGAAAGATCCTCAGTTCAAAAAGTCTGATTATTTCCATCTGTTGAATGATGCTGTGGTAGAACTTGTATGATGTACTGCGAACACTGTGATCGATGTGGTCCACATTTGTGTTTGGAGTTGATCCGAAAACATCGGGAAAGTTTTACACCAGAACAGAATTCTGCTAGGAACGCCGAAATGTATGAAAGCCTTCAAAGAGCTATTGCAGCCGGTAAAGAATTGAAAGATAAATACGGTATCGAGTTGGTGTGTAACCAGAAGAAACTGGATTATCTCGAATCTACTGACATGGCAGATGCTGTTGAACGGTTGGTTGAATAATGTACGCCGAAGACCTTGCATGGCTTTTAAGTGGAATCCCAGCGGCGGATTATCTTTTGATGCCGTTTGAGACTCTGAAAGAATATGAAGCAACCTTACAAAGATTTGATCCAACTCTTAACAGTGATGTTGCCTATGCGGCGACTTTCAACTGTTTCCAGAAGGTTAAGGCGGCTTTGAAACAATTGGATACTGATCTGTCAAGGTGACAGCGCTGATTGCTAATCAGTTGGACTCTACGGGGTTTGGGATCGATACCTACTGTATCCGCCAATTTATTAACGTGATGGTAATTGTGATGCCTACAGTTCAAGAACTGAGAGAACGCGCTAAAAGAGAACAAGAGAAACGTCGCCGCCAACAAAATTCGTCTGGCTCGACACCTTTCTCAACTGATGGATTCTTCGAATCTACTAATTATTTCAACACCCCTGACAGCTCAGATAATTCTGGTTGTGGGAGTTGGGGTTCCGGGTCTTCAAGTTCTGATTCCGGCTCATGTAGTTCTGATTCGTAATGTTGTTTGAAGTTAAGACTGTAAAGGTACAGTGGCATAAGACTGGTATTGTTCATTATGTCATGAAAGGTACTATCAGCGATAATAGATTCTACGGTGAATTTCTTGTCCGAAAGGGTAAGAATACACCATTGGAAGTTAAGTTCACTAAAGCAGAATTGCTTGAGAAAGAACTGGATGCCGAATATCGGTTCGCACTTGCCGGTGCGATTAAAAGCCATGCAAAGATTTTGATCAAGAAGTACATTCAGGATATCCCGAATTACGTTCAGATCGATTGATATAGTTGGGGTATAGTGAAGTCCGGTAATCACGTCGTCCTTTGAAGTCGAAATCACAGGTTCAAATCCTGTTACCCCTGCCAATTTAGGTTACAAAACAGCATTAACTTTCTACTAACTAAGAAACCAAACTGTAACCTGTTTCAATGTTCCTGTAGCTCAATCGGGAGAGCGCTGGCCTTACAAGCCGGAGGCAGTCGGATCGAAACCGACCGGGAACACCAAACTAGTGCCATGGATTGCCATGTGCCGGTGGAGTGGTCGGAGCTGTACCGTCCCTTCGCGACACGGTTAATACCGTATACAGCAAGCCCTTAACTGGGCAACACGCCGGGGTAGTTCAGATTGGTTAGAATACATCTTTGGTAAGGATGTGACGCGAGTTCGATGCTCGCCGCTGGCACCATATAATTGCGGGTTGGAGAAGTCTGGTATCTCACTAGCCTCATAAGCTAGAAATCGCTGGTTCGAATCCAGCACCCGCAACCAATTAATGAGAATTTGATTATGAGTGAAACACTTTACGATACCGTCAAACGGATGCGACTTGATGCCCGAAAGGCTAAGAACACTGTGTCCACTACGGTATTAGGCGTACTGCTAGGTGAACTTGACAAAGCGTCTGAAAAGGCCCGTAGTCAGTCGAAAGATTTCACCGATACAGATACCATTGGATTCGTCAAGAAATTGATTCAATCCAACAACGATAGTTTGAAACATCGTGTGCAACCTTCGCTTATCGAGGAAAATGAAATCCTCGAAACTCTGTTGCCAAAACAGCTTACCGAAGAACAACTTCGTTCTATCATCGCTAAAAACGAACTATCCGGTGTTCCAGCCGTGATGCAATTCCTTGGTAGCAACTATCCGGGGCAGTTTGACAGGGCACTTGCCGCGTCTATCGCCAGATCGTAATAGATCGATTCTTTTAAAGGGAGCCATCGGCTCCCTTTTTTATTGCCTATAAATAATCAATATACCAAACATAGTGAGACAATGATGGTTGATTGGAAAGTTAAAGCTGTTGAGTTGGCAAAACAGGATTACTCATGGAGAAAAATTGCGGAACTTGTCGGTAGACCAAAGTCAACTGTATCTGCGTTTCTTCGATCCGAATTTGGTAGTCCCGCCAAAGCAGCTAATGAAAAATTTGCGGTTCGAAAGTTAGACACCGCGACCGAGAATAATGAACGAATTTTGATCATCAGTGATATGCATATTCCATATCAACATCCTGATGCCCTAGAGTTCCTTGCATACCTCAAAAAGAAATACAAACCCACCCGTGTAATTTGTACCGGTGATGAGTTGGACAAACATGCCTTGAGCTTCCATGATCATGACCCGGACCTAATGAGTGCCGGTGATGAACTGAAGAAAAGCCAAGAAGTGATCGCCAAGTTGTACCAAATGTTCCCGAGAATGGACATCATCGAATCTAACCATGGTTCGTTGGTATGGCGTAAGGCCAAAACCAATGGCATTCCAAAACATTACATTAAATCCTACAACGAAGTTTTGGGTGTTGGTCCAAGTTGGAAATGGTCGTTTGATCTTACCGTGAAACTACCGAATGGTCAGAATTGCTACTTCCATCACGGCAAATCATCTAACGTGGTTCAACTAAGCCAGCAGATGGGTATGTGTGCCGTTCAGGGCCATTATCACAACACATTTAGTGTTGGGTACTGGGGCAACGCTACAGGGCTCTACTGGGGCTTACAGGTAGGCTGTCTGGTCGATGATGATTCATTGGCGTTCAGCTATAACAACGTCAATATCCAGCGTCCAATTATTGGTACTGGGTTGATCATCAATTCAATGCCTATTCTGGAACCTCTTGTGATGGATTCCACTGGGCGGTGGATTCACAGGGTAAAATAATTGAATTTTATTGAAATGCTCCCCTTCCTAATAGAAGGGATTCACGGAACGTATGCTGGGGTTAGATTTGATCAGTATACAATCCGGGATCTTCGGCTTCTGCAAGAAACTTTGATGATCCCAAACCCTCTATCGGAACAGAAATTTCATAGCACATTGCTATTCAGTCGTAAACCCCTACCGGATTATGTTCCGTTCGGAGAATACCCGGTAGCTCCTACTTCAAATACGAATCAATTCGAATTGACAGTGTTTAAGACCGCCAGTGGGAAAAACGCATTGGTTCTTAAATACGATTGCGACTTTCTATCATCTAGACATTCGGAATTAATGGAAACTCATGGCGGAACGTGGGATCATCCAAGCTACATTCCTCATATCACCCTTTCCTATGACATCGGCGATTTCCCGATCCAGCTAGGGCCGGTTGGGTTTCTATCAGATAGGAAGATTGTGATTTCAACCGAATACTCAGATGATCTAGACCTTTCGTGGGGTAAGCAATGATCGATCCAAAGGATAATTTGATCCAACCGATTCCAGAGGTTGTGATGCCAAAGCCTGTGATGCAGCCACCTGAATCTTACCAAGCCACCAGCAGTAGCTGGGATGTATTGGAGTACGTTGGCATCGGTTTAGAGGCTCTTGGAGATATTTTAGATATTTTTGACTGATTCTGTTTAGATTGGTCTGGAAACGTGGTAATCTTGTTTCAAGTCAACGGCAACTGAGACTTGAAACAAAGCAACAACGCTTGATGGTGGTTGTAGTTTAACGGTTAGAATGCTGGTTTGTGACACCGGCGATGATGGGTTCGATTCCCTCCAGCCACACCAAATTTATTTTGAGGTAGATATGCTCATTAGTCGTGTAAACATGACTCAAATCGCAGTCGCTAATTCGTTGCGTAACATTCAGTTCAATGATCTTTTGAAACGGATTAAATACCGTGCAGAAGGTGGTGAGTTCTACCTTATCGAAGGCATCGGTGATGATCTGGTTGAACGGCTACGTGCCCAACCATATTATTTCGTTGTTGAAGTTGATAAAGAAAATCCATCCGAGCCATGTAAGGTTCGCTGGGATTAAAAGTTTTTGATGCACACACGCTGACCTAGAGGTCTGTAAAGCCATGAATGGGATCGGGAAAGTGAAACCACCCCTCGAACATGGCATTGTCGTTGCATCATTTAGTTTCGCCGGGATGTAGGTTCGATTCCTACCCGAAAGGTCGTCTACTATGGACTAGGACACCGGCAATTTTTGGATACTGACAGCATCATTACTCAGCCCAAACCGCATACACCGGTTCGATCCCGGTACTGCGCCTGCCTAACCTTTATGGGATGGAGAACAGGGCAGTTCGTCTAGTGGTAGGACAGCGGTCAATCCCTATCGGCCTGAACCGATACGGTATCCAGTTTATGTCGTTGTAGTGTAAGGCGCACGACTCCCCTGAAGGAGATAGTTGCTCCGCTCGAATTTCTGTACTGCTAGCGAGTACGTTAAGAGGGTGGATACGGGTTCGATTCCCCACAATGGCACCAAATTTTGATATAAATAGTTTTAGGATGGTAACAGCAATTTAATCATTCCATTTAGAGGACGTACATTGGGGGTTCAAGTCCCTCACCCGGCACAATGAGTCGGGTTGGCGGAATTGGTAGACGCGCGTAGATAAAATTCCATCCTGTTTATGTATCCATAGCTCAGTTGGCAGAGCGGGCGTCTCTAAAACGCTGTTCGTCACGGGTTCGAGTCCCGTTGGATGCACCAATTTTGAGATTTTGAGATATTGAATATGAATGATGATCTAATTGTGGATCTGGTGGAAGTTCTGTTATCCAGATCCGGTAATAGATTTCTTGTTAACGATGAACTCCGGTCAATATCGTTTTTCACTCCATATAGTGATAAAGTGGATTTATATTTTGTAAATCCGTCGCGAATTGGGGCTGGGTTTCAATGTATTGGGATATCCCGACAAGGAATCGCCGCGTTGATTAAGCATCCTACGACAATGCTATGTAGAGATGATACAATCAAAGTCCCTAAATTTTATTGGTAATAAATAGCATGAAAGAATAGAAAGTTAGTTGTAACTGCAAATCATCGGATGTTGTGTACGGGATCTTTAATCCAGCTACCAACAAATTGCACCGGGTTTCATTCAGTCGTGGATTGATGGAATGGATCGTCGAGAGATATCATCCAGAAATGGAATGTATCAAAATGCAGTTTACCCGAGGTAAGCGTCTGAATGGTGGGAACTCCAGTGGAGCTTATGCGATTGTCGGAACCTCTAAAGATGTGGTTCTCCGGGTTGCATTGAGAAAAGAACTCGCTGATATCTACACCGACAACCAATATCGTCACCAAGAAGAAATCTTTTTGGACCGAATCTAATGAGTATTTGATTATGTTATTTGAAATTCGTTCGCTTCCATCCGATCCTACTGTACGAAATAAAGTTCAATGGATCAAGGAATGCCGAGAACAAACTGGTCTTGGATTGCGAGAATCCAAAGACATTGTTGATTTCGCAATTGCGAATCTAAATGCATACAATCCTGCACTTCTCGACACTCACCGTTACCCCCAGTTCTCGTATATTGAGAAATGCCGTAGAATTGTATCCGGCCAATGTACATTGGTTCGAATGGTCAATCGTGGTAGCTTCATGCGCGAAGATCAGGAAGTTGATCAAATTTTGACCAAAATTGGCGCGAAGATCAACAAGCCTTCGAAGAGTGCCGATGCGATGTTGAAGCAAACCGCAATCTCCTTGATTCGCGGTAACTATATCCGGCAGGCCAAAGGTGTGCTTGATATTTTGATGTAATATGTCCGGTTGGCCGATTGGTTAGGTTGCGGATTGCAAATCCGCCTAAAGCAGTTCGATTCTGCTACTGGACTCCAAATACTGCCCGAATGGTGAAATTGGTAGGACACAGGAGACTTAAAATCTCCCGCCTTCGGGCGTGCGGGTTCGACTCCCGCTTCGGGCACCAAATAATAGGATGATTGATGGTATTTTGGAAACGGAAATCGATTAATTTAGGTGATCAAAACGTCACCGAGCTAACGATATTGGAATGGAAGAAGCTTTTTAGCATCAAACTGTTCCATTTCCATCAAACATCCGGTGGTCAGGATAGATTTCATACACATTCTTTCGGAGCTTTTAGTTTGCTTCTGAAAGGGAACTATGTTGAAGAAATCATAATTGATCAAAAGATTGTAAAGCTCAATCGAAATAGAAGTCGATTGATCTATATCCCACGGGATGAATATCATCGAATCACAAAAAGCGATGGCTGCCGCACCCTGCTTATCACAGGGCCGTGGAAATCATATTGGAAAGAATTGATAGAAGTCGGGGATGGCCGTTATCAAATGGTTGTTCTTGGTGAAGGTCGAGTACCAATCAGAGCAGGAAAGATTGTAACGCTATGAACGGTGCGATGAATCGAAGCGGTAGAGTCGAATCACCTTATTGGTTTGAATTTGATCGAACTGTTTTAGAGTGGCAGCAGCGAGAAGACGGCACATGGGTACATGTCCCTGTGGGTTCTAATCGATTGCGGGCTCAGGTGCTGACCCTATCAATTGAAACAGGGAACATGCGGGTTCGGACCTTTGAGGTTGAAACCCAAGAACCCTTTGGAACCTTTGATATGAACATCGAAGAGTTTTATAAAAATTTCGAGATTTTTAAGAAATCTCAACAGAATTAATGCGGGTGTGATGAAATTGGCAGTCATGCATCACTCAAAATGTTGTGGTAGAAATACCGTGTCGGTTCGAATCCGACCACCCGTACCATCTTCGAGGTTGAGAACCAGTATTCCGCTGGGGAACGGCTTCAATGGTTCTAGTTAATTACTAGACGTTCCACTACGAAAATGTGATTATAGCGTAGCCCATAGCTTTCTATGGATAAAAAGGCCCAATTCGATTTTGATTGAATTGGGCCTTTTTGCATTCTGTTTAGATTGACTTGAATCTGTGGTACTATATGTGATAGACATCCGAAATTGAGAACATTGATGGCATATGTATGTAATAAAACCCTTTACGCTGAAATGGTTGCATGGCAGGAAAGACGTGCGATAGATCCAGCCGCTGAAATGAGTCCTTTCATCGCAAATGCAATTCTGTTAATTGCTGATGGTTTGACCAAGATGTGGAAGTTTCAAAACTATACATGGAAAGATGAAATGCGTGGGGATGCGATTGAAATTTGCTGCCGCTACCTGCACAAGTATGATACCCAATACAAAAACGTCCATGCCTATATTACCAAGACATGTGAACGGGCTTTCATCAATCGTTTGAAGAAAGAAAACAAACAATTGAGGGTCAAGTACAGATTCTACCTTGAGGCTATCCCAGACCTTGAGGAATTTGATGAAGATGGCAACCCGATGCAATTCGATTATTCGTTCTACCGCGATATGGGTGAAAAGCTCAAAGGCGAACCTTTCTCATATCAGAAGGGCAAAGACGAAGAAGAATCCGACGAACCAATAGGACTTAGTGAGTTTTTAGTTTAACAAGGGTGACTTTCACTTTGGTTTCTGCTATAAAAGAGAAACCTTTAGGAGAAAGTCATGAATTACAAAACACATTATGATGCATTGATCCAATCGAGAAAGCTTCTTGGTCGTGTAAGGGGTCAATCGAATTACTGTGAACAACATCACATCACCCCAAGATGTATGGGTGGTAGTGATAATCAAAGTAATTTGGTGATGCTTACCGCGAAAGAGCATTTTCTGGCACATAAGCTTCTGGTCAAAATTTACCCAGATGTTTTTAAGCTGTGGTTCGCGATGGCTGTCATGATCGGGTCTGGTAAGTATGCAAATTACTCCGGTCGCAATTATGAAGCTAGAAAACGGATTTCATCGGCGGCGTTTAAAACTTTGTGGGCTTGTCCAGAATTTAAAGCGAAAATGTCCAAGAAACACAAAGAAACATGGACAGATGATCGGAAAGGGCTTCACGCAATCCGTGTCAAAGATATGTGGGCCTGTCCAGAATTTAAAGCTAAAATGTCTGAAATTTGTACTGATAGATGGGCAGACCCAGAGTACAAATCGAAAATGCTTGATGCCAGACGTGAAACTATGGCGAGTGATGAATACCGGGAGACGATGAGTCTGATTAAGTCTGGTGAGGGGAATGGGATGTACGGTAGGAACCATTCCGAAGAAGCCAAACTGAAGATGTCTCTCAATCATGACTCGGAAAATACATCTAATCGGATGCTTAATAGTTGGGATGATCCAGACTTCAAAGCGAAGCGGTCGGCATCGATGAAAGGTATTCAGAAAAAAGAGCAAATTTGCCCCCATTGTAAATTTGTTGGGCGTGGTGGGAATATGATTCGATACCACTTTGATAATTGTAAGAGTAGAACTTAATTTGGCACGCATACTTTTTATAGGGGATCTGCATTTCGGTCACCGAAACGGCGATAAAGAAACCGCTGAATACCAGATGAAGGTATTTGATGAGTTCATATTCCCGCTGATCAAGAAGCACAAGATCAAACATATATTCCAGTCTGGGGACTTTTTCGATTCCCGCAAAGCAATCCGACACGACACGATGGAATTGGTCCGGGAACATTTTATTCCGAAAACCAAAGGTCAGGATTGGCATGTAATCGTTGGCAACCATGATATGCACCTGCGGGAAAACATATTCCCAAATTCGGTGCAAGAACTTCTGTCACAATATCCAAACTTCACGGTATATAACCAACCGAAGTCTGTGACAATTGATGGTATTGCGATTGACATGATTCCATGGATATGCCGGGATAACCGCCAAGAAATTATGGAATTCATCAATGGAAGTGCCAGCAACCTATGTTTGGGACACTTTGAGCTATCAGGCTTTGAGTATTACAAAGGTATTCAATCGTCCGGGGAATCATCTGGATTTTTGAATAACTACTCTCAGGTCTGGTCTGGTCACTTCCATACCATTTCGAAGAACAAGCATATCCAGTACATCGGCACCCCATATCAATTGACCTATGGTGATGCTGATGATGACCGTGGTGTTTGGATTTTTGATACAAATGATAGTTCGTTTGAATTTGTATCAAATAACATGCCGAAATTCAGTCGGATCTATTTTGACGTTGATACGTTTGATGCAAAAAAACTTGAACGTTACGCCGGGATGAACATCAAGATCACCGTCAAAAATCGTGGTGATGTGAAAAAGTTTGAAAAGATTGTGGAAGCCATCGCAGCGGTTGCACATGAAATCTCTGTAATTGACCGGGTTGATGTTAGTCAGGCTACCGCATCAGGTAAAATCACGGTATCTGCGATCCGAACCGTCGAAGAAATTGTTGACGAATATATTGATGCATTGGAAGAAACCGAGCCAGACCGGAACAAAATCAAACGCATTATGGCTGGACTATTGGCAGACGCACAGAAATGATCAAATTCACTAAGATTGAAGCCAAGAATATCATGTCGGTTGGTAACAAGCCGATTATGATTGAATTGAATTCGCACAAGAAAACCCTGATCACCGGTAAAAACGGTACAGGTAAATCGACGATTCTGGTTGAATCTCTGGCGTTTGCGCTGTATGGCAAACCATATCGAGACATCAACAAACCGCAGCTTGTCAACACCTTTAATAAAAAAGGGTTGGTTGTCAACTTGTGGTTCAGTATCGGCAAAACCAATTTTGAGATTCGTCGTGGTATCGGCCCAAACCTATTCCAGATTTATCGGGATGATGAACTGATCCCAGAAGATGCCGCGATTGGTGATTATCAGACCTACCTTGAAAAATCAATTTTGGGGATGTCCTACAAGACCTTCAAACAGCTTGTGGTGCTTGGTACGGCTGGGTTCACACCTTTCATGCAGATGAAGACTGCCGACCGCCGTACAGTGGTTGAAGACCTTCTAGAGCTACATCTGTTCAGTAAGATGACCGCCGATAACAAGGAACTGATCGCAGCCATCCAGAACAGCATCACCCAAGCTGATCACAACATTGATTTGTTGGAACAGAAGAATCAATTGCTTCAAAAGCAAGCTGCCGAATCTAAAGACACTGCTGATGCTCGAATTGATGAATTGATGATTCGTCAATCTGAAATTGATCAATCTCTTGGTTCTGCTAAGATCAAGGTAGTTACATCAAAAGCTTCGATTGATAAATTGGAAGCTGCGATCAGTGATGGTAGCCACCGAACTAAGATCGGTCAGTTATCGGTGAAAATCGGTAACCAGAACGCTCATATGGGCGCGGCTGAAAAGATGCGTTCGTTCCTGTCCGACAATACAAATTGCCCGGTGTGTACTCAAGCCATTGAGGAAGATTTCCGAAACAAGAAAATTTTCTCATTGGATATGGAATTGGATCAATTAGGGTTCGAAATCTCAACCACTAGGGACGAATACGAATCGCATAAAAAGATACAAACCCGTGATGAAATGATTCAATCAAAGGTTGCTGAATTGAAGCAAACCTTGGCTGTAGAGTCTGCTAACATCCGTCAATACGAATCTCAAATCGAATCCATCAAATTGGAAATCGACAAGATCCGGGGTAAGGAGTTCAAGGACAATTCGACGGCACTGATTGCTCTGCAATCCAAGCGTGATCAGCTACGGGAGCAGCGAGACGATCTTGTTAATGATAAGTATTGTCATTCTGTTATTACAGCGATGCTAAAGGATACAGGTGTCAAGTCGGTTGTCATAAACCAATTCATTCCGGTTGTCAACGATTTTATCAATAAATATCTATCCGAATTTGGGGCTCCTTATAGCTTCGAATTGGATTCGGAATTTAATGAAACCATTCAGACCCGTGGGATGGAAAGCTTTAGCTACAACAGCTTCAGCCAAGGTCAAAAATACCGCATCGACCTAGCGATTCTGTTCGCATGGCGTGACCTGATCCACCAGCGTACCGGCTCGATGTTGAACCTGATGGTCATGGATGAGGTCATGGATTCGGCGGCGGATACCGATGGTATCGAAGCTCTGGTTGAGATTCTGGATCGAATCAAGGAATCTGTGTTCATCATCAGCCATAACGAAAAGCTGGATGCGATGGATTTCGACCGTAGGATAGACGTGCGACTGGTAGGTCGCTTCTCGGAAATTGAAGAATCGAAATAAAGGTTTCGATTCTGTTTAGAAACAGGCGGTTACGGTGTATGATTGCTGACATAACTAGCCGTAACCAACTGTTCTTGTGAGGATTTTAGTAATGAGCAAAAGTGAATGTTTCGAACACGATATCGCCGTTCGTGCAGCTTGGGTAGAACATCTGACAGAAGACCAGTTGTTCATGCTTCGCGGTGATAAGAAAACCAATGTCGGTGGGATGGTGAAAGCGCAGCGTTTCGAAATCTACAGTGCTATCGATGAACTGGTGAAAACTCGCTATCTGGAAACCCTGATCCAAGCGAACAAAGACCAATTCACCATCCATGTTAAAGGCTATGGCCCAATCCGCCAGTCGAAATCCCAACTGCCAACCGAAATGCGTATGTCGAGTTGTGCATTTGATGTAATTTCCGAATTGGACTTCAAAGCCCTGACCAAACCAAAACCAGTTGCACCACCCGCTGAGAGTGTTTCCGAATAATGCAAATCTGTAAAGCCACCCTTGATACACTGAAGAATTTCAGTGGGATCAACCCGTCGATTGTCCTGCGTGCCGGTAATGAAATCAGCACCATGAACAACCACAAATCTGTAATCGCATATGCCATCGTCCCAGAAACCTTTCCGGTGGAATGCGGCATTTACGATCTGAACAACTTCATTTCGACTATCAACCTCTTCGATAATGTCAACATCGAATTTGGCACCGAATGCGCCAAGATCACTGGTGGTACATCGAAGTGTACCTACGGCTACTCAGAAAAAGATGTAATCGTGAGCCCGTCGAAGAAAGTGACATTCCCCGGTGCTGATATTGGATTTGATCTTACCAAAGACACCTTTGAGAAGATCATGAAGGCCGCATCGACCCTGAGTCTGAGCACCCTGACAATCACTCGCAATGAAAAAGATGAAATTGTCTTGACTGCGATTGATCCTAAGAACCCAAACTCCAACGCCTATAGCGTGGTTGTGGGTACGGATCTTAGCGGCCACACATATGACCTGTCGGTCCCTGTAGACCTCTTGAAAATGGTTCGTGGTGATTACAAAGTCAGTGTGTCGTACAAGCTGATCACCAAATTTGAAGCAACTGATATCGAATATTACGTTGCTCTTGACAAGACCAGTACCTTCATCAAGGCAGAATAATGAGCGTTAATCCGAGAGACTGGCTTTGGGAGACGAAATATCGTCCCCAAACGCTGGAAGAATGCATTCTGCCCGAACAGATGAAATCGGATTTTAAAGCGATGGTAGCTGGTGGAGAAATCAAAAACATGATTCTCTCTAGCTGCAACCCCGGAACAGGAAAGACGACTGTTGCCCTCGCAATTTGTAACGAACTTGATGCGGATGTATTGTTCATCAACGCATCCAAAGAATCTGGGATTGATGTATTCCGAAATGATGTAACCAAATTTGCATCGACAGTTTCCATGATGTCGAATTGTAAGGTAATCATTCTGGATGAAGCCGATAACCTGTCGGATGCGGCCCAAAAGGCGTTCCGTGGGATCATCGAAGAGTTTTCGGTATCGTGCCGGTTCATCCTGACTTGCAATTATGCAAATCAGATCATTGAGCCAATCCGTAGTCGAATGATGCAATACGAATTCAACATTGCGCAGTCTGAAAAGGCCAACATGATGAAAGGTCAGATTATGCGCTGCCTTGACATTCTGGCAAAAGAAGGAATTCAAGTTGATAGCAAGATGGCTGTTGCTGAATTGGTGAAACGGAAGTTTCCTGATAATCGGGCGATGTTGGTCACATTGCAGACTTATTCGATGAAAGGGGTGATCGACGAAGGCATTTTAGGTCGGGTTACTTCTGGGTCTGATGTTGAAGTCCTTATCGGGCATCTGAAGGCTAAGAAGTTCAACGAAATTCGAGCTATTATCCCGAAGTTTGCGAGTGATTATCCAACATTTATCCGATCCATCTACGACACCCTGTATTCGGTGGTTAAACCCACTAGTGTGCCGACGATGATTGAAATCATTGGCATCAATCAGGAAGCATACAATCGGGTTCCTGATATTGAAATTCATATGAACTGGCTGATGGTTCAGCTCATGATGCAGATGGAGTTTGTGTGAGACGGGCGATTGAATTAGTTGGCACCAATATTGTATTGGAGTTGACTAAGGCAACTGCTGTAAAAACCCGTCAGAGGATGATTCACTTGGATGAATTGCCGGATGGTACATGGCGGTTGATTTACAATGGGGATCATATCCCGGATTTCAGCAAGATCAAAGCACTGAGGATCATTCGTGAGTAAGATCAGCCCATTTGAGTTTGTTGGGTCGATCAATGATAAAAAATACATCATGGTAAGTCCAGAGATTGAAAAACAGTACGTGCCGTTTGTTGTGAACCGTACCCTGTCGGCAACTCTGGACTCAATGCCGTTTGTTGAATTTTTGAATCGATACCCGAAACTCCCCAACAAGTTGCAATACGACTACCTGTATCACGGGCTGCGAAAAACAAAGCGGTTTGGAAAATGGGTAAAGAACGAAAAGCACGAATATCTGGATGATGTGTCTGGTTATTACAAGGTTTCTTTACAGAAAGCCTCGGAGTTGTGTGAGCGACTAAGTACGGAACAATTGCAAATCCTTCGGGCCAAGATGACAAACTTTGGTGGGCGGAACGCTGTAAATACTCGGTGATTAGGAGTATTTCACTATGATTGAAATTGAACTGAGCCAAGAGGATAGCTTTCCTAAAATCCGGGAAACGCTGACTCGAATTGGTATTGCAAATAACAAGTCTAAGGTAATTTACCAGTCTTGTCATATTTTGAACAAACGTGGCAAGGTTTATATTGTCCACTTTAAAGAGCTGCTGGAACTCGATGGTCGAGTAGCCCAGATGAGCGACGAAGATACAGAACGCCGAAACGACATTGCCAAACTCTTACAAGAGTGGAAACTATGCCGAATTGTCAACCCGAAAGACGCAACATCCGAAAGACGCAACTTGTTTAGGATTATCTCTTACACAGAAGCAAATGAAGGTGGTTGGAAGAAGGTTTACAAGTACAACATCGGCGCAAATAAAACTGAAGGCCGTGTTTAATACACGGCTTTTTTATTGTATAATTGGGTATGCATCGCCCTTACGCTTGCAAGGATTTTAAGTGTCGAGATTTTTTACCGCTGTTGACCGTATCGGTCAGCACATTTTTGTCCGTGGATATGAAGACGGCAAACCATTTCGTGAGAAGTACAACTATTCCCCAACCCTGTTTGTACCTACAAACAAACAAACTGGCTATACCGATATCTACGGTGTGAACCAGTTGCCGATGCATTTCGATAACATGTATGAAGCCTCGGCTTACATCCGTGATACTCAGAATGTGTCAAACGGTGTTGTGAATGGGATGGATAACTTCACCCTCGCATTTATTTCAGATGTGTTTGGCGATCAAAAGCCTGACACCAAACTAGTTCGTATCAAAACCATCGACATCGAAGTTTTTGCTGCGACGCAGACTGATCCAAATGACCCATCAACCGCTAAAGCTGATGGATTCCCAGATCCTGAAATTTGTAAATGGCCTGTTGATGCGATCACAATGTACGATAACATTGATGATCGATATGATGTGTACTCATATCGTAGTTGGTCTAAGACCAAATCTACTCTGAAACCAGAGTTGTTGGAAAAGGTCAGGTTCCACAAGCTTGCAAATGAAAAGGAACTTCTCCAAGCGTTTGTACAAGACTGGAGAGAGAATTTCCCGGATATCGTAACTGGTTGGTATTCCAACAGCTTTGACATTCCGTATTTGCATCGCCGTATTTCTATGGTTCTAGGTGAGTCTGTAGCAGATTCCCTGAGCCCGTATGGTCGTACTGAAATCAAGACCATGCAGGATAACCAGAATGGTCAGCGTCAAATCATCAAATTGCTGGGTATCGCACAGCTCGATTATATTGAGTTGTACAAGAAGTTTGTACTTGAACCCCGGTCAAGCTTTCGGTTGGGTGCTATTTCAACCATCGAATTGGGTGAAACCAAGCTGGAATTTGAAGGTTCTCTTATTGAATTAGCACTCAATAATTCTCAAGGGTATCTTGACTACAACATCGTTGACGTGGATCTGGTTAAACGGATTAACGACAAACTGTTGCTGATCGATTTAATGATGTACATGACGTATGACGCCGGGATGACCTTTGAAGATGGTTACTCCCCGCTCAAACAATGGGATTCGATCATTTTCAACCATCTTCGGAAGTTGAAAAAAGTTGTACCGATGAAACGCCGTAGTACACCGTCCGCGTTTGAAGGTGCATTTGTAAAAGATCCATTGGTTGGGTTTTGGAAATGGATTGTGGCATTTGACTTGGAATCCCTATATCCGGGGATTATTCGTCAGGGTAATATCAGCCCCGAAACCATTGTCGATCAATATTACAACGCCAATGTTAATGATTATGTGAACCGACGAGTAAATCTTGACGGTGAACAGTATTCGGTTTGTGCAAATGGTACTCGCTATCGCCGAGATATTCGCGGTGTGATTCCAACCGTAGTTGAGCATGTGTTTAACCAACGGAAGGTATTTAAGAATTTGATGAAAGAGGCCAAGCAGGCTGGTAACTGGGATGATGTTCGAAAATATGACCTATTGCAGAAAGCGGCTAAGATCGCCATCAACTCTGCATATGGTGCATTGGGTAACGCATTCTTTAGATACTATGACCTTCGCAACGCCGAGGCCGTAACCTTAACAGGTCAGGTTATTATCAAATGGTCTGCGAACCATTTCAACGAAATGTTGAACACTGCAATTGGTGGTCCGAAGAAAGACCGGGTAGTAGCAATTGATACTGACTCCTGCTATGTGTGTTTTGATGATTTGGTTCAAAAGTTCTATGCGAACAAATCCACCCACGATACTGTGAATATGTTGGATAAGTTTGCTGAACAAAAAGTACAACCATTGTTGAACAAGTGGTATGCCGATTTGGCGGTCTACATGAATCATTATTCATCTGTGATGTATATGAAACGTGAGGTCATTGCATCCACTGGATTCTTCATTGCAAAGAAACGATACGCACTTTGGGTATGGGATAACGAAGGCTACCGTTACAAAGAACCTGAAACCAAGATCATGGGTATTGAAACCCAGCGTGGCAGTACCCCTGCTTACGTTCGTACCGCATTGAAAGATGCAATCGATATGATCCTTGGGGAAAAGCAGGAAGATTTGATCAAACTGGTTACAAATGTCGAGAAGCACTATCAGACAGTTGACTATAGGGAGATTGCCGGGGTTTCCTCTGCAAACAACCTACAGAAATATACCATTCCGGGAATGTTGCCGGGGTTTAGATGTCCGGGGCATATTAAAGGTGTTCTGGCTCACAACCGATTGGCTCACAAGCTCGATGGCGTAGACCCGATCAAAGAAGGCGAGAAGATCGCCATGGTTCGTCTGAGAACTCCGAATAAATACGGTTCAGAGACATTTGCATACCTTGCTGGTTCGCGAATCCCGGAAGCCATGGACCCAAATATGGTACTTCGATATTTGGATCGGAATTTGATGTTTGAGAAATCTTTCGTCAAACCATTAGCAACAATTTGTGACGCAATTGGATGGAAATACAAAGATTCCATCTGCCTTGAAGATTTCTTTATGTGAGTAAGTATGAGCGAAAAATCTAGTTTGATGCAGAGACTGTTGAAAGCCACAACCCGCGACGATGTTGCGGTTCTGTCAGAATCGACATTGTTTAACGAGAAAGATTTTGCACCAACCACGGTTCCAATTTTGAACGTAGCGTTGAGTGGTAAAATTACCGGTGGTCTGCCATCTGGTATTCTGTCCATTGCGGCAGAATCGAAACACTTTAAAACCAACTTTGCATTGCTGTTGGTTGCTGCTTACTTGCGTAAGCACAAAGACGCTATGTGCGTCCTATTAGACTCTGAGTTTGGTATTACAGACGAATATCTGAAATCGTTTGGTATTGATTCGAGCCGAGTTATGCACGTACCGATTTACAACATTGAACAATTGAAATTTGAATTCGCCCAATTGCTTGAGAATATCAAGCGTGGTGAAAAGGTTGTGTTCTTGGTAGATTCTATCGGTAACTTGGCTTCGAAAAAAGAAGTTGATGATGCATTGAGTGAAAACAGCGCCGCTGATATGACCCGTGCAAAACAACTGAAATCTATGTTCCGTATTATCACCCCGCATTTCCAGTCAAAGAACATTCCATGTATTGTGATCAACCACACATACAATGAGCAGGGTATGTATCCGAAACAAATCATGGGTGGTGGTCAAGGCGGTATGTTGTCCTCAAACACAGTGTTGTTTATTTCCAAGTCTCAGGACAAGGATGGTACAGAGCTTACCGGGTTTAAATTCACCTTGATTATCGAGAAATCAAGATTTGTGGTTGAAAAATCCAAGTTCCCAATCCACGTTTCGTTTGCAGGTGGTGTGCAACCGATGTCCGGTATCTTTGAGCTGGGTCTAGAGGAAGGGTCGATTGTAAGCCCAACCAAAGGATTCTATCAATTGCTGAATAGGGATACGGGTGAAGTCCTTTACGAAGGCAAGAAATTCCGCCGTGCTGAACTGGAAGCAACCAACGACTATATGATGGAAATCATGAGACGTAAGTCGTTCCGTGATTGGGTTGAAGACACTTATATGTTGAAAGCAACCGAGCTGGATGGCAACCATCAGGAAGAATTTGAAAGCTTCTTGTCGGATTCAAAGAATGACTGAAGTCCAACAACCATATATTCTGTTCGATCTAAACGGACAGAATATCGGAGTTACAGAGGCCGGTATCGATGATACCGGAAATCTTCGATGCACTTGGGTGTGTATCGACAAAGAACGCAAGTTCACGACTGAAGAAATCGAATTGATGCTCAATAGAGCGTTCCAAGACATTCTTCGTCGGGAAGTTGAACGCGATGAACTAAACAAACCAATTGATTTAACCGGCGAATAAAGGTGTAGTATGATCGAAGAAAGTATCTTCCAAAATTTGATTTACAACGAAGATTATTTTCGTACAGTCATCCCGCATTTGAAGAAAGAGTATTTCTCCGACTTCGCCGATCAGCGTATGTTTTCGTATATCAGGGGGTTTGGCGACAAGTATAATAAACGTCCAGACCCTACTGTATTGAAGCTGTTGTTAGAGAAAGATACATCCTTGAATGAGGGTGTTTATGAAACATTATCAGCTCAAATTGATAACCTCAAGTCTGCTGGACCGGACTTGTCTCTAACAGATTTCATGGTTGAAGAAACTGAGAATTTCTGTAAACAGCAAGCTTTGTACAATGCCTTGAAAAGCGCATTGGAAATCAAATCCAACGCTGAATTATCACCTGATAAACGAAATAAAAAGCTTGCCGATATTGGGTGTATTCCTGATATGCTACGTGATGCCCTTGGTGTATGTTTTGATACATCAGTCGGCCATAACTACATGGAAGACTGGGAATCTCGTTACGAGTCGTATCATAACAAAGAAGCTAAAATTCCATTTGACATTGAGATTTTGAACAAGGTCACTAAAGGTGGTGCTGAATACAAAACCCTCAACCTGATTCTAGCCGGGTCCAACGCCGGTAAGTCTCTTGGTCTATGTCATTTAGCGGCTGGGTATTTGAACCAAGGGTTGAACGTCCTATACATTTCGATGGAAATGTCTGAAGAATCCATTGGTAAACGGATTGATGCAAACCTACTGAACGTCAGTATGGATGATTTGGATGCAATTCCAAAAGAGTATTTTGGTCAAAAAATATCCAAACTGAAGGAAAAGACTCTAGGTAAGCTGTTCTTTAAACAGTTCCCAACCGGGGCTGCGCACGTAGGGCATTTCCGTACCCTTCTGCAAGAACTGAGAACCAAGAAGAATTTTGTTCCGAATGTTATCATCATTGACTACCTAGGGATTTGTGCAAGCGCCCGGATCGGCTATGGTGGTGAAAACTCCTATGGCTACGTTAAGGCAATTGCCGAAGAATTACGTGGGATGGCAATCGAAACTAATACCTGTATCTGGTCCGCCGCCCAGACGACCCGTGGATCGTGGGAAAAAAGTGACATCGACATGGGTGATACCGCCGAATCGGCTGGTCTGGTACACACTGCCGACTTTATTCTGGGTATCGTGGAAACCGATGAATTGGCCCAGCAGGGTCAACAGATGTTCAAGCAGGTAAAATCTAGATATGGCGACAAATCGAAGTGGTCCCGGTTCTTCATAGCTGTGGACAAGGGTTTGCAACGCTGGTCGGAGCTTCCTAATAACGGATTCGCCGAGGTAGTC
>Ga0209168_10000387_pt1 | contig 44811 bp, 38 predicted proteins | sample Coa_R1_FD_187156 | JGI IMG/M metagenome (GOLD analysis project Ga0209168, IMG submission 187156) | Surface soil microbial communities from Centralia Pennsylvania, which are recovering from an underground coalmine fire - Coalmine... | ecosystem: Environmental > Terrestrial > Soil > Unclassified ...
ATCAAACGAACCGGTAGCGGGATGAACAATCTGCACCACACGCCCCGCGTTTTCTTCATACGTCGTGCGCCAGATTTCGTGCCGCTCGATGATCGCGGCAAGACTTCTTTTGAGGATTGCCGGGTCGCAAGCTCCACGCTTATGAAGTGTTATCGATTCGTTGTGCAATGACGAAGCTTTCCCGGCGGCTTGATCGAGTTTCCATACTTCCTCTTGGGCGAGTGACAGCGGGATGGGGCTCTCTCGTGGAGGCAGTTTCTCTAAAGTCGATTCTGATTCAGCCGGAAGGCTTCCTCCTCGCCGTATTTGCAACTCGAGCAGCTTTCGCTTCGCGTCGGAAAGGAGCGGTTCTTTTGGCATCAAGATGTTGTGGCTGCTTAGGCAGTATGAGAGGCGCGGAACTTCACCGGCAGGGCCGTGAGTCCTCTGAGGCCCAAATTGTTGCGCCAGGTGAGATGCCCAGGCTGCAGCTCAAGATCATGCAGCCGGGTCATGATCCCTTCGAAAACCTCTTGTCCTTCCACTCGAGCCAAAGCGGCGCCGAAGCAGAAGTGAGCGGCGTACCCAAAAGCGAGATGGCGGTTATCAGGGCGTGATACATCGAAGCGATCCGGATCCGAGAAACGCTCTGGATCGCGATTCGCCGCAGCCATCACGGCCATAACGGCTTGCCCCTTGCGAATAACACGGCCACCTAACTCAACATCTTCAGGAGCGAGCCGTCCGGTGTGCTGGCTCGGACTTTCATAGCGCAGCATCTCCTCGACTGCACCTGGCACCAAGGTCAGATCCTCCCGCAGCCTTCTCATCTCGTCGGGATTACGCAGCAGGGTCAACACTCCGTTTCCGATAAGATTTGTTGTCGTCTCCAAGCCACCCACCATGGTTACGATGCATGTGGCGACGACTTCTTCGTCAGTCAAGCGATCACCGTCGACTTCGGCTGTCATCAGAGAGTGAACCAGCCCTTCTTGCGGATGGTCTCTTTGCATGCATACCTGGTCTTTGAAGTAGGTCGTCATCTCTTCGACGGCACGCAACATCCGCGGCGCGTGCTCCGGATTGTGCTGGAAGTTCCCCAGCATCTCAGCAAAATCAGCCGACCAGTTCTTCAACCGGTGCCGGTCGTCGGTTGGAACGCCCAACATCTCTGCCGTAACAATCGCAGGCAGCGGCTCCCCCAGATCACGGATAATATCCATCTCCCCCTTATCCTGAATATCATCGAGGAGGCGTTTCACGATTTCTCGAATATGTGTGCGCAACACTGCCACTCGCGCCGGACTGAAGGCCTGCGATGCCAGACTTCGCAGGCGGGTATGCGCGGGCGGATCCATGAACAACATCTGCTTCACCATCAACTGCGCAATCGGGCTCATATCACCAAGCCCCATGGCTGCGAGCTTTGCGGGTGTATGCGTTCGGTCCGCAGAAAACTTGTGCAAGACCTCGAGCACATCCACATACCGCGTCACCACCCATGTATGCAGGAATACATCCCAGTGGACGGGATCTTCCGTGCGCAGTCGGCGAAATAACGGATACGGATTGGCCAGCACCTCGGGATCAAGAAGGTGATACAGACTCAGCGCACTGCCCCCCGAGCTTCTGGAGATCGCGCCGCTGATTGAACTCATACGCTGGCTTGTTCAGTGTTCAAAGACAGTAGACGCTGAGCTTCTTCTTCGCTCATTGCGTCCAGCTTGGCCACCATCAAACGTTCGACTTCGCCGGACAACTCCTCGACAGTCGGATGATCGAAAAGACCTAGCAGCGGCACTTCTACCTGGAATGCGTCCCGCAGGCGGGCGATCAATTGCGTTCCAAACAGGGAGTTGCCCCCGAGATAGAAGAAGTTCTCGTTTACACCCACGCGCTCCAGACCTAACAACGACGCAACGATCGTGGAAACGCGCTGCTCCGTGGCTGAACTGGGATGATCGAGGATTTGATCCCGCAGCATGTTTTGATCAGTCGGTGCCGGCAGTGATAGCCGATCCACTTTGCCGCTCGATCCCACCGGAAGTGCGTCGAGCTGAACGAATATCGCAGGCAGCATGTAATCTGGCAATTCTTTCGCCATGAACTCGCGGAATTCACCCAACGATGGCAGGGAAGTCGACGGAACAACATACGCCACCAGTTGTTTCTCGCCCGCCTCGTTCTCTCTCGCGGCCAGCACACACTCACGAACCGAAGGATGCTGGCGAAGAGCGCTCGCGACGTCATTCAATTCAATGCGGAAGCCGTTAATCTTGACTTGCTCGTCAACCCGACCATGGAAGGAGATCTGTCCATCCGGCAGATAAGTTCCCAGATCACCGGTCCGATAGAGCCTTGCGCCTGCAGTCTTGCTGAAAGAATTCCGGACGAATCGCTCTCCCGTAAGCTGGGGATCATTCAGATAGCCTTTTGCTAGGACATCTCCGCCCACATAAATCTCGCCTAAAGTTCCAGTCGGAGCGCGCTGCAACTTTTCATCGAGGATGTAGATTTCAGCATTGTCGATCGGATGGCCGATAGGAGGTAACTGGTCATTACTCTCCTGCGGGGGAACAGGAGTCGAGGTGGCGACGACGGTGCATTCCGTTGGCCCGTAATTGTTCACGAGAGTAAACGGCAGACCTTTCGGAGGATAGAAATGGAGCGTATCCGCCCCGGTCAGCAAGAAGCGTAAAGCTATTTCTTTCGGCCACGACAGCTTCAGCATCCGTTCCGCCAGAGGCGTCGGAGCGAAACTGATCGTAATTCTCTCTCGAATCAGCCAGTCGCGCAGTTTCTCTGCATCCGTGCGCGTTTCATCGTGTACGAGATGAACGCTCGCCCCAGCGGCGAGATGCGGCCATAGTTCCCAGACCGCAGCATCAAATCCAATCGAAGCCAGCTGCGTGGCGCGATCCGTCGGTCTCACGTCAAAGGCACGAATGTGCCAGCGCGTCAGATTGAGCAAACTTGCGTGTCCAACCGCAACAGCCTTGGGGATCCCGGTCGAGCCGGAAGTGAAAATCACATACGCAGTGTCTTCCGAAGATACTTCAACGTCAGGTGCCTCAGCAGAGCAGCGTTCGATCTCTTTCCTGCAGGAGTCGAGAGCAACGAGCTTTCCTACATTTTCGTTCGGCAGATTTGCTGATTTGCCGTTCGTCACCAGCACTGAAACCTGCGCGGACCGCAGCATCGTTTCGAGGCGCCGAGCAGGGGCTTTCGGTTCCAAGGGTAAATACGCCGCGCCGAGTTTCAGAACAGCCAGCGCAGCAATCGGAAAGTCCAGACCGCGCTCCAAAGAAAGTCCCACGATGCCGCCCGGAACCACTCCCAAGCCCATCAGATAATTTGCCAACTGGTCCGAGCGAACATCCAGTTCTCGAAAGGACAGCCGTTCGTCACCAGAGCGCACCGCCAGATCATTCGGAGCGATGGTGGCGCGCTGCCGCACTAAATCAGGAATACAAGCGGTTAGACCTGTCATACGATGTGTCCGGACCTGATCTCCTTGACGAGTCGAAGGAAGCGAAACCACGTTGGGGGAAACGCGATCATTTTGGTTGGAATCGATGTGGCTGCAGGGGATACAGCCTTCTTCAATATGTCCGGCTATTTTACATCACTTCTTTTGATGTCTCAACCACGTTGTACGGTTGCGAAGCCAAGATCCTCGCCTCAATGTCGCTGAAAATGCGGACTTTATGGCGGTATCGACCCTGTGTGTTCGAAAGCCTCGCATCCCTCTGTAATATATATTGTGTTCTAAACCGGATACGTTGGTTTGGGCATCGTATCCTCATTGCCGATCTCCAACGCTTGGCGCAGCCCAGGATTTCCGGAAAGTCCAGCCGCTTTTATATTCATGAGCACTGAACTTCAAAACAAAAGCATGTCCCCTACCAGAGGCCTGAGAGCTCCGAGGTTACGCGAGGCTCGATTTGAGGACCACTCGCAGATAGCGGCGCTGGCCTCCCGGTTCGATCTGCACATGGAAAGCTTTCCCGCCTGGACTCATCTTTGGACGAATAATCCCGCATGCCGGGCTCCGCAAAACAACTTTCCAATTGGGTGGGTGCTCGACAGTGGGGAAGGCTCGATCGCCGGCTATCTTGGTAATATCCCGATGGCCTACGAACTGAAAGAGCAGAGATTTGTCGCCGCCACTACACGCGCCTGGGTAGTGGACACACCGTACCGGTCTTATTCGCCTTTGCTCCTTGCCACATATTTTCAGCAGCGCAACATCGATCTTTTCCTGAGCACGACCGTGAATCCTTTATCTGAGCCTGCATACTGCAGCTTCCAGAGTTCACGGATACCCGTAGGTGCGTGGGACCGAACTCTGTTCTGGATCACAAACCACCGGGGCTTTGTGGCCAGCTATTTGCGAAAAAACAACAGAACAGTGGCGGGCCCCTTGAGCTATCCGTTCTCCGCGGGTTTATTCGTTCGCGACGCGATCATGCGAAGCGGTTTGCCGAAGACAAGCGACTTTAGCGTACAACCGTGCGCTGCGTTCGACGATCGCTTTCAGCCTTTTTGGGAATCTCTAAAAATCAAAAAGTCCAACATCCTGATAGCCGATCGTAGCCAAGAGGCTCTCGATTGGCACTTCAAATTCGCTCTGCAACAGAATCGGGCATGGATCTATACCGTCGAAGGAAGATCAGGACTGCTCGCCTACTCAGTTTTTCTCCGGCACGATTTTCAACAAGTTGGACTCACCCGCATGCGTTTGGCCGATTTCCAATGCATCGACGCGGAGAACTCGGTTGATATATTGACAGCGATGCTAGCCACAGCGATCGATCGCTGCCGCAAAGAATCCATTCATATGTTTGAACTGGTAGGGGCTACCCCGCCTTTGGAAAAGAGATTAGCCGCGTATTCGCCTCACCGCCGCTCGCTTGGCAGTTGGCTCTTTTACTACAAAGCGAAGCATCCAATGCTGGCTCAAGATCTTACGAATCCTGGTGTATGGGAACCCTCTCTGTTCGACGGAGACTCCAGCCTCTAGCAATTTCGCGATTGCCGGTTCAACAAGATTCACACGGGTACAGGATGGCACAGCCGATCGGCGCGATGAAACGATTTCTTTTTCGAGTGATAGCGCGAACTGCGATCACCGTCTATTCCCATCTCCCCATCTTTGGGCATCTTCGCGCTTCCGTTGCCGTTCTGCGCAAAGACGATCTTATCCTGATCATCGATCGCAACGATGGTCGCGGGTTTTCATTTCCCGGGGGACTTGCCCATCTCGGCGAATCTGCTGAGCAGGCCATGCGGCGGGAGGTTCATGAGGAAACTGGCTTGCAAATTGAAAAGTGCAACTTTCTTTTTGAATATAGAACTTCTCTTGACATTCTGTGCGCGATCAGCGTCTTCGATGCGGAAGCAAGTGGAAGTCTGATGGAATCCTGGGAAGGAACGCCGCGTTGGCTTTCGGTGGACGAAATCAGAGCGCGGTTGGTGGCCAGTCAGCAAGAGGCCCTGAAGCGCGTTGCCCGAACATGATCCAGAGCAGAAAGAAGCACCTTCTTCAGAGACTGCTCGCTCCGCCTAAGCAAGCGTCGAACGAAGGCTTACCTGGTCAAAAACTAGAACGGTATATCTTCGTCCGTGATCGGGCTCGATGCCGCCGGTTCAGGCTCCGGAACTCGCTGATCGAAGCTGTTGCTGCCCGCCGACGAACCGCGCGATCCCCCGGAGAAGTCCCCGCCCCCGCCGCCTTCGCCACGACCGCCCAGCAGGATTAAATCGCTGGCCACGATTTCGGTCATGTACTTCTTCTGGCCGGTCTGCTTGTCATCCCACGAGCGGGTTTGCAACCGTCCTTCGACGTAGACCTTGCCGCCTTTTTTCAGATATTCTCCGGCGATCTCCGCCAGCCTTTGCCACAAAACAACGTTGTGCCACTCTGTTCGGTCCTGCCACTCTCCACCTTTATCTTTGAAGCGTTCGTTGGTGGCAATCGTGATCTTGGCCACGGCCGTTCCCTGCGGAGTGTATTTGATTTCCGGATCCTTCCCCAGATTGCCAATTAATTGAACGCGGTTCAGACTTTTGCCAGCCATGACGGGCTCCTTTGCAGGGGTTCACTATAGCAGAAGCAAGGCGGTGGATTCGTGCCGGCTGTCACAAAGCAGCTGATTTCAGTCTCATTTTGGTCCACGGCGCAATTACCGTTTGACCAGAAATGGATTACTCTCACGCTCCTCGCCAATTGTCGTCAGCTCGCCATGACCGGGCACGACGACGGTCTCGTCCGGCAAAGCCAGCACCGTGTCATGCAGCGAGCGAATGATCTTTTGCATCGAACCGCCGGGCAAATCGGTGCGCCCAATTGAGCCCGCAAACAGCGTGTCGCCCGCGATCAGCTTCTGTTCGGCAGCGAAATAGAGGCAGATGCTCCCCTCTGTGTGCCCGGGAGTGTGCAGAACTTCGGCCGTATGCGTTCCCGCGGAGACTTTTTCTCCAGTGGTGACGCTTCGATCTATCTCAACCTTGCCGGGTGAGGGGACGCCAATCCATGTCGCTTGCACGTCCAGCATCTTCAGTAGCGCATAATCATTTTGATTGAGCAGAATAGGCGCGCCGGTCGCGGCTCGGAGCTTCATCGCGCCTCCGATATGATCGATGTGCGCATGCGTAATCACGATCTGTTTGACCTGCAGGTTATGCTTGCGAATTAGGTCCAGAACGTCGTTGATGTCGTCGCCCGGATCGATGACCATCGCTTCATGCGTTTTCTCGTCACCAATGATCGAGCAGTTGCACTGCAACGGTCCGACCGGAAAGATTTCGTGGATCATGGAAATATTGTAGCGGGACGCAGCTCGTTGGCCGCGGGTTTACAGCGATTTCCACGAATATCACGAATATAAAGACAATTTGGGCAGTGGGATCCGTGGAAATTAGTGCTGATCCGTTGCCGATATCTTTTCTCAAAGGACCGCACTTGCCGCGTGAGTGCTCGCGGGAGGACAATACTGGCTGCTCGGGGAGGTTTGCTTTGGCCAAATATCGGCAACCTGGTTATCAGGACAATGAAAGAGAACCGCGTCGCGAAGCGCCGCGTAAGACGCCTCCTGAGCGCAAGAGCGGTCCGCCGCGCTGGGATCATTCGCTCGGGCCGAAACCCGTGAATCTTCCCGGTACACGCGTCGTCTCCCGGTGCGCCCAATGCGGGACGGTTCTTCAAGGAACAGCTGGCTCGGGCGAAGGTCAATGTCCGAAGTGTGGGTTCGAGCTGCACTCTTGCAAGCAATGCACCTACTTTGATCCTGGCAGCCGATTTGAATGCATGCAGCCGGTCAAGGAGCGCATCGCCAGGAAAGATGCCCGGAACGACTGCACCTTCTACGAAATTCGAGTGACTCGCGAAAAAGAAACGTCCACGCCTGCCAGCCTCCGCCCGAACGATGCGCGCGCGGCTTTTGAAAACCTCTTCAAGAAGTAGAACGGGGAGGGTCCGAACTCGGACTCTGGCCTCAGACCTGGGGCGTTAAACTCCCGAGACATCCCTCATTGCAGGAGCCGCTTTACTGAGGTCCAAGGTCTCAGGTCCGAGGTCTCGTATTCACGGTTTCTGCGTCGGCCGAATTAACACTTCGCTCATAAACGATCGCGGCGCCTGGGTCACCAGCATGGCGACCGCATGGGCTACATCCTCCGGCTGAAGCATCTTGTTCGGATCTTTTCCAGTATGCGGACCGAGTTCGGTTTCCACTGAGCCCGGACAAATTACCGAGACCCGCACATTGTCGCCACGCAGCTCCTCCGCCACAGAATAGGTCAGCCCGTTCAATCCCCACTTCGAAGCCGCGTACGCTGCTCCCTTTGCCAGTGGATTCTTGCCAGCTAGTGAAGAGATGTTGATGATGTATCCAGATTGGGCACGAATCATCATCGGCGCGAAAGCCCGGATTGCGTAATAAACCCCACGCAGGTTCGTGTTGAGAATGCGATCCCATTCTTCCGGTGTGAGATTATGGAGCGCTTCGCTGAAGCCGCCGACACCAGCATTATTGACTAATATGTCGACGCGTCCGAAGGTGCTTTCAGTCCGGGCAGCGGCGTACTCCACTTGATGGAGAACGGTGACATCGCACGGGATGACTTCAGCCTTGCCTCCCGCGCCAACGATCGTTCGGGCCGTCTCGTCGAGTGTCGCCTGCGTGCGGCCGCACAGTGCGGCAGTGGCGCCTAGAGATGCCAGCCTGCGTGCGATCGCCGCACCAATGCCTCGGCCTGCTCCCGTAATGACCGCGACTTGTCCATTTAGCGGGCGAGCGGTGTCCATAGTCTCAGAGCCTCGTCTTTCGGATCGGAACGTCGCGGAGCAGAGTAGATCAGAACCATCCACGTCATCCGCTATGCGCATCTTAACAATAAAGAGGAGGGTGAATGGGAAGGCGCTTGCCTTCGGCTGTAGAGGTACTTATAATCCGGCCAGCCGGGAAAAAGGGTCAGCCGCCTCATCGCTCCAACCGGGTTACCCCTAGTATCCCGGAGTCCCTGCCAGGAAGCCCGGGCATTCCAAAGCAGGATCCGAACACAATGCGGTCCAGTCGGAATGCAGTTGCTGCTGAGCTGTACGAATACGATTCCCAATAAGCCATTTCCCGAAGAAGGTCAAGGAGCCAAAGTGATGAAAAAGATTCTGCTTACGGTTGTGCTTGGAGTATCGGTGGTCGCGGTGGCACAAGATGCTGCGCAGCCGGCTCAAGGACAATCGGCCACACCGCCGGCGCAAGGCCAAGCGGCTGCCCCGGCAGGCCAAGCGGCCGCACCCGTGATCAAAGATCCCGCCGAATACAACGCCTATGTGGCTGCGATACAGCAGAAGGACCCCGCCGCGAAGATCAGCGGCCTGGAAGCATTTCTCACGCAATATCCCAATAGCGTGATGAAAAATCAGGCGCTTGAGATTCTGATGCAGACCTATCAGCAGAGCAACAATGTCAAGAAAGCAACCGAGACTGCGACCAAGCTGGTCGCCGCCAACCCGTGCCAGGTCCCGGCGCTCACACTCTTGACCTATATCGATCGCATGATGGCGCAGCAGGGCGATCCGAATGGCAAGCAGGAATCGGCTGACGCTGAAAAGTACGGCCAGGAAGGTATCGATTGCCTGCCGAAGTTCAACAAGCCTGAGGGTACCAGCGACGCCGACTTCGCCAAGATGAAAGCCCAGATGACTGGCAACTTTGATGCAGGCATAGGATGGGGCGCCCTGCAAGATAAAGACTACGCCAAAGCTGCCCAAGCTCTGAAGGCAGCCGTCGACGCCAATCCCCCGGACTCACAGAAGGATTTGGCTCTGCTTTATCCTCTGGCGCTTGCCTATCTCCAGCAGAATCCCCCCGATTATCAGAACGGAATTTGGTATGCCGCCCGTGCCGCTGCGGTCGCGCCGGCTCCCAATCAGCCCGCTATCGAGAAATATGCGAAGTCGCAATATGTCAAGTTTCATGCCGGTGAAGACGGTTGGACCGATGTGCTCAACGCCGCCAAAGCCGGTGGACCACAAGTCCCGATCAAGCCGGCTCCGACACCTGCTGAGCAGGCGCATAACATGATTCAGCAGACGCCTCCAGACAAGATGGATTTTGCCACTTGGGAATTCGTTCTGAGCAACGGTAGCCAGGAGGATCAGGACGCCGTCTGGAACGCCATCAAAGGTAAGGCTGTTCAGATGAACGGTACGGTGATCAGCACGACGCCGGACCAGTTCATGATCGCAGGCAGTTCCGACGACATCGACGCAAAGAAAGCCGACATCACCCTGAAGTTCGAAGAGAAGGTTCCCACGAGGTTAATTCCCAAAGACGGCGCGCCTTTCGACTTCCAGGGTGAGCCCGCCTCCTACACTCCAAATCCCTTTATGATGGTCATGGAGAAAGGCCGCTTGCTGAGTACCAAGCCGGCAACACCTGCCAAGAAAGCTCCCGTCCACCACAAGGCGGCAGCTCAGTAAATTACTGGCGAGAAAAATTAAGGGCAGCCCGCAAGGGCTGCCTTTTTATTTCGCCTGCGAGGAATCTTAGCGGACGATCTTCTTCTCGAACGAAACTGCCCGGGTGCTGCGCGGTGGTCTCTTGACGCCGTCACGCAGCTGCCGGACGTCAATCTTCAGTTCGCTGATGGTGCGGCTCAGAGTGTTGCGGTGCATGCCGAGTTCCCGCGCTGCTCGGCACTGATTTCCCTTATTCTCCTCTAATACCGTCAGGATGAACCGCTTCTTGAACTCCCGTACTCCCTCTGAGTAAAGAATATTGCTACGGTACATTTGCAGGACGAGTGCTTCCAGTTGATCTTTCACGTTGCGTTTCTCTCTTTTCCAGGAATTTGCAATGCACCGTAGCCTATTTCGGCGGTGAACCAGCGGTGCCGCTCAATTTCTGCGGAGCATGATGGACTAGATCCAGTCCCTGATAGAAACGAGCCCGCAATTCCGCAGGAGCCAGCCAGATCGCTGCCCGCCCTACCACGAGAAAGTAGGGCGCTAACTCGGACTCATGCAGCAACTTGGACGCCGGCTCAAACGCCGTCATTCCCATCAGGATTACCGCTACCATCAGCCCGCCCCTGAGCAGTCCCAACAATGCGCCTAGGAAACGGTCAAAACCGCTGAGTCCGGCCTCTTTCATAATCCAGCGTGCAATCCTGGCGGCGATACCGAACAGGAGCAAGATGGCAAAAAATATGATCAGAAAGCCGAGTATCTCAGCCAACCACGGGTTCTTCAGAAAACTTTCAAACCACTCTGCAAGTCGGCGGTACTGCCACGCCGCTACGATGTAGCCCACAATCAAACCAGCCGTCGTCAGAGCTTCAGAAAAAAAGCCCTGAATTGCGGCCGTGATTACACTAAAAAGTATCAGGGCACAAATGATCCAATCCAGTACGGTCATATTGCGTGCCCGCTGTCTGTTGCCAATCCCCCGTCATACATCCAGCTTACGTCCGGTCAGTTGGAAGTAAGCTTCCAGATATTTCTCGCTGGTTCGGCGTGCCACTTCGACCGGAAGAGCCGGAGCGGGAGGCTGCTTATTCCAGTGAACTTGCTCGAGGTAATCGCGGACGTACTGCTTGTCATACGAATCCTGCGCCCGGCCCGGTGCATATCTGTCTGCCGGCCAGAAGCGCGACGAATCTGGAGTCAGAACTTCGTCCGCGAGCGTAATGCCGCTTGCTGTCCGCCCAAACTCAAACTTTGTGTCGGCAATGATGATGCCGCGGTCCCGTGCGTAGGCCGCCGCCTTCTTGTATACACGTAGGGTCAGATCCCGCAAGTGGCTTGCAGTTTCCACCCCCACCAGTCCGCACATTTGATCAAACGAGATGTTTTCGTCGTGCCCAGTCGTCGCCTTCGTGGAGGGTGTAAAGATTGGCTCGGGAAACGCGTCGGACTCCTTCAGGCCACTCGGCAGAGTAATGCCCGACACTTTGCCTGTAGCCTTGTACTCTTTCCATGCCGAGCCGGAAATGTAACCGCGCACGACACATTCCACCGGAAACATCTCCGCCTTGCGCACCAACATAGAACGACCGCGCAACTGATCTGCGTACTTGCGCACGGCCGCCGGGTATTTGTCGACATCCGCGGTGATGAGATGGTTGGGAACAACTTCAGCCAGGAAATCGAACCAGAACAGCGATATCTGGTTCAAAACACTTCCCTTGTGGGGAATCCCGGTCGCCAGAATGTAATCGAAGGCCGAAATACGATCCGTGGCCACGAAAAGCAGTTGTTTGTCGTCGATATCGTAAACGTCACGGACCTTGCCGCTGGCGTGCAGTTTGAGATCCGGGAAATCGGTGCGCAACAGGACGGAGTCGAGAAGATCGGGGCTCATGAATGAAATTTTACAGGCAAGAGGCGAGGCGTATTCTAGCTGGTCCGAAAAAAATGTCAACGATTCTCGTCACGTAGTGGAGTGTGCCACGGTTTTCCCCGGCTCGAAAAACATTGACAGATAAGCAGATGCCCGGAAGTGGCTCACTAGCAAGGATTCCGCGAGCCATGCTTTGTGGAAAACCTGAGGACGACCGTGGATAAGTAGGCGCGATCCAGCGTTGAAGTTCCCGCCGCGCGGACTGCCATCCGGGGAACATTACCGATCACTACTGTGTTCCGAATCGGACCGAAACCAGCTTCGATACACCCGGCTCCTGCATCGTTACCCCGTAGAGCACGGGGGCGATGCTCATTGTCTTCTTGCTGTGCGTAATCAGCACAAATTGCGTTTGCACGCTCATTTCTTTGACCAGTTCCGTAAAGCGTCCGACGTTGGCTTCGTCGAGCGGCGCGTCGACTTCATCGAGAATGCAGAACGGGCTGGGAGCGTACTGGAAGATCCCGACCAGGAGCGCGAGCGCGGTCAGCGCCTTCTCTCCGCCGGAGAGCAGCAGCACGCTTTGTAACCGCTTCCCTGGAGGAGATGCCACGACGTCGATGCCGCTCTCCGCGCTGTTCTCCTCGTCAGTCAGTTTCATGAATGCGTGCCCACCGCCAAACAGCTTCTTGAACGTCGCCTGGAAGTTTTCGTTGATCTTGTGGAAGGCCTCTTCGAACTTTAGGCGAGAGATTTGATCGATCTCTTTAATCGTCGCAGTCGTGTTCTCGATTGCCGAGATCAAGTCTTTGCGTTGCGTCTCCAGGAACGAGTGCCGTTCGGCAGTCTCTTTGTATTCCTCAAGGGCCATCATGTTGACCGGGCCCATGCCATCCAACTTCGCCCGCATATCACGATAGAGTTGGTCTTCGGTCGCGAGTTCGTCGCCCGAAACCACGGGCAGGGAAGTGTCGCTCATGAGAACGGATCGTTCCACGCCCAGCTCGTTCAGGCAAGTTTCCGACATATACTGCGCATCCGACTGAAGTTTCGCCGCGGTGGCTGCCAGTTCCCCCCGACGGTCGCGCGCCTGATCCAGCAATGTCCGGCTGGCTCGCAAGAGTTCGTCGATTTCTGCCAGGCGGGCGCGGAGTTGTTCGCTTTCGAATTGCAAGAGGCCTTCACGCGTCTGTGACGCATTGCGCTCCGCTTCGAGGTCCGCGGCTTGCTGGACAAGCTGAGCATTCTCTGCTTCGCGCTGTAGCTTCTCTGCAGCCGCGCTCTCGATTTGCGAAGTCAAGGTGTGAATCCGCTCATCCATTTCCGCAAAGAGCGATTCAATGCGCTGCAGAACCGTGCCAGCGGACCGGTGCCGCTCTTCCAGCGTCGCAACCCGGGCCGCGTGCTGCGATGTCGTTTGCGCGGATTCTTCCCGACGCTGACGTAGCACCGCAAGGCTCGTTTGAGCCGTCGCCATCTGCTGCTCAATCTCCAGTCGCTTCAGCTCCAGTGCCTCGATATCCGACTGGCGAGCGCACAAAATTCCTTCCTGTTCTGCCCGTTCCGCCGCTAGCCTTCCTGACTCCATCTGCGCCACATTTAAGCGTTCGCTGACACGCGCCATCTCCGAATCAAGCTGCCGCAGCATGTGCCCCGACGTCATCGCCTGATGCTCGGCCTCACGCTTCTCGCCCTCAAGCCGTTCCAACAGGGAGCTGAGCTCCTTGATTTCGCGGCCGAGCGTCATGACGCGCGTTTCTTCGTCACGCAACGCTCTCTCCAACTCTTCTACCTGCCGCATGACGTCGCGCAACTCCCGCTTCATCGACAGCGGGCCTTCCGCGCGCTGCTTGCCGCCCGTAACCGTCACATTGTGAAAGCACTCTCCGGCTTGTGAGAGGAAGAATGCATCGGGATTCGACAGCGCCAACCCGCGAGCCACATCGGCCTCCGGAACGATATAGCCATCCCGTAGCTTCGGAAGGATCACCTCCAGCGACTTCCCGAAACCGTTAAGCACGCGGATCGTGTTTTTCAGAGGAGTGATTTGCGCCGCAGGAGGTGCGCAATGCGCCGCCTCGTCGAGAACAAAAGAGAACTTCGCCTGCGAATCCTCGGGATGTACCAGGAAGGTCGCGCGCCCATCGACGTCCGTGCGTAGCATCCGCAAGCCTTCATCGGCTGCATCCCACGACTTCACGACGATGTAGTTCAGCTCATCTCGCAGAAAGTCCTCGACCACACGCTCGTAGCGAGGTTCAACTTCGAGGAAGTCGGCCAGCACTCCGACGGGCGCCAACCCGCTCTGCATGACTCCTGATTGAAACAGACGGCGGACCGACTCTGTCGAGTATCCATGCTCGGCGATGACGGCCTCGAGCGAACCCCTCTTGCCCAGTGCCGTGGCATATTCCGCGCGCAGAACGTCGAGATTCGTCTTGCATCGCGCTTCTTCCGCTCTCTTTGATTCGATCAAGCGGCGTAGCTGGCTGATTTCTTCGCTGATGCCAGCAGCACGCTGTGTGATGGTTTCGAACTCAAGTGCAAGTTGGCCACGCTGGCCGCCGAACGCCTCCACCTGAGTATTCGCGTTGGCGATTTCCAACTCCAGTCGCCGCGCTTCGCGATCGGCTCCCGCGAGACGTTCTTCCGCTTGCGCCAGTTGGTTGCGCAACCGCGACGCTGACGAAACAATGTCGAAGATGACAACCCGGGATTCTTCCTGTTGCCGCTCGATTTCAGAAAGGCCTGTAGCTGCGGCAGCCGCCTCTTGCTGGCATAGTGCGAGGTCGCTTTGCGCGGTAGCCAGATCCGCCGCGGCGGACTCCAGGATCTGCCGGTTCGCCTCGCGCTCAGCCTCCAGCGCGGTCATGCGGTGGCGTGCCTGGGCCAACTCCGCCTCTGCCGAAGCCGAACGCACCAGCAGTTCCGCGCACCGTTCTTCATTGTGCCGGCGCCGCGCATGGGCGCGATCGATCTCCAGTGCGATCTGGCTGATGCGATCGCGATTTTCCCGTAACTCCGTCTCAATTGAATATCCGCGCTGCTGCCTCTCCCCGTGCTCGGACTCGAGCTGCTGCACTTCTTCCGACCCATGCCGCATTTCCTCAGCCAGGATGTTCAGTTGACTGTCGATCTCCGCGCTTTCCTGCTCGATCGCTGCAAACTTGCTGGCCAGCACAATGCGCAGTTTTGCGCGCATTTCGTCTCGCAACCGGGCATAGCGCTCGGCCTTTGAGGCCTGCCGCTTCAGCGAATTCATCTGCCGCGTGACTTCTTCGAAGATGTCATTCACGCGTGCCAGATTCAGCTTGGCATCTTCCAGTCGAGCCTCGGCTAGCCGCTTCTTCGTCTTGAACTTGGTGATGCCTGCAGCTTCTTCCAGAATCGCGCGCCGGTCCGTTGGACGGCTACTCAGAATCTGCCCAATACGTCCTTGCTCAATCAGGGCATACGACTCCGGTCCCAGCCCCGTGCCCATGAACAGCTCTTGGATATCTCGCAACCGGCAGAGCTTTCCGTTGAGCAGATATTCGCTGTCTCCCGATCGGAAGAGGCGCCGCGTCACCACGATCTCGCCATGATGAAACTGCTGCTGGTTGAACTTCCGGCGTCGGATCTTCAGTACAACGTGCGGAGCCGCAGTCCCCATCGGCGCGTTCGCCGGAGGAGCGCTTACCGTGTGCGCGGGCAAAGCAAAGATCGGTTCGTCTTCCGGGAATGCGATGGCGATCGTATTGATCTTCGATCGCGGTACTTCCACCTCCTCCATCTTCCCCGGTTGTGCGTCTTCTACCGCTTGCTCTGTGTCCGCCGCAATCCGTGCTCGAATAGCGGCTTCATCCCAATCGTCTATCACATGAGCCGAGGCCGACTCCGGCATGTCGTCCTGGATATCGATCTCGGTGGCAGCGTTGGCATCGATTCCGGAGTAAGCTTCGGGGTCGATCAGAGTCAGGGAGACTTCCGCCATGCCGGTCGGTTTGCGGTCACGAGTGCCGGCAAAGATTACGTCTTCCATGCGCGATCCGCGCAGCGTCTTGGCCGATTGCTCGCCCAGTACCCACGAAATCGCGTCCGAGATATTCGATTTACCGCAGCCGTTCGGACCAATAATGGCCGCGACCCCGTCTCCGTGGAACTTGAGTTCCGTGCGGTCACAGAACGACTTGAACCCGAGAATCTGAAGCCTCTTCAGTTTGAGCAACGTGAACTCCTTAGACCCTGTGGCCAGTTGTCAGCGGCCGGTTACCATTTCGACTCGGCACAATGGCTTGCCGAGGACCCCGGGCATCCGTATTGACTAAAAGGATTCCACCTATGCAGAATCCGATGCCTGCGTTCCAATGCTGCGCCGTGTCTCACCCCAGGCTGGATAGGGTTGGCACAAAGTTAAGCTACTGTACCGATGAAATTCAGGCGGCGTCAAGCAATATAACACTATATGTAGTGGGGGCTTAGCCAATACCGCCTTGTATTGCACAGACATTGCAGCAAGCACACAAGTTTGTCATGGAGAGGAATTGAAGGTGGGAAGAACCGCGAGAGCAAAATAAGGGTAACGCGATGGCCGGACGGAATCAACGGATATCTAATGCTGCTGTGCAAAACGAAGCTGCGGGGCAGCGCCGGCCCCGCAGCGTAAAGAAGACAGCTACTGCTCGTATGCTCCAATATTGATCTGCCCGCTTCCGTTGATCCGCGGGTTTCCAGCGTAGTCCAAGCTGCCGTAAATCGACGTCCCGCTGCCGCAATATCCCACGCTGCAAGTCAGGCTCGTGCTTCCCGCATTGATCGCAGGAGAGCCTGACTGAAGGTCCAGATTCGGCGGGTTCCCAAGACTATCGAAGAGCGGATTCGCTACGGTTGAACTGGCATCTTCGCCGGAGCCCGATTGATACGCGGCGAACGTCTTGTAGGTGGATTTGCCGGCCCAATCGATCGAGGTCCCCGATACATAGCCTGCTGTTGAGTAGTAAAGGTTCCAGTTCATCGTCGCCGGCGGCGCCGGGTAGGTCGTCGTTCCCTTGACGAAGCTGTAGATCCACACATTCTGCGTTCCCGCATACACAATGTTGTTCTCAAAGATGTTTCCCGAGGACGAGCCGGAGTGGTATTGGATCTGGAACTCCGAGCCTTGGTTTTTCGTGTTGTTGTTGTAGAGCGTGTTGTTGACGATGACGACGTGATCGCTGGCTCCCACGGTGTTGGAGTAGCCTCCGATGGAAACGCCGTTGCTGTTAGCGTCATAGAACACGTTGTTGCGGATGGTGACGTAGCTGCTGCTGTGTCCCTTATGCTCGCTGGCGGCTTCCATGTTGAGATCGCAGGCATACACGGTATTGCGCTCGAAGATGACGTAGGCGCAACCATCGCAATAGAGCCCGTCGGCGTCGTAGGAATTGCCTTCACCCGCGTTGTGAATTCCGCTGATGTTGTACACCGTATTGCCGCTAACCTCGCCGTACTTGGCCTGATCGTGTCCGCTGGGTCCGACTCCCTCAAATCCAATTGCGTCGATGCCGATGTTGTCATTGTCATGCACGATGTTGTTCGAGATCATGAAATAGGTCACGTTTCCATCCACGTTGACTGACTCGCTTTGCCCGGTTTTCAGGTTGTAAACCTGGTTGCCGCTGATCGTAAGCTGCGTGATGGGCGTGCTCGATGTGCCATACACGGCGATCCCGAACGCGTTGCCGTTCTTCTCGGAAGTGGTCGTGATGTTGTGCACGATGTTGTTGAGCAGTTGGACTCCCGTTCCTGATCCGGTGATCCAGATTCCCGCGGGAGTCAGAGTGGCGCTGCTCGTGGTGTAATTCCGGATCTCGAATCCATTCACCGTGATGTAACTCTGATTGACGATGTTGATCAGTCCCTGCGTTCCACTGACGGCGAGACCAGTCCCATCGATGACGGGAGCCTCACCGGGATAATTCGTAAAGGTGATGTGGTTCGATGCAGTTCCTGAAGCGGGAAAATTCACCGACTCGTTGTACACGCCGGACTCCACGTAAACCGTCGCGCCCGCTGTGACGGAGTTTGCTGCGTGCTGAATCGTCAGCCACGGAGCAGTATAGCTGCCGGAGTTCGTGTCACTCCCATTCTTGGCGACGTAGAAAGAGGATCCGGCTTGTGCGAAAAGCGAGGCGGACGCGAAGACCCAAACCAGAAAGAGCTTTCCGAGGGATGTCATGGCAAATCTCCTTTCGTGCGAACAGTGCGTGTGAGATTGAACACCAGACGAAGGTGGCGAAGTAATGTTGCGGAGCCCGAGAACCCGACTGCGGCACAGCTTAGGACGCTTACGAAATATTGTCAATAATTATGTTTATTTGCGAATACGGAAGGGTTGGCTTTCGATTGATTTGCTTTGTAGTGCGAGGACTTCGCCTGGTCTAAGGGAACTCAACCGTGTGCCCGACCCATCTCCACCCATCTAGACTCAGAGTCCGAGACCGCCATCTACGGCCAGGATCTGGCCGGTGATGAATTGTGGCGCGGTTGCGAAGAACAAAACGGCTGCCGCGATTTCATCCCCCCGTCCGTTGCGTAGCATGGGTGTTTGCTTTGCCATTCGCCGCATAAAGGCTGCCGCCGATCTCTCTCCAAGATCAATCATCCCTGGCGCAACAGCGTTCACGGCGATCTCTGGGGCCAACGCCTTGGCCATCACTCTGGTGAGCATGTGAAGAGCTGCTTTTGACGAACAATAATGAGCATGTGTTGGCCATGGCCTGAGACCGCCCAGCGATCCCATGTTGATAATCTTGGCCTCGATCGATCCGGCACCTTTGCCTCGGCTCCGGCGCATCCATTTCAGAGCTTCACGGCTGACGAGAAATGGCCCGCGTGTGTTGGAGGCAAAAATCGCATCCCATTGCTTGACCGTCAGCTTCTCGAACTCCGCAGTCTCATAGTTCGCGGCATTGTTCACCAGGATGTCGATGCGTCCGAGCTCGCGACCGACCTCCTTCATCATGGCTCGTACGCTTGCTTCTTCGGTCACGTCGCAACGGAGAGCGAAAGCCCTGACCCCATGTGCCGAGAGGTCGACGACTGTCTCTCGGGCCTCGCGCGCGGACTCCAGGAATGTGATCGCGACATCAGCGCCGGCTTCGGCTAGGGCCAGAGCCGTGGCACGTCCCAGGCGCTTCGCGGCGCCCGTCACCAGCGCGGTCTTGCCCTCCAATGACTTCACTTTCGGATCTGGCATGTATGGATTCTACTGGTTCCAGTACGATGGAACGAAAAGTGGTCGGACCACCCGACCCGGTTTCCTGCTGGAAAATCGTGAATTCCCCACGTTAGAATCTTTCTGCATGCCAGACCCTCGAACGGTCGTAGTCTATTCCCGCAAAGGATGTCACTTGTGCGAGGTAGTAAAAGAGAGTCTCAGCAAACTGTCTCGCCGCGGCGGCTTCACCTGGCAGGAGATCGACGTCGACGCCGACAATGATCTTCGACGTCAGTTTAACGATGAGGTCCCTGTAGTGTTCATCGACGGTCACAAGGCTTTCAAGTACCGCATGGACGAACAGGAATTTCTTCGCAGGCTAGCCAGCTAGCCACATCGCTTAATGTCTGTATACGCATTGACACATACGTGTCACTCCTGACACGCACACCGTTCTGATCTCTTCCTAACTCCCATTCGCTCAATGCTGGGTGTTGCGGCATTCTCCCTGCAGTGAACACCTGCGAATCGCTGACCAAGGGGAGGACAACTTTGCTGCGTCAAATTCTTGCGCTCGCTTTCATTTTCGTTTGTACAACCATCGCGTGGATGATTCTGGGTGCGACGATTTCCTCTCGCACTTACGGATCCAACGAGCAACTACAAGGCCACGTAGCTTCCACATGGGGTACTACACAACAACAATCGCCGCCAACCGCTTATTACGCGATCAAAGAGACAAAAAGTTCCACAACGGTTGAAGACGGCAAGATTGTTGTTCACGAAGAGCGGATCGAGCGAAACATTCCACTCGTGGTGGAGAGTAGTCGAATTCACGTCAACATAAATCTGGATCCGCGGCAGAAGGGCCTGCTTTGGTACAGCACCTACGCTGTCGACTTTGCCGGAGATTATGTCTTTCACAACGACTCTGCCGAGGCGCAAAACGTCACTTTTCGTCTGAAATTTCCCGCGCAGAAGGCGATCTACGATGGCTTGCAGATGAAGATTAACGATCAAATCGTTCCGATTTTGACCGATGAGCAAGGCACGGTTGGCCGTTCCGCCGTACCGCCCCAAAGTGATGTGAAGCTGCAGGTGGCGTATCGCTCGCAAGGTCTGGACTCATGGCGCTATCAACTCGGGGAGGGAATCGCGCAGGCGCACAATTTTCAATTAGTGATGCAAACCAATTTCCACAATATAGACTTCGCGGACGATACACTCTCACCGACATCAAAGCTGCGCGCCGGCGGTGGTTGGCAGCTCACCTGGCAATATTCGAATCTGGTCTCGGGATTTCAAATCGGCATGACCATGCCCGAGAAGCTGCAGCCAGGCCCGCTCGCAGGGGAAATCAGCTATGCAGCGCCGGTGTCGCTCTTCTTCTTTTTCTTTCTGATCTTCATCATCACGACATTGCGCAATATCGACCTTCATCCAATGAATTATTTCTTTCTCGCAGCCGCTTTCTTTGCCTTCCATCTCTTGCTCGCGTATCTGGTGGATCACATCTCGATCCATGTGGCCATGGCCGTCTCTTCGGTTGTTTCCGTGGCGTTGGTGGTGAGTTACCTCAGGCTGGTAGTGGGCATGCGTTTCGCCGCTTTAGAGGCCGGAACGGCGCAACTGATCTATCTCGTCCTGTTCTCCTATGCCTTCTTCTGGCGAGGTTTCACCGGCCTTTCGATCACAGGAATCGCGATCATTACGCTGTTTGTCGTGATGCAAGCAACCGGGCGAATTCGCTGGTCCGAACGGTTTGCGGCCCGGGCGCGCACGCCTCTCCCGAGCCCCCAGTAATGCCGTGGACAACGGGCTGGTTGGTACGACCGACCAGCCCTCTCTCGTCGACCGCGATATTTTTCCGCTACAATGCCATGCGGCATGCTTCGCACCCAGCTCTACGCGGATCCTCAGAACGTATTCCTGCCACGATCTGGTTCTCGACTCCTGTAGTCGCAATCCCAATAAACTGGCGCTCGTAGATGTGTCTTGCGGACGGCGAGTCACATACTCCGAGTACGGCGAAATGGTGGAACAGTTGGCGCATGGACTAATCGCCGCCGGCGTCCAACCCGGAGATGTTGTCGCGATCTTCCTGCCAAATTCGTGGGAGTTTTGCGTCGCCTTCCATGCTTTGGAATTGGCAGGAGCCATTCCCACACTGCTCAATCCCACGTATCGCGAACGTGAGGTCCGGTATCAGCTAGGGAACTCCGGCGCCGTCTTCCTTATCACCGACGGCGCAAACATCCAAGGCATCGACCTGTCGGGATTGCCCAATCTCCGGCGCGTATACACAACCCGCGACGTAGTCCCGGGCACCGAACCGTTTGCGAATCTGCTGAGACCCGTTTCAAACGGCTTCCCTCAACCTACGGAGCCTTCAGATCAGACGCTGGCTACGCTGCCGTACTCCAGCGGAACAACGGGGCTCCCCAAGGGAGTCATGCTCTCGCACCACAACCTGGTCGCGAATATTTACCAGTTCCTCGGGCCCAACGCCACGGACCTTAGCGCGACCGACACCATCCTGTGCTTTCTGCCTCTGTACCATATCTACGGTCTGAATGTGATGCTGAATCCTGCGCTAGTGCTCGGAGCCACACTCGTTCTCGTGCCGCGCTTCAACGTGCAGCAGGTTACGGGTCTCTTAGTCGAAGAGCGGGTCACGATGATGCCGATGGTACCGCCGGCGCTGAATGCCCTCTGCCTGGCGGCCGAGGCGGGACAATTTCCGCGTGAGCACTGCTTACGATGGGTCAAGTCCGGCGCGGCCCCGCTGGCACCAGAGCTTCCACGCCGGTTTACAACACTCACTGGAATCCTGGTCTGCCAAGGTTACGGCATGACCGAGGCCTCGCCGGTCACGCACGTAGGTTTCCTGGATCCCAAGCTGTATCGGCCAGACTCGATCGGGCATCCGCTGGCACAGACCGATTGTCGCGTGCTGGCGCAGGCTGACATCGACCCCTCCGACACTCCCGACGACCTTACCGAGGTACCGAGTGATCAACCCGGTGAGTTAGTAATGCGCGGCCCGCAATTCATGTTGGGATATTGGAAAGAACCCAATGCTACGGCTGCGGTGCTGCGGGATGGCTGGTACTGGTCTGGCGACATTGTGACGCGCGATCGCGAAGGTTTCTATCGAGTCGTGGATCGTCGGAAGGAAATGATCAAGTACAAGGGTTTTGCGGTCGCTCCTGCCGAGGTGGAAGCAGTCCTTCTGGAGCATCCGGCAGTAAAAGAATGTGGAGTCGTTGGCCGCCCCAATCCGGATGCAGGAGAAATTCCGGTCGCATTTGTCGCGTTAAGAAACGGTTTCGTTGACAGCCGGAAACTCGAGGAGGAGCTCTGCGCGTTTGTGGCTGATCGACTCACCCATTTCAAGCAGCCGCGCGAAGTGCACTTCGTTGATGTTGTCCCGAAAACCGCGTCAGGCAAGATATTGCGCCGTGAGCTCCGCCAGGCGCTGCAATGAGTTTCTGCCGAAATTGTGACAGGCTTTTGACATCCGCCTGACAATTCCCTGTACCAGACATAACAAACTCCTCCTCGGCACGAGCGTGAGACGGCTTTCGCTGCGCGTGTCCCGCAAATGCCCAGCCCTGCGCCTCGTTCCGCGGGATGGCTGCGGAATCGCATAGGAGAATCGTTATGACTTTCTCGCAGTTAAAACAGTGGGTTGGAGTAGCCTCGCTCTGCGCCGCAAGCGCCCTCTCTGCACAAGCGCAGGGAAATCACTTCAACACTCCCGGCAACGTTCTGATTTCCGACCAATACAATAACCGGCTTATCGAAGTGAATCCCAACAACCACAAGATCGTTTGGCAATTCGGCAATCAATCATGGGTGGCAGGTCCACATTCCGTTGTAGGCGTGAATGATGCGCAGCGCGTCGGCTTTCTGACGCTGGTGGCCGGCACCGGCGTACCAGCAGGAGCCGAACCTAACTGTCCGAATGGCTGCCCTGACAATCGAGTTATGCTGGTCGATCCCGCCGGACAGATTATTTGGAAGTATGGAGAACCAGGCGTTAGCGGTTCCGGACCGAACCAGCTCAATACTCCTGTACAAAATACTTGGCTGCCGTCATTTCACGTTCTGATTACCGACCAGGCAAATGCCCGAGTGATCGAAGTGACACTGAACAACAAGATCGTGTGGCAGTATGGGCAGACCGGCGTAACCGGGGATGGCAAGGATCAGCTCAACAATCCTAACAGTGCTGAACTATTGGCCAATGGCCACATCTTGATTGCGGACGAAGGCAATAACCGTGTCATCGAGGTTACCCGCGGGAAGCAGATCGTATGGAGCTACGGGTGCGCCAATTGCAGCGAACTGAATGCTGCCGCGTTTGCCAGTCGCCTTCCGGATGGCACCACGCTCATCACCGACGGCGGAAACAATCGAATCGTTGACGTGGATTTAAACGGAAACGTGCTCTGGACGTACTACACGAATATGCGCGAAGGCAGCGTTACGAATCCCGCTCCGAGCCGCGCAGTTCAGTTGAAAAATGGAAACATCCTGATCAGCGATCAATACAACATGCAGGTGATTGAGCTCGATTCGAAGCAAAACATCGTTTGGAGCCAAGGCGAAATCGGTGTCGCTGGAAATGGCTTTGACATGCTGAACGGGCCGTACGACGCAAAGGTCATCGGGGACTACACAGGTCTGACGCCGCCTTTCGGATTCCGACATTAAGACAGTTTTTCAACATCGTATTTTCTGCCAGGTGCCCAGCCTATTTAAAGCTGGGCATTTTTTGCTGCCATGATATTCGTGCGCGCATATACCTACATATACCTACTCAAGGGTGTGGATCTTCTGATTCTTTAGTCGGCATGAGATGCACTACTGAGCACTTGACCCCAATTCACCTCCACTCTAGAGTGCTCGCCAATGTAGTTCCGATCTTTCCTCAGCCGAGGATAAGAAATCTTATTGGGACTCCCATCACCTCCCAAAACGCCGTTCCGCTCGCGGTGGGGCACGGGACTAGCTCGCGTAGCTAGCCCGCAGCTTGATCGGAATGGTCAATAGATCTGCGCCGCTCTCGCAAACCTGCGACACAACATGAGTACGCGTGTGTCCTCTGCACGGAGGTGCAGCAATGACTTGTCATCGGTTGTCCCCCCTCGTCGTTTGCCTTGTGAGCCTTCTGGCAGTATCTCTCGAGCTGAATGCGCAGACTGATCCGGGTCCTCGTTCCGGACCGGCGGCTGCGGGCAGTTTCTATCCCTCGCTCAACAACAACGAACAAAACATTTTCAATCAAGCGTTGCAGCGTTTTCAGGAGGTTGATTCCGTTTCCGGCGCAATCGCTGGAGAACCCGGTACCGGACTCGGCCCCACATTCAACGGAAATAGTTGCGCACAATGTCATGCCCAGCCGGCGATTGGTGGTAGCAGTCCCGGATTGGCGAGTCCGCAAAATTCGACTCCCAATCCGCAGGTCGCACTGGCCACATTGGACGGCGCCGCCAGCACCGTTCCTTCATTCATCACGCCGAACGGTGCGGTACGGGAAGCCAGATTTGTCAGAAACTCGAACGGAACTCCTGATGGCGGCGTTCACGATCTCTACACGATTCAGGGACGCTCCGATGCCTCCGGCTGTACTCTTGCTCAACCGGACTTCGCGACCGCTCTATCGGGCGACAACGTGATCTTTCGGATTCCCACTCCGCTGTTTGGATTAGGCCTGGTCGAAGCCACCCCGGATTCAATGCTGCAGGCTAATCTGGCCCTGACAGCATCTGCCCGTGCCGCTCTGAGAATTGGCGGAACGTTTAACACCAGCGGGAATGACGGTACGATCACCCGTTTCGGCTGGAAGGCACAAAACAAGTCAATGCTGATGTTCGTAGGAGAAGCCTACAACGTGGAGCAGGGTGTCTCGAATGAACTCTTTCCCAACGAGCGCAGCGCCGTCGCGGGCTGCGTCTTCAACAACTCGCCGGAAGATAGCACGCCTCTCTTGAATGGAAATCCCAATAGTGCGAATTTTGGCACCGACATTGGTACCGCTTCAGAGATGTCTTCCGACATAGTGAATTTCGCCGCCTTTAGCCGTCTATCCGCTCCGGCGGCGCCTGGGCAATCAAACTCCTCCACGCAGAACGGGGCGAATCTGTTCAACTCAATTGGCTGCTCGCTGTGCCATTCTCCGTCTCTCACCACCGGTCAGTCCGTATTCACCGGAATGTCGAACGTGACCTACAATCCCTACTCCGATTTTGCTCTGCACAATATGGGAGCGGGATTGTCTGACGGCATTTCCCAAGGTGCCGCGGGACCAAAACAATTCCGCACCGCGCCGCTTTGGGGTTTGGGCCAGCGTCTGTTCTTCCTTCATGATGGCCGGACGTCTGATCTGATTCAGGCGATCCAATCGCATAACAGTTCGGGCTCAGAGGCAAATCTGGTCGTCAAGAAATACAACGGCCTGAAGTCATCGCAGCAACAAGACTTGCTGAACTTCCTGCGATCCCTGTAGTAGCTTGCACCGGGCATAGCATGCGCTCGCGGAGGCACCGGCCTCCGCGAGTTTTATTAATAGGACGAAATGTGCCGATGAACCTGGGAACTTTCTGGACGATGCCTCCGTACCTTCTATCGGAAGGCAGATTTACCCCAAGGCGCGCGGCAAGCGCGAGGGAGAAGGAGAATCACCATGGAAGGGCTTACGGGACTTGCAGCAGTCGTGATGTTCTTCGCGATTCCGATTACAGGCCTGTTTATGTACACATTTTATCGGGTGCGCAAGTTGCGCACCGAAGAGCGGCTGGCAGCGATGCAGCGTGGTGTAAGCATTCCGATGGAGCCAGAACTCTCGGAGTCCGCACGCTCGCGGCGGGCTGGCATTTTGCTGACAGCCGGAGCGGTCGGGTATATGGCAGCATTCACGATCGTCGCTCGAGCCGAACCTGACGCTCTGATGGCCGCTGCCTTCGGAGCCATTCCATTCGCGCTCGGACTGGGATATTTTCTGGATTCAGCGTTGATTCGCCGTGACGCACACGTTTCGTAAGTGCTGCGACCTGGATGCCTGCGGTGGCGACTTGAGAGTGCCCCATCTTGGACCCGCGAAACTGCGGGTCAGGATGGGGCTCTTTTTCTTTGCTGGAAATTGACTGAGTTTTGAGATTTTCTAGCTATTCGCCAGTCAAAAACTTGTACTGCGCTTCATTGAGCGGCACGACACTCAACCTTCCCTGACGAACCAGCGGTGATTCTGAAAATGTGTTGCTGGCCTTTACATCCGCCAGTGTTTTCGGATTTCCAACAGCCTTACCTGCTTTGATTGTTACTCGCGGGTTGCGCGGATCCGATGCATCCACTGAAACGACGCTTGCGGTCCCCACCGCGGTCTTCTCGTCTCCAGTGTGATAGATCACCAGTCTCTCGCCCGCTTTCATGCCGCGTAGGTACTTCAAAGCCACAGGATTGGAGACGCCATCCCAAACGGTCGTCTTTTCTTTTTGAAGATCGGCAAATGAATATGTAGAAGGCTCAGTTTTCAAAAGGTAATCCATAGATCCCCGCTCGCAGCTTTTTCTGCGTCACTGTCTCTTAATTTGGCTTTTGTTGTTGCTGGGCAGGCGGCGCATCCGGTTTCGCAGTGCCTGAATCCTTAGGGTGATCGTCGTAAATCGAGAACTGTCCCTGCGGTCGCTTCAGTTTGATTGTGATCTCGAGTTTTGGCTTTGAGACATCGAAGTCTTCCCCGTAAGTCTGAAAACCATGCGCCAGCACTTGAACCCGAAGAGGGCCGTACGGAACCCCGTCCAGATTGGTTTTGCCGTCCGGATCCGTCTTTAATTCCAGATCGCCACGCTCCTGCTTCCCCTTGGTATCGACCGGATGAAGAATTACTGCCGCATTGCGTACGGGCTTACCGTTGTCGTCCTTGATCACGGAAAAATACAACCAGGAAGTCGGCCCCTCATCTTTGTCCTTCTGCGCCGTGACGAGGCTTCCGCTTAGCACCACCATCATCACACCAGCAAAGAAGCATTTCCCCATGCGTGTCATTTTATGCAGCGGGAGCACTTGCTGTCACCTGCTTGTCTGATCACTCCAAGGTTCGCGAGACTCCTAACATAATGTCTCTTACAATTGGCGGAGTGAAGACTTGGGACGTAATCATCATAGGCGGAGGCATCATCGGCCTCTCTCTGTCGATTGCTCTACGCAAGCGAGGAGCCACAGTTTTGATCGTTGAACGAGGAGAACCCGGCCGCGAAGCTTCGCACGCTGCAGGAGGCATGCTGGTCGATTGCCCGCTCGAAACCCCAAAAGTACTACAGGAGCTGGCAAGTGCCAGCGCGCGCATGTATCCCGAGTTTGCCTACGAACTTGAAGTTGAATCGGAAATGAAGGTTGACCTCAGGGACAAAGGGACGATCCTGTTTCTCTCGGCCGATCACGCAAGGCTCAATGCAGAGTTTGTGGCGAGCCATGCGCTTTCTGCTCCCTTAACGGAAATCGAGCCCGCGCTCCCGCTCGCGGGCGATGCTTTGTACTTGAAGGAGCGAAGCGTCGATCCACGTGCGCTCAGTGCTGCTGCTTGGAAGACAGCAAAGAATCGAGGCGTCGACTTCTCCTCCGGCGATGAGGTAATAGCCGTCACCATCTCGAATGGTTCGGCCAAGGGCGTGAGGACGGCGAAAACAGTTTTAGCAGCGCCGAGAGTCGTCAACTGTGCCGGAGCGTGGTCCGGAGCGATTGCGCCTCACCCTTTTCCTACTCGTCCAGTAAAAGGACAGATGCTTTGCTTAGTAATGCCGTCACGCGATCTGCTGAAACATGTTGTCCGTTCGCCTGAGGTGTACTTGATCCCCCGCAGCGACGGCCGATTGCTTGTCGGGGCCACTGTGGAAGAAGCCGGATTCGACAAGCGAACAGTTCCTTTCACGATTCAACGCCAGCATCAGGCCGCACTGGATCTCGTGCCGAAACTGCGTGACGCTAAAATTCTTGAAGATTGGGCGGGCCTGCGTCCTGGAACGCCGGACAATCTGCCGATTCTTGGCGCAACCTCAACTCCCGGCTATTACGTCGCTACCGGCCACTTCCGCGATGGCATCCTTCTTGCCCCTATCACAGCGGAAGTGATGACAGACGTGGTCGAAGGCGGCACTCCGAGCTACAATTTGACACCCTTCTCGCCGGCCAGGTTTCCTCTGTAGTCTCTGCGTCGCCCGTGGTGAAAGCCGTTGAATCCGGCACAGCGCACGCCCTCGCGCTATACTGATGTGTTTCCTGAATCCCTATCTGGCGATGCCCGCCTCGCTCCAAATCGCACAATTCAGAAAGGACTACTATGGCCTCTCCCGCAGTCGACTTTGCTCGCAATAATCAGCAGCGTTTCCTGAATGAACTCAAAGATCTTCTCCGCATTCCCAGCGTCAGTACTGCCGACGAACACAAGCCCGACGTCCGGAAAGCCGCCGACTTTGTGACCAACGAACTGCGCCGCATCGGCATGGAAAACGTCGAGGTTATTGCGACCCAGGGACATCCGCTTATCTACTGCGACTGGCTGCATGCCTCCGGCAAGCCCACTGTACTCATGTATGCGCACTATGACGTTCAGCCTGCCGAACCGCTGGATGAGTGGCATACTCCTCCGTTTGAGCCTACCGAGCGTAACAACAATGTCTACGCGCGGGGCGCGGTCGACGATAAGGGCCAACTCTGGATGGAAGTCAAAGCGCTGGAAGCTCTCATGCAAACCGGCGGGGGCAAACTGCCGATCAACGTGAAAGTGATCTTTGAAGGAGAGGAGGAAGTCGGCGGTGAATCGATTGCCGAATACGTCCGCAAGCAGAAAGCGAAGCTGAAAGCGGATTTCGCACTGGTTTGCGACACCGAGCTTTTCGCGCCCAACCTTCCGACGCTATGTGTCGGATTGCGAGGACTGGTGTACACGGAGATCGAAGCTTATGGCGCAAAAACTGATTTGCACTCCGGTGTGTACGGAGGCGCGGCTCCGAATCCTTTCTTTGCGCTCATCGAGATGATCAGCAAGATGAAAGATTCGAAGGGCAAGGTGCTGATCCCGGGCTTCTACAAAGGCGTGAAGGCTCCGACCGCAGCCGAACTGAAAACCTGGAAGCGGTTGCCCTTCAACGAAGAGCATTACCGCAAGACGGAAGTCGGATCGAAGGTTCTGACCGGAGAACCCGGATTTTCAGTTCTGTATCGCACCTGGGCGCGCCCGACCCTCGAAGTTCACGGAATGCCAGGAGGCTTCATCGCCGACGGCGCGAAGACAGTCATTCCCGCAAAGGCAAAGGCGAAAGTCTCGATGCGGCTCGTTCCCAATCAGGATCCCGATGACATCCTGAAGAAATATCTGGCTTTCGTGAAGAAGGTCACGCCGAAAGGGATTGAGACAAAAGTAAAAGTGTGGAGCAAAGGTCCGGCTTGTGTTGTGAGCACCGACAACGAGTACATCGAGGCCGCGACGCAAGCTCTGCACGACACCTTCAAGAAAGAGACTGTGTTCATCCGCAGCGGCGGTTCGATTCCGATCGTCACCGACTTTCAGGACGTGTTGAGAATTCCCAGCGTGATGATGGGCTTCGGGCTTCCCGACGACAACTTGCACGCGCCCAACGAGAAGTTCCACATTCCGAACTTCTATCGAGGGATCGAAACCATCTGCAGATTTTTCGAGAAGCTGGGATAGGGAATTAGGGTTCAGGGGTCAGAGATCAGATATTAAGTCAAGTTTGAAAGGCGCGGCTAAAAGCCGCGCCGTCAAAATGAACCTCAAATCGCCAAAGGTGGAAGATTACTACTTAGTAATCACCCTCCCCCCCTGGGGTGCCCCAATGGAATCATGGGATTAGCGGGAAAGTGAAAAGTAATCTATGAGCTGCAACAACTTGCGGCCAAAATCTTGATTCGCAAGGAGTTAAGTTTCAATCTCTGATCTTCTGATTATGGCGATTATTCAGCGTCAGGAGTTCTCAGTCAAGGTTGACTGAACATTGTGGGGCTGTGGATAAGTGGCTGCCCGTTCTTGCGCGCAATGCCGCGCCCGGCTGGAAGGCCAAGGTAATATTGGGTCAAAATGAAACGAAAGAAAAATCCTTCTCATTCGTCGCAAACATCTGCCAAGCCCGCCTCACCGGGAGCACCTCGGTTTGCCGTTGCGATCATGGCGGCTGGCAAAGGAACCAGACTCAAATCGCAAATTCCCAAAGTATTGCATGAGGTTGGCGGTAAACCTTTGCTGGAGCATGTGATCCGAGCGGCAGTGCAACTTGTACCCGCCACCGATGTCTACGCGATTATCGGACACGAAGCCGAACGTGTTCGTGCCGCGGTGAAACACACCGGAGTGAAATTCGTCGTGCAGTCGGAACAAAAAGGTACCGGGCACGCCCTCATGGTGGCGCAAGACGCCTTGGCCGAATATGACCACGTCATTGTCCTTTCCGGAGATGCGCCTCTGATAACGGCTGCAACCATCAAAAAATTGCGAGACGTCCACTTGCAGGAAAAAGCGTCCATGACGATGCTCACCGCCGATCTGGAAAATCCTTATGGATATGGCCGGGTCCTTCGGAAAGGTCCGCGTAGTGCCGAGGTACAGTCGATCGTGGAAGAGAAAGCAGCGAGTTCCGCTCAGAAAAAGATCCGCGAGATAAACTCCGGCTTCTATGTTTTCGCGGCAAGCGATCTCTATGGGCACATTGGACAACTCTCGACTGCCAATGCGCATGGCGAATATTACCTGACGGAGATGGCTGCGGTGCTGCGAAAAGCTCGAAAGCGCGTGGTTGCCTGGAAGACAACGACTCCAAGCGAAGTTCTGGGCGGAAATACGCGAGCAGAACTCAGCGATATCGACGAGCAGATGAGGATGGCCAAGTGCCGGCAGCTTATGTCGGAAGGCGTGACAATCTTCTATCCGGCAACGTGCGTCATTGACGCCGACGTGGAGATTGCGCCGGACACAGTCCTTGAACCTTTTGTGCAATTGCTGGGCAAAACCAGGATTGGAACCGGTTGTCGTGTCCGGTCCTATAGCGTGATTCGCGATTGCGAGATTGGGGACGCAGTTACGATTCGCCCGGGCTGCGTGATGGAGGATTCGCGAGTCGCCTCGGGTGCGATCATCGGTCCGTATTCGCATCTGCGAACGGGTAGCGACATCGGCGAGGATGCGCACGTCGGAAATTTCGTTGAAACCAAGAAGATCAAGTTAGGCAAGGGATCAAAGGCAAATCACCTGACCTATCTTGGCGACGCGGAGATTGGCTCCGGAGTGAACATCGGAGCGGGTACGATTACCTGCAATTACGACGGGGTGAACAAACACAAGACTGTCATTGAGGATGGCGTATTCATGGGCAGTAACAGCACGCTCGTCGCGCCGATTCGTGTCGGAAAAGGCGCCTATGTTGGAGCCGCATCGTGTATCACGGAGGATGTGCCAGAGGACTCGCTCGCAATCGGGCGAGCGCGACAAGTGGTGAAAGAAGGGTGGGCGCGGGAAAAGAGGAAGAAATAACGAGACGTTTGCCCAATCCAGAAGTGAAAAGGCCGACTCGCTATGCGAATCGGCCGGTTTCATTTATGTGCCTATGCGAAATCAGTGAGTCATGGCTGCGAACAAATCCGAATGCATCAGAGATTGAAATTGTTGGTCGTTAGCTTTGAAGTGGACACCAACGTTTTGTCCGTCCGAGTCTACTGAGGTGTTATCGACGGCCACCTTTTCCGCCGCTGTTGCGCTTACTTTCTTATAGAGCATGTATCCCTTCAGAAGGGAAGAGACGGTAGCGGCAGTAGTTGAATCAGAGGTGACGACCGTCATATCGAAGTTTACGCCGCTGTTGAAGCTCATGGCATAACGCGATCCGACCAGACGTTTCTTGATGGTATCGTAGTCGGCGATCTTTGACGCATCTCCCATCGCGGAGTGCAGGGCATTCTGGGTGCCTTGCTGGTCGAGAATGCTCCACACCGGAGCTGAGTCGACATCGGCCATCATGTCGGCCATGTTGCCGTTTGTATCGAGGCCCAGAATCTGCCCATCACGAGTGTCGAGGGAAACCTTAATCGATGTGCTGTCGCCGAACAGAAGCGTGCTGTCGTCCAGAAAGGTCATGACGAAGCCGCCGTCCATCGGGTAGATGTCGGAGTTGTTGTACTTCTTCGGGACATACTTCTGCAGCTTCATCTTCTTCAAGATGGCCTTCTCGTTGAAAGGGCCTGCCGCCACACCTACCGTCTTGACGCCTTGTTTCGCGGTCCGGAACGAAGCGAAGGTGAGAGTGTCCACGTCTTTGTCCGGATCAAGACCTATGCCTTTGAGGGCCGCCTCGAACTGCTTGATGTTGTCGGGCATGAGTTGCTGTTTCAGGGCCATCGCGGTGGGAGAGTCTTTCAGAGCGCGGTAGTCCACCGAAATCAACTGCAGCAGGTCAGCGGGCACGCAGGAACGGGCAGAGGAATTGATCGGCATGGCATAAGCCAAGCTCGCAAACACCAAACAGACAACACAAAGTTTTACAATTCTCATAACGCCTCGGATCAGAAATAGTCACGATTGCGCACTTTTAAGTTGGATGCGCAATAGCATCTCGTCGTTAATAGATCGCTTTATTCTATTTTACTTGCGGCCGAGCCTAAGAAAACAAAGGTACAAGGACCGTTGACCCATTGTAGACATCGGCGATTGGTTCCAGGCGAGGAGTCTAACCGTTGTCTGGATCGGTTGGCGGAGTACGTGGCTGTCCAGTTTGACAATGTGCCGAAAATCGCAGCTTGGTAGATCCGTTCGGAAGGTGGACCTATATACCCAACTTCGCCGTGCGCTGGAGGATGCCTTCTTTAAATGACTGGTCCTTCAGCGAGGCAAGATTAATCTCCACATTTGCCATGGCTCCCGTAATGGCCGCATTCGCTAAGGCCACCGCCGTGGTCAAATCGGATTTCATGTTCGGATTGGTGATTGGCGCAAGGGACTTTGTAATCTGTACGATCTCGTGAGCCTTTTCAGCGACCGCGAGCGGCACGGAAGTAGCCTCCTTCAACGCCGTTTCGATCAGTGTTTCGCCGGACTTCTCGTCTGCTCCGGAGCGCGCAGCCTTGTAAGCCTTCATTACCGAATCATAAGACTGGGCATCGGCGTCGATTGCATTTTTTAGCTCTTCGCGAAGAGGCGTCAGTCGGGCGATAGCAGCACTTAGCTGGGATTCGTATTGCACGTAAGCTTTTTTTCCACGAGACATGCTGGCTACCATTCCGGCTAACCCAGCTGCCATAGCGGCGGCCGCGGCAGCCGCGCTCCCACCGCCGGGGGTGGCCGTTGGCGCCGCAAGTTGTTCAACGAATGGTTCAACGCCCGCGCGTAGGCCTCCTACGGCTATCTTTCCACTCATCACCGCCGCCAGGCGATTCTCAAGAATCAACGACGAATCGAAGTTCTCTACTTGCAGGAACCATTCGGCGGCATCCTCCAATGCCCTTTTGGGGATCAGTCCGACGATCTCGCTGGAGATCGGAATGACGCCGTACCTCGCAGCCTCGCGCTTCACCAATTCAAATACTCGGTGGACGGGGGTCTGCTCGAAATCAGTGAGGTTCATCGAGACTTGGGCCAGGCCGCGCACCAGGAATCCAGCGCCCTTCACGAAACGCATTCCGCCCGACGAGAACCGCACAGCTTTCGCGATTTTCTTGGCGATGTCGACGTTGGTCGTGTTCAGGAACACGTTGTATGCGATCAGGAACTTGCGCGCGCCGACAACGGTTGCGCCGGCCGTCGGATGAACCCTGGGTTCGCCGATATCCGGATGCCTTGCTGGATTCGTAGCGATCTCCGCCCGAATGCCTTCAAACTGCCCGCGCCGGATGTTCTCCAAACCCTGACGTTCAGGCATTCTTGCAGCCGACTCATACAGATACACGGGAATCTGATAGCGCTTCCAGATCTCCTCGCCGACGTGGTTCGCCATCGCCACGCAGTCTTCAATGGTGACGCCCTCGATCGGGATAAATGGCACAACGTCGGCGGCGCCCATCCGAGGATGAGCTCCGGTATGCGTGTTCAGATCGATCAACTCGGAAGCCTTGCCTACGCCACGGATCGCCGCTTCCTGAATCGCCTCGCGCTCGCCAACGAGTGTAATGACGCAGCGGTTGTGGTCAGAATCCATTTCGCGGTCGAGAAGATAGACGCCGGGCATCTTCATCGCTTCGACGATGGCGTCAACTTTTGCCTTATCGCGGCCTTCGGAGAAATTCGGGACACATTCGACGAGCGTAGACATAACGGAAGAGGATAACGGGCACGCGAGTTCGCGCGCAAGGCTAGGGCGGCAGAGAGCTTTTCTTCGAGGTCGGAAAGCTAGCGTTTTCTGTTGCCGAAAAACTTGCCAATTCCCAGCCGCACTTGCACTGTGTTCACCCCGGGATTTGGTGTGGCCAGACCTGCGTTCGAAATATGCATGTAGCGCAATTCGAGACTGATATTTTTTCGCTCGCCAAGGATGTGCATTCCCAAGGCAGCCTGATCCATAAAGTTCACGGTGTTTGTTCCGGTGGGTACGTCATGGTTGGTGAACAGAGCTCCGCCGGTGAGCTCAAGATAAGGTGATATGTGTCCGTGGCGTTGAAAATTCCACTTGAGAACGAGTGGGTCGAAACCAGCGCCGTAGGCCGTGTTGGCAGGCTGAAACGCCAGGAAGACCGGGACAGCATCAACCGCATATTCGAAGCGGCCGCGCAGGAAGCCGGGAAGATGAGGACCGGTCAGGACCCATCCATAGCCCAAGCCGGCGTTGAAGACTCCAGTGTTGCCCCGTCCGCCGGCGACTGAGTGTCCGCCGCCAGCCCAAATCTGGATCTCGTTTCCGCCCTTTTCCGGAGCAGCTTGCGCTAAAAGAATGCTCGGAGTGCATAGGGACAACAGGAACAGCAGACGAAGTGTCATAGAGGATTCTTGCTGCGGTTCCCACTGATCGCCAGTTCAAGAACATCCTGCGCCGCCCTGGTGAAATTATGGCGAGCGACTCCTGCTTCTTCGAGGTAGTCCCCGAGCACCGGAATGACTCCCAGCGCTTCCACCTCGTCAAGGTCCGTCACGATCTGGCAAGCGCCTTCCTGCGCGTACTTTGCTTTGAGTTCGTCAGAAACGACAGTGCGATTCAGGAGGGCGTAATCAAAAATCGGTCCTTGCGCGTGGCGATTCAAAGCTCGAATATGATCGGCTGCAGTTAATCCGAGACTCTCATTGGCCTGTGTCATGAGGTTACAGATGTAGACCTTGGTAGCGCGCGAGTCGACAATCGCTTGCGAAATTCCGCGTACCAGCAGATTGGGGATGAGGCTGGTAAAAAGTGAACCGGGCCCGATCGTGATCAGATCGGCGTTCGCAATAGCTTCCAGAGTTTGCGGCATGGGACCGACATCCGGCGGAACGAGAAACAACTCACGGATTCTGCCTTTGCTGGCCGTGATTTTCGTCTCGCCACGAACTCTCGATCCATCTTCCATCAAGGCTTCGAGTTCGATGTTCGAGGTGGTGGCCGGATAGATATGTCCGCGAGTGAGAAGAATCTCGGAAGAGAGGCGCACGGCCTCGGAGAAATCAGAGGTGAGGGAGGTCAGAGCCGCCAGAAACAGGTTGCCAAAGCTGTGTCCTTCGAGGCCAGATCCTTTGTCGAAGCGGTGTCGGAAAAGCTTAGAAAGGAGCGCTTCGTCTTCGCTGAGCGCAACGATGCAATTCCGAATGTCCCCCGGAGGCAACATATTAAGTTCCTTCCGGAGTCGTCCGCTCGAGCCGCCGTCATCGCTGACCGTTACCACGGCACTGAGGTCGCGAATCAGAGGGGAGGCAGCCGGCGGCGCGCAAAGTTCGACAGGCGACGGGACAAACCGCTTGAGTCCCTTCAGGAGAGTGGAGAGACCGGTACCGCCCCCGATCGCGACTACACGCAGCCCCCCGGCCTGCGTCGTAGGATCCTGTGTCGCGAACTCAGCGGCCTTGGTTTCCATCCGTAGAGTCCTCGGAGGCAGTTAGAAGTTTTCGTCGCCGAGTTGATCGGACGACCCGAGTTCCGCTCCCGGATCCGGATAGAGTAATTCCGTGAAGCGTGGATCCTCGGCGAGATTTTGAAAATCCGAGTCATTCCGCGCCTGAAATCGCAGCTGCGGATTCAGATGGAGGGCCTCGTCAAGGTGACGCAGAGAATCTTCCACATGTCCGGTCAGGCAATCCAATGCCGCCAGGCCATAAACCACATAATCGGACTTGGGATTCTGCTTGAGCAGTTTGTCCAGATGCTCGCGCGCGGTTACGTAATCGCCTACATTCATCAACGAAACGACGAAATCGAAATGTTCTTCAGAGGTTTTGAACTGGGTCGCAGCAACGCGGTCCAAGTGCTGGTTGCAGATGCTTAGGTGAACCGTGGCGCGGTCCGTCAGTTCTTTACTGGGACCGGAAATCACCTTCTGGAAGTGAGGCTTCGCCTTCTCAAATTTGTGTTCCTGCATGGCTCGCAGGCCGGCCTCGTAACTCTGCAAGGCTTGGGTATAGCGCGGGTCCTCCGCAACAGTCTTCTTGGGGGTAGATTTTTGGGCCATGTGTAAGACTCTTCCTGTGTTCTTGGGAATGGGGAGCTCCTTGGCGACACACGTTTTGTCTGAGCAGTAAAGTATCGCCTAAAAATTAGGTGTAGGTCCAGTGCCGCCGACCGGTTTGGTGAGACCCGAGACAACAGGTGCGCCTGAGTCGCTGCTAGTTCATGCTGGCGGACGACTGCAGATCGATCTGCTTCCAGTCGCCTTTGATAATGCCGTCCCGGATCTGAGCAGCGGTCTTGCCTTTCTTGTGCTGCTGGTAGGAGTAATACAGCTCCTTCAGACATGTGGAGCACCGTGCCCCGTGCGTATTCTCGAAGCAGCTGTGCAAGCTGTTATGCCCCATGCGGTCGCAATAGCAATAACAGGGTTGCTGATGCAGGACGGTCGGAATCTTAGCCGCCAATTCGTAGGCGTGCGTCTGATAGGCGTTCTGAGCGTCCGGACCCCAAAGGTCGGCCTTGGTCAGGAGCGGCGGCAGCGTCGTGCCCTTTGGCGGAGGTCCGGCATTGTAGGAGGGAATTCCTCCCTCTTCTTGCGACGACCACTGCGCCGAAACCGAGAGGGTTACAAGGAACAGGAAGCACAGAGTCAGACAGCGATAGACGAGTTTCTTACGAGACAAGCGGAGCATCATCGGATCATCCCCAATTTGTTCATTGTAACCCGACAACCGCACAACTGCTGGTTTCCCGGTGGCTTCTGTATACAATAGAGTCACATGCAGGAAAGTCCCTCAGAGCCGAAGGCTGCATCCGGGATAAATGTCGCTGCGACGCCTGTCTGCTCGCCCCCAGCAGTTGTGACTGCACCGCCGCTCAGCGTGGAACCTGTGCGGGTCGGGGCAGGGCTCGGCGTATGGCTGCGTGACCTGATTATCTCCCTCGCGATTTCAGCTTTCATCATCATCTTCCTCTACCAACCGGTGAAGGTCGAAGGCACAAGCATGATGCCTTCGCTGGAGGATCAGGAACGGATCTTCGTCAATAAGTTCGTTTACCGGCTGGAACCGATTGGGCGGGGGGATATCGTGGTCTTCCGCTATCCGCGGGACCCTTCGAAGAGCTACATCAAGCGTGTGATCGGGATGGCAGGAGACCGGATCCGCATCGATTCCGGACAGGTATATGTCAACGGCAAGCCGCTTGATGAAGAGTACGTCCCCTCTGAATACGCGGACGCCCGATCCTACCCGGAAACCACAGTGCCGCCCGATAGCTACTTCGTTTTGGGTGATCACCGGTCGATGTCGAATGACAGCCGCGATTTCGGCTCGGTCAACCAGAGTTTCATTTACGGCAAGGCTGTATTCGGGTACTGGCCGATGGAGAAACTGGGCCGGGTTCGCTAGATTGCCTGATCTGGAGGATCGATTTCATGAGTACGCAGGCTCCAGCGGCAACCAACGCCGCGGTGAACGTACAGCAGGCGGTTCCATTCTTCATGGTGTCGAGCATTGAGGCGTCACTTCGCTATTACGTTGATGGGCTCGGTTTTCGGATGACTAGGCAGTGGATCGATGAAGGGAAGCTTAAATGGTGCTGGCTGCAGCACGGCGGCGCCGCACTGATGCTGCAAGAGTATAGGAAGGACCGGATGCCTTCAGGAAGGCTTGGTGAGGGAGTATCCGTTTGCTTCCAGTGCTCAGATGCCTTGTCGATTTACCATGCGGCGGCGGCTCGGGGAATCAAAGCCAAGCGGCCGTTTGTCGGAAATGAATGTGGGTCGTAGCGTTTTCTGATCCTGACGGTTACAAGATCGATTTCGAGAGTCCGACCGACGCACCGGAAGAAACGGAATATGCCGAGGCCTGACTGCTTTGATCGAGTTCTCCCGCTTTAGTTGACTTAAGCTGACCGAAACCTTTGCCAGCTACTTTTACCGTGGCGAAGGTTGCTTATCCACAGATTTTTCTTCTGGAATGCGCGTTCTCCCTTTGTTCCCGGGCTATTCCTTGCTAAAATCCATAAAATCCACTCACCGGAGCGAGAATGCAGGCTATCCTTGCGCTGGAGGACGGCAAAGTCTTCCGAGGCAAAGGCTACGGCGCCAAAGGCGAATGCTACGGCGAAGTCGTTTTTAATACTTCCATTACCGGATACCAGGAAATCTTCACCGACCCTTCCTACTCCGGACAGATCGTCGTTCTGACGAATCCAGAAATCGGAAATTACGGAACCAACCAGGATGATAACGAAGCCACGCGTCCGTGGATCGAGGGCCTGATCGTACGCGAGTTCTCGCGCGTCAGTTCGAACTGGCGCTCGCAGCAGGTGGCCGAAGAATACCTGGAGCAGTTCAAGGTGCCGGTGCTGTCGGATATCGACACGCGCTCGCTGGTGCGGCATCTGCGCGATCACGGCGTGATGCGCGGCGTAGTTTCGACCATCGAGAGCGATGTCGACAAGTTGATTGCCAAGGCGCGCTCGATTCCGAAGATGGATGGGACCGACTTGGCCAAAGAAGTCAGCACCAAGCGTTCGTACGTTTGGGAAGTCGGGGAGCGATCGCACGAGCCAACCGCCGTGGTTGGAGTGAAGGACGAGGAGCCACGCTTCCACGTGGTTGCGTACGACTTCGGCATCAAGCAAAACATCTTGCGCAAGCTGCGGGGCGAAGGCTGCAAAGTGACGGTCGTCCCGGCCCAGACACCTGCGGAAGATGTGATGGCGCTGAAGCCGGACGGAGTTTTCTTGTCGAACGGGCCTGGCGACCCCGAGCCGTGTACGTACGCGGTCGATTCGATTCGCCGGCTCATGGGGCGGCAGCCGATCTTCGGCATTTGTCTTGGACATCAACTGACGGGAATTGCGCTGGGCGGTAAAACGTTCAAGCTCAAGTTCGGACATCATGGCGGGAACCATCCGGTGAAGCAGTTGAAGACGGGCAAGATCGAGATCACGGCGCACAACCACAACTTTGCCGTAGATCCGGATTCGCTGGCCGAGAGTGAAGTAGAACTGACACACGTCGATTTGAACGACCAGACGCTCGAGGGCCTGCGCCACCGGAACATGCCGCTGTTCAGCGTGCAATATCACCCGGAAGCCGCGCCCGGCCCGCATGATTCGCATTATCTGTTCAAGGAATTCACGAAGATGATGGAGGAATGGAAGCGGTGACGATTGTGCTGGCAATTTTGCTGCTGCCGCTGATAGTGGCGCCACAATTGTCCATTGATCTCAAGAACGGCACCGAAGGGGAACAGAAGACAAAGCAGCAGCTACAGCGGCTTCTGAGTTCGTACGACCTGGGTCCCTACATTTACACACAGCACATCGTCATCGATGAGAAATCCATTCCGCACAGTCACCCTGTGCTGACCTTACACACCCGCCACATGAACTCGGACGACGAATTGCTGTCGACCTTTGTTCACGAGCAACTGCACTGGTTTCTGGCTGAGCACCACCAGCAAACCGACGATGCTGAGGCTCAACTCCGAAAGCTTTACCCCAAAGTACCGGTAGGATACCCGGATGGCGCACGGGATGAGAAGAGCTCTTACCTGCACTTAGTCGATTGCTACCTCGAACTGCAGGACGACCGGGAATTGATCGGTCCGGCGCGCACCGCCGAAGTAATGAAATTTTGGGCGAACGATCACTACAGATGGATCTACAAAACGGTAGTCGATGATGAAAATAGAATAGGCCGCGTCGTCGAATCAGAACACCTGACTCTAAAAGATGCCCAAACGCACTGACATCTCGAAAATCCTAGTACTCGGTTCCGGACCCATCGTCATCGGTCAGTCGGCAGAGTTCGATTACTCCGGCACGCAGGCCTGCAAGGCGCTCAAGTCTGAGGGCTACGTAGTGGTGCTGGCCAACTCGAACCCAGCGACCATCATGACCGATCCGGAGTCGGCCGACCGCACCTACATCGAGCCGCTCACGCTGGAATACCTCGAAGAGATCATCCGCATCGAGCGTGAGATGTCTCCCGGCGCCGGATTCGCCGTCCTACCCACGGTCGGTGGACAGACTGCTCTGAACCTCGCCATCGAACTTTCAGACGGCGGCGTTCTGGAAAAATACGATGTGCATTTGATCGGCGCGAATGTTGCCGCCATCAAGAAGGCCGAAGACCGTCTCTTCTTCAAAGATGCAATGCAGAAGATCGGCCTCGACGTTCCGAAGTCGGCGCTGGTCAATAACACAAAAGACGGCATCGAGTTTGCGGGCAAGATTGGTTTTCCCGTCATCGTCCGTCCTTCATTTACGCTCGGCGGCACCGGCGGCGGCATCGCCTATAACCGCGAAGAACTTGGAGAAGTTCTCACTCGCGGCCTCGATCTCTCTCCGGTTCACGAAGCGCTGATCGAAGAATCGGTTCTTGGCTGGAAGGAATTCGAGCTTGAGGTGATGCGTGACACCCGCGACAACGTCATCATCATTTGCTCGATCGAGAACTTCGATCCGATGGGCGTACACACGGGCGATTCGATCACCGTTGCCCCGGCGCAGACCCTTACCGATCGCGAATATCAGGCGATGCGCGACGCCTCGATCGCCGTGATCCGCGAGATCGGCGTGGATACTGGCGGATCGAATATTCAGTTCGGCGTGAATCCCGAAACTGGTCGCATGGTCGTCATCGAGATGAACCCTCGTGTGTCGCGGTCGTCGGCACTCGCATCGAAGGCCACTGGCTTCCCGATCGCTAAGATCGCCGCCAAACTCGCGGTCGGCTACACGCTGGATGAAATCCCAAATGACATCACGCGCAAAACCCCGGCATGCTTTGAGCCGACGCTCGATTACGTCGTCGTGAAGATTCCGAAGTGGCAGTTCGAAAAATTTCCCGGTGCCGACGATACCCTTGGTCCGCAGATGAAGTCGGTCGGTGAAGTGATGGCCATTGGCCGCACGTTCAAAGAAGCCCTGATGAAGGGCATCCGGTCGCTCGACACCGGCAAGAAAGTCGGTTCCGACAAAATCGAGCCGAAGATCCTAACGCAGCGCCTGGTGACGCCACATCCCGAGCGGTTGGCCTATGTGCGTTACGCGCTTCGCCAGGGACACACGGTCAAGCAGATCGCCAAGATGACCTCGATGGACCCGTGGTTCCTGTATCAACTGAAAGAGATCAACGACCAGCAGCTTGAATTGGAAAAGCATCCGATGGAATCGATCCCGCCCGACGTGCTGCGGGAATCGAAACGCATGGGCCTCTCCGATGGACGCCTGGCACAGGTCTGGCGGCTCGATGGACAGGAAAAGGTCCGCCACCTTCGTAAGAAGCACGGCATCATGCCCGTCTACAAGCGAGTTGATACCTGCGCCGCAGAGTTCGAGAGTTTCACGCCTTATCTTTACTCGACTTACGAAGATGAAGACGAGGCTGCGCCGACCGACAAGAAGAAAGTCATCATTCTAGGCAGCGGCCCGAATCGTATCGGGCAGGGAATCGAGTTCGACTACTGCTGTTGCCACGCTTCTTTTGCGCTGCGCGACGATGGATACGAGACGATCATGATCAACTGCAATCCTGAGACCGTCTCGACCGATTACGATACCAGCGACCGCCTCTACTTCGAGCCGCTTACATTTGAGGATGTCTGGGCAATTTACCAGCACGAAACGTCGAAGGGCGCAGACGTCGGCGTCATCGTGCAGTTCGGCGGTCAGACGCCGCTGAACCTCGCGCTCCCGCTCAAGGAAGCGGGTGTCAAAATTATCGGCACATCGCCGGAGTCAATCGATCTGGCGGAAGACCGCAAGCAGTTCAACAAACTGCTTGAGGACCTGCAGATTCCGCAGGCACCCGGCGTCATGGCGACGTCGATCGAAGAAGCGGTCGAAGGCGCGAAACGGATCGGCTATCCAGTACTCGTCCGTCCTTCCTACGTGCTTGGCGGACGCGCCATGGTGATTGCCTACGACGACCAGTCGATCGTTCGCTACATGCAAGAAGCGGTCGAGTATTCGCACGACCGCCCAGTGCTGATTGATCACTTCCTGGAAGATGCGATTGAGGTTGATGTCGACGCGCTGTCCGACGGCGAGGACGTCGTCATCGGCGGAATTATGCAGCACATCGAAGAGGCCGGAATTCACTCTGGCGACTCCTCCTGTGTGTTGCCCGCAGTCGATATCCCACAGCACCTGCTCGAGCGTATGCGCGAGTACACGTTCAAACTCGCCAAGGCTCTGAAGGTTGTCGGATTAATGAACATTCAGTTTGCGATACCGCGCGGGAATGGCACCTCAGGCAACGGATCTCAGGGCGGCAAAGTATATGTGTTGGAAGTGAACCCCCGCGCTTCTCGCACGGTGCCCTATGTTTCGAAAGCAACGGGCGTCCCGATGGCGAAGATCGCCGCTCGCCTGATGACCGGCCGAAAACTGCGTGAGTTCCTGCCGGACTTCATTGCGCGCCGCGCTGATCTCGATACCGGGAGTTTTTACTTCGTCAAATCTCCGGTGTTTCCGTGGAACAAATTTCCGGGCGTCGATACTGTTCTCGGACCCGAGATGAAATCGACCGGTGAGGTCATGGGCGTCGCCGATAACTTCGGCGAGGCATTCGCCAAGGCGCAACTGGCAGCTGGGCAGAAGCTTCCGACCAAAGGAGCAATCTTCATCAGCGTGACTGATCATGACAAGCGGTACGTAGCCCCAGTCGCCCGCAAGTTCGTGGATATGGGATTTAAGCTGGTCGCGACGGCTGGAACTGCCGACGTGATCGAAGCTGCCGGCATGAACGTGGAGCGCGTGTACAAGGTCAAAGAAGGGCGTCCTAACGTGGTCGACTTCATCAAAGGCCAACGCATTCAACTCGTCGTGAACACTCCTACGGGGCAGGAGCCATGGTTTGACGAGAAGGCGATCCGTCGCGCCGCAGTGACGGCGCGCATCCCTACGATTACCACGCTGGCGGCGGCACGCGCAGCGGCAGAAGGCATCGAAGCTCTGCAGCGGGGCGAAGTGAACGTGCATGCCCTGCAGCAGTTGCATGCGGAGAGGGCCGTCGCGTTGAAGCCTTATGTCGGCCGAGAGTCGGCGTAAACGATCGCTTTGTTCGCTCCGTAATTCGTGCTAGCATCCAACCTGCATACGGGCCCTGTAGTGATCTCGCTTGGGGGAGAGCACGATGGCGCACGCAAGCATTCCCGCAACTCTTGATACGCCTGCTGGCAGCAAAATAAAACTCGCCGCGAAGACATTGGCCTGGGCCGGCATTGTGATGCTGGCCGTCGGCTTCGTTTTCAAGTACGTCCTCTTTTATTACCGGCACTATGATGCGGCGTCGTTCGATACATATTGGCCGCGTCGCACCTGGCTTTTTCTTCACATCAACGGGGGCACACTCGCCCTCCTCACTGGACCATGGCAGTTTTGGTCGGGACTTCGCCGGCGCAGTCTGCAGGTTCATCGCTGGACCGGGCGCCTGTTTATCCTCGGAGTGGCGGCTGGCGTGACCGGAGCGGTGGGCATGGCCGCCACGGCAGTGGGTACATGGGCGTTTGAACTCGCGCTGATGGGGTTAGCCACGTCCTGGCTGGTGACCACGGCTATCGCCTATTACGCGATCAGAAAAGGACTCGTTGCCCTTCACAAAGAGTGGATGATTCGCGCTTATGTCGTTACCTTTGCATTTGTTTTTTTCCGCATCCTGAGCGACTTCAGTCCAATGGCACGCCTCAGGCCGGAAAACGACCGCGACATTACGATCGCCTGGTTATGCTGGGTTGTGCCTTTGGGGGTCACCGAGTTGATCTTTCACATCAGGAAAATGAGAACAACACTAGCTGCACGGGGATGACCTTCAGAACCTGGAACTGGTAAGCTGAAGCCATGCTGCTATCTGGAATTCTTCCTCCCATCACCACCCCGTTCTATCCCGATGGCAACGTGTACTTTAAGAAGCTCGAAGCCAATGTCGAGCGTTATTCGCGGACTCCGGTCGCGGGTATCGTCGTGCTCGGCTCTACGGGCGAGGCGATCCTTCTTTCCGATCAGGAGAGGCGTGACGTTTTAAAAGCCGCCCGCGACGCAGCCGCTCCCCACAAAGTGCTGATTGCCGGAACCGGTATCGAATCCGCAATTGAGACATTGCGACTCACCGAATACGCGGCCGAACTCGGTTACGACGTGGCCATGGTGCGCACGCCCCACTATTACAAGAAGCAGATGGCACCCGCGAATCTTCTGGCGTTCTATCGCACGGTGGCTG